>WNGB01010718.1_pt1 | contig 13168 bp, 16 predicted proteins | sample 5400681 | NCBI WGS metagenome assembly WNGB01 (sample SAMN13153367, study PRJNA577476) | soil metagenome | isolation source: 115 cm soil or saprolite under grassland replicate 2 | place: USA:California | collected 2016-06-15 | reverse complement strand
AATGTGATACATCAGCAAATCGGGGAAATTCCGATTTGACCATGTAGCACCTACGAGTTTGTCCCAGCCTTTTAATGACCTCGTAGCCACATGTAACCGGTTGATCACGATATAGGGACAATATATATCACATTCCGCATTATTTACAGTTCACGGGGCCAGAAGCTGCTTATATGAAGTTGGTACCTACCTTATAGCAAGGCGCCAAGCCTGTGATAAACTCGCGGTGTCGCTGCAAGATTTTAGGAATCTGACAGAGCTTTATGAGGTCACATTCCATGTTCACGGGGGCAGAAGCTGCTTATATGAAGTTGGTACCTACCTTATAGCGAGGCGCCAAGCCTGTGATAAACTCACAGTGTCGCTGCAAGATTTTTAGGAATCTGACAGAGCTTTATGAGCTTGCAGCGGGCACATGAGACACAAAGGAGATCGATGAGCTGGTCATAGCTCACTATAGTTGGTCGACCAGCCATACAACTGGAATGAATGACTTTAAGCAAGCTGCCGTTTTCAAACAGCTACTTTTGAGGGAGATGACTGGGCAGTGGAATAATTATTCGTGTAGCTAAAACGAGCCATACCCGTCATCATCCGAGTCCTCAGGATCGACGGAAGCCCTCTCATTTGTGTCCTCCTCAGAACCCTCTGAATCATCATCTGAACCCTCCTCGTCACTGTCCAACTCTGACTCTGGCCCCAGTTCCCGTTCATCGTCACTATTTTCCACCTCAAAGTTCATGATGATATCTTCCACTTCACCTGGGCCAGAGGCATTCAAGCTGTCGACTCGGATGCCATCCTCGTTAATCTCCATTTCCTCCTCGACTCCCTCTGTATCAGGTTGTTCAGAATTGGCTTGGCGTGGACTGTTGCCGAGGTGCCCAATTCCACCGCCAAAGTAGCGCATGATCATATCACGGTCAACAAAACTGAGACCCATAGGAAGTCAGTGAAGGTGCTAGAGGAATAGATACCATCAAACGGAACTACTCACATGTTGACATAAAAGTTTAGCCAGTCATCATCCTCACCAGGATTGAAGCATCGAGAGGCGCTTCGAGGAACAGGAAGAAGGTCAACAGTGCGCCCTTCATGAAAAGCGGGGATCAAGTGGCATCCACGGACGACATTCGCAGGATCCACGAAGCTGAACGCAAACTCGTCCGTGGATTCGACAAATCCGACTTTGGGCAAACGAGCCCCACGAGAACCCGAGATATATTGGGGCTCCTTGCCGAACCAGCGCACCCAAAGAAATTCCATCCGCCTCACACTTCCAGCACCCGGGATATCCATTCGTGTTGCCCAGACGTTTGCGTGATAAATACCAATCACCCTTGCGTACCAATAAGGCTCAGCCCCTTCATCTGTCTCTGGAGATCTGAGCATGATGTCGGGGTGCGTTCGAGGGTTGATCGTGTCTGATTCCCGCTGCAGATCATAGGTGGTGTAAAAGACGCGGCAAGTTTGAACCGAGTAAATTTTTTGCCCCACGAACCGAAGTGAGTTGCGGTCCTCATCTGAATAGTCTTCATGCATGTCGCCGTCAAATTCGCGCCCCTTCAAACGCCCCAATAAATGGTCTTGTAGCTTGGGTAGGAACCGCTAAAGCACAACATGTGAGTACTTAAAAAGAAATCGAAGATTTCAAACATACATCGAAGGCAGGGTCGCCTCTATTTTTCCGAATCATAGTGAATATATCAGCGGGTTGGTTCTTCGAAGCTGAGATGTGATAGCGAAGTTCAGAATCTCCAGTATCCTGATCAAGCGTTCTGGATTTCGTCGCGCGCTCATGGAGCTTCTTTCGTTCGAGAGCCAGGCGAGCCTGTTCATGCCTCCGATAGCGCTTGGCAATTTGCCCTTCAGCATTGCGCTTGTTCGTAGATCCGTAGAGTCGTTTAACTAGTTTGTGCGCAAGTTCTCCCTATGACGATATCATCAGTAAACAAGTCACGAGATCATATGAATCACCCACCAGTTGCGTCGAAAATCCATCTGTCCCACCAAAAAGGCGGATAGAACGGACATAATCTGCGAGTGCATGCCATTTGTAGGTAAAGAGATTGAGAGTCTTCTGCTTTCGGCTCGTACTCTCGGGATTGCTGGCTCTTTCGGTTTCTTTCGCTTTTGAACGTCTCTTCCGTGCCTGGGTTTCTCGCGGGAGTTCAAAGGTTGTGAATTCTGACATTGTAACGTCTCTAAATTTGCGCAAGAGTCGCCCTAACCTTGTCGTAAGCTCCTCGAGGTGGTTGAGGGTGTTCTCGGTATGCAGCCGAAGTTTGGCAAATGCATGCCATTCTGCAGCGCAGTACAGTAGTGTTCGGACCAATGTATTATGGGGTTCCGGAAGAAGTCCTTCGAAGGCAGGAATACTGCACTGAAGGTGGCGTTTTGAGCACAATTGCTTCCTGAAATAGCGAAATCATGTCGCTCACCTGTAACAAATCCTCAAAGTCACGGGCGGCGAGTTTCTTCATCTCCGACGCATTACTGGCAAAGCGACGAATAGTGCTGGAGCCAAATGTAGGCATATCACGAAAGCTGGAAGATTGACAAATTAGAACGCGACAGGAGTCAAAATAATGACCTCACCGTCTATTCAGTTCAGCTACCAAGCTACCATCCGGAGCTGCGGCGTATAAAACACGTATCAGATGTGTGAACAGTGCCTTCCAAACGCCTAGTTCGAACTCGTGGAGTAGATCTGGAACAAGCATGCGCGGGATATCAAAGTCCTCGCCCAGACGGTCGACGAATGCGTTCTAAAGTCCGCAACCAGAACAGTCATTAAAGGTCTGCATAACAAGGGACAAAAAAAAACATACTAGCGTTGGCACTGAAGACGTCGGTTTGAGCAGCCGGTCAATGACAACACCACCAATAGCAGATGCTCTTTTGTAAATAGCATCCCGAGCTGCGCGAACATAGTCAAGTAGGTATTTACGAACGTTCTTCTCACGGAATTGACTATCCCGTTTTGCACCTGTCTGGTCCATCTTGGATTTCGGAGTAAGACATCTCGGACAAGGACAAAGGCCCTTATCTCGTATGGTTGCTAGTAAAACTCTGGCAATATTTATGAGAATAAGCATATAAAAGATCAGTAGAACGGACTCACTTCTCTGGATAATCAGCAGAGTAAGTGAAAATGCGTGGATATATACGACGCTCGATGCCGTCAGCGCATCGTATCACCATCCCATATTTGTACGCATGAATAAACTCGTCATCGAGCAGAAATTTCCAGACGGCGTGCATGAGCTCGCGGCGACAATGAGTTATTATATCCTTCTTTTGCGTTCCCCATTTCTTATGAAATCCGGCGGCGAAATCTTGGAAAGAATCTGGAAGAGAGGGGATGTATGCGATGTGCTGACAAGCGCCTGAGTTTGGTAGAGAGCGAAAGTATTTTGAAAGATTTCCGAGGAGCATGTAGATGGGCCAGAGTTTGGCTGTTCCAAAGTTTGCCAAGTGGGTGGCGTCTGACCAAAGCATGACGGCTGCCACTGCCTTCTCACGTTTGCAGCCTGGATCATCAGGCGGCACCGGTGCGCGCTGGATTTTGTCGTTCTCCTCAATGAAGGCATCAGAGTCATAGACCTCGCAAAACACGCGTTCTTCTTCACCATTTGGAGCCTTGCGGAACAATTTAAAGGGTGAGAGGTGAAACTTGGATGCCAGAGGCGACGCAAACATGGCTCGGATGACAGCGGGTATTTTGCGATACCGCAGTCCAGGTATGGAAAATTTGGCGGGAGGTACATCCTTTGAGCCTGACGGAACGTCGATTTCAACAGTTGCGGTGTGAAATGAATCCAAAAATGGGGAATTCTCGTCAGCCGTGTCCGTTCGACGATTTTCTCGTGCCGTCCTAAATCCTCGGAGTTCCTCAAGCTTGAATTTTGGATCAAGAAGGACCTCGTCGACAAGGCGGTTAACTTCACCATCAGATTTGGTTGACGGGCCAGAGTCCTTCCAGTTCATTAACAGCTCAATTGATTGATTGCGATGAACAGGAGGCGGTGTTGGTGGGGATATGGGAGGTGCGTCCATTTGCTCGTGGCCGGCAAGGAGGTCTTCAGGTGGAACAAAGGAGTCAGGATCAAATGATGGTCGATAAAGATATTCACGAAGGAGATTGAATGAATTTGTGGCCGTCCGTAGTCGATTGCGGACAATGAGAATAACGCGTGGTAATATTGAAGTTGGGGGAGGGGGTTCTTCATCGAGGGTTCGCAAGGGTTCAGGATTGATATCAATGTACCGAGCAGGTCGTTTATAATTACGCATTGGCCGACCTGCCTGGGTAAGTTGAGGAGGTGGTGGTAGCGGCAGTGGTAATGGAGGCAAAGGCGGCTCTCTGATGGGGTTGGGCGATGGAATAAAGGATGACTCGGAGAGGCCTTCTGGATCAACTACCATGTCAGACCCAGGATCCGGAGGATCAATGATGTCGTCCATTGGTTGCACATCGTTGTTACCAGCATTTATTCCACTGGTCCCAGCAACATGCTCTGTCTGTGGAATATCCTTATTAAATGACTATGGCACCAGACAGAAATACCAGAGACATACCAAGCGTGCTTTTCGGTCAGAGAGTTTGGATCTCTTCTTCTTTAATAGGGCAGCAGCAGATCTCCGGTGTCCCGCTGCCTCACCTTGGTACCTAAGGCGACCCTCACATTTGTTCTGATGATTTCGGAGGCCGCCACGCGACGACGCAGTGAATTTTTCCGGTCCTAGGCAATGGTTGCAAGGAAACATAAAATAGACCAAAAGTAGTAATGCAGGCAACAAAAGGCAGAAAAGCCAGGCTATTCGCAGTTTAAGGCAACTTCGAGGCAGTCTTGCCATGGGGAAGGAAGTGGAATAAGGTTCCTATCTGCAGAACGCTAGATCGCCACGTTCCAAGGTTGATGTGGTGCTGATTGAAAATGAAAATGAGTCATCATTCCCGTACTTCACCAAAAGTGGATATTATTGCGAGCTAGAGTATACTATACAAGAAGAGTCATCGCCCGTCATTGCAGAGCAAATATATAAGTCGGGCAAACATACCTTGTGGTTGGTATCCCTCCACTTTTGCTTCTATGCCCCCAAACTCCTCACATCGTTGTGTTTCGTCCCCGCTCCCTCCATCTGCGTCCTCTCACGTTGAGGGCGACCCAGCCAATGACACACCAGGGCCTATGGATGTTGCATACTGGAAGCGAATGTACCAAGCACTCCACCAGGAAACCAACACGTTGAAAAAGGCATCTAAACGGAAAGGAGAGTGAGTACAGTTGAGGACTTTTTCTCTTGTTTCTTACAAACTCGAGTTTGCAGAAGGACTCCTTCCATAAGCCAACTTGGTCGAGGTATACGGAAGGTTGTTTTCATTTGCGGTGACATCAGGGACTTGGTGCTTGAAGCTGACAAGCACATCGAGTTCCTTGATGATCCAGATGCATTGACTGATGACTTTGACGGCCTCGATGAAGAACAGGTTGAAGAGTTGAAGCGCAAGTGTGTGATTATCTTTTGTTGATCTCATTCGCTGACCCAGGCGTAACCGCGTGACCTTGAAACAGTTGGGAGCGCAGCCACAAGGCATTACAAGAACTCTGCCGTCTGATTCCCAACTTTCAGAAAAAAATCGATCAAGCTGAACCAGAGGAACTCTCTGAGTACTACGCACAAGTGCGTTTTACTATGTCGACAGCCTTTTTATCTAAACAGAAGTCCCCAAGCTCCAGACTGGTGCCAACAATGCACGTAGCGATGACCTCAATCGCATTCGGGACTACTTGGCCGATTGGTTGAATCAATCCCAACTGCGGCCTTCTCCTCTCCTCGCCAAAGACAAGCGCGATAATCGTGGCATTTGTCATGATGTTACTGGCCGTCTTCTCTGTCCAGCCGAGTTTAATTGGGATGATCCAGAGTACATTTCTGTTTCTCATTTCTTCAGCAGTGCCAGTCTAATGGTCGATTGAAGAGTGCGGGCCAAGCTGAGGGCTGGCGATGAACAATACGATTGGCTAAGCAGCAATCATGCAAGGGCCTTCTATGCTAACTACAAAGCTGACCCCGAGCATCTTGAACATGGGTTTTTGAAGAGCTCCCTTCTGGTTAAAGTATGTGATCTGAATTATTTGTCGTGCCTTCCTTTTCATTTTTTTTTTGGTCCGCCTACTCAAGGTATACAAGAGTATCTTCACATCGCCATCCTCAGCGGCAGATGGCTGCGAATCAGAACACGAAAACGAAGCTCCTTTGAAGGCTGCCAAGCTCTCCCAATCCCGAAAAAAGGTAACGCAACGCAACGTCGCATCAAAACTTCACATGAACGATAAAGTCACCCAGCGGTCAATTGCCTATGCTGCAGTCCAGGTATTTGACTTGATGCATTTTGTACTCATGTTTATCTCTGTTCCAGCTTCACTTCAATTTACAGACCGCCGAGCGATGGAACGAACTTTACGGAGGATTCGATTACCGTGGCCTTTACAACTACATTGTTGACTTTTTTGAAGACGTGCAAGACGGCCCTGCGAAGACACGTGCACAGAACTTACTTAAGTGGTGGTCCTTGTAAGTCTGCTTTCCATGGTCTTGAACAATCATTAACCTATGTTTGCCTTGTAGAAAAGTCTTCCCAGCCGCCGCCACTCGCCAGCAGTCCAGCACTGCTGTTTCTCGCAAGGCTATGAAGGAACAGCGTGCCGCTCGCAGCTGATGCGATCTTAGACGTCTTCAGGGAGTGGGAGGTTATTTTCCATAACTCGGATTCGAGCTTGGTTGCTGGCATTGGGTATGGCATAAGCAGATTGATTATGATGCGAGACTCCCACCTGCACCCTCATAGCCTTCATTGTGGCTCTTTCACTCTCTGTAGATGTCAAATATATATTCTTACAGTTATATTTTGAGGGTGTTGTCAGAAAAAATGAATTTGACAGGTTTGTACGAATGAGGACCTCTATGTACATATCATACGCCATTCATTAAAGTCTGCCGTTAAAGCCAACACCATCTCCCAAATCACGAAGAACTGATGGTAATGAAGACTCGGTTGCAAACCCTTCAGGCTCAGCGATAGATGTCAGTTCGGGTGGTAGAAGGGAAAGTAGAGATTGAGCGACTTGGACGCGTCCTGCGCCTGTTTTTAGGGAATTAACAACACAGGAGGCGGACACTGTTAAACCATGGAAAACGTACCCAAGAAATATCGGTCGCCTGTTCCAACGCAACTTCATGTCTGACACCAAACTGTCCCTATGTACGTGTCCAGTTCGAATATTTTGCATGACAGTGTGTTTTGTAAACTTCCAGTATCCTGTGTTGGCTACTGGAGACTGGAGGTGCGTGTCGTGTAGCCACTCCCGGACAACAATAAGTTCAGTGAGAAGAGGTGAGGCGCGGATAATTGCTTGGGCAAGTGTGGATGTCGGTGTGTAGGGGTTGTCGAGCAGTAGAACCTTGGCTGTTGGGGAAGGTGGCGTTTCTGTTTTTCGAGCTCTGCCTCAAATGGGCGTCAAGTCGTGCGCACGAAGGATAAGAATAAACCTACGGAAGGATAGCTTGCAACAGTCCCCAAGTGTTCGCTTTCATCAGCCAGACTTCTGCCCTCTGCACCGTCTTCAAGATCCTCCAGTCTAAGTTCATTTGTATGACCTCTGAGTCACCTTGTGTTTGATTATTGCTACGCAGTGGAGTTGATGGAGTGATTCCTGGGCTGAGTTACCGTGACAGCAGTTTCAAAGTGTAAGCGTGATTTGAATAGTAATTGACACGAAAATATGGAAATAACTAGATGATATTTGTATAGACGACGACAGGTTTATATACAAGGTAAACGGAGTTCCTAAATACACTAGAAGCATGATGGCAATATAGTAAAGATGGTAAATACTATAACCAGGAATACGGCTCACTCAGGGGCAAGGTTTGTAATATTCAATACTCCCCTTCAAACCTGATAAGATAAAAGATAAGATGTCAAGATAAGATAACGACAAGATCAATCAATCTTCGACAAGAAACTTGACTCTTGTCGAAATACTGACATATATTCCCGCGCTGTCCATCATTTGGCTGCCCCCAACATTTAACACTGTCGCAGTCCCATGGAAAATGATTTTCATTGAGTATAATTTATAGACAATCAAACACGTTGACGAAGGGGGAAAGTCCAAGACCAGTAGATATTTCACTATGAAGGGAGAAACAAGTACATAGTGTACTATGTGAGTAATTTCTGCGGCGGTCACGGTGGAGACAATATTTTTACACTAGGGTACAGAAAATACAAAGTTCTGAAAACCAATCAGGGACCAATAATCACATGAATAGCACTGTAGGACTGTTCAGAGGCCAAGACACATAAATATGGGACGGGAAGGAATAGAAAACGGAACCATATCAAGAAGAGGAAAATGGTAGCCATAAGATGCGCGAAGAAGCACACGCGATGGAGAGTGTATCCGAAACCATTCACATCTGAGTACAAATCAGAAAATTTTATTTAATCGATCAAGTTTGTACGTACCTCTTTGTTCTTCCGAGTCTGCTCTTGAATTTTCTTCTCAGCCTGTTAAGAATTTAACAAGAGGAAGTAGTAGATGAATATCAACGTACTCTTGAATAACACTCAGTAAGTTCGATGAAGAACTTCTTAATAACAACGGACAACACGACCTTTTTGCAAGCCGAGATTTTCAGCCCGTTCCAAGTGCCACCACTGTCGGCTGACAAAGAGGGTTCGAACGGTAAAAAAATGTGATCCAATACGTCGACATCAACCTCATCAAGTGGAAGTCGACCGCAAAGAGTCATGTCGATGATGAGGGCGGCATGGAAAAAAGTGACAGCGAACCAGTAGCACTGGTTCTTGAAAAGCGAATATAGGGGATATTCGCGATGCAGGACATAGGCAAGGACCACCAAATGTAGAAATTTTAGGCCCTTTGGAGTGAAACTCGCCACTTCGGATGCAGTGTGATATTCCTGTGTGTCGAGCAAGTCCGCCCCAGCGAACCGATCAGAAGCACGCCCGTCTTTCAATGGCAAGCTGATAAGACTTCTTGAGATCAAGCGTCCAGGTGTCGTCTGGGACATGAGGTGCAAAAAATCGGCGATGCCTATAGTAATTTGTTGATGGAAGGGAAATTGGAAAGTGGAGGGTCTGGAGGTGTTGGAATAGGATGGAAGGACAGATGAGGGAATGTTGGGCCTATCTTCCGATGAAGATTGTGATAGTGATTTGCCTACGGGTAAAATAACTGGTAGTGTGGCCGATGCCACCGATGCCACCGCAACGGCTGGAGGAAGTAATGGTACTACCAATGCCGCAGTAGGTGCTGCGATGGGGATCACAGTTTGCGAATCCGAGAGAGCGTCGAGTAGTTGCTCCCATTCCGGATGAGCAAAAAACGCTCTGAAATCGTTGTCTGTCGGGTTATGGGTTACTTGCATGCGTTCCAGAAGCATTCTCATCGCCTGATCCTGGAAGAGATTACTCTGGATAAACTCGTGTTCCGACTCTGCCAGACACCTCTTTATCTTGCGATGAAATAGTTTTCCAACCGGATGAGCATCCACGGCCCCTTGGAAATCTCCTCCGATACACAGAGCTCCAGTATAGAGTGTGTAAAAATCCTCTACATCCCACTGAAGACGGGTTGAAAAGAGTACGTCGAACGAGTCATCGGAAGCCATGGGCTGGGGGTTGAAGAAGGAGGACAAAGTTCGAAAGAACGCTGGAAAGGGATTCATCTGAATTTGAGGGTGAGTCATTTGTACCCGCACAAAGCATCTATACGCAATCACTTATCAGCAATAAGGATGTGTCCGAAGTCTTGGGTTGCACCTGCAAAAAGTCGCTTTAATCACCGTCGTATACGTGTCATGGGTCACCAACCAGGGTTTCTATGAGAGCCGTCCAATCACTTAACCGTGACAGCGATAAGCCTTAGCCGAGTGAATAGGATGCTCCTCGTGCGTCGAGTTGGCTTGAACTTGAATGAAATTAATGCAGATAAGGGACACGGGCATACCATGGTCCTCTTTCTCCTCACTGAGGGCCTGGTTATTGGAATCAGCCGCGTCTAGTAAACAGATGAAAATAGAGGAGCACATTCACCTAAACAGGATCTTCCATGGGTTTTTCGAGCGTGTCTCGTCCTCTTGGAGCACTCCAGACAATGGTCGCAGGTCGGCGTTCCTGGCAGATGGTACAACAATGTTCCATTCTCGTTCTTCAACAGAACCAAGCTCCGATCATACTCGGCAGTTACGTCCCCAGTAGTTACGGCTATAGTTCACGCCCTTTGTCGCCGTCGCTCCGCATTCCCCCGCTTCTCGTTGGATTCCCTCAACAATCTCCCAGTCAATGTCAAATGCTATTAGGGCCGCAGCCAAACGTCAGTTGCAGTGGTCTTCATTTGTGCCGTAACTCGAGTCATACTCCAAGCTTCGAGTCATGTTCCAAGCTTCGAGTCATGTTCCAACCCTTGACTCTGCTGGCGCAGCAACGCCCAAACATATAAATGCTCAGTGATTGTGAATGAGTTCCGCCATGAGTTCTCAGCATCGTCCTCACTCACCAATCACTCTCCAACAGACTCGGGTTGACTCAGCATCTGACAATTACTCAGATTTTCCCCCCATCCGAGTACTCAAGACCCCTGACCCTTTTTCTCCTCCTCGTTGTTCCCCAGTTGCTCGGAGACAGTCAGAGCGGCAATTTCGACGACGACATCCACCAAATTTAGTCGCTCAGAGATGGTCAGAACAGCTTTCCTCACCCAGCAAGGAATCGGCGCCCTCTCGATCACATCGACATCTGCCAAACTCAGGACTTGGAAACTGGAACTGTTTGAATACAATGGAGGCCAGTGTATCGGTACGGCATTCCAAGGTGAGATGTCAAACGCTGACCGTCATGGTCTGTCAAGCAGTTATACTGATCGAAAATATGCTAGAACACTTCCAAATCCTCGTTGAAGCGAGATGCAGATGTTCTCGAGGTTGAAGATGAGCGCCCGTCGAAAAAAAAGCGTGTTGCACTTACCAACAAAGATGTGGCCAAGGCGAGATGTCAAACACTGACCGGCAAGCAGCTATACTGATTAAATTTTTGCCAGAACACTTCCAACCCCTCGCTGAAGCGAGACGCAGTTGCATTGACTGACAAAGATGTGGATTGGCTGAAGCACGAGATTAGTGATATCAAGGAGTGCGTGAAAGCCATAGCAGAGCATCTAAGAGGAAATGTAGAATACAGATTGGAAGAGCTTCGTTTGGATACCCAAGAATGGTCTTGAGCCCTAGTGGCCTGTAGATACTGACTTTCTGAATGTATTATCACGAAAATATTCTTACTCATTGCACTGTATTATAAGACGGCCGTTGTCAATTCTGATAGAATCTTCATTAATTTTGTCTGCCAGCATTTGTATGAACTCTTTGAGTGTATGAACTCTTTGCAACAATATGAACAGAATGCGGCTACTTCCTTGTCCTTGAAAAACCTTATGATCCGATGGTATGTCTACGTACCGTAGGCGATGCCAAGAAAGCAAGACACCGCCTTATGATTCCCGCAAGGCGTCTACGAGCATTTGTACGAACTTTTTGAGCCTATCAACTTTCGGCAAAATTATGAGATGAACAGGATCTGGCTGCTTCCTTGTCCTTGACTGCCGAGAATTGGCCGAGAATGCATCTGGCTCATAGTTGCTTAAAAACCTTATGATCCAATGGTATGTCTACGTACCGTAGGCGATGCCAAGAAAGCAAGACACCGCCTTATGATTCAAGCTATACCCGCAAGGCGTCTACAAGCATTTGTACGAACTTTTTGAGCCTATCAACTGTCGGCAAAATTATGAGATGAACAGGATCTGGCTGTTGACTGCCGAGAATTGGCCGAGAATGCATCTGGCTCATAGTTGCTTAAATGGCCTGGAAAAACCTTATGACCCCATGGCATTCCTACCTACCGCAGGCGATGCCAAGAAAGCAAGACACCACCTTGCGAGAATGACCGAAACTTGCAATCAACTCATGAGTCCTCACATGAAATGTAAATCGGACCTTCTACCAACTGGCCATATATGACCTTACAAACCAAGCTACAAGCTTATAGCAAACTCACACCACATATTACACCTCATACCGGATTTTAGGTACTCATATTCACTTACAGGATTCTCCACAATTTAGTGATGAGGGGGTGGGCAAACGGAGCATGATACCCACTTATATAAGTACATACCAAATCGAGGAAACAATAGAACAAACCTAAAAAGGCAACGGCGGCACAACGAGCACGCTCGTAATGCGCCGTCACGGTTCAACTTAGCTTCGCTGAATTACAGCGTAATAAATCAATATCGAAGTCCTTACAATCCTCCAAGGCTTGAATGCATCTTTACAGCCTATACGCAAAGAATACTGTGTTGACATGATGGTCACAGTTTCAATAACACTCAGAGTTGTGGAAGTGGTCTATGGACATTCTGGCAGCGTGCGCGTGATCTTTGACGTCAAATTTTCGGCAGTAATTCTAGTAAGTCGAACCGCTGTTTGGCAACGAAGTGATTCGCATCGTGCTATCATATTATGTATTACACATCTCAGAGAACGGACACCAAGGCTCCGCCAGTGGGCCCACATCGAGCGGCAACCGCAATGTGATATTTCCATCGTGTTTAAATTACTTAGAAGCACAAGGACTAAACAAGAGTTAATTCTTGTTAGAGCACCTGAAGTAGGTCTGTACTGCAGAAACTGTGAGAGGTTACAAAAGCTATTTAGTAATCATCTACAGAGTACAGTAGTTATGTAAATGGCGGATCTCCCAGAATGCCACAGTCATAGCAGTCCATGGACCACTGAACTTGAATTCCACTTAAAAGTGGAGCAATAATACGATTGGAATTTGAACTTTGATTTTTCCAATACACTGGCAGTTCTTTTGGGTGTGGACAATCAGAAACATATTTTAGGTTTCTGGAATCCAGTTATAGGAGATTGTTGCTTGGCAACTCGGGAGTCGGAAGAGGAGGAGCTCTACCCAAATGCAGAAATATCGCTCCTGACGGATGGATCTGCCGTAAACAAGAACACCAGACTCCAGAGTGTGCCGCGATTGGCCATAATTTCGCGAACATGC
>WNGB01011198.1_pt1 | contig 13170 bp, 13 predicted proteins | sample 5400681 | NCBI WGS metagenome assembly WNGB01 (sample SAMN13153367, study PRJNA577476) | soil metagenome | isolation source: 115 cm soil or saprolite under grassland replicate 2 | place: USA:California | collected 2016-06-15 | reverse complement strand
TCAGCGTCCGGCAGGTGACGCAGCGCAACGCTGGTCGCGGAACCCCAGGGGTGGACGGGCGGGTCGCGTTGACCGCCCCAGCGAGGATGGAACTGGCCGTGCAGGTGCACCGCACAGCGAGGTCCTTCCAGCCCTTGGCGGTCCGCCGAGTGTATATACCGAAGGCCAATGGAAAACAAAGGCCGCTCGGAATTCCCGCGATAGCCGATCGCGCTCACCAGGGGCGCTGCCGCAACGCGTTGGAACCCGAGTGGGAAGCCCGGTTCGCGCCCAGAACGTACGGGTTCCGGCCGGGCCGAAGTTGTCAGGACGCGATCTCGGTCATCCACGTCATGGGCTGCGGGAAAAACCCGCAGCGCCGATGGATTCTGGACGCTGACCTGACCGCGGCATTCGACAAAATCGACCACGACCACCTCCTCGCCAAGCTCGGATCCTTCCCGGGAAATGGAATGATTCGTGGCTGGCTGACGGCGGGAGTGTTCGAGAAAGGCAAGGGATTTGCACCCACAGATGAGGGAACCCCTCAGGGCGGCGTAATTTCACCGTGCCTTTTGAATATCGCGCTCCATGGGCTGGAGGAAGCGGCCGGAGTCCGCTACGAGGCGAGCGACCCAGCTCGCACGAAGCGAGGCCGCCCGGCTTTGGTGGTCTATGCCGACGACATGGTCGCCCTGTGCCACACCCGGCAGCAGGCCGAGCAGGTCAAGGCGCGTATGGCCGAATGGCTGGCCCCCCGGGGGCTGTCCTTCAACGAGGCCAAGACACGCATCGTGACGCTTGAGGACGGTTTTGACTTCTTGGGATTCACGGTGCGTAGGCACGCCGGCAAGCTGATCACCAGGCCGAGCGGGCCTGCTACAGCCACGCGAACAAGCCCAAGCCCTGGATCGTCTCCAGGTACTACGGCCGGTTCAACCCCGCCAGCCAGGATCGATGGGTGTTCGGCAACCGCGACAACGGGGCCTACCTACCGAAACTCGGCTGGACGAAGATCGTCCGACACAGTCTGGTCCTCGGCGCGGCGTCCCCGGACGACCCCGCCCTGACCGACTACTGGGCCCAACGACGCGGCAAGAACCCACCCCTGCTCGACCGCAGCGTCCTGATCCTGCTCGCCAAGCAGAACGGCCGCTGTCCCCTGTGCAGGGACCTGCTCTTGCACGCCGACCACGAGCCATCCAGCCCCACCGAGTGGGAACAGTGGCACCGGGTCACCCGCAAGGCGATCACCAAGCAGTCCGTGAAAACCCAGCGGGATAAGGGCACATCGGGCGGCACCCGCCTGGTCCACTCACACTGCCAACGCCGGGCAACCGGCGCCCAGAAAGAACCAGCACACCTCTACGCCTGAAGCGCCCCTGGGGCTTGCTTGAGCCGTATGCCGCGACGAGTGGCACGTACGGATCTGAGGGGGCCCCGATGCAGCAATGCATCGGGGCTACCCGGCTATGTGATTCGCGAAGTCATCGGCTTCACGTCGCCGTTGCCGCGATCAGCGGCGAGGTGATAGCCGCTGAGCCGCCGCCTCGGCGACGTCTGGCGCGAGCGGATCATCGCGGAGCTCGGTCAACCGTTTCCGGATCACCGCCGTGTCTGGCACGATCCCGCACGCGGTTCGCTGGACGTGGGGTTCGCAGTCGTCCAGGCCTTCGGAAGCGCACGCTTCTGCGGTACGCGGCGCGCAGCCGGCGAGACCTTCGAGGATCGCGTGCCGGGACACGGAGTGCTCGGTGACTTCCCATATGTGGCGAAGCAGGTCGGCGGCATCGCGATGGCCGATTCGGCCGGGCCCGCGAGCCGGCGACTCGAGCGCGCACCACGCACCTGCCTGGGCTGCCCGGGTGACCGCGTTCAACAGGGTCGGGGCGTCCCGCCGGTCGCCGCAGCGGGCGAGGATCTCGACGCCCAGTTCGGCCAGGGTTGTGTCGCCGCCGTCGGCCCAGGTCCGCGCGGCGCTCACGGCCCTGTCGCCCAGGTGCTGCAGCGCTCGCGCCATGCCGGGTATCCACCCGGCGTCGTTGCGCAGCCTCACGTCGGCGGCGAGGTCAAGCAGCAGGAGGTTGCCCTGTTTACCGAGTTCGTCGAGGGCCATCCGGCGGCTGCGGCCGTCAGCGGCATAGGCGCGGTCGATGAGGTCAGCGGGGGCGGCGCCGGCGGTCACCGCGTCGTCGGGGTCTCGCGTCGTGATCCGACGGCGCTGGTCACGATCGTGGAGTATCGCGGCGATGCGCGGCTGATCGCGACCGAATGACGTCCATGGCTCCCAGGATCCGGTGATCGCCTCATCCAGCTCAGCGTCACCACGCATGGCGACAACCTCCTCGGCGAGACCGTCAACGACGCCGGGGAGTTTCCACGCGCCGGTGGACCCGAGCGCGTCGATCGCGACCGACCAGTGCTCCCCGGCCACTGCGTACCGGCGGACCACGGCAAGGGCATCCGATCGGCCGACGAGGCCGAGGATTGCGAGCACGTCGAGGGTCAGCCAGACGTCTTCGGCGTCCGGCGCCGTGCCCAGGTGGGCTGCAAGAGGTGCCGTTGACAGGGCGAGCCGGTGGATTATCCGAGCCAGGTACGAACCTCGCTCCTCTGTCTGAGGATCCCACCGGGCATCGGCGATGACGCACTGATAGACCCAGTCGGCGGCGCCCGCCACGTACGGGGCGCGCTGGGCCGCGATCCCGCGGCCCAGCTTAAGTTGGCCGGAGAAGGTGTTCGGATCGGCGAAGACGAGATCGTTCATCGCCCGCAGCATGGCGCACCGCGATAGCCCTCGACTACGGCTTTCCGCTCGGGACCGGTGCGATCAGGCGGAACGTGGATTCGATACGCATTTCCGCCCCCACCAGCGCCTGCCCACTTGCCTGGTTGCCCGCTCCCCTGTCGGGCCGGTGCGACTCTGTCGCTACCGGCGTGATCGTGGTAGGTTCTTCTCGTGTCGAGAAAGACTCTTCGTGAGACGAACTGGAGTGGGCTGTGACCGAGGAGGAGTTCCTTGCGGCGTACGACCCCCGCGCGTTTCCACCGGTCGCGGTGACCGTTGACGTCGTCGCATTGACCATCCGTGACGGTGCGCTGCACGTCCTGCTTGTGCGGCGAGGGGCGCCGCCCTACGAGGGTCGCTGGGGACTGCCCGGCGGTTTCGTGCGGCCCGAGGAGGACCTGGACGCGGCCGCCGCCCGCGAGCTGGCCGAGAAGACGGGCGTCGGTGCCGACCTGAGCCGGGTTCATCTGGAGCAGTTGGCCAGTTACGGTGCGCCGGACCGCGATCCCCGGATGCGGGTGGTCTCCGTGGCGTACCTGGCGTTCGCACCTGACCTGCCCGACCCGGCTGTCGGGAGCGGCGCCCGCGAGGCGGCCTGGACGCCGGTCGCGGCGCTCGGCCTGCCCGACGCCGCCGACGGGTCGGGCCGCCCGGTCCGTCAGCGTCCGGGCGTCACCCGCAGGCTGGCCTTCGATCACGCCCGGATACTGGCCGAGGGGTTGGAACGGGCCCGGTCAAAGCTGGAGTACACGCCGCTGGCCACCCGCTTCGTTGGTGAGGAGTTCACGATTGCGGAGCTGCGCAGCGTGTACGAGACGGTCTGGGGCGACGGGCTGCACGCCGGCAACTTCCACCGCAAGGTGCTCTCGGTGCCCGGCTTCGTCGACAGTACCGGCACCACCACCGAGCGTGGCGGCGCCCGTGGCGGGCCGCGTTCCCGGCTGTACCGCGCGGGCGACGCCCGGCTGCTGCATCCGGCCCTGCTGCGCCCGTCGCGTGAAGAGGCGATCCGGTGACCTCGACCGGCGCCGGCAACCCGGCCGAGGCGGCCGCGCTAGCTGAAGCTATCCGGCAGGTGAGGTCGTCAACCAGCGCCGCCGAGCTGTTCGGCACGGTTGAGCCGGTTCGGCAATACCGGCGGCTGGCGCGGTTGCTGCATCCAGATCGGGTACCGGCGGCAGACCGCGCCTACGCGACGGACGCGTTTGTCCAGCTGACCACCCTCTGGCGGAGTCGGGGCGGCGTGGTCATCGATACCGGCGACGCCGAGTACCGGCTGAGCGTGCGTGTGCATGCCGGCGATCTGGCCGATCTGTACGACGTCGGCGCTGAACGGTTCCTCAAGCTGCCCCGGCAACCAGCCAACAACGACCTCATGGAACGCGAGGCGCGAGCCCTGCGCACCCTGGCCGACCGTGGCGACCCGCGCTACCTGCCGTACGTGCCCCGGCTGGTGGACTCCTTCCGGCACGGTGACACCGCAACCGGGGCGCGGCGGCGCGTCAACGTCGTGGCGGCAGCGCCCGGCCTGCACAGCCTGGTCGAGGTGCGCCGTGCGTACCCCGGCGGCCTCGACCCCCGCGACGCGGCCTGGATATGGCGCCGGCTGCTCGTCGTGCTCGGCTTCACGCACCGCGCGGGCCTGGTACATGGGGCGGTCCTGCCTGAGCATGTGCTCATCGAACCGGCGGGGCATGGCGTCGTGCTGGTTGACTGGTGCTACTCCGCCGCCCGCGACACCGCATCGCCAGTTGCCGGGCCGCTCTCGGCTGGCGACGATCTGATCCCGGCGATCGTGCCGACATACGCCGGCTGGTACCCGGCCGAGGTACTTGACCACATGGAACCCGGGCCGGGCACGGACATCGCGATGGCCAGCCGCTGCATGACGTGGCTGATGGGCTATCACGCTCCGCAGTCGTTGCGCCGCTTCGCCACCGGCTGCGCATTGCCGTCGCTGCGGCAGCGGCCGGACGACGCCTGGCGTCTGCTCGACGAGCTCGACGAACTGCTTGAGCGGCTCTTCGGGCCCCGAACGTTCCGCCCATTCACCCTGTAAGGCCCAAGGAGGAGCCATGGGAAGCGGAATCTGGTCCACCAACGTGTACGACGCTGCGAGCCGCTACCGCGCGGCGACCGGCGCCAGCGCGTTCGCGTACAGCGACAGCGGTGCGCGCAGCGTGCATCCCAGCCTCGACCCGCGCGGCGTGACCGCGCGGGAGAGTCGCGACAACGAGGAGCATCCGAACTCGTTGGCGATCGCGGTGCTGTTCGATGTGACCGGGTCCATGGGGCACGTGCCCCGGGTGCTTCAGACCAAGCTGCCGCAACTGCTCGGCCTTCTGCTGCGTAAGGGGTACGCCGCGGACCCGCAGATCATGTTCGGCGCGATCGGCGACGCCACCTGCGACCGGGTACCCCTGCAGATCGGCCAGTTCGAGTCGGACAACCGGATGGACGACGACCTCGGCCGCATCGTGTTGGAGGGTGGTGGCGGCGGACAGATGACAGAGTCCTACGAGCTGGCCATGTACTTCATGGCCCGGCACACGTCGCTGGACTGCTACGCCAAGCGGGGCCGCCGCGGCTACCTGTTCGTTATCGGTGATGAGATGGCCTACCCCCGCGTCAAGGCGCGGGAGGTCCGGCAGGTCATCGGCGACGAGTTGACCGACGACCTCCCGCTGCGGCACATCGCCGCCGAACTGCGGCGCACCTACGACACGTACCACCTGCTCCCGGCGGGCAGCGCGTACGCCCGCGACGCCCGGGTGCTGGGCTTCTGGCGGGACCTACTCGGCCAGAACGCCATCGAGGTGGACGACCTGGACGCCGTGTGCGAAACAATCGCGCTGACCGTCGGGCTTGGCGAGGAGGCCGTCGATCTCGACCAGGGCCTGGACGACCTGCGCGAGTTCGGCTCCGACGCCGCGGCGACCGTGTCCAAGGCCCTGGCCAGAGTCGGCGCCGACCAGAACCCGGCGATCAGGTCTACGCTGCCAGCGGTCACGGCCGCCGACGACAACGTGACCCGGCTGTGAACCACGTCATCGTCGTCGACCTCGGGTACGGCGACGCCGGCAAGGGAACCGTCGTGGACTGGCTGTGCGCGAGCCGACCGGTCCACGCGGTGATCCGGTTCAACGGCGGCGCGCAGGCTGCGCACAGCGTCGTCCTGCGCGACGGACGGCGGCACACGTTCGCCCAGTTCGGCGCCGGCACGCTGCGGCCGGGTGTGCGTACCCACCTGTCCCGGTTCATGGTTGTCGACCCGCTCGCACTGGCGAGCGAGGCCGCCCACCTCGCCGCCACCGGGGTGCCCGACGCGCTCGACCGGCTCACCATCGACCGCGACGCGTTGCTGGCCACGCCCTACCACCGGGCCGCCAACCAAGCCCGCGAACAGGCCCGAGGCACCAACCGGCACGGGTCGTGCGGCATGGGCGTGGGCGAGACGATGGCCTACCAGCTAACCCACCCCGAACAGGCACCCCGGGTCGCCGACTGCCAGACGCCGCTACTGCTGCGGCGCAAACTTGTCGCCCTACGCGACCAGCTCACCGCCGACATCGGTCCGCTGCACGCCCCGCCGGTGGACGACTGCGTTGCCGCGTTCGCGGCATTCGCGGCACGGGTGTCCATCGTCGACACACGTTTCACCACAGGGCTGTTGCGGGTCGGAGACGTCGTGTTCGAAGGGGCCCAGGGCGTGCTGCTCGACGAGTGGCACGGGTTCCACCCATACACCACCTGGAGCACGACCACCTTCGCCAACGCTGACAAACTGCTCGCCGAAGCCGGCATGACAGGGGAGGCGACCCGGCTGGGTGTGCTGCGCGTGGTCACCACCAGGCACGGACCGGGTCCACTGGTCACCGAGGACCCGACCCTGCGGCTGACCGATCCACACAACCCCACCAACCCCTGGCAAGGCCGGTTCCGGTTCGGACACTTCGACGCGGTCGCGCACCGGTACGCCCTCGCGGTGGCCGGCGGCGTCGACGGGGTGGCGCTCACCCACCTCGACGCCATCGACGACCGCCTCCTCATGTGCCGGGCATACGACTGGACCGACCACCTCGAACCCGGCCCAGCCGGCGACCTCGACCGGCAAGCCGCACTGACCCAGCGTCTGATGACAACCACGCCGCTCTACGCTGAACCGCCGCGCAGCCGCGCGTCGGCCGGTCTCCACACCACCTGGATCGGCGCCGTGGAGGAAGAGCTCAAGGCGCCGGTCGTCCTCACCTCGCACGGCCCAACAGCCGAAGACAAGACACCAATCAGCCGCGTTGTCACGCCGAAATTGATGGAGCCAAGGTGATCCCCATCTCCACTGATCTTGGCACAGAGGGCAGTCTGCCCAGCAACAGGCGTGATCAAGCTGCCGAGGGCAGGCCCTACCGGTCCCAGGTACGCAAGGCCTTCTCCCCACGATCAAGCGCCAATCCGCCGCTGGTCGTGTCCGTCGAACACCCTCGGCCCGGGCCACAAGCCGCCTCGGCGCATGTCTCGCGGATAGGATGTCGTCCCTTCGGCCGGTTGGAGTTGTAAGTTGTTAAAGGCTTCGGGTTGCTTATACGGGTTGGCGTACGGAGACGCGCTGGGCAAGGCTACGGAGTTCTTAACTGTCGCCGAGATTGAGCGTCGGTACGGGCCGGGTGGGCCGCGTGAACTGGACGGCGATCCGGCGCTGGTCACCGACGACACTCAGATGACCTTGGCGGTTGCCTGGGCGTTGCACGACACGACCGAGCCCGATCCGGACGTGCTGGCGGGGTCGCTGCGGCAGCGGTTCCTGGCCTGGGCGATCAGCCCCGACAACAACCGCGCACCCGGCAACACCTGTTTGCGTGCCTGCGCTGAACTGTCCCGAGGGGTGCCGTGGCAGCAGGCGTCCGTGGCCGGATCGAAAGGCTGCGGCGCGAACATGCGGGTAGCGCCAGTGGGCCTGGTACCGGGCTACGACCTGGACACCCTCGCCGGGGTAGCCCAGTTGCAGGCCGGGATGACTCACGGTCATCCCACCGCGCTGGCCGCCAGCGAGCTGACAGCCTATGCAGTGCGGGTCCTGCGTGACGGCGCAGACCTGACCGAGGTTCCCGGTCTGCTGCGGCAGCGGTGCCACGACCAGCGCACGAACTACCGGCATGAGTGGCTCGGGCCGTTATGGCAACGGCCGGGGATGGATGACCCCGGCCAGTTCATCGCCCGAGGGTGGGACGAGTGCCTCGCCGTCCTGGACCTGCTGGACATCGCCATGACGTTCCCCGACGACGGAGGAGACCCGTGCCTGCAAACCGGAACGGGCTGGATCGCCGAGGAGGCCATGGCCACCGCCCTGCTGTGCGCGCTGCGCCACGCCACCGACCCGCTCGACGGACTGGCGCGAGCCGCCACCACCTCAGGGGACTCGGACTCCATCGCCTGCCTCGCCGGCGCCTTCCTCGGCGCCGCCCACGGTATGCCCGCCTGGCCGACCGCATGGACATCCCAAATCGAGTACGCCGACCAACTCGCCGCCCTCGGCCAAATCTGGAACTAGCGGCTACCAGCGCATACTCATCTGCCGCTGTGAGCGCGCACGACGGTGCCGAGTCGCCATGGCGCTCGTCACTCAGTGTTACGACTGCTCTGTCCGGTCGGAGCCTGGCCTACCGATCGGTTCTGGAAGCGAGGCGTACCGGTCTCGGGAGATCAGCCCGTACCCCGATGGGCGGCATCGGAACGCCGCAGGCTTCTTCGTTAAGGCGGGGTATGGATCAGAAGGGTGGGTCACCGACATGCTCGACCGGAGCGGGAGGCGTCGCGTCGATGCGCTGGTGGCCGATGGTCGCGGCGTCGATCTCGGCGAGGGTGGGGTGGGTCCAGGCGCCGATGGGCCGCTGGTGGATTTCGGCGCGGTGTTCGACAAGGCCTGCGGGCAGGGGTAGTTCGACGTCGGCGACGACGAATGTGGTGCCGTTGTTGTCCTGCTTGACCACGAGGTAGGGGCTGGTGGCGGGTGGAGTCAGCGTCGTGCCGACCGAGGGTAGGTGGCGCATGTCGCCGTTCCACCGGACCTGGGTGGCGGTGTCGGCCAAGGCGAGCACGGCTTGCAGCGCCCATCGGGTCCGCCGGGCCGGGTCCGCGATGATCCACTCCGGTAGCGGGGTCAGGCCGTCGAATGTGTCGATCGGCTCGGTCAGGGCGTAGACGAACATCGGGCTCCTTGTTGCGTGGCGGGTCAGGTGGGGCGGTTCTCGGCGCGGATCATGCGGCGGAGGCTGGTTCGGGCTGCGGCAAGGTCGTCTTCCAGCTCAGCGACTGTGGCGGTGAGCAGGTCGTTGCTGCTGCGGAGTTGGTGGGTTTCGGCGAGCAGTCGGGTGTTGTGGTCGAGGAGTTCGTCGACGCGGGCGATGAGGTCGGTCTTGGTGAGGTTGTCGAGTTGGTTGCCCAGTGCGCGGCGCAGCTTGTCGTGAAGCTGTTCGATCTGTGCCCGCAGGCGTTTGATCTCGTCGCGGGCGAGCGCGAGGTCGGTGTGCAGGCTGGCCTGGCTTGCCGCGCGGCCGGGTGGAGTGACCGGTTGAGCGCGCTGTCGGTCGCGGGCTTGCTCGATGGCTTCGCGGACGCCGTCGGCGTGGACGAGCCAGGTCGACACCTTCGCGTGGCGGGCGACGGCGGTGAAGGTGATGGGTGTGCCGTCGGCGAGCATCGCCTCGATCGCCTGTGTGACGCGGGTGCGTCGTTCGTGGCTGTCGCGGCGGCGGGCAGCGATCATCGCCTCGGCGGCCCGCCCATCCCGGGTCACGGCTGCCGCCGCGGGCCCAGCGTGATGACCGGTAGCTGGGTCTGCCCGCGGGCGGCGCGAGCCTTACGCAGGATCCGGCTGGCTTCTTCGACCTCGGCGCGTTCCTCGGCCGGCAGGGCGTCGAGCGTGTGGTGCATCGTCGCGGCGACCTGGCCGAAGGCGGTGATCTGTTCGTCGAGGTTGCGCACGACGAACGCGTCGACGTCCATCGCCGTGGCGGTTTCCCGGTCGGCCTTGAGCGCGGTGAGGTGTTCTTCGATGGCCGGCAGGTAGGACGGGTCGGGGCGGTAGAAGCCTTCCGTGTCAAGTCTGGCCGTGTTGCCTCGATCTTGTGTTCGATGAGGTCGGGATGATGGCGCGGTCAGTGAGGACTTGCCTCCAGGGAAAGGGCTGCGCCCCGGTACGCATGAGGAGCGCCCGATCTTTTTTCAGGCAACAGCGGTCAGACGCCCGGGTCCGCAGGTATCGCGGGCCGCGGCCCCATGGCTCGGATGCCGCGACGCCCGCCCAGTCGCGTGCGTTTGGTCAGCCACGTCGGCTTCAAGGGCGCTGGTCCATGGCCAGCGGGGGCTGCGGCTGGGCGAGGCGGGTGCGGAACCAGGTGGCGTAACCGATCGGGTTGCTGTGCTGCCACCGGTACAACTGCTTGTCGGTGAGCAGGATCCCGGTCGGCGGGTGCTCGACGTCCGGGATGGTGGGCAGCACGTCGAGGTGGAAGTCGTGGTCGGGGTACGCCAGCGTCCAGCAGCGGCGCGCCTCGCAGCTCTTCGGCCCGTCGGTGTGGCCCTGCTGCTTCTTCCACCGCAGGTAGGCGTGGAGCAGATCGCCGACGCGCTGCTTCAACCCGGCCTGCGTGATGGTCTCCTTGGCGATCAGCAGCCAGCACACCAGGTCGATGTCGTACTCCCCGGTCCGGGTGCCAGGGCGTACGACGGTGCCGAGCCGGAACGAGCCCTGCGGGTAGATCCGGCACCGGTACCCGCCGTGCTCGGCGAGCCACGTGCCGACCTCCTCGTAGCGGTCGATGGCCAGCCGCTGCAGGTCCGGTGAGATGTCGAGGGTCTCGACCGCGCCGTCGAGCAGCATCGACAGCATCTGTTCCATGGTGTCCACGGTCAGTCCTTCCGGGCCGGGTAGTAGGGCACGTACGCCGGCGCGGTGTGGTCGGCGAAGCAGCGGGTGAAGCTAGGGGAGGCGGTGCGGCTCTCGTGGCCGGCCCGGCCGATCAGGTCGTCCGCGTCGACCTTGTCCAGGGCGAGCGCGTCGGTGGGCACCGTGGGGTTGAGCCGCAGCACCTGGTCTGCGCCCAGGAAGTGGCGGACCTGCTTGGTCGCGCTCTCGCTCTGGGCACGCATCAACACCTCGACCGCGTCGCGCGCCCACGGCAGCAGCCCGCCCCGGTCCAGGCGACGGCTGCGGCGAGGCAGGTCGGTCGTGGTACCCACGCTGAACACCCAGATCTCCTCCAGCGGCACGCCGAGCGGGCCTACGGCCTCGGTCAGCGCCACCATCACCGGGTTGTTCGCCCAGATCCCGCCGTCGACCAGCCGGGCGCCGTCCAGCGACATGCCAGGCAGGTAGGTCGGCGCCGCGGCGGTGGCCATCGCCACCTCGACGGCGCGTTCGCGCCAGTCGCGGGTCAATGTCGGCAGGTGCGGGGTGCGGAACAGGTACACGTCCTCGGCGCCGATGTTGTACGAGGTGATCAGCAGCCGCTTGGTGCTCTCCCCGAAGGTCCGCTCGCCGAGCACCTCGGTCAGCGCGGCGCGCAGCGGCGCGGCGGAGTACTTGGCCCGCAGCAGGTGCCGCACGCCCCGCAGCCGGCTACGGTCCCGGAAGATCCGCGGACCGTGATCGGTGTAGAACTGCAGGATGTCCCGGGGCGACATCCCCAGGCCGAGACCGAGCGCGATGATCCCGCCGGTCGAGGTGCCGGCGATCAGGTCGAAATGGTCGACAACCCGCACATCGAGGTCCTCCTCCAGCCGCGCGAGCACCGCCGCGGAGAACATCCCCCGCAGCCCGCCTCCGTCCAGCGACAGGATCTGGAACCGGCCGCCGGTCATCCGCCGCCGCCCGACCGCGCCACGTCCGCGACCACGACGATCTCCTCCATCTCACCCACGCTGACGATCATACTTAATATCACGTCACGGGTTTCGGTGCGCGCTTCTACACTCGAAGGACGGGTACTCTACTGCGTCGCGGCGCCGGCCCGCGCCGGATCGGCCACAATGCGGAGGCAAGATCGGATTAGGGGAGCGATGGACACGCCGACGTTCGAACGGGTGCGACTACGCGTCGCCCGCGAACTCGTCGGGCTCAGCCAGAACCAGCTGGCCACCCAGGTCGGCCTCACCCCCGCCGCGATCAGCCAGTTCGAAAGCGGGGCCGCCCGGCCCAGCCCCGACACCCTCGCCGCCCTCAGCGCCGCGCTGCGGGTACCGGCCGGGTTCTTCGCCCAGCCGGGCACCGAAACCCACGAGGGCTTCTTCCGCTCCCTGCGCCGCACCGCCGTCGCGGACCGGCGCCGCGCCCGCGCCATCGCCCACGTCGCCCACGACCTCGCCCTCGCCGCCGCCACCACCGGCCGGTTCCCCGCCAGCGACGTGCCGCCGATCCCCGCCAGCGGCCTCGACGCCTCCCTCGACGAGATCGAGAACATCGCCGGGGAAGTCCGCGCACGCTGGGGCGTGCCACCCGGCCCCATCGCCAACCTCGTCGAACTCCTGGAGACGCACGGCGTGGTCGTGATCCGACTCCCGCTGGGCAGCGCCGATGTCGACGCGTTCTCCCTGCCGTTCGCCGACCATCCCGTCGTCGTCCTCGGTACCGACAAGAACGACCGCGCCCGATCCAGGTTCGACGGCGCCCACGAACTCGCCCACCTCGTCCTGCACGGCGAACAGATCTGGGGCATCAAGGAGGTCGAGGACCAAGCGCACCGGTTCGCCGCCGCATTCCTGCTACCGGCCGACGAGATCCGCGACCAGCTCCCGGCCACACTCGACTGGCCCAAACTGTTCGAGCTGAAACGGCACTGGCAGGTCTCCCTGGCCGCCCTGCTCATGCGCGCCCGCACCCTGCACCGCATAACCGAGAGCACCTACCTGACCGCCATCAAGGCAGCCTCCGCCCGCGGCTGGCGTCGCCTCGAACCCGTACCACTCGGCCCGCCCGAACAACCCCAAAACCTGCTCGACTTCCTCGCCTCCACCGCCAGCCAGCCCGCCCGCGCGTACCTGCCCGCGCACATCGTCAACGACATCGCCGCCGCGACCACCGCCGCCTGAGCGAGCACGGTTGGCACGCCACCCCCGTGGCAGTCCACCACAATGGGTCATTTGGTGCTCCGATGTGAACGCCCGGTTGATCGCCGGCCGGGTTGGCCAGCGGCCAAGGAACGGTGTACCCCCAGTTCGCAGGCGCGCGGGTACGGTATTGATACCTTTCAATCATTGGTGCTGCGGACCTCGCGCCAAAACGGGGGGTTTTCGGGGGGTGGTTCAACACCCGACTCATGAACGTCAATGGCCCGACCTGCGTTTCCGCAGGTCGGGCCATGTTTCCTGGTCGGGGTGGCCGGATTCGAACCGACGACCTCTTCGTCCCG
>WNGB01010069.1_pt1 | contig 13173 bp, 11 predicted proteins | sample 5400681 | NCBI WGS metagenome assembly WNGB01 (sample SAMN13153367, study PRJNA577476) | soil metagenome | isolation source: 115 cm soil or saprolite under grassland replicate 2 | place: USA:California | collected 2016-06-15 | reverse complement strand
CTTGGATTTCAATTTGTTGGGACTAAACTTTCTACTGCTTCAAACGGTTCACTCGTGACCTCAGCTACGCCGGCGTTTGTCTTAATTTTTGCACCTTTCATTTTGGGTGAAAAGACTACGCTGCGAAGGGTTCTTGCATTAATCATCTCTACTTTGGGAGTGTTCGCCGTGATTGACCCGCGCAACGCGGAGCTCTCCCCCACTTTATTTTGGGGAAACCTATCCTTGCTCTCAGCAGCCTTAACGTGGGCCCTGTATTCGGTGCTGGTACGCAAAGTTGCACAGAACGCTGACTTGCTAACATCAAGCGCGGTCATGCTGGCAGGAGGCATTCCTACGAGTACTATGTTTGGCATCTGGGAAGTGCAAACCCAGGGTATCGGTGCAATAACACCAGGTGTGATCGGTGGAATCCTTTTCCTTGGAATCATCTCCACTGCGATCGCAATGTTTTTGTGGAATTACGCTTTTGCAGAACTGCCTGCCGCGCTGGCTTCCTTGACATTCTTTGCGCAACCGGTAGTTGGCACTTTGCTCGGCTGGTGGTTTTTAGGAGAACAGGTCACACCGCTGTTTCTCACCGGCGGTGTGATGATCGGGATCGGGTTACTGATTTCAAGCACGGAGAAAACCTAATGTGTATCGCTTCCCACTGTATGTAATAAAGCCAGGTTGGGTGGGCGCATGGCTCCTACTGGATATCCACAGATTAAAACTACTTGCTCGCCTGAATGGATACCGGATTCGAGAAGTGTAGCATCTACATCTGAAAGCATATCTTCCAAGGTTGTTGCATATCCCATAATGTGGGGTTGGACACCCCACAGAAACGACATTTGCTGATACGTGCGTATCTCAGGCGTGAACCCAAGGATCTGTTTTTCGGGTCGCGCCTTGGACATGATCCAAGCAGAACGGCCCTGCATCGTAAATACTGAGACGGCAGTCACATCGCTATCACGCACGAGTTCGTTGGCCGCACGGGCCATTGAGGCAACATCACTTTCACCAAGCCCTAGCCGACGATCCTGATGGCTGCCCCACTCCATGAAATGAGACTCCGCTTCGACCACGATGCGCGCCATCATGGAGACCGATTCAACAGGATATTCGCCAGCAGCAGTCTCCGCAGAAAGCATAACCGCGTCCGTCCCGTCAAAAACGGCATTCGCAACATCGGAAGCTTCGGCGCGTGTGGGAAGCGGATTCTGAACCATCGACTCCAACATTTGAGTAGCCGTAATCACCAATTTAGCGCGCGCATTGGCAGAGCGAATAATGTACTTTTGCAGTGGCGGTACGCGCTCTGGAGGAAGTTCAACGCCGAGATCGCCGCGTGCCACCATCACACCATCCACAATATCAAGAATGGATTCAAGTTGATCAATTGCTTCAGGCTTTTCCAATTTTGCGATTAATAGAGGCAAAGGTTTATCGCCGCAGCATTTTTCCATTGCTGAACGTACCATCTTTACATCCTTCGCACTACGTACAAACGATACAGCAACCGCATCCACTCCTTGTGAGACGCCAAAGGTGAGATCCGCCTCATCTTTTTTGGTAAAGCCGGCAATCCGTAACATGATACCCGGGAGATTGATCCCCTTATGGGAAGAAAGCGTGCCGCCGTCGATGACTTTCGCGATGACAACCGATCCTTTTACGGATAAAACCTCAAGCGAAAGGCGGCCGTCATCAAGCAACATGTGGTCGCCCGGATGCACAGAGTCGAATAGTTCACGGAAATCCACAGGGATTGCTTTTTTATTAATTTTGGGAGCCTCGTCCTGTGCTGCATACATGCAGACTTGTTCCCCGGCTTTTAGATGCAAGGGAGATTCCAGCACACCGACACGAATCTTCGGTCCTTGCAAATCCTGTAAGATGCCAATTGCGATTTTTAGTTTTTCAGACATACGCCGTATCATGGCGATCCGCGCCGCGTGTTGTTCATGTGTACCATGAGAAAAATTCAGACGGGCTACGTTCATGCCCGCTTTCACCATAGATTCAAATACGGCTTCCGACTCGCTTGCCGGACCGATTGTGGCAACAATTTTTGCTCTTCTCACCATGATAATTCCTTTGAATAGGATAATAGCCATAGCAGATAATAGGCATAAAACAGGGAAGTGTCAAGCCAATGAAAAACATGACTAATCCCCTCGAAAAATTAATTCGAGGAGGGTTAAGCTCACGATTCTGTCTTTATAAGAAATGCAATTCTTTTGCTTGTTTCTTCAAATCATCGCGGAAATCGGGATGCGCAATGTTGATCAATTGTTGTGCACGCTGGCGAATGGTTTTTCCATATAAATCTGCTACGCCATATTCCGTAATGACAAATCGGACATGATTTCGTGTGGTCACTACACCTGCGCCTTCCTTCAACATACATGCAATGCGCGTGATACGTGTACCGTCTTTTAGCGTGGTAAGGCTAGGCAATGCAATGACAGGTACGCCATCCTTTGAACGAGAAGCACCATAGATAAAGTCTAATTGGCCGCCGACGCCGCTGTATAACTTAGGGCCAATACTATCTGCGCAGACTTGACCAGTGAGATCCACTTCGATGGCGGAATTGATCGCCACCATACGCTCGTTTTGCGCGATGACGAATGGATCGTTGACATATTCGCTACGATGCAACTCAATCAACGGATTATCATCCGCCCAATCATAAAGAGCGCGCGTGCCCAGCATGAACCCCGCTATTATCTTGCCCGGATGCAGCGTCTTACGTGCATTCGTCAACACGCCCTCATTGACCAAGTCAATAACACCATCCGAGAATAATTCACTGTGGACTCCAAGATCCTTTTTATGGTGCAGGTATTTCAGCACAGCATCAGGGATCGCGCCGATACCCAGTTGCATGGTCGCCCCATCAGGGATCAATTCTGCAACGTAACCGGCAATTTTTTCCACAATATCCGAATCGCCTTCTCCACCCATAGCCAGTTCCGGGATGGGATAATTTACTGGAACAATGTAGTCCAAGCGGCTGACGTGGATAAAGGAATCTCCAAGCGTGCGCGGCATCTGCTCATTGACTTCAGCAATAATGAGCTTTGCTGCTTCGGCAGGTGATTTGGTCAACCCTACTTCTACTCCCAAACTACAGAATCCATGCTCATCAGGAATTGAGGTGTGAATGATTGCCACATCAAGCGGAAGTATTCCACGCTTGAATAAAAGCGGAAATTCGGAAAGTAGGACAGGCGTAAAATCCGCGCGGCCTTCCTGCACCGCTTTTCGGACGTTTTGGCTAATAAACAAGGTGTTTACACGGAGATGCCCTTCCATCTCCGGTTTGACATAATCCGCTGGACCAATGGTCAAAGCCTGACAGATCTCCACGTCCGTCAGGTTTGGAGCGTATTCCACCAGAGCAGCGAGTATGGTTTGAGGGACGGATACATTCCCGGTCAGAAAGATGCGCTGGCCTGATTGGATTGACCGTACAGCCTCCTGCGCCGTCACTACCCGGGACTGATAAAGACTATTCCAGTCCATCTTCAATCTCATTGTAGGCAAGCCGCGTCATGTGGTGCTGTTCGCCTGCATGGGTATTCACCGCGCTTTCAATGGCTGGGTGATCTTTCATCGCCTGTTCAATTCCATAATTGGCGATCGCAAGAATATAAGGCATAGCCGCGTTAACGAAGGCATGCGTTGCAGTACGCGCTACCACACCTGGCATATTCGGCACGCAATAATGCAGAATGCCTTCTTCCACATAGACCGGGTGATCGTGAGTAGTCGGACGCGAGGTTTCTACGCAACCACCCTCGTCAATACTTACATCCATGATGACCGAACGCGGTTTCATCGCTCGCACCATATCCCGCGTGATAAGAATTGGAGCACGCTCACCGGGTACAAGCACCGCACCGACGACCACATCTGAGTAAGCCGTGACCCGTTCGATATTGCGTTTCGTGGATATCATTGTGACGATATTTGGGAAACGATCTGAAATATGTTGGAGCGCGGTCAGGCTTTGGTCAATCACAGTGACATGCGCACCCATCCCTAAAAACATTTGCGTTGCATAGGTACCAACCACACCCGCGCCGATCACCACTGCTTCCGCAGGAGGCACGCCGGGCACTCCACCCATCAAGATACCTTTGCCGCCCCAATTATTTTGAAGCAAACGTGCGGCAATCTGCGCAGCCATTGCTCCGCCGATTTGGCTGAACGGCCTGAGAACTGGCAGAGAACCGTCACTTAATCTGATCTGCTCGTACGCTACGGCTGTGATATTCTTTTTGAGCAAAATATCGATTTTATCTTTTTGCGCCGATGGCAAGTGAAGCAGCCCCATCAGAATTCCACCAGGCCTAAGCCATTCCAGCTCGCCTTTCAAGGGTCGTGCTACCTTCAAGAGTAGGTTCGCGCGTCCAAAGACTTCTTCAGCAGAGTAAGCAATTCGCGCCCCTGCCAATTCATATTCCCGGTCAATGAAACCTGCACCAACCCCCGCCTCGTGCTCAACATATACAACGTGCTTATGCTGAGTTAAGATGTCCACACCAGCAGGTGAAAGGCCCACACGGAATTCAAAAGGCCGGGTCTCTTTGGGTATTCCAATATTCATATAACCTCCAGAAAAAGACCCTAAAGGTCTTGGAGGCCCTTAGGGTCTAAGTACATTATGGCATATTTAGTACATCGCGTATGCCAGATAAAGCCCAGTCAATGGTTTCTTTATCGATCACTAGCGGCGGTGCAAATCGGATAACGTTATCGTGCGTTTCTTTAGCAAGGATGCCTTTTTGTTGTAGCGCTTCACAGAACCGACGTGCCCCTCTCGCTTCCGGCTTCAATTCGACTCCAATCAAAAGACCTCGTCCGCGCACTTCTTTTACATGCGGACTCGGTATCTCAGCCAATTGCTCCATAAAGTATTCACCCAATTTTTGAGAATTTTCCGCTAATTTTTCATCCCGGATCACGCGTAACGAAGCGCGGGCTACTGCCGCTGCCAGCGGATTCCCACCGAAAGTGGAACCGTGTTCCCCTGGCGTAAACAAGCCAAGCAGCGCCTTATCAGCGAGCACTGCACTGACTGGATAAAACCCTCCCGAAAGCGCCTTGCCTATAATCATTACATCCGGACGCACATCTTCGTAATCGCAGGCGAATAGTTTCCCTGTCCGACCGAGCCCGGTTTGGATCTCGTCCGCCATGAACAAGACATTGTTTTTCTTGCACAAATCTGCAGCTTGCTTGAGGTAGCTTTCCGGAGGAATGATCACTCCGCCTTCACCTTGAATAGGCTCGAGCATTACTGCGGCAGTATTCTTCGTAATGGCTTTTTCAACAGCATCTGCATCGCCGTATTTCACGGTGATAAATCCTGGTGTAAACGGGCCGAAGTCATCGCGATACAAAGGTTCCGTTGAGAAAGAGATGATAGATACAGTCCGCCCGTGGAAGTTACCTGCAGCAACGATGATCTCCGCTTGATATCGCGGCACTTTCTTGACTTGATATGCCCACTTGCGCGCCAATTTCACTGCCGTCTCGACCGCTTCCGCTCCCGAATTCATCGGCAATGACATTTCATAACCGGTCATCTCAGAAAGTTCTTTGTAAAGAAGCGGTAATTGGTCGTTACGGAAAGCGCGCGAAGTGAGCGTCACTTTCTTAGCCTGTTCTAGCAAAGCCTCCAAAATCTTCGGGTGAACATGTCCTTGATTGACAGCTGAGTAGGCGCTCAAGCAATCGAGATACTTCTTACCTTCCACATCGTATACCCATACCCCTTCAGCCTTTTCGATTACCACATCGAGGGGATGATAATTATGCGCGCCATATTGTTCTTCTAAGGAGATGAAATCCTTGGTATTCATGACTCACCTTTATCGGTGGTCGAGTAGCCCCGAATGCTTTTGGAGGGGCGTATCGAGACCACCCTTTTACAAGATAAATTCCAATAACTGGTGGTCTCCCCGGCCTGTCCGGCCAGGACAGGCGATATGGGCTGAGCGTTTTTCTCAGCCCTACTCGACCACCGTTACATATTTACGCCACTCCAAACAATCTCGCCAAAATCGCTTTCTGAGCATGCAGGCGATTATGCGCCTGCGGGAAGATAACCGAATGTGGTCCGTCGGCCACTTCATCGGTGAGCTCATGGTTGCGGTGTGCAGGCAGGCAATGCATCACGATCACATCTTTGTCTGCTTCGCTCACTAATTTCTGGTTAACTTGATAGGGTGGGAAAACTTCTTCGCGCTTAGCAGTTTCTTCTTCCTGCCCCATGCTTGTCCAGGTATCGGTATAAATCACATGCGCGCCCTTCACGGCTTCATGTGGGTCGCGCACAAATGCAAGCTTGCTCTTCGTTTTCTTTGCAATTTTCTGTGCAATTTCAATCGCTTCCGGTTTTAGGTCATAGCCTTCAGGGCTGGCCAGTGTAAAATTCCATCCCAGTTTTGCACAGACGTGCATGAGTGAAACGGCCACATTATTACCATCTCCGACGAAAGCTACGTTTAAACCTTTCTGCTTGCCAAAATTCTCTTGAATAGTTAAGGCATCAGCCATACCCTGACAGGGATGGTTGTAATCGCTCAAACCGTTGACCACAGGTACATCCGACCATTTCGCTAGCTCGAGAATATGCTCATGATTGAATACACGCGCCATCAAAGCCTGGACATAACCTGAAAGGACACGCGCTACATCTGCAATCGATTCGCGATTTCCTAGACCGATCTCATTCGGCGAGAGATACAACGCATCACCACCCATATGGCGCATGGCCATATCAAACGAAACGCGTGTCCGCAGGCTGGGTTTCTGAAAAATCATGCCCAGCACTTTACCTTCAAATAATGGTTTATTTCCTTTTTTAAAATATTGCTTCTTAAGTTTTACTGCCAGATCCAGCAAATCCTGGACTTCATCGGATGATAAATCAGCTATCGCGAGAAAATGCTTCATTCCAACTCCTTCATGAAAAGTATAGTGTGTTTGGTGAAATTTGACCCGCCAATATCGTCACAGATTGAGTGTGACGTATATCGTGATAAAAATCACATTATCCTGGCATCCTCACCTTTTTCCAATATCGCATTAATCCATCTGCCGACATGCCAGGTGGGTTAGCTAATTCATAGGATTCCATCACGTCCTCGCTCAAGCCCATTTTTACTCCCTCTTCAATCATCCATTCAGAGAAACTCTGCCGCAAGGCGTCTACAGGTGGATCTCCAGGCATCATCTCCTCGAGCCATACTAACGCCGAGTCCAATCCCTTTTCGACCTCACGCAACTGCCATTCTGGATCGTCATAAATACCAAAATGAGTTGGAGCGATATATGAGAATTTATGTTTTCGCAATTTGGCTAGGCTCTCATGCCATCTCTCCAAATGCAATTCAGGCGGCGGCATGGGTACACGCAGGTATGGATAACCGGGAATACGGACTCCGCCCAGATCCCCAGCAAAACAAATATCTTCGAATAAATAAGCGTAATGATGTTCCGCGTGACCCGGTGTATTCACCGGAATAAACCTTAGATTACCGATAACGATTTCCTCCGCATCCTGCACGACCCTCAACTTGTTCTCAATGACAGGCAGGAGCTCACCCCACAGTGACTCCATACGATCTCCATAGATGCGTCTGGCGCTGGCCAGAAGTTTTTCCGGTTTAAGCATGTGTGGGGCGCCAACCGGATGGACGATGATCTCCGCACCTTGGCGCGACCACCATCCCGCAGCGCCAGCATGATCCAGATGAATATGTGTAAGCAAAACGTGGGTAATGTCACGGGGAGATAAGCCTTCTTTCGCCAGACCAGCCTCCAGTCCGGGGAGACACGAACCCGGTCCACTTTCAACGAGAACAGCACCAGATGAGTGTCTTATCAAATAGGATGCGATCGCTTGCGATTTGTTTTGGAAATTTAAGTCAAGTGTGGTAACGGCGGTCTTTGCCATAAGTTTATATCCTGAAAAACAATTTTGGAGGAAAAACTTGAGAGTGCATGGGCCAAATCAATATTACAAGAGATCACAGAAACCGGGACACGGCTTTCATGCAATGATTGGGTTAGTTTTTCTGTGCCCCGTTCGCCACCAAAAGTCGCAGCATCGAGCAGGACAACGACGGGTCGCAAATTACGGCGCTGCAAATCATCCACAGCTACGAGCAGATCAGACCGAACCGTAGGGGTGATCAAAATCGCACTTGAGCCTTGAGATAATTGTGAGGCCTGCGCCGAAACAACCTCTGCCAGAGAAAGCTTGCCATGCGGTTCGACAAATGCGAGTGTTTCAAGGATTTTGCTTTCCTGACGCTCGCTACGGTCTGCAGGAAGAACTGTGAAAGTGCGACCCGCACTGATCAAGCCGACAGCACGCCGCTGCATTAAAAAGTAGCGCGCCAGCGAAGCCGCTATCGTGACTGAATATTCCAAGGTGGACGGAGGTAATTGGAATTTTGGATGTCGACCGAAGAGCATAGTCTCCACAGGAATCTCCTCCCGGTTATATGGCTTTTCAAGATGTACTTTTTCCTGTGCATCCAAAAACAACCAGACTTCAGACTGAGGATCCTGATCGAATTCTTTCACCATCAAGTGGCCTCGACGAGCGCTAGTCGGCCAGTGGATTCGTTTCATTGCATCGCCATGCACATACTCGCGCACACCTGCAGCGTGTGGCGTCATATCCGGTGATTTACGCCGTATCACCTGACCACCAGGAAGGAGACCAGGAGGCGAGACAAAAGCTTGTATATCAACCAGCATGGGAAGTACAACCATCGATTGCACAACCGGAAATCGTTTGGTGACTCGAAAAAGGCCAAATGGATCGCCAACAGTGAGCAAAGTAGGCCCAAGAGGAAAACCACCACGGTGCGTAAGCCATGTACGGGCGAGATAAGAACGTGTTTGCCTGCCATTTAACAGGGTTAGTAACCGAGAACCTGAAGCAAATGGCATAGTGGTCTCATTTGAAACTTCAACCCACGGGGCAATCAGCCTGCTCCTGTTTGTAATTTCGAAGCGTTCTTCAAAAATATCGCCAACATTCGCCCGCATCACACGTGCATTCCGTTGAATGCTCAGGGAACGTGCTATCCATTGGGTCCAAATCCAATTAATGACCGTCAGTAAAACACCAAGAAAGATTAAGCGCGAATAAATTGGCGTACCGTTGATCATCGCTCCAACTGCGCCAACCAAGATCAAGAGGGCGACAAGGCTTCGCCCAGCATTCATCTGGTTTTCTTCCAGGACTGTTCTGTCGAAAACTCCCCACCGGGAACGGGTGTACTATGGACAATTTCCTGTACAATCTTATCCGAACTTAAATCTCGAAGGCGCGCAGCTGGGCTGACAATGATACGGTGCCCTAGAACAGACACTGCCAGAAATTGGATATCATCTGGTAATACGTGATCACGACCAAGCATCGCGGCTCGAGCTTGTCCCGCGCGGGAAAGCGCCAAGCTTCCACGCGGACTTGCACCAAGATATACATCTGCACTCTGGCGTGTGTTTGTGGTCAGTTCAACAATATAGCGTTTTATTGCTTGAGAAACATAGATGTGTTTGACATCATCTATGGCTTGAAGAATTTCTTTTATCTTGACGATGGCCTTTATCGTTTCGATAGGATGTTGGAGCTGCTGCTCATCAAGGATACGGACTTCATTCATGGCAGTCGGATAACCAAGCCGTAGCCTTAGCAAAAAGCGATCGAGTTGGGCTTCGGGCAATGGAAAGGTACCTTCGTACTCAATTGGGTTTTGAGTGGCAAGCACCATAAAAGGTTGGGGAAGAGGATGAGTCGCACCGTCGACTGTCACCTGCCGTTCTTCCATAGCTTCAAGTAAAGCCGCCTGAGTCTTTGGCGTTGCGCGGTTGATTTCATCAGCTAGGACGATCTGCCCAATAATCGGGCCTGGACGAAATTCAAATTTGTTCTTTTGTTGGTTGAAAATAGAAACACCGGTCACATCACTTGGCAGCATATCAGGCGTGAATTGAATTCGGTTGAAAGTACAATCCAGAGAACGCGCCAGACTACGGGCGAGCATTGTTTTACCCACCCCGGGCACATCCTCAATTAGTACATGCCCCTGGCACAACAATCCGATCACGATTAATTCAACGGACTGTCTTTTCCCCACGATCACTTTCTCGAGGTTTTCTATCACACGTTCGCAAAATGTACTAATATCGCTCATCAGATACGTCAAGTCCTTTCACAAAAAGTAGATGAATTCTAACATGTCCCTTCACCTTCGTGCCAATACAGGAGGAATATGAATCGTGTATAATCCTTCTGCCCGCCTCCGTAGCTCAATGGACAGAGCGCCGGACTTCGAATCCGTCGGTCCCAGTTCGAATCTGGGCGGGGGTACCTGAAATGTAGGGATGAAACACATGCCTTGCCGTAAATATGGCGGTGTTTCATTCCTTTTGATTCCCCCGTACACCTTAAGTACACCAACGGAGATTCGAATGGAAACTAGGATTTGTTCAAAATGCGGACTTGAAAAAGATATTGAACAGTTCCCTTTAAGGAACAGGTTTACACAAAGACGGCAGTCCTATTGTGTGGACTGTAAGTCAGTCATGCACAAAAACTGGTACGAGAAGAACAAGGAGTATCAGATAGCAAACGCCAGAAAGCATACTACCCAGTATCGTAATACCTTGAATGAGTATGTGTGGAATTACCTTCTCAAGCATCCTTGTGAACGCTGCGGAGAGAGTGATCCCGTTGTTTTAGAGTTCCATCATCTTCACAGCAAAGACATGGCAATATCTAAACTGGTTGCAAGTACCACAAATATTAAAAGGCTTGAGAAAGAATTGAAAAAAACACAGGTACTTTGTTCAAACTGCCACAGAAGAATAACGGTTAAGGAAAGAGGCTGGTTCAGAGGCCGTAAGTAGGTATAGTTCAAATATCAGGTCTAAACAAGTTCTTACCATACACCCGCGGCAAGCCTCCCGTAAAATCATACCAGAGGCAAGTGGAAAACTCATGGCAAAATGAGCGCTTACTTGCGAAATCAGGGACACCGCTGGAACCACAAGCGAATTCGCAGGGTGTATCGTGAGCTGGCTTTGCATTTGCAGCGAAAACCCAAGAAACGCTTGCCTGCTCGAACAGCCCAGGCCCTGGCAGTACCCGCGCAAGCAGATCACACCTGTTCCTTGGATTTCATGAGCGATAGTCCAGCGATGGCAGGACCTTTCGCACCCTGAATGTGATCGATGATTTCAATCGGGAAGCCTCGTGGATCGAAGTGGACACCTCTCTACCGGCTGAGCGTGTGGTGCGGGTCTTGGAGCAACTGCTATTGTGGCGAGCCAAACCCACACAAATTCGCATGGATAATGGTCCCGAGCTGATTTCACAACGGCTGGAGTGCTGGGCCAAAGAGAAACAAATTGAACTGCTCCACATTCAGCCCGGCAAACCAGCACAGAATGCCTATATCGAACGCTTCAACCGCACCTATCGTGAGGAGGTCTTGGATGCCTATTTGTTCGACAGCTTACACGAGGTTCGCCAAATTACAGAGCATTGGTTGGAAGACTACAATACCGTTCGCCCGCATCAGGCCTTACAGGCTTTATCGCCACGCCAATTTGCCCTTCAACTCGCCTGAGTTTGTCCACTTCTCCCTGGTATATAAAATGGGAGGTTGACACACCCTACACAATATAACGAGATGGACTAAACGGACTCTCTGGACTCAAGAGGGCCCGGTTTTTGGATTAAATGGACTAAATGGAAGTAAAATTACCGATTAGACGCCTCTAGCTTCAATCTTCGAATCCGTAGATGTGAGTTCGATCCTCGCCGGGGGCGCCATACCATGGATGAAGAACCGCTCAGACTCCTCCCATTACTGCTTGCCCGACTTGAAAAAATCTCAGCTGATTCATTTTGGGCGCATCGCGCAAGTGGTGTGCGGGGATCATTGCTACGAATGATGGAACTGCTTGAAAATGGCCAGCAGGTTGAAGACCTCAAAATGAAGCGACTGGTATCCTACGGGTTTTTAGTCCTTGAAAGCGCCGCAAAGGAAAAGGCTCTGACTTCCTTTACAGGTAAGCTGGAGCCTTCTCATGGTGATCAAATTACCGGGCAAATCAGGCAAAATATTACCGACGAATAAGAAGAGCTTAAGGCTTTTTATCATTATCTAATGCTAGAAATGAACCTGGGAATGGATGAGGGTAATAAAAGAATCAATCGAATCGCGTACATACGACCTGCAAGCTGGCCTCCGGCTAACGAAAGTGTGTTGATCAGTCTACAGAAACAATTCCCACAGGCTGAAATTGACGTTATCACCATCATGGAAATTCTTAAAAAGCAGCCTGCTTTTTTGATACTCAATTCGCTTTCAGCTATCTTTCATTACGGCGGAAATATTCTTAGCCAACGTATTGATCTTCGCAGGGCATTCCAACGCACAACAAAGTTTTTTGACTACACCAGCCGTCTAATGCGCGAACGCCTGAGTAAAAAAGATTATTTATTCTCATTTCAAATCCAATCCATTTTCGATGGGAGCCTGCTTGGTCTGCCACATTTTGTATATACAGATCATACACACCTTGCAAACCTGCTTTATCCATCCTTTGACAGAAGAAAACTACTGCCGGAATCATGGATTCAACGTGAAATAGCTATTTATGAAAATGCTAGAATCGTCTTCACCCGTAGTTCACATATCACAAACTCTGTTATTAGTCAGTACAACATTCCTGCGGAAAAAGTAAAGTGCGTTTATTATGGAGCCAATGTTCCAAATCATTCGGAACTCGATCCAGACCGGTATGCCCGGAAGAATATTCTCTTTGTGGGAATCAATTGGCAACGCAAAGGAGGTGATGATCTACTCAAAGCCTTCGAGCTGGTTCTGAATACACACTTCGATGCAACATTGACAATTGTTGGTTCAAGTCCCGTGGTCAATCTGCCGAATGTTAAAGTGATTGGACGTGTACCTATAGAGGAGATGAATAAATACTATGAGCAGGCATCCATCTTTTGCCTGCCGACTACTTTGGAACCATCCGCCGTTGCATATATCGAAGCTCAATCTTTCCGGTTACCTTTGGTGGTTACGAATATTGGCGCCGCGCCAGACTTAATAGTGAACGGAGAGAATG
>WNGB01016895.1_pt1 | contig 13176 bp, 13 predicted proteins | sample 5400681 | NCBI WGS metagenome assembly WNGB01 (sample SAMN13153367, study PRJNA577476) | soil metagenome | isolation source: 115 cm soil or saprolite under grassland replicate 2 | place: USA:California | collected 2016-06-15 | reverse complement strand
TGCTGGATTCCCTTCGCGCGATGGGATACGCGCTGGACCCGCGCGGGTCGATCGCCACGCTCAACGCCCTCATGCGAGTAGGTGGGGGATACGTGGGTGTGGGGGAGCCGAGGTACTCGCGGGTCGGGCCGACGGGGATCGGCGGAGTGGGACCGGGCGACGGCGCGCCACGGCCACGACCCGAGACCTCGCGACCGGAGGGCAAGTGACTGGCATGCCGCGCACCAGGAAGTTCGAGATAGACCGGGCCGAGTACCCGTTTGCCGCCCGCTGGCTGGAGCGTGGCGGGAGCGCGCTGCACTACCTGGACGAGGGCTCGGGGCCAGCGGTGCTGATGCTGCACGGCAACCCCACGTGGTCGTTCCTGTATCGCAACGTCATCAAGCAGCTCGGCGGGGCGTGTCGTTCGATCGCCCCCGACTATCCCGGCTTCGGCTTCTCCGACCATCCGCCGGGCTACGGCTACACCCCTCAGGAGCACGCCGAGTGGGTTCGCGCCCTGATCGACGCCGCGGGGCTGGAGCGGTTCGTCCTGGTCGTCCAGGACTGGGGCGGCCCCATCGGGCTCTCGATCGCGGTCGAGCGCCCGGATGCCGTGGTGGGTCTCGTGATCCTCAACACCTGGGCGTGGCCTCCGGACCCCAGGATGGCCGTCTTCTCTCTCGTCATGGGGGGGCCGATCGGGAAATACCTTCACCTCAGGCGCAACTTTTTCGCCCGGAAGATCGTGCCCAGCGGCATCGCGCGCGCCGAGCGGCGCACGCCCGCGATCCTGAAGGCATACACCGATCCTTTCCCCACTCCCGCCTCTCGGATCGGCACGTGGGTCTTCCCAGGCGCGATCCGCAGGTCCGCCGCCTGGCTGGCGGAGATCGAGCGGCAGCTGCCCCGGCTGCGGGCCAAGCCGGTGGAGTTCGTTTGGGCGATGAAGGATCCCGCCTTTGGACGCGAACCGGTCCTTGAACGGTGGTTGTCGCACTTCCCGGGGGCGCCGGTGGACCGCCTGCCCGAGGCGAAGCATTACCTGCAAGAGGACGAGCCGGAGCGAATCGTGGCGGCAGTGAAGAGGGTAGTGGTGCGGATCTGAGCGCTTCGCGAGGGTGCCGCTGGAGCGGATTAGTCGGTCCCATCGACTCGAGTGATCTGGAACTCGTGACGAACCTCCTCGGCGGGCGTGCCGTCGGGGCCGAAATTGCGCTCGACAAAGACCACGCCGCCGTCATGGCTGACGAGTACGACGGTGGACGAGCGAGTCCCGTAGTCACTCGACGCAATGAATGCCGACGACAACAACCGTTCCCAGGCGAGGCTCACCCCCGTCCGGGGCAGCAACCGGTCCGCGGCTTGCCTGCGATCGGACAGCAGCGCGAAGAGGTTGGGGACCAGATCGGACCCACCGCCTGTCAATAGCGCGTTCAGCGCGTTCTTGCTCGAAGTCACTTTCGACCAGGCCGTATCCAGCAGATGATTGCTGAGCCCATAGATGCCAGCGCCGAGCGCTCGGGCACGGCCTCCGCGGTTGGAGAAGTAAAACAGCTCGTGCGCGTCGCCAGCGATCAGGTTGAAGCCGTTGTAGAGCGCCGCGTCGCACTCGACCCGCTCGATATGGGCGCGCACGTCGATCCCGGTGGTGAGATAGTCGCTGACCAAGTGTCCGCGCGAGCGGGGAGCGGCGGGCTCGCGCTGCCCCTGACGGTAGTTGGTCACGGCCGCGAACCGTCCACGCCGGTCGATGCCCAGCCAGGTTCCCCCCGCCTTGAGATCCCGTCCGCCCAGAATCCCGGGAGCGTCGGCCCAGAACCCCGCCACCGCGCTCGGGCGGTCGTAGAATTCATCCCGGTTGGCAGCAACGACCAGGGGGTAATCGGGGTGCGAATCGAGCGCGATCAGGATGAGGCACATCGTACGGTCCCTATCGGCACCGCGTCTAGTCAGGGGCGGTTCGAGCGCAGCCAACACGCGGAGCCCGTAACCCGCGGCGTTGGGACACCCAGGGACTTCGCAGTGGCGGGTAGCGGAATTTTCAGTCATGGCGCTTAGCGCCATTTGAGGCCACAGTCCTATTCTGGCGCCATGTCGTCCGACTGGCTCGCCCGCTTGTCCCCCGTGGACCTCGTGCGTTTGCTCGCCTTCGACTGCGAGCTCCGCCGCTTGCCGCGGCCCTGTGCCTGCTCCACCGCGCTTGCGAGATCACGCGCAGTTGCGCCCAGCTCCGGCAAGTCAGGATGGCGTCCGCTCAGCTTGCCCGTCCCCAGGTCAGTTACGAGCGCCCGGCACATGTCCTTCCCCCGGCGGATGCGGAACCGCTCCTGAAACCCGTGATGATCGTCCGCGTTGATTGCCATGAGCAGACCCCAGGCCCGGAGCCGCAAATCGTCGAGGGCGCTCTTGAAATCCTCCAGGCCCGACGCGGCAGTCATGTCACCGCGGCCGACCCCGTCTTCCAGGGTGTGCAGCATGGAGCTGATGGTCGAGACCTGCTCTGTCCACGCGAACTGACCCATGGGGATTCCCTCGCCGCTTGGGGTGCCGGAAAAGCTATGGCGGGGGCCAGCCAATGCCAGCCCCCGCCACAATGCCTCTACGGCTCTCCATATCGAGCTGATCCCCCGGAGGAGCCTAGCGAGGTGCGGCGAGGGTTCTCACGCTGACAGCAGGGTTGAAATGGCGATACCGGCGGCAACCACGGACCACAAAATGGCCATCAGCGAACAGGCGACGATGAGGCGATCCCAGAACATCTGTTCTTCCCCCGCTTCTTTGGCTGGACAGTCAGTGAGTNNNNAGGCCCCTGCGGCTTCGTATATCGCCCGCTGGGCATGCATCGCGGGTGAGCCCAGATATTCCCAGCAGCAGTGTCAGAGCGGCGTCAAGAGGATCCGGGTATGGTCGAACACGATAGAGCCGTCCGCCGCGAAATGTGTAATGGTCGTTACGAGTAGGCGGGCCTGTCCGCCACTCGTTCGATCGACCACGCCGTGCACGGTCGCGATCCCTTGGCGGCCGTTGATCGCAAAAATCAAGTGCGCCGTACCGCTGGCAAGCACGGGCGCTCCCACTAGCAGGCAGTCGGGCCCGAGGAAGGGCCCCTCAAACTCGAACACCACCATCCTCACGTCTTGCCCAGATTGCTTCTGGTGGAAGCCGCCCGGCGGGGTAATGACGATCTGCGTGCTGGCCGGCTGGTCCGGGGGTTCGGGTGCTCTGAGAGGGGCCTTGTTCAACCCGTTGGAGGCTGTGAAGTTGTAGGCCAGTCGGGCCCTTAGCTCAGGTGGTTAGAGCAGCGGACTCATAATCCGTCGGTCGGTGGTTCGAATCCACCAGGGCCCATCCGGACTTACTCGTCATATCGCCGTGGTGGCCTGCCAGCGACGGCGGGTTCCGATCATCGCCCGGGCAGCCGAGGCTTCGGTCAGAGCAGCTCGGAACCCATTCAACGCCTGTAGCTTACAGTACGTCCCGCTTCAGGTCAGGTGGTTGGGGGGCGCTCAGCTAGATCGAGGGCAGGCCTGGCGTCGTGGCCTTGCGCGAGGCCCCCCCTTATCTTCCCGCAGTTCCCATCAGACATTGACCGGCTCGAGGCCGGCGTCGGGGTCCTTTGGTGGTCAACGTGCTGGAACAGCTCCGGCTGGAACCGTTTCGCGCGGCGCTAGCGGGCCGATATGAGCTTGAGCGCCAGGTCGGAGAGGGTGGCATGGCCACGGTCCACCTCGCTCGAGACCTGCGGCACGGGCGGAAGGTCGCCATCAAGCTGCTGCGTCCCGAGCTAGCTGCCTCGATCGGTGCCGACCGCTTCCTCCGCGAGATCCGGGTCGCAGCCAACCTCCACCACTCCCACATCCTCGCGCTCTACGACTCGGGCGAAGCGAACGGCTTCTTGTATTACGTCATGCCGTTCGTGGACGGGGAATCACTCCGCGACCGACTGAACCGTGAGCCACAGCTTCCGCTATGCGATGCGATCAGGATCGCCCGGGAGGCGGCTGAGGCGCTGACCTATGCGCACGCGCAGGGGGTGATCCATCGGGACATCAAGCCGGAAAACATCTTGCTCCAGAACGGTCACGCGCTGCTGGCCGATTTCGGCATCGCAGAGGCGGTCGACGTGGCTAGCGGGAAGAGGCTGACCCAGCCCGGCGTCACCATCGGCACCCCACACTACATGAGCCCTGAGCAGGCGACCGACGAGGCCGAGCCCGAAGGGCGTAGCGACGTCTACAGCCTGGGGTGCGTGCTTTACGAGATGCTAGCGGGCGATCCTCCCTTCGAGGGTCGCACCATCACGACGATCGTTGCGCGCCACTCACTCGAGCAGGTGCCGAGCCTTTGCATAGCCCGGCAGGCAATCCCGGAGGAGGTCGAAGAGGTCGTCCTGCGGGCTCTCGAGAAATCGCCCGCCGATCGGCCCCGCATGAGCGAATTCGCCGAGGCGCTTACTGAACTCGAGGCGAGACTTGCCAACCGGCGGCCCTCCCGGGCCACAACAAGGTGGGTGGGTGGCCTTCGGGTCTGGTCCCTGTTGTTCGGCGGCTTCATCCTTCTCGCGGCGGCGTGGGGCGCTCGGCACCTGTCCGGTCGTTCGGGAGCCGCAGAAGAGAGGCTCGATCCAAGACACATCGCGGTTCTCTATTTTGACCCGCGCGTCGGGCAAGACTCTCTGCAGTACCTTGCTGACGGCGTCAGCGAGGAGCTGATCCATCGGCTCAGCAGAGTGCCGACCCTCCGGGTGATTTCGCGCAATGGTGTGAGCCCCTACCGGAAAACCAATGTCACTCCCGACAGCATCGGCAAGGCGCTAAAAGTCGGCACCCTGGTTCACGGGACCGTGGCTCGGGCAGCCGACCGCCTGCGAATCAGCGTATCGGTGATCGACGGCGCCACCGGCGCCGAGATCGACAGCAAGACCATCGAACGGGCGGATCAGGACATCTTCGTCCTGCAGGACGATCTGGCCAAAGAGGTCTCGCGCTTCCTGCGGCAGCGGCTCGGAGAGCAGGTGGAGATGTGGGAGAGCCTCACGGGAACGCACACGACGCGAGCCTGGAAGCTTCTCCATCAGGCCGACGCGCTCACAAGGGACGTCGAGGCGCTCCTCGCGGCCGGAGATACCAACAGTGCGGCGGCCAAGCTCCAGCGGGCCGACTCCCTGCTCCTGCTCGCGGAAACGGCGGAGCCAAAGTGGACCAAGCCGACCGTCTCCCGTGGCTGGCTGGCGTTCCAGCGGCTTGATCTCGTCGGGAACTTCGACAAGAGCTACTACGAGCGGTGGACCGCGAGGGGGTTGAAACACGCTGAGCGAGCCCTCGGGGTCCAGTCCGACGATCCCGACGCGCTCGAGCTGCGGGGGACGCTGCTGTACTATCGCTGGGTCCTGAACCTCGCCGCCGATACTACCGAGGCCTCCAAGCTGCTGGCGAAGGCAGAGGCGGACCTCGAGGGCGCCGTTGGTGGCAACCCGACGGCTGCGTTCGCGTTGACGGTGCTGAGCCATCTGCTGATGGCCGAAAACCGGACGGCCGATGCCAAGCTTGCAGCGCTTCGCGCCTATGGCGCCGACCCGTATCTGAGATCTGCCAACCTGACGATCTGGCGTCTATTCCAAAGCTCTCTCGATCTCGAGGACCCGCGGGAGGCAAAACATTGGTGTCAGGAGGGTCGGCAGCGGTTCCCTGAGGACTATCGATTCACCGAGTGCCAGATTTGGCTATACGCACTCAAAGGAGAGAAGCCGGACCTTAACCGGCTGGGGCAGTTGTACGACGAGTACCTCAAGCTCACGCCCCCAAACGCACGCGCGTTCCAGGAGCGCTATGGGCAGATGCTCGTCGCCATCGCGCTGGCCCGCGCGGGCCTCAAGGACAGTGCGAACGCGATGGCGCGCCGCGCGCGGGCGGACTCCTTGCTCGACCCGACGCGGGATCTCTCCATGCTCGAGGCCATCGTCCGAACGATGCTGGGCGAACGACACGAGGCCCTGCGCCAGCTAGGCATCTACCTTTCCGCCAACCCGCAGTTCCGAGCAGGGATGGCTCGTGACCAAACGTGGTGGTTCAAGGACCTCCGCGAGGACCCGAACTACCGGGCAATTTTGGCTCCTGCCCCGTCGAGCCCCTGATCTGGGCTTGACAACCGACGTGCTTTGTAACAAGGATTCCTGTCTCCCTGACGTCACACTTCCATATGAGGAGCCTTCCGCCCCAACCGGGTAAGGGAGGAACTGTGAGCATGACTCGCCGATTGCTCCCTCTATTGTGCGTTGCCATCGGTCTGTGGGCGGCCGCGTGCGCCGATCAGAACTCGTTCGAGCCCACGACCCAGGGCGACCACAGACCCACCGCCAGAGCGGGGAGTGGGGACAGCACCATTACGAAGGATGGTACCGGGGGTTCGGCAGGTGGCCTGAAGGGCAAACGGTAACACCTCGGGGCCTCTCGATGACGTCTCCGGGGGTGCTACGCGATAAGGGCTTGCCGCTTACCCAGCGCCGCTGTGTCGAGCACTTCGCGAACCTTGCGCGCGAGCTCGTGCGGCGCAAACGGCTTCTGGAGAAAAGGCCGTTCGGCGTTCAGTAGCCCTCGGCGAATGACGTCCTCGCCGGCAAACCCGGAGGTGTATAGCACAGGTAGCTCGGGCCGTTGGACAGCTAGCTGCTCTCCCAGCCAACGACCGCTCTGACCCGGGAGTACCACGTCGGTGAGTACCAAAGCCGGCCGCACCTGCCCCTGCCCCTGCCCCTGCTCCAACTGGCGGAGCGCCTCTTCGGCGTCCTGAGCTTCCAGGCAGTGATAGCCGAAGCCGGTCAGGGTGCGGACCATGAGGGCCCGCACCAGAGGCTCGTCCTCCACCACGAGTACTGTCTCACTTCCAGGCTCGACGGGGGGCGTGCGCCTCTCGCCCGGCTGCTCCGCTGGCGCCTGCATCTCCGGCCAATACACGCTCACGACGGTGCCCCGGCCCATCTCTGAGTCGGCCCATACGAACCCGCCGCTCTGCTTCACGGCACCATAGACAGCGGCCAGGCCAAGCCCGGTACCCTGGCCGGCTGGCTTCGTTGTGAAGAAGGGTTCCCAGATCCGCTGGAGCGTGGCCGCGTCCATTCCGTGGCCAGTGTCTCTCACCGACAACATGACGCAGCGCTTGGCCGCCGGAAGCTCAGCCGCGAAGTACTGCGTATCCGGCCCGGCGCCGAGCGCGACGCTGGCCGTCTCCACCGTCACTCGGCCGCCCTGAGGCATCGCATCGCGCGCGTTCAGGACCAGGTTCATCAAGATCTGCTCCAGTTGGCCCGGGTCCGCGTACACCGCGCCGAGCGTCGGTGAGAGCTGGGTGACGAGCTCGATGTTTTCAGCAACGACGGACCGTATCATCCCCTCGGCGCGGCGGACGGCTTCGTTGAGGTCGACCAGTCGAGGCTGGATCAGCTCGCGCCGGGCAAAGGCCAGGAGCTGCCGGGTGAGTGTGGCCGATCGGCTCGCTGCTTGCGAGATCTGGTCTACCTCGATGCGCTTTGGGTCGTCCGGCCGCAGGCTGCGAGCGAGTAAGTCGCTGAAGCCGAGAATCGCCACGAGCATGTTATTCAGATCGTGAGCGATGCCGCCCGCCAGACGTCCGATGGCCTCGAGCCGCACCACCTCCTGCAGTCGCTCCTCGGCCCGCTTGCGCTCGGTAACGTCGAGCATGACGCCGGCCATCCGCAGCGGCGTGCCAGTCGTGGGGTCGAAGGTGGCTCGCCCGATCATCGCGATCCAATGCAAGCTGCCATCGGGCCACACCACGCAATACTCAGTCGAGAATGGCGCGCGATCATGCAGCCCGCGCTCGAGCAGTGCTTTGGTGCGGGCGAGGTCGTCCGGATGAACCGCGGAAGCCCAGACGTTTCGCGAGACGGTGGTTTCCGGCAGCAGTCCAAAGAGCGCCTTCGCCCGCGAGTCCCAGCGCAGCTCTCCGGTGACGAGATTCTCATCCCAGGTGCCCAAGCCGGCGGCGTCGTGGGCAAGTTGGAGCGCCTCCTGGCTCTGGCGGAGCTCGTCCTGGACCTGCTTCGCCTCGGAGAGGTCGCGTAGGCGCTTCGCGAAGCCCAGAAGCTGTCCCTGTGGATCGCGCGCGCTGGCGGTAGAGTCGGACGCCCAGAATCGAGTTCCGTCCTTTCGGACCAGCCAGCGTTCGCAGCTCACTCGGCCGTGCTCGACCGCCTCGACCAGCTCCCGTTCCGGGACGCCGGCCGTTCTGTCCTCGAGGGTGTAGAGGTCGCCCATCTCAGTGCCGAGGAATTCATCCGACTCATACCCGAGCATTCGCTGGACACCTTTGTTCCAGCTGGCATTGCGCCCTTGTGGGTCCAGTACGAAGATCGCGTAGTCCTTGGCCTGGTCGGCGGGCGTCCGATAACGCTCCTCCTGCACTTCCTCTGCCCGTTGACGTGTCGCGATATCTCGCTCCAACTGCGCCGCCCGGGCGATTGCGTCGCCCGCAGCCGCCTGGGAACGGAGCCGGAACCGCCTCTGCGCTGCCGCAAGGAAAGCGATCGTCGCCGCGGTAAGCACATACGCGGTGAGCGCGACGCGCACCGCCGGATCGGCCAGCGTCAGCGAGTAGCGAGGGGGGACGAAGAGGAATCGCGAGGCGAGGCCGCCGAGCAGCAACGCCAGCAGCGCAGGGCCGAGACCACCATAGCCGCCTGCCAGAGCTACGGCGAGGAGGGAGACGCAGAATATGACCGACAGGTCGTCCGTGCCGATCAGGGATTCGGCGGCACCCCGGACCGCGGTCGCGCCGATGACGGCCAAGACAGCTACGCCGTACCCCCACCAGGTGGGTCGGCGCGGCTCGAGAAGCTTGGGTCTCCGATCCCGTCCGCCTGCGGGCGCGGCAGCGTCCGCGAGGCCGTTCTTCACTGAAGCCTCCGTACCGGCTGCAGATGGCGAGCAGGCGGTGGACTCAATGGGCTATATCAGGGGTGCAAGATGGATGCTAAAAGATGAGCGCCGCAAGCACAAGCGCGCCAGCCGCGCGGGCGGTATATTAACGGTTTCGCTCCATGCCGATCAATTTTCCAAGCTGTGGCGATCTTGCTCGCGGGTTGCCCCCAACATGCGAGCGTGCCTCCTCGAGCGTTCGAGGAGGCATCGTTCAGAGGAGAGCTCATGAGAGGGCTCGTCGCGCTGGCAGCGGCGACACTTGTGGTGGCCGGCTGTCGCGACTCCAATGCGCCCTTATCGCCGGCTAGCCCCAGTATTTCCCGTACTGCCGAGGCAGACACAAGCGTGATCCTGGTGCTCAGGCCGGAGTTCGCGCCTGGGGGGCAGGCGGCAAATCAGGCGCGCGCAGCCGATATCGCCCGTGGACTCGGACTCACGCCTACGTACACGTACGGGACGGCGCTGTTTGGGTTCGCGGCTTCGGTGCCCAAAGCGCGGCTCGCGGCGTTCGCCACGGACCCGCGGGTGCGGTTCGTGAGTGAGGATCGCGAAGTCGCGGTGTTCGGCCAGTCGCTGCCCACCGGGGTCGATCGGATCCAGGCGGACGCGAGCTCGACCAAGTCGGGAGACGGTACTGGGTCGGTAAGCGTAGGCGTCGCAATCATCGACACCGGGATCGACCTCTCGCATCCCGACCTGAATGTGGCCACCCAAGGTAAGAACTGTTCTACCGGGCCCTCGTTTGACGACGGGAATGGGCACGGCACGCACGTGAGCGGCACGGTTGCGGCCAAGGATGACGGTAGCGGCGTCGTGGGCGTAGCCCCGGGCGCTCGGCTGTACGCGGTGCGCGTCCTGAATAATGTCGGCTCCGGCACCTGGTCGTCGGTTGCCTGCGGCATCGACTGGGTGACGGCCAATGCGGCGAGCCTCGGCATCAAGGTCGCGAACATGAGCCTGGGCGGGAGCGGCTCGGACGACGGTAACTGCGGCACGAGCAACAAGGACGCGCTGCATCAAGCCATCTGCAACTCCGTGAACAAGGGCCTCACCTACGTCGTCTCTGCGGGGAACAGCAATGCGGACATTGCGGGGTTCGTGCCTGCGGCCTACAACGAGGTCCTGACGGTCACCGCCGTGGCGGACTTCAATGGCCAGCCGGGTGGCGGGGCAGCAGCGACCTGTCGCACGGATGTTGATGACACGGCGGCGGATTTCAGCAACTTTACGACTCCGACGAGCAGCGATGCGGGCCACACCATTGCCGCGCCCGGCGTCTGCATTCGGTCAACCTGGAAGGCGGGCGGGTACAGCACCATCTCGGGCACCAGCATGGCCAGCCCGCATGTTACCGGGACTGCGGCTCTGTGCATCGCCACCGGCAAGTGCAGCGGCTCGCCGTCGAGTGTGATCTCGAAGCTGCGCGGCGATGCGGCCGCGCAGCCAGGCAGTTACGGCTTCATCGGAGACCCTCGCCACGCGATCAAGAGTGGCGGCCCCCGGGGCCAAACCCTCTATTACGGCTATCTCGCCTACACCGGCAGTTACTGAGGCTGCCATCGTCCCGCCTGAACGCGCCTCTGGCTGCGGACGACCGTCATCCCGCGACTGGTCTCGGTGGTTCTCGATTACCTGCCGAGAGGGTGTACCAGGGCCCATTGACACACCCCCGGCGACTCCATCACCCGCTCTGCTTCCAGCTCAATCCGCTCAGTGCCGACGAATAGCAGCTCGCTCAGCCCGTGCGCCTCGAGCGGGCGAGCCCCGCGTCGATGCTCCACTCCCCCGCGCCGGCGAACGTCAGGTACAGAAAGAACAAGCAGTACATTATCGCCGGCGTGCCGTTGTTGCTGGTGGGGAAGAACGACTGGGGGAAGTGAGATTGAAAGTACGCCACCGCCATCTCGCCGGCGAGCACAAATGCGACCGGTCGGGTGAACACGCCCAGCACGATGGCCAGGCCTCCGAACACCTCCAGAATGCCGGCCACGCCCAGCTGCGATATCAGCTCGAACGGCGGCATGACAGGAGGGCGGGGCGGGTAGCCGAACAGCTTCATCGTCCCGTACGACATGAACACCACTCCGGCGACGATGCGAAAAATGCTCAGCATCCGGCCGGCCCAGGGCGAGGCTTCAAAAATCGACATAGCCGTGTCTCCGGGTTCACTCCGCACGTGGCCAAGGCTCCTGAGTGAGCTCCCACACCGGCCGCACCTCGACGCTCCCAAGGCGGGCCGACGGGATCTTCGAGGCCACCTGAATGGCCTGGTTCAGGTCCCTCGCCTCGATCAGAATGAATCCGCCGAGCTGCTCCTTGGTCTCGGCGAAGGGCCCATCGGTAACCGACAGCTTGCCATTCCGAACTCGCACGGTCGCCGCTGTGCGAACGGGCTGGAGGGCGTCGGAGACCAGGTAATGACCGTTCTCCCGCATCACGTCGTCATAGGCGAGATGTTCGTTCACCAGGGCGTCCATCTCGCTCCGCGACAGCGCATCCAGGGTCTTCTCTTGGTTGTAGACCAGGAGCAGGTACTTCATCGCTTCCTCCAGTCGTAGTGGAGCTCAGATCCCGCTGGACCGCTACCTCTTAGTCGAACGAGCCGGCGTGGGATCCACATCCAATCTGGCAGGGTAGGAGGTCCCGGCCGGGAGGGGTGGGGGACCGGGGCAATGTGGGGTGGCAGTCAGGATTAGTCGTCATAGGAGGTCATTATGACCCGAGCTGCACCCCGAACCCTGAGTGAAGTGGAGGTCTTCCGCCATCAGGGCCGTACGGTCCGCACCACCTCTCCCAACAGCGCAATGGCGTCGCGCAACTGCCGATCGGAAAGGTAGGGCGCCGGCCCGAGCCGGAGGACCTCACCGCGCGCATCGGTCCAGACCCCCCGCGCATGGAGCTGGCGTGCCAGCGAGGTCGCAACCGGAGATCGAAGCGCCAGGAATCCGCCGATCTCGGTGAGCGGCGCGGTGCGATCCCGGCTCACGGTCGCCGGGTCGAGATCCAGCGCGTCGAACGCCGACGCGAGCAGGCCGATCTGATGCTGGCTCACCTCCCGCAGGAGTGCGGGTGTCAGGCCGCGCTCCCGGAAGAACTGGAACACCGCCGCTGCGCGGTAGTGGCTGGTGGGATCGTAGGTCGCTCCCGCGAACCGGTCGCCTCCCTCGCCGTAGGCCACCCGGTCCGCGCGCTGCCGTTCCGCCAGCGCGGTAAACTCGCTGAACTACATCGGCGAGCCCGCGGGCAATGCGGCCGCTATCGAAGAAGACCGCGGAGACCAGCACCAGCGCGGTGCGATCGTCTACCGCGCCGGCGAGCCGGGCGGCCAGTGATTCCAGCGGGGCCTCCGCGACCCGGACCACCGGCACGCCCTCCTCCGCCAGGCGGTCGAGCTGTCTGTGGATGGTGTGGAACTCGCCGTCCGTAGTGACGAGCCGGGGCCGAGCTCGCAACGGCAGGGCGGAAAGCAGCCGGACCACCAGCTCGTGCGTGTTGGCGCCGAGCGCGAGGCCGCCGCCAGCGTCTCCCAGCAGGCGCGTGAAGCCCGCGCGGACCCGCTCGGCCTGTGCGAACGCATGCTCCCACTTGTCATCCACATACCGCGCCGCGTCGAGCCAAGCCGCCGCATGGGCATCGAAGCCTACGTCCGGCCAGGCCTGATGGGAGTGGCCGGTGAGCAGGAGCCGCTCCGACACGGCGAAGCGGGAGTAATGGCCCGCGAGCGCATTGGGCGAACCGTAGAGGGAGTCCGGATCCACCAGATCGAGGCCTCGGGCGGCTGCCGGTTCTACAGCTCGGTCCGGATGGCCCACAGATCGGGAAACAGCGGCTGGTTGAGGGTGGCCAGCAGGTAGTCCGCCCCGGCGCTGCCGCCGGTGCCGCGACGGGTCCCGATGGTACGCTGCACCATCTTCACGTGGCGATAGCGCCACTCCATGAGTCCTTCGTCCAGATCCACCAGTCGCTCACACAACTCGGCCAGGACCGGCTGGCGGCGGTAGACCTCGACCAGGATTTCTCGCAGTGCCGGAGACGACCCCACCCGTCGGGTGACATCCCGCTCGAGGTCAGCCCGCGGCACCGCGACGCCGTTGGCCGCGAGGTACCGGAGGAACGCATCCCAGAGCGTGCCAGCCGTCAGCCGGCGCTCCAGCTGCCGCCGTCCCTCGCTCCCGGCCGGGTACCGTTCCAGCGCCCTCGGGTCTTTCCAGCCCAGCACGAACTCGAGCTCGCGGAACTGGTAGGACTGGAACCCGCT
>WNGB01013470.1_pt1 | contig 13177 bp, 11 predicted proteins | sample 5400681 | NCBI WGS metagenome assembly WNGB01 (sample SAMN13153367, study PRJNA577476) | soil metagenome | isolation source: 115 cm soil or saprolite under grassland replicate 2 | place: USA:California | collected 2016-06-15 | reverse complement strand
GCGAGAGCAGTCGGTACCAGCAGGGGGACGAACCGCCGTCCCAGGGCGTGCCGAAACGCGGCGGCATTCTGCCAGCGGCACTCTGGGGAGAGGGCCAGCGCCTTCCTCAGCGCCCGCCGCAGTCCTGTCGGGACGCGGCTCCAGTCGCCGTGGTCGGGGTCGGTCGCGGGAGGCCAGCGCTTGCCGGTGCAGGCCTCGTAGAGGACCAGCCCGACGCAGTAGACGTCGGTTCGCGGCGAGGCCTCGGCACCGGTCAGCTGTTCCGGCGACATGTAGGCGGGCGTGCCGATCAACTGACCTGAGCCGGTAAGGGCTGCGTCGCCGGGATCGCTCGTGTCTCCCACGCTGGCGATGCCGAAGTCTCCCAGCAGCGCACGCTCGCCAACCAGAAAGACGTTGGCGGGCTTCACATCCCGGTGGACGATTCCGGACTGGTGCGCGGCCTCGAGCGCACTCAGCAGCTCGCGACCCAGCGCCGTGACCGCCTCCGGCTCGAGCGGCCCCTCGGTAAGGCGGTCAGCCAGGGTCCGGCCGTCGATGTAGTCCATGACGAAGTACCGGATGCCTTCGGCTTCTCCTGCCTGGTGTACTGCTACGATGTTGGGGTGCTGGAGCTTGGCGAGGAGCCTGGCTTCGCGGGTGAAGCGCTGGCCGCCGGCTCGGGAGGAGAGGTCGGGACGCAGCACCTTGATGGCCACGCGGCGGTCCAGCAGGACGTCGGTGCCAAGAAATACCACCCCCATTCCGCCCGCGGCGAGCTCGCGCTCGATGGTGTACTGCGGCGCGAGCAAGCGGCGGAGGCGGTCGAGCAGGCTGGCTGTGCTGGTATCCACGCAGTAACTAATGGCGACTCAGCGCAAAGCCCGCCAGCCCACTTCCGCTCCGACGTAGACGTTGATGCCGGGGGCCGGCTCGATCACCCGCGGAGCGTTCGCGACCCGGTCGAAGCCGTTGATCGTCACCGATCCGATGTAGCGCTTGTCGAACAGGTTGTTGACCGCCACGAACGGCCGCGCCACCGTCCGGCCCAGCTCGCCGCTCCAGCTCAGCCGAACGTTGGTCACACCGGCTCCCCAACTGGGGATCTTCACCGTGTTCGAGTCATCCGCGAACACCGAGGAGCTCAGCGTGTGATCGATGTCGAGCGCCAGGCCCCAGCCCGGCTCGGCGCGCACGCCGAGGCGGGCGAAGTGGTCCGGCACGCCGGGAAGCCGGTTTCCGTTGAAGCGGGCCACGCCGGCGGGCGTCACCGCCTCGTAATCGGCGAAAGTGTAATGAGCGTAGGTGTAGGATCCGTACACTCGCAGGGCGGTTATCGGGGTCACCGTGATCCCTGCTTCGAGACCATCGTTGTGGGTCTTGCCCGCGTTGCGGAAGAACGCGCGCCCCCCGACCTCCTGAAACTGCACGATGGCATCGCGGATCCGGCCGAGGAACCCGGCAAACGAGTACTCGACCACGGTTCCGATCCGGCCCCGGGCGCCGACCTCATAGGTCCACGCCCGTTGGGGCCCGAGCGCCTCGTTGAAGCCGGTGCTGCCGTCGGGCCGGTTGGCGAGCTCGGTAGTGGTGGGCGTCTCGAACGAGCTCGCGACGTTGGCGTAGGGCACGAACCCGTCGTTCACCAGGTAACTCAGGCCCGCGTTCCCGTTCCACGAATCGAGCGTGCGGCTGCCGCTGTTCGGACCGACGTGGTCCTCCACCGTGAAGGTGACCCGGTCGTATCGCGCACCGGCGCTGGCCAGGAGCCGCGCCGTTGCCGGCCAGTTGGCCTGCACGAACGGTCCCAGCTCGGTCACCTTCTCCCGCTGGTCCTGGAAGAGAGGAGCCGCGGGCAGGCCGCCCAGCGACCGGGCGTTGGTCCGATCGTCCCGCATCGCCTGAAAGTCCAGCCCCCCGGTCACCCTCGGTGCCGCTGCGTCACGCCAGAGCCGCCGGGTCACCGCCGCGCGGGCTCCGCCGACTGCGCGGTCGATGGTGACGAAAGTGCCGGCGGTTGGACCCGGCTGCGTGGGCGGGGGCGTCGCCAGCGGGTTCTTGAGATCGCGCAGCAGCCCGAAGAGCGTGACGTTGACCTCGTTGCCCAGGTCATCCAGACGCTTGAACAGGAGCGCCAGCTGCTGCTGCTGGACGTCCTTGTCGGCTCCCCGCCGGATGTTACCGGCGGCGGCGGAGTCGGGGTTCGCGACGTACTCGGCCTCAGTGAGCGCGCCGGGGTTCTGCGCCTTGGGATCGTCGGCCGCGTTGAACCGGAGACCCAGGAGCGTGGTACCGGACACGGCGTAGTCGACCGCCGCATTCAGGAGCCGGAGGTCCGCTCCACTCTGCTGGCGGAAACCGTCCCACAGAGTGCGGGACAGCGAGAGCGTGCCGCTCGCCGTGCCGACCCGGCCCGAGGTCCGGGTCTGCCACTTGAACAGCCCGTTGGAGCCGCCCTCCACCCGGGCATACTGCGCGAACGGGCCGGGATCGGCCGGCTCGGAGCGAAGACTGATCACGCCACCCGAGGCGTTGCCGTAGAGCGACGAGGCCGAGCCGCGCAACACCTCGACCCGATCCAGCGCGCCGAACTCCACGTTGGTCAGCTGACTCTGCCCGTCCGGCAGGGTCTGGGGAATTCCGTCCAGCACGATCTTCACGCCGCGGGTGCCGAAGTTGGACCGGCTGCCGAACCCGCGAATCGAGAGCCGCTGGTCGAGCGAGAAGTTGTAGCGGTTGGCGACGAACACGCCCGGCAGATTGTTGAGCGCCTCGTCCAGGCCCAGCGTCGCCTGGCCGCGCCGCAGATCGGTCTTGCCCAGCACTCCCACCGCCGCGGGCACCCGCTCGAGCGGCTCGGTGGTGCGGGTGACGGTGACTTCGATCGTCTGGAGCCGCTGAACCGAATCACGGAGGGCGGTGTCCTGGCGAGTCGGCTGTTGAGCCGAGCCGGTGGCCGGGAGGAGCGCCGCGGCCAGGGCGAGGAACGCGCATCGAGCGATGGTGCGAGTCGGGCGGGGCATGAACACCCTCTTGAATCAGGGGAGGTCGTTCTCGGCCAATCTAGCGTGCTAATGCAGGCGGCATGCCGCCGTTCCCACCTGGGCGCTCCCGCAGCTGAAGCGGTTGGTTGCCGTTCGAAGCGGACGCAGGGGTCGACTCGGTTGCCTGATGTACTATACCCCACTATAGTATATCAAGTGCAACCCAGCGAGGCCTCGTGGCGCATACCATCCGGGGGAAGGCGAAGCTGTTGAATCGCGTTCGTCGAGTGAAAGGGCAGGTGGAGGCGGTCGACCGTGCCCTCGCGGAAGAGGGCGACTGTGGTGATGTGCTCCGATTGATTGCGGCTTGTCGCGGAGGGATGGACGCGCTGATGGCCGAGGTGTTGGAGGGCCACATCCGGGAGCACCTGGTGCCAGCTCCGGGCTCGCAGGACGCCGGCGCGATGGAAGACCTCATCGATGTGGTCCGGGCCTACTTGAAGTGACCACCTCGCTGCCTGCCGCCCGCGACCACGAGAGCGAAGCCCACGACCACCACGCGGTGGCGCGGCTCGCCATCGCCCGGGTCTGCTTCGTCACCATCGCGGCAGCGGCGGTGTGGTTTCATCTGTGGGAACCCTTCGCCAAGGTCAGCCTGATCGGGCTCATCGCCACGCTGGTGGGTGGGTATCCCATCTTCAAGGAAGCGGTCGAGAACATCATCGATCGCAAGATGACGATGGAGCTCTCGATGACGATCGCGCTGGTGGCGGCGCTCCTCATCGGAGAGTTCTTTACCGCGCTGGTCATCACCGGTTTCGTGCTCGCCGCCGAGATCCTGGAAGGGTTGACCGTAGCCCGGGGTCGGCGGGCGATTCGGCACCTACTCGCCTACTTGCCGCGATCGGCGACGGTGCGGCGCAACGGACAGGTCCGTGACATCCCTGCCGAAGCCCTGCATGTCGGGGACCTGGTCTTGGTGAACCCCGGCGGTGCGGTCCCCGCCGACGGGACCGTCGTGGGTGGCGATTCCTACGTGGATCAGGCAACCATCACGGGCGAGTCGATGCCGGTGGAAAAGACCGTCGGCGCTCCGGTCTACGCGGGGACGATCAATCAATCCGGGGCGCTGGAGATCCGAGCCGAGCGCATCGGCCGCGACACGAGCTTCGGGAAGATCATCGAAGCCGTGGAACAGGCTGAGCGTTCCCGCGCACCGGTGCAGAAGACGGCCGACCGGCTAGCCGGATATCTCGTCTATTTCGCCCTCGCGGCTGCTACCCTGACCTTCATCATCACCCATGACGTCCGGTCCACGATCTCCGTCGTCATCGTGGCCGGCGCCTGCGGCATTGCGGCCGGCACCCCGCTCGCCATTCTGGGCGCGATTGGCCGCGCGGCCCGCCAAGGCGCGATTGTGAAGGGTGGCCTGTACTTGGAAGCGCTCGCGTCGGTCGACACGGTCGTGCTGGACAAGACCGGCACGGTGACCTTCGGCACGCCCTCAGTTCGCGCTGTCGCCCCCGTCGCAGGGATCTCCCAGGACGATGTCATTCGAGCGGCTGCCGTGGCGGAGTGCCGGTCTGAGCATCCGTTGGGCAAGGCCGTGCTGGCGCGCGCCGCGGAGCGGGGCCTGGTACCGGTCGAGCCCGACCGCTTCACCTACACACCGGGCAAGGGCGTCGTGGCAGAGCTGGATGGGGAGCTCCTTATCGCGGGAAACGAGGCCCTGCTGGTGGACCATGGGATCAGCTTGTCGACGCTCGGTCCAGAAAGTGGTGATGGCGCCTCGCCTGTCTTCGTGGCCCGCGGAGGGCGACTCCTTGGAGCCATTGAGGTTGCCGATACGATTCGCCCCGAGGCGGCGAAGGCCGTTCGCGGGCTCCGCGCGATCGGGATTCGCACGATCCTGCTGACCGGTGATGGCCGGCAGGTAGCTCACGCCGTCGGCCGCGAGCTCGGAATCGACGAGGTAACGGCGGAGCTCCTGCCTGACGAGAAGCGAGAGCGGGTCGAGGCGCTCGTGGGGCAGGGCCGCCAGGTTGCGATGGTGGGTGACGGCGTCAACGACGCCCCGGCCCTGGCCGCGGCGAGCGTCGGCGTCGCCATGGGCTCCGGGACCGACGTTGCTCGGGAGAGCGCGGACGTCGTCCTGCTGGGCAACGACCTCCTGAAATTCGTCGAGACTGTTGGGATCGCTCGACGAGCGCGGCGGATCATCATGCAGAATTTCATTGGTACCCTGGCGGTCGACACGGTGGGAATCGGCCTGGCGGCCTCTGGCCTGCTCAGCCCGCTGCTCGCGGCCTTCATCCACGTCGCGTCCGAGCTCGCCTTCATCCTCAATTCCACGCGCTTGCTGCCCGGATCAGGCCCGCACCAAACCTGGGGCGCTCCTCCTCAACTTGAATCGCCTCTCCCGGCCGCCTAGCTTTCCGGCCGCGTATGAGCGATCTCGCCGCCGCCAAGCCGGCGCCTACCGCGTATCAATATCCGGATTTCTCGAAGCCCCCCTTCGCGCGCGCGCCGGAGGCGCGCTTCGAGCCGCTTCCCGCGGACGGCGTGCTTCCGGAGGGCTTTTTCTCGACCTCCAACCTGCCGACCTATATCAACCTGAACGGGCGCTGGGCCATGCCGGCACGGCCCCGGATGGACTGCGTAGTGGTTCGCCGCGGGGCAGAGCTCGAGACGATCGAGCCGCGCCGCCTCAAGCGGGGCGAGCTGGTGGCGATGGGCGAGGCCGAGGACGGAAGCCAGGGCATCGTGGTGTATGCCGAGGGATTTCTCGGCGGCAGCCATGGAGCCAACGAGTTCCGCTTCATGTCCACCGAAGTGAGCCGCGAGCGTCCGGTCAATTATGAGGAGCTGGCTCGCCGGCTGGTGGAAGAAAAGCGCAGCGGCGGCTACCTGCTCTGGGTGGTGGGGCCGGCGCTGGTGCACTCGCGGGCGCGGGCGGACTTCGAGTGGTTCATTGCCAATGGCTTCGTCCAGGCGGTGCTGGTGGGCAACGCCGTTGCCGTCCACGACATCGAAGCCGCTATCTTCGGAACTACGCTGGGCATGACCAGCACGGGACAGCCGTCCCAGGGCGGACACGGACTGCACATGCGGGCGATCAATCAGGTGCGCGCCGCAGGCTCGATCGAATGCGCGGTCCAGTCCGGGCTGGTCAAGAGCGGGATCATGCACGCATTGGTGACTCGCGGAATTCCGTTCGTGCTGGCCGGGTCGATCCGTGATGATGGCCCGCTGCCCGGAGTTCTGAACGATACGCTGGAGGCTCAGGACGCCATGCGCGAGTACACCGTGCAGGCCACCGGGGCGATCTTCATCGCCACGGCGCTGCACGCGATCGCGGTCGGCAACATGCTGCCCGCCTTTCACACCCGGTACGGGCCGCCGGCGCCGCTGATGACCATCTGCGTCGACCAGACGGAGTTCGTGGTGAACAAGCTCAAGGATCGCGGAACCCATCAGGCCTACGGCGTCGTCACCAACGCGCAGGATTTCATGCACGTGCTGCGGTTCTACGTGGAGCGATGGGCACCGGACTCGGCCTGAACCAGCCCGCGAAGGCGCCGGGCATCGGCCTGGGCTGGAGCCGGCTGGCCGAAGAGGTCGCGCGGCTGCTGCCGCGCGAGGAGATCGATGGGGTCTGGGCCTTTCCCAACATCCGCCGCGAGGGCCGCGAGTGGGGCACCGCCGTGGTCACCCGGATCGAGGGCGGCCGGCGCCGCATCTACACTGCCCGGTACCAGCTGGTGCTCAAGGGGAAAGACCGGGGACAGTTCCAGGCCGCCGTGGAGGAGGTGGGCAGCGGTCCGGTCGAGACGCTGGCCGAGCTCCTGCGCGAGGTGCACAAGCGCACCGACGACGAGCATCCGCCGGTGCCGGTCGCTCTCGCCGACTGGTTCGCCCAGCCCACCGATGGCCCGGCTCGCTAGGGGCGAGGGGGCGGCCCTCCTCGAGCGGTTTCGCCGGCCCCTTCGGGATCACCGCCTTCCGGTCACCCGCCAGCGCGACCTCATTGCCCAGGCCGTGCTGACGTCCGACGAGCATCTCTCGGTCGAGGCGATCCAGCGGCTCCTCAAGGACGAGGGCGAGCGGGTCGGCACCGCGACGATCTATCGCACGCTCGACGTGCTGGTGCGGAGCGGGTTGGTTCGAGCGCACGACTTCGGCGAAGGCTTCAAGCGCTACGAACCGATGCCGCAGCAGGCCCATCACGAGCATCTGATCTGCCTCCGCTGTGGCAAGGTGGTCGAGTTTCAGAACGAGCGCCTCGAGCGGATGCTCCCCATCATTGCCGACGAGCACGCATTTCAGCATCAGCGGCACCGGGTCGAGGTCTACGGACTCTGCCAGGAATGCCGGCGCCGCGATCTGGGGCCACTGGCGGGCGAGGCGTGACTGAACCTGCCGGTCTGGGTCTCCTGGTTGCATTCGCGGCCGGGCTGCTGAGCTTCCTCTCGCCCTGCGTCCTGCCGCTGGTGCCCTCCTACGTCGGTTTCCTCACCGGCATGACCCTCCCGGAGCTCTCGGACCGTCGTCGGGTCGCGGCGCTCCACGCCCTGCTCTTCGTCGCCGGATTCTCCTTCATCTTTATCCTGCTGGGCGCCAGCGCCACCGCTCTCGGCGGCGCCCTCAAGTACTACCAGCAGTGGATCGCCCGGATCGGCGGGCTCCTCATCATCCTGTTCGGGCTGGTGTGTCTGGGCGCGTTCCGTATCGGCTGGCTCCAACAGGAACGACGGCTCGAGTTCCAGCACAAGCCGGTGGGATATCTGGGGTCCGCCCTCGTGGGGATGGCGTTCGGCGCCGGCTGGACGCCCTGTATCGGCCCGGTGCTGGGCGGGATCCTGAGCCTCGCGGCGACCACGGAAAGCGTGAGCCGGGGAATGTTGTTGCTCGGGGTGTACTCGGCGGGACTGGTCGTGCCGTTTCTGATCGCCGCCGTCGCCGTGGAGTCGTTTCTCGACTGGTTCCAGCGGTTCCGCCGGTTCCTTCCCTGGGTCATGCGGGTGAGCGGAGCGCTTCTGATCTTTGTGGGTCTGCTTATGGTAAGCGGACAGTTCACTCGGCTGGCAGGATGGCTGCAGGGGCTGACGCCGGACATCATCCGGAATCAGATATGAAAACTGCGTGAACGGTAAACGGTGAACGGTGAACGGGGGCCCCGATGGAAAAGGAGCCCCCGTTTACTGTTTACCGTTCACCGTTCACGCTGTTCGCCGTCTCCAGCTCCTCTTCCAACTGCTGTCGCCGCAGCAGCTCCCAATATCTCCCCCCGCGCGCCACCAGCTCCTCGTGGGTGCCCTGCTCGACCAGGCGGCCACCGTCCAGGACCAGGATCCAGTCCGCCTCGCGCACTGCAGTGAGGCGGTGGGAGACGATCACGCTGGTGCGGCCCGCCAGCGCTCCGCGGAGGCCGGCGAGGATCTTCGCCTCGGTCTGCGCGTCCACCGCGCTCAGCGCGTCGTCCAGCACGAAGATCGGCGGGTCCTGCGCCAGGGCCCGGGCGATCGCTGCCCGTTGCTTCTGCCCGCCGGAAAGGTTGATGCCGCGCTCGCCGAGCATGGTATCGAACCCCGAGGGCAGGGAGCTCAACGCGGCGGCGAGCTGTGACGTTTCGGCGACCCGCTCGAGCCGGCCGTCGTCCGGCGCTCCCAGCAGCACGTTCTGCCGCAGCGTCTGGCTGAACAGGAACGTTTCCTGCGGCACGAAGCCCACCGCCTTGCGGAGCTCACCGAGGGAGAGGGTCCGGATGTCCACCCCATCGATCAGAATGCGTCCCTGGTCGGGGTCATACGTGCGCACCAGGAGGTCCACCAGGGTCGTCTTGCCGGCGCCGGTTGCGCCCACGATGGCGAGCGACCGTCCCGGCGCGAGATGAAACGAAACATCCTGCAACACCCACCCGCGCTCCGGCGCATTGGGATACCGGAACCACACGCCTTCGACCGTCAGGGCCCGGGCGCCGGACGCCGGTGGCAACGCAGCTGGGCGGGAAGGCGAGACGATCTTCGGTTGCTCCCGGAAGAGCTGGTTGATCCGCGTCATCGCCGCCGCACCCCGCTGCACCAGATTGATGGCCCAGCCGAGCGCGATCATCGGCCAGACCAGCATGGCGAGGTAAACCCCGAACGCGACGAACGCGCCCACGCTCACGTGCCCCTCGAGGACCAGCCGTCCGCCGACGTACAGAATGGCCGCGGTCCCGAGTCCGCCGAACAGAGTGAGCACCGGGTAGAACACGCCCTGCACCTTGGCCAGCGCGAGATTCCGCTGCCGGTAGTCGTCGTTGAGCCGGTGGAACGCCTCGGTTTCGGCTCGCTCCTGGCGGTAGGCCCGCACCACCCGCACGCCCGAGAGGTTCTCGTGCACGAAGTTGGTGAGCGCACCGAACTGGTTCTGGATGTCGAGCGTGCGGCGATGAATGCTCTGACCGAGCGACACCATCGCGACCGGCAGGCCCAGCAGGGGCAGCAGGGCGACGCCAGTGAGGAGGGGGCTGATGTGGAGCATGGCTGGAACGATCAGCGTCGCCCTGATTATTGTATCTATGACGTACATCAGTGCCGGTCCAGCCACCATGCGTACAGCCAGGAGATCGTTGGTCGCCCGCGCCATGATGTCGCCGGTGGCGAACCGGTCGTAGAACTCGGCGGGCATCTGCTGCACGTGGTCGTACAGCACGTTGCGCAGGTCGAACTCGACTCGGCGGCTGGCGCTGTTGAGAATGTCGCGCATGAAGTAGCGCGCCACCCCGCCGATCAGCGCAACTCCAACGAGCAGCAGGGCAAAATGGGAAACCTGCCCGAAAGCCGCCCCGGCGCGCAGTGCGTCGATGCCCCGCTCGAGGAACCGGGGCCCGAGCACCGTGAAGAAGTTGGAGAGAAGGACCATGGCCAGACCCGCGGCAATGGTGCCGCGGTATGGCCGCAGGAAGGGCAACAGGGCCCGCAATTCACGCATCAGGCACGAAATGTCACGACGTCCGAGAACCGCGGCAAGCTACGCCTCAAGGAGGATTCCGGTATGAAACGAACCATGCTCATCGCGTTGGCCGTGCTGGCGGTCGGGGCGTGCCGCAGCGGCGAGCAGAAACAAGCCGCGGTGGACACAGACAGCCTGAGCCGCGACCTTCAGCTCGCTCCGGTGGACTCGTCGAAGCCGTTGAACGACGTCCCGGCCGAGAGCGCCGCGCCGGCGCCCGCCCCCGAACCCGCGCCGGCTGCGCCCAAGCCTAAGCCCAGGCCGAAGGCGCGGCCCGCCCGGCCAACGGTGGCCGAGGCCCCGGCCCCTGCGCCGGCTCCCCCCGCGGCACCGGCCGCTCCGCCGAGCCTTGCGGCCGGCACCCCGATCACCGCGACCATGAGCGACTCGATCACCTCGCGGAAGAACAAGGTCGGCGACGTGGTGAGGGCCCGGGTGACCAGCGATCTGACGGACGCCGACGGACGCGTCGTCATCCCGGCTGGCTCCACCATCGCCATCAAGATCACGGCGATTCACGAGTCCGAGAACAAGAGCGACAAGACCGGCACTCTCGACCTCGCGGTGCAGGACGTCACGGTGAATGGCAGGACTTACGCCATCGACGCCTCGGTCGATGAAGTGGCTCGGCAGCTGGTCGGCCGCAAGACCAGCGGCGGGGATATCGCAAAGGTGGGCGCCGGGACCGGCATCGGTGCGGTCGTCGGCCGGGTGATCGGCGGCGGTACCGGCGGGGCCGTGATCGGCGGCGTCATCGGCGGCGCCGTCGGAGCCCAGCGCGCGGTCGAGACCAAGGATCGCGACGTCGTGGTGGCGGCGGGCAGCAAGATCCAGCTTACGCTGAGGGAGAAGCTGGAGATCGCCGAGAAATGAAGCGTGAACGGTAAACGGTAAACGGTGAACGGGGGCTTCCGGGTGGATCGGAACCCCCGTTTACCGTTCACCGTTCACCGTTTACCGTTTACCCCCATGCCCGACAACTTCGTCGACGCGCGGCTCACCGAGCGGCGCAATCCGCGTCGGCGCCGAGGACGCGCGGGTGCCGCTGGCGGTGGCCGGGGCTCGCCTCGAGCTCGCCCGCGCCATCGAGCTGCTGGAGGCCGCCTTTCGCGCGGGCGGGCGGCTGGTCTACGTCGGCGCGGGAACCAGCGGACGGCTGGGTGTCCTCGACGCCGCCGAGTGCCCGCCCACGTTCGGCACTCCGCCCGAGATGGTCATCGCCGTGATCGCGGGCGGGGCCCAGGCGCTGGTGCGCTCCATCGAGGGCGCCGAAGACGACGTGAATGCGGGCATCGCCGCCATGGACGAGCGGCGGGTTGGGCCCAATGACGTGGTCGTCGGCATCGCTGCGAGCGGTACCACGCCGTTCGTTCGCGCTGCGCTCGGCCGGGCCCAGGCGCTCGACGCGCGCACCGTGCTGGTAACCTGCTCCGACCCGCCTGCGCTGCTGCGCGACACCTGCGACGTCGTGATCTTCGTGCCGGTCGGACCGGAGGTGGTCACCGGATCGACCCGGATGAAAGCGGGGACTGCGACTAAGCTGGTGCTCAATACGCTCACGACCGGCGCCATGATCCGGCTGGGCAAGATCTACGGGAACCTCATGGTGGATCTCAAGGCCTGGAACGACAAGCTGGTGGACCGGAGCGAGCGCATCATCATGGAGACCACGGGACTCGACCGGCCCCGGGCCCGCGAGGTGATCGCCGCCGCCGAAGGCAGCGTCAAGACCGCCATCGTGATGGCCCGGCGGGGGGTGCCCAAAGCCGAGGCGGAGCGCCTGCTGCAGGAGCACCAAGGGCACCTCCGCCTCATCGTGGGCGATCCCCCGCCGGTGAGGCCCGCGTGACGGAGCGCCCGTCTCTTGGCGTCGGGCTCATGTCGGGGACGTCGCTGGACGGGATGGACGCGGCGCTGGTCCGGTTTCACGGCCCCACCCATGCAGACCTGATCGCGTTCGCCACCCGACCGTACACCGACGTGGAGCGGGGGGCCATTCGCGCTGCGCTCGAAGGCGGCACGCCGCGCGATTTTGCTCGCCTCCATCTGCGCCTGGCGGAATGGGCCTGCGACGCGGTTCAGCTGGTGCTCGACGCCGCGCCGGCGCGGGCCTCCGATCTCGACTTCATCGCGTTCCACGGCCAGACCATCTGGCACGAGCCGCCGCTGGTCAGCTGGCAGCTCGGCGAGGGGGCACTGCTGGCGGAACGCTTCGGCGTGCGGGTGGTGAGCAACTTCCGCGCGCGGGACGTGGCGGCGGGCGGGCAGGGAGCGCCCCTGGTACCCGTGGCCGACGTGCTTCTCTTCGGCGCGCCGGACGCTCCGCGAGTGCTGCTCAACCTGGGCGGGATGGCCAACCTGACGTACGTCGAGCGGCGGGCCCAGGATCGGAGCGCATTTGCATTCGACACCGGACCCGGCGTTGCCATCATCGACGCGGTCGCTCACATGGTGCGGCCGGAGCTGCCGTTCGATCGCGACGGGCTGCTTGCCGCCAGGGGCCAGCCGGACGAGTCGGTGCTCGCCGAGTTGCTGGCCGACCCGTTCTTTGCGCTGCCTCCTCCCAAGAGCACCGGCCGCGAGCGCTTTGGCGAAGAGTACGCCCGGGCGCTGCACCGCCGGGTGCCGGGCCCGAACGGCGTCGCCACGGCCGTCGAGCTCACCGCGCGGTCGATCGTCCGAGCCATCGCGGGCTGGGTGCCCCCGGCCCCCGAGGTGGTCGCGTCGGGTGGCGGGGTTCACCATCCCGGCCTCATGGCGGCGCTCGAGCACCAGCTTCGGGCAAACGGTCGCGAGTCGCGGCTTCGCCGATTCGACGAGCTCTTCTTTGCCGGCGACGCCAAGGAGGCGGTCGCGTTCGCGCTGCTCGGCTATCTCACGTTGCATGGCCAGCCCGGGAACCTGGTGGCTGCGACCGGCGCCGCCGGACCCCGCGTGCTCGGGATGGTGGCGCCCGCGTGACCCATCCCGCACGACTCATACTCCCCGCGCTCCGCGCGGGGCCGGACGGAAGCTTCGCGCACGAGTCCCCCGCGATCGAGCGCGCCCTCGCGCTTGGAGTGGGCGGCTTCATTCTGTTTGGCGGGCAGGCCCAGTCGGTCCGGGCGCTGACCACGGACCTGGTGCGGCGCGCGGGACGGCCGCTGCTTCTAGGCTCCGATCTCGAGCGCGGGGCCGGCCAGCAAGTCACTGGTCTGGCCGAGCTGCCGCCGGCGGGA
>WNGB01010063.1_pt1 | contig 13178 bp, 15 predicted proteins | sample 5400681 | NCBI WGS metagenome assembly WNGB01 (sample SAMN13153367, study PRJNA577476) | soil metagenome | isolation source: 115 cm soil or saprolite under grassland replicate 2 | place: USA:California | collected 2016-06-15 | reverse complement strand
CCGGGTCCCGATCGCTCCCAGCGACACCACCTCGGCGCCGCGATCGTCCGGGGCGTAGGCGAGGCGATTGAGTCCTTGTGCACATCGAGCCCCACATACAGGATCTTGCTAGACTCGTCCATGGCTGACCTCCACGTTCGTTGCCCTTGGCATTGCCCGAAGCGCGATCGAGGCGCTGGTCGATCTGGCTGGCGCGAAGCGGCATGAACAAACCAGCCAGCCGCTGAGCGAAGACCGGGGCGCGCAAACCCGGATATCGCAGGCGGAGGCCCTAGTGCGGTCGGCACGGCTCTTCCTGTTCGACACCATCGACCGCTTGTGGCATGACGTGTTCGCGGGGCACGAGGCCACCGTTAAGGCGCGGTCGGAAGTGCGGTTGGCGAGCTGGCACGCGGTCACGAGCGCTGTCCAAGCCGTCGATCTCGTCTACCTCACCGGGGGCGCAACCTCGCTAGAAGAATGGTAGACTGAGTTGCCGGCAGAAGACCCATGGGGAAGATCGAGAAGATCGAGGAAGAGGTCCAGGCGCTCTCCCCAGAGGAGCTCGCACAGTTTCGCGCCTGGTTTCTGGAGTACGATTGGGCAGCCTGGGATCGCCAGATCGAGCGCGATGCTCAGGCGGGCCGCTTAGACGACCTTGCTGCCAAGGCCCTTCGTGATCACGCTGCCGGCAAGACCACACCCCTCTGACTCATCACGCATCTCCCGACTTCTGGGCGCTATATCGGTCCTTGCCGTCCGAGGTACGCGATCTCGCCGATCAAGCGTACTCGCGTCTGAAGCAAGATCCGCGGCATCGTTCACTTCACTTCAAGAAAGTCGGCCGGTTCCGGTCTGCGTGGGTTGGCGCCCACCACCGAGCCCTGGCCGTCGAAGCGCCCGATGGGCTCGTCTGGTTCTGGATTGGTAGCCATGCCGACTACGATCCGCGGCACTTGTTGCGGGGAGAGGAACTGGTGGATAAGAGCCCGCCGCCGCTGTCAGTAGCCGCCGCCCTTACTCGGCCGTTGCCGGAAGGCCGGCGCTCGTCCGAGGTGTTTGTCGATGGCGATCTCGAGATCCGCTTCTACGCGCCAAAAGGCCACGACCCGCAGCCCCCTCACAACCGCGACGAACTCTATATCGTCGCGGCGGGGCACGGGAAGTTCCGCGTCGGCGACCGGGTTGATCCGATCGCGCCGGGCGCGCTGCTCTACGTCGCCGCGCATGATGTGCACCGCTTCGAGGACTTTTCGGACGATTTCGCGGTATGGGTCGTCTTCTATGGCCCGGTGAAATAGAGGTAGACATGGCCAAGTTGTCTGAGGAGATGAAGACTCTCGTAGAGCGGCAACGGTTGGGCTTCGTGGCTACAGTGTGTCCCGACGGTACGCCGAACGTCTCTCCCAAGGGGACCGTCTCCGTCCTGGACGATGATCACCTCATCTTTGCCGACATCCGCTCGCCCGGGACCGTCTCCAATCTGCGCACGAATCCCAATGTTGAGGTAAACGTGGTCGACCATTTCGTGCGCAAAGGCTACCGCTTCAAAGGCACGGCCCAGGTGCTCGATTCTGGCCCTGAGTTCGATCGTCACGTGGAATTCTTCGCCAAGCGCGGGGTGTTTGACGCGCCGGGCCGGATTCGAGCGGTCGTGACTGTTCGGGTCGAGCAAGCGCGACCGCTGATCTCGCCGGGGTACGATCACGTTCCCGACGAGGCCACGGCGCGCGCGTATTGGCTCAAGTACTACGTGGGTGAAATTGGAGCCGGATAACTTCGTAGAAACCGTCCGCCGAAGGAGTCGACGGCTCGACAGTAGGAGGACGGCGATGACGGTCGCAGAGGGGAAGGCCGCGGCCCGATCCTACTTCGAACAACTTCTCAACAGCGGTGACATGGCGGTCGCTGACGCCATCTTCACACCTGGGGTCCGATTTCAGTACCCACTTTGTGATCTGAAGGGATTGCAAGCCGTCAAGAATTACATCGCGGCAGTTCAGGAGGCACTCCCTGACATAGTGTTCACGGTCGCGGACCTCTTCGGCGAGGATGATCACGTTGCCGCCCGGTGGGCATTGACGGCGACTCAGACCGGACCGCTGGCTCGCATACGCTCGCCACCGCCGGTCAACGCGGGCGTCAGACTTCTCAGGAAGGAGGCGCACGGCAGAGGTTGCCTTTACTGGAAGAGTAGTCACCATCCATAGGAATCTTCAGAGGAGAAGAGGCCATGGACGAAGCCAAGCTGCACGAGTTTATGGGCAAGCTGGTCACCGACATGGGCGGGGCGGCCATGATCGCGAACGTCATCTTGGGCGAAGAGCTTGGTCTATATCGCGCGATGGCTGACAGCAGCCCCATCACGCCCGAGGCCCTCGCGACAAAAACCGGGTGCAACCCACGGCTGATACGGGAGTGGCTGCATGCGCAAGCGGCGGCGGGCTATGTCGAGCACGTCGCGGGGCAGTTTCGTTTGCCCCCCGAGCAGGCCCTGGCGCTGGCGGTCGAGGACTCGCCGGTCTATGTCGCTGGGGGCGCCGTGGTGTTGGCGAGCCTCTTTCTCGACAAGGACAAGCTGGTCACCGCCATGCGCAGCGATGGCGCCCTGGCGTGGGGTGAGCACCATCCGTCGATGTTTGGGGGCACCGAGCGCTTCTTTCGGCCTGGGTATCGTACCCATCTGGTGCCGGAGTGGCTTCCGGCCCTCGAGGGCGTCGTCCCCAAGCTCGCAGCAGGCGGCAAAGTGGCAGATGTGGGCTGCGGACATGGCGTGTCGACGGTCATTATGGCGCAGGCCTTCCCGGCCTCTCGGTTTTTTGGGTTTGACTATCATGCCCCGTCCATTGCCACGGCGCAGCAACGCGCCGCTGCGGGCGGGGTCACGGACCGCGTGACGTTCGTGCAGGCGACCGCGAAGACCTATGACGGGCAGGATTACGATATGGTGTGTTTTTTCGATTGTCTCCACGATATGGGCGACCCCGTGGGCGCCGCCCGTCATGCCCACCAAGCGCTCAAGCCAGACGGGACGGTCTTGCTGGTGGAGCCCTTTGCCGGTGACCAGCTTCCGGAGAACCTCAACCCCCTTGGGCGGCTGTTCTACGCGGCCTCGACCTTCATCTGTACGCCGAATTCGCTGTCGCAAGAGGTCGGCCTCGGATTAGGCGCGCAGGCCGGAGAGGCTCGGCTACGGCAGGTGTTTATGGAGGCGGGCTTTACGCGCTTCCGCCGCGCGACAGCCACGCCGTTCAACCTCATTTTAGAAGCCCGGAAATAGGGTGGGAGTCCCCGGGCGTGACGGCGTGTTTGAGCCGTGCGCCACGCAGTGGCCGCCTAACACCACGATGAATCCGGCGGCGGCTTCGATACGCTCAGCCCCCGCGGGCTATCGTGAGCGTTGGGCATCTCATTATCGAGTTCCCGAAACTACTTCTGCTATAAGCGCCTGAGGATCCCATCTGACGCCCCTGGAGGACGGCCATGGCGGACTTTGGCTCGGCCTTGACGCGGGCCGATTATCGGCAGCCCATGACCCAGTGAGGATAGCTATGCCAGTGCAATCGAGGGTGTCCGTAATTGCAACTTTCGTGGCCGCAGCGATGGTGATCGGGGCCACCGCACAGGCCGCCGAAGTCAAGCTGATCGCGTCGGCCGCGGTCAAGGAGGTCGTTCTCGACCTCGTACCGGCCTTCGAAAAAGCGAGCGGCCACAAGGTCACCACCATCTGGGCCGGCACCGAAGCCATCACCAAACGGATCAGTGGTGGCGAGGTGGTCGACATCGTCCTGATCGCAGCCCCCAATGTCGACCGGCTCATTGCTGTGGGCAAACTGGTAGCCGGTAGCCGTGCCGACGTCGCGAAGTCCGGCATCGGTGTTGCGGTGCGCGCCGGCCTGCCGAAGCCGGACATTTCCTCCGGCGAAGCGGTCAAGAACGCCGTACTGGCGGCGAAATCGGTCGCCTATTCTTCAGGACCGAGCGGGTTCTATCTCGCCGACCTATTCAAGAGGATGGGCATCTCCGAGCAGATCAAGGACAAGGTGAAGCAAACTCCGTCTGGCGTTCAGGTTGCCGAGGTTGTAGCGCGTGGCGAGGCCGATCTCGGCTTTCAGCAGGTGAGCGAGCTTCTGCATCTCAAGGGCATTCAATATCTTGGTCCGCTACCGGCCGACATTCAGCACATCACGGTGTTTTCCGCTGGCCTGCACAGGGCCGCCCCTGAGCCCGACGCGGCCAAGGCGCTGGTGAAATTCCTCACTGCGCTCGAGGCGGGCCTGATCATTAGAAAGACCGGAATGGAGCCCGGCTGAGATTCGCTGCCAGTTTCACTGATCATGTGACGCGCGGACGACGCCCAACCAACCGATGCAGAGGACCGCTTTACAGTGGGCTTGCGCCCGCTGCGAGTGTCCGAGGAGGCTGGCATCACAAAGGCTACGGCTTCCGGACCGCCTTGCCCACCTCGGCGAGGCGGCCCAGAGAGCCGATGACCTTCGCCTGATCGTCCGTGATGTGCCGCACGATGATGTCGGTATACCCGAGGGGCTCGAAGGCGCGGAACTTCTCGACGACCTCGGCCACCGAGCCCCACACGAGCGCGGAGGGGTCGAAGCCGCGATAGCCGGCCTTGACGATGGCCCGTCCGACGGCCTCCGCCTCGGCGGACGACTCGCCCACGTAGACATCCCGCCTGATGGCAACCGCCGCCGGCGTCTTGCCGTACGTGGCGCAGGCGTCCCGATACCAGTCGGCCTGCTCGCGCGCCCCGTCCAGGGTCAGGGACGGCGAGGCGAGCCAGCCATCGGCGAGGCGCGCCGCGCGATCGATGGACACCCGCGCGCTCGCCCCGATCCAGTATTCGACGGGCTCGGCGGGACGAGGGGACTCCCGCGCATTCTCTAGGACAAAGCGCCCCTGCGAGGACACGGTCTCCCCCGCGAGCAGGCGCTTGATGATGTCGAAGGCCTCCTCGAACGCCGAGGGGCGCTGCTTGATGTTGGCGCCCATGGCGAGGAACTGCGCCTCGCCGTCGCCCAGTCCGCACTGGAAGATGAAGCGGCCGCGCGCGATGGCGGCCAGCGTCCCGACCTGCTCCGCGATCAGCACCGGATTCCAGAGTGGGAGAAGGAAGAGACAGCCCGCGGGCCTGTCCGTCCACTCCGCGAGCAGGCGGCCGAGCATGGGCACGTTCTGGTAATAGGGACCTGGCGTCGCATGATGATCGCCGACAAAGATGGAGTCGAGGCCTGCGCGGCCGGCGGCGGCCGCCCGCTCGATCATCCAGCGCGCGCCCTCGCGCGGGTCCGCCACCGTGTGGCTGCTCGTCAGCGAGATGCCTATGCGCATGAGCCCTCGTGGCCCACGCGCCAGCCCAGCCAGAGCACCGCCGAGCCGAGGCCCAGCAGAACCGTCGTCGTGCCGATGGTCGACAGGTCGGACATCCACTTGATCGTGGTGCTGCTGAGGCCGGCGAAGGCGAGGCCGATGACCGGCAGCACGGGGGCGCCACAGCCCATCACGGTGCATCCTCCGGTGGTGAGGCCGAAGATGCCGCCGAGCGCTCCCAGCACGCCGCCCGATCGGCCGGCGCGCGCTCCCCACGCCGTGGCGACGCGGGCGCGGCGCTCGAGCCAGAGCGCGAAGTAGGCCGCGACGAGGAGCGACATGAACACGAAGCGCGCGAGATCGGACGGGGTCACCGCGAAGCCCCACTCGATGCCGAACTGCCCGTCCGACGAGAACCAGAAGAGGGCGAGGCCCCAGACCTTGGCGAGGCGCTCCTCGAAGACGCCACGTCCCGAGGTCAGGTACTCCGGCAGGGTAGACAGGAGCGGATTGACGGTGAAGGAGGTGACGGGCTTGCGCGCGACGGAGAGAACGAGGGGCGGCACGAGGATGTCGAGGGCGAAGACGCCGAGCGCCACCGAGACGAAGAGCCAGGGCCGTGATGCCACGGCCGCGCCGATTCCGCGAAGCGCTCGACCGATCGCCCTCATGTCCCGCTCGCCACGGAACCGATTATAGGCCCTCCGAGTTCAGGGGCATGAGGGGTGCCACTCTTGTGACGCATCGCGTAGACGCCTCAACTCGTTGTGGTAATTGCTTGACTTGGGGTGTCACGCGGCTAATTATCTCCATCAGTCTGTCAATCGACTCCGCAACGTCCGCCAACGAAGGAGGGACGATCCATGGCTTCAGAGGTTTCCCGTCGTAACTTTCTGACCCAGCTCGGCATGACGACCGGCATCGCCGCCGCCGCTCCGCTCGTCGGAGGACCCAGCCTGATCGGTCGCGCCGAAGCCCAGGCGCAGCCCAAGGGCAAGATTCCGGATACGCCCTACAAGGTCGGGCACATGACCTTCCACACGGGCGCCGCGGCGGTCCTCGGCGAGCCCATGTACAAGGGCCACATCCTGGCCGCCGAAGAGATCAACGCCAAAGGCGGCCTCCTCGGCAAGCGCAAGATCGAGACGATCAAGGCGGACGAGAACGCCGGCACGGACGCCAACGTCAAAGAGCTCCGTCGCATGAAGCTCTCGGAGAAGATCGATTTCTTCACGGGCATCACCTCGAGCGGCAACACGCCCGCCCTCGGCCCGGTGGCGGAAGAGCTCAAGGTGCTCACCGTCTTCGTGGACGGGTGCACCGACTTCCTCTTCGACAAGGCGGTGCCGAACCCGCACTACATCTTCCGCATCACGAACATCCAGTCGGCCGACGGCGCCACGTGTGCGCTCGCCATCGTGCAGACGTGGCCCACGGCCAAGAAGATCGCGCACATCCATCCCGACTATTCGTACGGGCGCAATGCCTTCGACCATGTGCGGATCGTCATGGAGAAGCTGATGCCCGGCGCCCAGGTGGTGTCGGAGGGGTGGCCCAAGCTCGGGACCACGGACTTCGCCTCGCATATCACCAAGGCCATCGCGGCCAAGCCGGACCTGCTCGTCTCGTCGGTGTGGGGCGGCGACTACGTGGCGTTCTACAAGCAGGCGCTGCGCTACGACATGTTCAAGAAGATGAAGCTCGCGAGCACCATCGCCTTCGGCGTGGCCCCGCACGCCATCGGGAAGGACCACCCCGAGGGCGCCATCGCGGGCGTCCACTCCAATTACTATTTCAACTACCCGCCCAACGGGAAGTGGCCGATCAACGACAGCTTCGTGAAGAAGTACTTCGAGCGCTGGAAGGAGTACCCGAACTTCCAGGCCGAGGGCGCCTACGTGACCATGCACATGCTGGAGATGGCCATCGACCGGTCCAACAAGCTCATGGGCGGTTGGCCCGACGACGAGATGATCGTCAGCCAGCTCGAGAACCTCGGCATGTCGGGGCCGGCCGGCTACGTCTACTTCCGCCCGGACAATCACCAGGCCTACAAGGACGCCGTCATCGGCTTCAGCATGAACTCCAAGGACTACGAGTTCCAGATTCTCGACCCGAAGCGCATGATCACCATCCCCATTCGCAATATCACCGCGCCTCCCAACTGGCCGGCGCCGTCGGACGACAAGACCCGGACGTACACCTGGATCGACAAGACCTGGCCGAAGGTCTCGGCCTGATCTTGCATTCTCGCGTGAAGGCGGGGGGCGGCGTGAGCCGCCCCCCGCTTCGCGTCTGCCTCTGTGTGATGCTGGCCGCCGTCATCCTGGCGCCCGCGGGCGCGGGAGCGGGTCACGAGCTGCCGTTCTACCCGTCGTTCTACCCGCAAGAGATCAAGATCGACTCGATGGAGCCGGCGGCCGCCGCGCCCCTCGTCGCCAAGAGCGCCATGCAGGCCTATGTGGGCGGCGACCCTTTCGCCGGTCGCAAGCTGCCCGCTGATATGACCATCGTCGACTCCCTCGGGGGCTTTCTCCTCGTCACTCTCAATCCGGCGACGCCGGGTCTCGACACCGCCGAGCGCCGCTGCGAGCGCGCCCGCCGCATCGCGGGACTCCTGGTGCAGGGGCCGGGCTGGGTGGCGCATCCGTATCCCGTCACGCCCTATCACGCCGACTATCTCCAGCACGCCGACGTGGTGGCCGGCATCAAGGCGCCGGCGGCGGCCGCGGGCGAGACGCCGCGACTCCGCGCGCGGGGGATGCTCGCGGAGCGCGCGGCGGGGAAGCTGCGTGTGGCGGACGGTCCGTGGGATGCCACGGTGGAAGAGGTTGCGCTCGACGATGTGCTCGCGCCGCATCGGGGTGGGCTCAATGGCTCGCTGGGCCCCGTCTGGGTCAAGCAGGGGTGGTACCACGCCTGGCTGCTCCACGCTCAGAGCCTGAGCGATCCCAGCGCGAAGCAGGCGGCGGCCGAGTCCTATCGCCGGCTCACCACCGGGGCCTACGACGGCCCGACGGAGTTGGTCGCTCTCGAGCGCCGGCTCGTGCGCGCCCTCGTCGCGGGCTGCGAGCGTGTGGAAGCGGGCTATGTGCTGCGTCGCGAGGTATTCAGCGCGGAGTTCTCGCAGGGCATCGAGAACATCGTCAGCGATTCGCAGACCGGCTTCAATTCGCCCGCGTTCATCCGGACGGTCAAGCTCAAGGACTTCCCGTGGAATGGCTGGCTGCGTCTCGGCATCGCGGGCCGGCCGACCGCGGCCTGGAACCCGGTGGGCGGCTTCAGCGACCCCGCCGGTCGTCTCCTGTGGGCCGCGCTCGGCGATCCGGCCGCCTTCCCCGCGCCGTACGCCGCCGACTGGATTCCCAACCGGGTGAGCGCCTCGGCGAGCGCCGGCGGCAGCATCTCCAGCGTCGGCGGCAGTATTCCCAGCAGTATCCCCGAAGACGCGCTCAAGCCCGATCCGCCCTCCGGCCAGTCCCGCGAGGTCGGCAAGGGCAAGACCGCCGATGCGCGGACGACCTACCGCGTCGGAGCATCCGCGTTCCACGACGGCACGCGCATGACGGCCGCCGACGCCGTCTATCCGGTGCTGCTGGCCGCGCGTGCCTCGGCGGCGAAGGGCCGCGACTGGCTCGGCGGCGTCAAGGTCCTGCGCACCGAATCCGAGGTGAAGAAATTCGCGGACATCAGCTTTACCTTCATCACGCCCGTCATCGACGTCTACACGTCCGGCACCCTCGATACCGCGGAGCGGCAGGGGGGGCTGCCGTGGAGCCCCGTGCCGTGGACTGTCCTCACGCTGATCGAGGAGGCGCAGGCCCGCGGCTGGGCGGCAGCCACGCGCGAGGAGGCGACGCGGCGTCACCTGCCGTGGCTGGATCTGGCCCGCGATCAGAAGCTCAAGGCTCAGCTTGCCGGCCTCGTCGAGACGTATGCGGCGCAGAACTACGTGCCGCCGCTCCTGAAGAAGCTGGTCGCCGCCGACGAGGCGCAGCATCGCTGGCAGTCGCTGCGGCAGTTCTACCAGCGGCGCCACCACTTCCTCGTGACGAACGGACCGTATCAGCTTGCCAAGTGGTCCGAGACGGGGGTGACCCTCGATGTCTTCCGCGACTTCACCTACCCACTCGGCGTAGGAGCCTTCGACCGCTTCGCGCTGCCCCTGCGAGCGTGGGTCACGCGGGCGATCGCCCACGGCGATCGCCTCGAGGTGCAGGCCGACGTGGAGCGGGCGGAGCGTTTCCTACGCTCGTACCGGCTCCTGCGCGAGCCCCTGGGCTCGGTGGGGGCCCAGGGCGACACGGCGGACATTCCCGTCTGCCGCTTCGTGGCCCTGGGGCCGGACGGCGAGGTCGCCCGCGCGGGCGCGTCGCGCGAGGTGCGGAGCGGTCGCATCGTCGTGCCGCTCAAGGGCCTGGCCAAGCCCGGGCCGTACACGGTGCTCCTCGCCCTCTACGTGGCCGACAACGCCGTCAATCCCCAGATCACCACCGTTTCTTACAGACCCGACGGCAATCCCTGAGCGCCTGAGCCGCCATGGACAACCTGATCGTCCACGTGCTGACCGCGCTGCTCTACGCCTCGGTGCTCTTTCTCATCGCGGGCGGGTTGTCGCTGATCTACGGCGTCATGCGCATCGTCAATCTGGCCCACGGCATGCTCTACGCGTTCGGGGCATACGTGTCGGCCTGGGCGGTGGGCGCCCTGGCCGTCCGCTGGCCCACGGCCGCCCTCTACGCGCTCCTGCCCCTGGGCGCGCTCGCGGCGGCGGGGCTGGGAGCGATCCTCGAGCCGACCCTGCTCCGGCCCTTCTACCGGCGGGCCGAGGAGTACCAGCTCCTCGTCACCTTCGGTCTCCTCCTGATCCTGGCCGACCTGATGCGATTCCTGTGGGGACCGTACCCGCTTTCGGCGAGCCAGCTCTACGAGGCCATGGGCAGCCTCACCATCGGGGAGACGATCTATCCGACCTACAATCTGGTGGTCATCGCGGTGGGACTTCTCGCCGCCGTGGGCATGTGGGCGTTCGTCTACAAGACCCAGTTCGGCGTGGTGCTGCGCGCCACCTCCCAGAACATGCGCATGGCCCAGGCGCTCGGCGTCAACGTCAACCGCGTGTATGTCCAGGCGTTCACGCTGGGGTGCTTCATGGCGGGCCTCGGCGGAGCCATCATCGTGCCCAGCCAGGGCGCGGTGCTCGACATGGGAGTGGACGCCCTCATCATGGCCTTCGTGGTGGTGGTGATCGGCGGCCTGGGCTCGCTCGAAGGCGCCCTCGTGGGCGCGCTGCTCGTGGGGATCGTCCGCGAGGTGGGTATCACGTTCTTCCCCGAGGTGGAGCTGGCGGTGCTCTATCTCATGGCCGCCGTGGTGCTCCTGATCCGTCCCGCCGGGGTCTTCGGACGGCCATGAGCGCGCTCCCCCTGCCCCCGACCCGCGTGCTGCGCTGGGTCCTCCCGCTCTTCGTGGTCCTCGCGTTCCTCCCGTGGCTGGTCGAGCCCTACCAGACCACGCTGTTCTCCTACGGCCTCGTCATGGCCATCGCCGCCCTCGGCTTCAATCTCTTGCTGGGCTACACGGGCCTGCTCTCCTTCGGACACTCCGCCTACTTCGGCGTGGGCGCCTACGCGGTGGCCCTCCTCGTCAAGTACCTCAAGGTCACCTCGCTCGAGGTGCTGGTGGTGGGCGGCATCATCGCGTCGGCGCTCATCTCGGCCCTCTTCGGCTTCGTGTGCGTGCGCTACACGAAGATCTTCTTCAGCATCCTCACCATGGCGCTGTCGCAGGTGCTGTGGAGTCTCGCCTTCAAGTTCTATCACGTGACGGGAGGCAGCGACGGGCTCCGCGTGCCCACCCCGACGCTGCTCGGCACGCACATCGCGCCGGGCGAGGACAAGATGACCTACCTCGCCCACCGCTACTACTACTACGTGCTCGCGATCTTCGCCGTGTGCACCGCCCTCATGTGGGTCATCGTGCATTCCCCCTTCGGCAAGGCGCTCCAGGCCATCCGCGACAACGAGACGCGGGCGGAGTTCGTGGGGGTGCAGGTCCGGCACTATCGCTGGGTCGCCTTCGTGGTCTCGGGCACCTACACGGGGCTGGCGGGAGCGCTCTGGGTGCCCCTCAACGGACTCACCACGCCCGATATCCTGCACTGGACCTTCTCGGGCGAGATCGTCTTCTTCACCGTGCTGGGCGGCTTCGGCACCTTCACCGGCCCCATCGTGGGCGCCGTCGTGTTCAACTACCTCAAGACCTTCGCCGTGGGTTACACCGTCTACTGGCAGATGTTCCTGGGCGTCGTGCTCGTCACCCTCGTGCTCGCCCTGCCCACCGGCATCATGGGTATGGTGGGTCGCCTCCTTCAGGGGAGACGAAAGGCCCCCGCGTCATGAGTCTTCTCCAGACCGTCCAGCTCACGAAATACTTCGGCGAGACCCACGCCGTGGACCATGTGGACTTCTCCGTCCGCGAGGGTGAGGTGCTCGCGCTCATCGGCTCGAACGGGGCGGGCAAGACGACGCTCGTCAATGTGATCAGCGGCCTTCTCGAGCCCGACTCGGGCGCCATCCGCTTCCTCGAGGCCGACGTCACGGGGGCGAGCATCCACGAGAAGATCGCGGCGGGGATCGCGCGGAGCTTTCAGCTCGTGAACCTTTTCGACCAGCTCTCCGCCATGGACAACGTGGCCCTGTCCATCTTCTCGCGCCAGGGCAAGACGCGGCGGCTCTTCGCTCTGGCCGACGCCGACGCCGCGGTCAGGAGCGAAGCCTCGGGCATCCTCGAGCAGTTCGGGCTCCTGCCCAAGGCGGGCGTGCTCGCGGGCGGGCTCTCGCAGGGTGAGCGCAAGCTGCTGGACGTGGCCGTGGCCTATGCCCTCAAGCCCAAGCTCCTCTTCCTCGACGAGCCGACGAGCGGCGTGAGCACCCGGGAGAAGGCGCCCATCATGGACATCATCACCCACGTCGTGCGCGCGGAGCGCATCACCGCCGTCATCATCGAGCACGACATGGACGTGGTATTCACCTACTGCCCGCGCATCGTGGCCATGCACCAGGGCGCCATCCTCGCCGACGGGACGCCCGACGAGATCCGGAACAACGAGCAGGTCACCGCCAACATGCTGGGGACGGACCGCCATGCTTGAGGTCCAGCGCCTCAACACCTTCCGCGGTCCCGCCCACGTGCTCCGGGACCTCGGGCTCGAGGTGGGCGACGCGGAGACAGTGTGCCTGGTCGGACGCAACGGGGCGGGGAAGACCACGACCATCGACAGCATCATGGGGCTCCTGCCCATCAAGAGCGGCACCGTGACCTTGAACGGACGCGACATCACCAAGCTGCCCGCCCACGAGCGGGCCCTGAGCGGCATCGGCTACTCGCCGGAAGATGCCGGCATCTTCCCTGACTTGACCGTGGCCGAGAACTTCCAGATCGGCCAGTCGGCGGCCAAAGGCGCGCGAAAGGCCGGGGAGGGCATCGATCCTCGCGTCTTCGAGCTCTTCCCCGAGGTGCGCGGCTTCACCGGTCGGCGGGGGCTCTTCCTCTCGGGCGGGCAGAAGAAGATGGTCGCCATCGCCCGAGCGCTCACCCTCGGTCCGTCCATCCTGCTCCTCGATGAACCCTTCGAGGGCCTCGCCCCCGTGATCGTCAGCCGCTTCATCGAGGCGGCCAAGCGCATCAAAGCGATGGGCGTCTCGCTCCTCATCGCGGAGTCGAATCTCATGACCGCCTCCCGGGTGGCCGATCGGCTCTACGCCATAGACCGGGGTGAGATAATTTTTCAAGGGCCTCCGGCACGCGCGTTCGAGAACCAGGAGGTCATGAAGACGATTCGGGGGTAGCCCGTACCTCGTTGTTCGTCC
>WNGB01024384.1_pt1 | contig 13179 bp, 9 predicted proteins | sample 5400681 | NCBI WGS metagenome assembly WNGB01 (sample SAMN13153367, study PRJNA577476) | soil metagenome | isolation source: 115 cm soil or saprolite under grassland replicate 2 | place: USA:California | collected 2016-06-15 | reverse complement strand
GCGTAAAATCCGGATCCGCCAGCAGGTCGGAACTGCGCAGAAAGGGCGCGGTAAAACCCGTCCAGCACAAGAGATCGCATCAGCACGCGCGGTTGAATCGTGTACGCGAAACCGTTCCGATGCGTGTCGAACGCGTGCGACTGCTCGAGCACCAATCGAATGCGCAACACGGGCGTACGGCGAAATTCCGCCGCTTGAAAGAAGTTCAGCGTACTCGAACCGCCCGCCGGGGCTGCGGTGCGAAGCGCGCCAAACGCGGCCGCATAATGCCCCTTTTCCGGAATCCAGCTCGCCTGTGCGCCAATGATTCGGTCATGCGCCGCCGGCCGAAACGTCGATTCGGCTCCCAGACGCAACAGGGACGCACTGGCCGCCTGCCCGGCAAACAGTTGCGCCGATAACGCGTCACGAGTTCGTATCCCGATGCCGGCGCCCCGAAGAAGCGAAGAGGTAATGGATGCTCCGTCGCCTTCGCCGGTGTCACCGATGATGACAAAGATGTCGCCGAGCGCTGCATCGATTGTGAAATCTCGGACGGGAAGATCGCTCACGCCGATCGCTGCGAAAGGGGCTCCCTCGGGTGATCGCGGTGTGATGTGTGAAACAAAACCACGCACGGTTCCCTCTGAGCGGAGCTTCTGCGCAAAGCCGAGGGAGACGAATGCCGAAGAAGTGGATGGAGTGTTGACGCGGCTATTCTGCGTTCCGCTGAAGCTGCCGCTGACATTCAGGGAACCGGGCCTCGGTGCCTCAGAGGCGACTGTCTCCCCAGTGGCGGCTGCGGGCATTCCGATCAGCGAGATGATGATGCCGTTCGGCGCTGGATCGATCCGCCAGCTTCCGGCGATCCGCGGTTGCAGACGTAGGCGAACACCGCATCCGTCAGGTCCTCGGTATCGTGTAGCGCGCATCGACTCAGCCGGACCCGTTTCCCATTCCTCGCGCGCCGCGACTGCTACGAGCCTGGTGTTCGGCAGATCGACGGTGATCGTCGGAATGGCTCCGGGCAACTCGTCGCCCGACTGACGACCGACCGTGAGCGTGGCAGTGGTTGGCGACGACGTCCGGATCAGCAGCCCGCGCGGGCCCGACGTTATTGTTTCGATTTGAATTGAAGGCGAACAAATCTCGACGGCTGTGGGCGCCGGCACAGGCGCAGGTGCTGGCGGCGCGGGTTCGATGCGTGGTAGCGGGGGAACGGCGAGCTGAGAAGTCGCCATCCCGGCCAGAAAACGAAGCGTTTCAGAAGTTGGATAGAGAATCGATTGATCGCTGGCCTGTATGCCGAGCGGTGTGATGAACGCTCGATACTTCGGATATCGACTGACGATTCGACTGAATAATCCATGCGAAAGCTCGTCGTTATAGAAAGCGCCGACAGGGTTCGTGAGGGCATGGGTCCAAACGTCGCGTAAATCTTCATAGATGTGAACGACACTCTGCAGTCGTTCTCGTTCGGAAGCGTCCGGCAGTTGTTGGACCGCCGGCGCAGCTTCGTGCAGCCGCTCCGAGAACGCCTCGAAATCCTGCAACTCGATTGCTTCTGCAACGTGCTGGAGAGCAGCAATTGCCTCATCGTATTTAGTGCTCTGTGCGAAACTCGTTGCGGCCGCAATTAGCAACGTCAGGGTCAGCGTCACCGCCGATCCCTCGTTCTATGCCGGAACATCGCTCGCGCTGCCTCGATCGACGAATCCGGTAGAGCGATTGGCTCGCCGATCTGCAGCGCCTGAACGTATACGCGTGCTGCGGCTTCCATCGTGATCGCAGTATGCAGGGCAGTTTCGATGTCGCGGCCGACGCAAACGTTTCCGTGGTTTGCGAGCAAGACCGCGGAGTGATCGCCGAGCGCGCGCACCACGTTCTCGCCCAGCTCTTCCGTACCCGTGAAAGCGTAGTCGGCGACATCGATCGTGCCGCCGAAGTACACCATCATCTCGTCGATGACCGGCGGCAACGGGCTGCGGAGAACGGAAAGAGTCGTGTGAACGATCGCCGCGACATTCTGCATCTGCCGGTACACGACGCGATGCATCGGCAGTTCGTACGAGGGCGCTTCTCTCGAATGCGTTGCCTGACCGCTGGTGAGATCGACGATGACGATCTGTTGCGCCGACATCTCGGTGAAGCGGTCGCGCATGCCTCCTATTCTGTCGCTTTTCCGATCCGAATTTCCCGATCCGCGGTTCCCACCCGCAGCCGGTGAGAGTGACAATTCGGTTCTCCACCTTGACTTCGACATCGGTCGCATCGACATCGTGATCGAGCGTGAGTCGCTCGTTGACTTTTTCCCAGATCCGCTCGTCTGCGCGACGGTAATTTTTCGGCCCGCGGCCGCGGTGCGAGTCGTGTGCATACGGATCGGAAGCAAAGCGCGTGCAGTGATATCTTCAAAGCATGATCAATAAAGTCGTTGAATCTGCCGAGCACGCGGTGAAGGACATCCCCAACGGCGCGACGCTCGTCGTAGGCGGTTTCGGCCTCTGCGGCATTCCCGAGAATCTGATTCACGCGCTGGTCAAACGCGGCGTACAGAATCTGACGTGCGTCTCCAACAACGCCGGCGTCGACGACTGGGGCCTCGGCCTCCTGCTGCAGACGAAGCAGATTCGCAAGATGGTCTCTTCGTACGTCGGCGAGAACGCGGAGTTCGAGCGGCAGTTTCTTGCCGGCGAGCTGGAAGTCGAATTCGTGCCCCAGGGCACGCTCGCCGAGCGGATGCGGGCGGGCGGGGCGGGCATCCCGGCGTTCTTCACGCCGGCCGGATTCGGCACGGTCGTCGCGGAAGGGAAGGAGACGCGCGAATTCGACGGCCGCAACTACGTGATGGAGCGCGGCATCATCGGCGACTTCTCCCTCGTCGCCGCCTGGCGCGGCGACCGCCTCGGCAATCTGATGTATCGGAAAGCGGCGCGCAATTTCAATCCCATGGCCGCGACAGCAGGCAGAGTCTGCATCGCAGAAGTGGAGGAACTGGTCGAGCCGGGCGGGCTCAATGCCGACTGCATTCACACGCCAGGGATTTTCGTGCACCGGCTCGTGGTGGCACCGCGGCAGAAACGGATCGAGCAGCGCACCGTGGGGTCAGGTCTGTGATCTTCGATTTTTTCTACGACCTGTGGACGCGGTGAGCGCAGCGGCTCCTCTTTCTCTACTTACCGTAGAAAAAATCGAAGATCACAGACCTGACCCCACGGTACGGCGCAGCGCGCGCACCACGCCGTTCGGGCCGAGCAGACGCCTTCGTAGCCGCCATCCATCTGATCGAGCGTCACTCCTCGAATTTGTAGCCAGCGAAACGCCGCCCACCGCGCCCGATTCCACGCGAGGTATTCGGCGGTTCCGGCGACCGAAAAAACGATCATCACCGCTAACGCGATCACTGCAGCGACGCGCGGCAGCCGAGCATCTTTCACCGCGATGGGAATGACGATCGCGAGCGGCCACATCGTGTCGATCGAATACCGATCGAAGTAAATGCGCATGAACATGACGATCGCCGTTCCGCAAATGCAGTAAATGGCGGCGATGCGCGCGATCGCGGGCAGAGGTCGAAAGAGAATCGTGGCGAGGAAAACCGCGAGAGCGCTCGTGAGAACCATCAGCAACATCAGCACGGGTACACCGGCGTGAAATGGATACGGCATTCGAAAGACGAACGTGTCGCGCAGCGTGGGGGGACCGAGGGCGAAGTTGATGAAGACGTTGCCGCGGATGGGATACGGAATGATCCGTCCGATTGCGATGAGGTGCCAGGCGATCGCTCCGAACCAGACCGCGAAAATCGCCAGCCCGATGCGTGACGGGCGCAATACGAACGCGAGCGCGATCACCGGAAGGAAAAAGAGAGCCGCGTTCTGAAAATTGAGAAATGCGTAATGCGCCGCGCCAATCAGCAGGTCGCCAGGACGAAGCATGTGGATCTGCAGTTCCTGCCGGGAGACGATGAGCGCTCCGCTGGCGAGAAGCACGACATAGAGAAGCGTCGCCGCGCCATAGGCAACGGTGAATTTCTTTTTGCGAGTGGCGATCAGCGGCACGATCGCATTCAGGATTCCAATCTGCCGCACGAAAAATGAGGCGATGGTGACGATGACCGCCGCCGCAAGCCACCAGTCGGACTCGCGGCGCAAAGCCTCGACCAGCAACGCAAAGGCAGCGACGCTGAGGAACAGCTCGGGCAAATCGGTCATATAGGTGAACGAAGCCCAGAAGATCAGCGGATGGAAAAGAAATGCGAGCGCGGAAAACGCTGCGAGCCACGGGCCGACACACGGTGCTGCTTTCGCCGAACACGATGGTCCATAGCGCGCCCCAGAAATACTGCAGGACAGCGATATTCGATGTGAACGGCGTGTGCTGCACGGTGCCGGTGCGCACGAGATTCCAGGTCGAGAGCGTGAAGTCCCAGTCATCATCGAGTGGAAAGTTTCCGCGCGGGTCGGTGATGAGAACTGCCGCTGCAAACAGGAGCACGATCAGAGCGACCTGCTTCACCGATTGATCTCCGATAGAAGGCGATCGATCGCGGCAATCTCATTCGAGGTCGCGCGCACCCGCGCTGCATCTCCGCGCGCGCGTGCCCAATCGACTTCGTCCGCGAGCAGCCGACGCTCGTCGAGAAGCGGTCCCATGCGACTCGACTTCTTCACATCGATTCGCAATGCCACTCTCGATTCGGCGGCGGCCTTCGGCGTTCGTGTCGCGCAGACCGCCACCACAACGACGAAAACTGCGGAGTAGGCCACTGCGAGCACGACCGCAAAGCGGCGCAAGGCGATGAAAAGGGCAGTGAGTGCGGCGACCACGAGCAGCACGGGCCAGTTATGGGCGGCGTGCAACGGCGTTGACGCGGCGCGGCGCCAGGTGTCGACATTGAACACTACAGCGAAGAGGTCGGCGCCGCTGACGTAACGCGCGAGTGAGATCGTGTTCGCATGCGCGGCGACCATCAGCGCGACCGACCAGGCAACGAGCGGCGTAATGACGGCAATCGCGATCCAGGTCCTGAGGCGCTCCGCGAACCACGCGATTCCAAGCGCAAACGGCACCGCAAGATCGACGAAGCGCCGGCCGCCGAACGACAGCCCGCCCCAGAAGTAGCGATCGAATGTCCCATTGGCGAGCCACTCGCCAGCGAACATCAGGATGCACGCGAGCGCGAGCTGGCGATCGCGCCGCCACCCCGCCACCCACCCAATCATCGCGACGGCGACCACCGGCGACCACGCGAGCAGGCCGTGGTAGCTGGAGAAGAGGACCTCGGCGAGCGCGATGTGCTGAAACGGCATCCAGGTGACGCCTTGCAGGTTCGCGCCGCGCGTCAGCGGTCCGAGCGGCGTACCGTAAATCGCGAACCAGGCGATGCCCTGCGCCGCGATTGGCAGCGCTCCGGCGCAAATTGCGGAAATCCACCACCCCAGGCGGCGCCTCTGCGCTATAGCAACTATTACTATAGCTGGAAGAAGTACGAAGTGCTGCAGTCGCGTGGCAATCGCCAGCCCGGCCGCGAGTCCGACGAGCGCGCCACCGTCCTTGCCGAGAAACAGGCCGGCGAAAATGAGCGCAACGCACAGCGTCCCCGCCGCGTGCGTGCCGAGGGGAAATCGAAACGTGTACCAGAACAGCGGAGTGCCGAGGGTCGTGGCGGCGATCGCCAGGGTTCGATGGGACCGCATGAAAATACACGCGATCGATAGCGCCGCCGCGACGAAGAAGACACTCGTCCATGCGAGCAGCAATCCGAATCCGTCAGATCCGTCGAAGCGGAGGCTCAGCACGTAGAACGGGCCGGCGAGAATCGACGTGCCGATCCACCAATGATTCGCCAGCGCGCCGATCGGCGTCACCTCGGAGAAGAAGGTCACGCCGTTGCGCACCATCCCGAACATCGACCATTCGTTGAAAAACGAGAGGTCGCCATCGAACACCATCGAGCGGAGATACGAATACGTGGCGATGGAATCAGGCCGGATGTACGCCGGCGTCAGGAGCATCGCTCCGCAAAGCGCATGCGCCGCGAAGATCCAGCCGGCGCAACGGGTGCGCGACATCGCTCCTATGATAAGTTTCAACCATGCCTCTGACACGCGAACAAATCGTCCAGCGTGCCGCCCGGGAGCTCCGCGACGGCTTCTACGTCAACCTGGGGATCGGCATGCCCACGCTGGTGGCGAACTGCATCCCCGAAGGGATCGAAGTCATCCTCCAATCCGAAAATGGCATCCTGGGCCTCGGTCCGTTCCCGAGTGAGGATCAAGTCGATGCCGATTTGATCAACGCCGGCAAGCAGACGGTGACCGTGCAGAAGGGCGCGTCGTTCTTCTCGTCCGCCGATTCGTTCGCGATGATCCGCGGAGGCAAAATCGACCTCTCGATCCTCGGCGCAATGCAGGTGTCCGCAGAGGGCGACATCGCCAACTGGATGGTCCCCGGCGCGATGGTCAAGGGGATGGGCGGGGCGATGGACCTCGTCGCAGGCGCGAAGCGCGTGATCGTGACGATGGAGCACGTCACCAAAAAGGGCGAAAAGAAAATTCTGAAGAAATGCGCGCTTCCTCTGACCGGCGTGAAAGTTGTCGATCGGATCATCACGGACTACGCGGTGATCGACGTGACGCCGCAGGGGTTGAAGCTGATCGAGGTCGCACCGGGCGTCACAGCGCAAAAAGTGCAGGAGCTCACAGAACCGAAGCTGATCATCGACAGCAGCGTCAAAGAGATCGCGGCGTGAGACGAGCCCTCGTGGTGCTAGCAGTTGTGCTGCTGTGTCGCTGCGCCACTGCAATTCATCACGACATGCAGACAGTTCCGGTCACATCGACGCCAACGGGCGCCGACGTCACGCTCGACTGCGGCCGCGGCGCGACGAGGATTGGTACGACTCCGTTGACGCTGATGTTGCGTCGCCGCGATTCGCATTGCAACGTGGTCATCGTGAAAAACGGATGGATCGGCACCCGGGTCGATTTTCATCGCGTGCTCGCGCCGGCAGCGATGACTGATGTCGCGGCCGGGCTGCTCGCCGGCGCAATCGTGGCGAACAGCAACATCGATTTTTCGGCGGAGAACGGTGTGCCTTCCGGCGGCGTGGTCAACGTGTCCGCGACGGGGAGCGCTTCCGTTTCGCCGGCCGCAGTGGCAGGCGTGTTTTTCTCCGGAGCGGTCCTGGTTGACGCGGCGTCCGGCGCTTTGTTCGCGCAGAGGCCAGCGCGCGTCGACGTGACGCTGACGCGTCGCTGACCGCGCGGCCGTAGACTTGCCGTTCCCGTTTGCGGCGCAGCGCGATCGCGCGACGCAGCGCCTCTTCGCGGCCATGTTTGGCGATGGAGATGAATTCGCGCCGCAGTTTTCCAGGCTCCGGCGTCCAGGCGACGACGTAGCTTCGCTTCTCCTGATACACGCCGGGAATGCCGGTGGGACTCCGTTGCCCGGCCACGGCGAACACGCGATCCGTTCGCGGCTTCCCGAGGATCTTTTCGGTGGCGTTGCGCCAGGCGAGGGCTTTCTCGAACGCGACTCGAGTTCCGCCGTGCGCGGCGTCAGCGAAGTATTTCGAAAATGTCTTTGCCCGATAGACCACGCGCGCATACCAGCCGACGCCATGCCGGCCAGGATCATCGATCCGGGTCACGCCCTTCGCTTTCAGTCGCACGTCCTCATTATGCCGCTGCCGAGGCGTTTGCGCGTTCTTCCGGCTTCTTGCGCATGTCGAGGAAGAGCAGGCCAATGCCGATGCAGATCGCGGAGTCCGCGACATTGAATGCCGGCCAGTGGTGGGCCTGTCCGCCCCAGTTGACGTAGACGTCGAGAAAATCGATGACGTAGCCAAGGCGGAAACGATCGATGAGATTTCCAACCGCGCCGCCGAGGATCAGATGCAAACCGATCTGCAGGACGCGATCGGTCACTGCAGTGCGGAACGCGTACGCGACGACGACGAAGAAGACGCCGATCGCGCCGACGTTCAGCAGCAGCGGAACGATGTGCGATTCGGCGTTGGCGCCGATGCCGAACGCCGCGCCGGTGTTGCGCACGTGCACGAGCTGAAAAAGATTCGGAATGAGGGTGACCGAATCGTGGAGGTCGATTCGCGCGCTGATCAGCCACTTCGACCATGCGTCGAGGGCCATGACGCCGAGCGTGATGAGCAGGTAGGGAAGTCGTTTCATGTCGCCGTGTCATCCTGAGCCGCGGAGACGGCCAAGGATCTCCAGCTACGCTTCTTGAGATCCTTCGCTCCGCTCAGGATGACACCCTCCGATGTTCAATCAATCTATCCAGCTCCATCCGCAGCCGGCCGAGAATCTCATCGTAAGTGAACTGGCCGACCGTCTGCGGACCGCGCTTCAGATTCACGAAACTCGGCGCGCACCACATGCCGAGGTCGGCGTCGTCGGTTTCGCCGGGGCCGTTCACGCGGCAGCCCATGACCGCGATGGTGATGTCGTGTTCCTTCGCATATTCGGTCACCGTGCGAACGTTCTGCGCGAGATCGATGAACGCTTCGTTCTCCACGCGCGAGCATGACGGACAACTGATGATGTTCAGTCCTTTGTGCTCGAATCGCGGCACGGAGCGGAAGCGGCCGCTGTCGATGTCGTCGAGAATCTGTCGCCCCACGGTCACCTCTTCGCCTTTGCGTTCGAAAGGAAGCGTGAGCGAAACGCGGATGGTGTCGCCGATGCCGCGGGTGATGAGCTGCTCGAAGGCGATGCGCGTCTTGATCACTCCATCGGGCGGCATTCCCGCTTCCGTGACGCCGAGGTGCAGCGGAACGTCAGGACGAATCCCGGCGAAGCGGATGTTCGCGTCGATGACCTTGTTCGGATCGGAATCCTTCAGCGACACGCAATACGCGTCGAAGCCGAGATCGTCGAGCATCGCGCAGTGTTCGGCGGCCGATTCGACCATCGGGGTGATCGAATCGTTTTTTGGATCGCGATTGAGCTTCGCCGGATCGACCGAGCCGCAGTTGACACCGATGCGCATCGCGCAGCCGTGATCGCGCGCCACGTCGACGAGGTACTGCACTTTTTCGCGAATCGGTTTCTCGCGCTCAATGTGATGTAGGTGACCCGGGTTGTAACGCAGCTTCTGGACGAACGGCGCGACCTTTTCCGCAAGCCGGTAGTTCTCCTGAAGGTCGATGACCAGATTCGCGTCCGGCCGCGCCTTGCGCACTTCCGCGAGCGCTGCGACATCTTTCGCCGTGTCCACGGCGATGCGGATGACATCCGCTCCCGCCGCTTCGAGCAGTTCCACCTGCCGGATGGTGGCATCGACATCCTGCGTTCGTGTAGCAGTCATCGACTGCACGGCGATCGGATTACTGCCGCCGATGCGAATGTTTCCGATGCGAATCTCGCGAGTTTTTCTCTGGGTCACGCGCTGGTTTTAACGCTTCCGGCGGGGAAAGATTCCGGCGAAATCGGCTACACTAGCATGACACCGCAACAGCAGAGCGAGTGGGGGGAGTGGACAATGCCTGAGGACGGATCGCTCCGTCCACGCCCGATGCGGCGGCTGATGTTCGCGATTGCACGCGCGGCCGCCCTCTTCATCCTGGTCACCGGAATCTACGGTGCGCTGAGCGTCGCTCTGCCGAGTGCGCCGATGCTCAACCGGGCCATCGCTGCGCTGGCAGCGGGCGTCGTCATTTACGAGATGCTCCGGCCCATGAAGCGTGCCGCCGCCGTGCCGGCGCCGCAGGCGGTGGTTGACGATACGGCAGCACTCGACGCGCAACGCACGATCGACCAACTCCGAGACGAATACGAATCGCGGATCGCTGCGCTGGCGCAGGCGCGTGTGGCGGATGAGGAGGAGGCGCGCAATCGCGAGGCGCAGGTCCGGCAGCAATACGAGCGCGAAAGCGAGCATGCTCAGCGCGCCGCGAGCAGAGCGCTCGAGGAAATCCAGCGCAGTCGCGCCGCGAACGATCAGTTGCGCGCTGAGGTCGAGCGCGAACGCGCCCGCGCGATCACACTGGAGACGCAGCTCGCTGATTTCGATCGCCGCCTGGCATCGTCGCTTCAGGAGCTCGAGGCGCTTCGCGCCGAACGTCAGCGTTCTCACCACGAAGTGGAAGAAACGCGACAGCGAGCGGAAGTCGAAAAGACCGAGCTCCGCAAGGCCATCGAGGCGAAGTGGAGCGCGAAAGTCGACGATGTGCAGAAGGAGCTCGATCTGACGCGCAAGAGCGCCCAGCAACTGCTGCAGGCGAACGAGGCGCTCACACAGCAGGTCGATGAGGAGCGGCAAAGGCTGAACGCAGAGCTGCAGAGAGTCATTGCCGAGTCGAGGTCAGAGCGCGACGAGATGCAGGCGGAAGCGCGCGCAGTCGCCAATCGGCTCGACGAGCTGCTGGTGCAGCTCGATCGCGAACGGCAGTTGTCGCGCGAGCTCGCCGCCACGCGCGGGCGGCTGGATGAAGAAAAGGCAGCCTTGCAGTCGAGCCTCGAAGGTGCCGCCGCGGCGCGCGAAGAGGCACTCGCGCAAATGCGTGCACTGCAGGCTCGCATCCCGGAATTGGAAAAAGAGTGGGACGCGAAGCTGCAGAAGATCGTTACCGGACTGACGACCGACCACGAGAACGACCTCGGTGAGGCGATCACCGCGCGCGAAGCGGCGCGCGCGGAGGTGCGCAGTCTCACGGCAGAGAATGCAGAGTTGAAATCGAAGATCGAGACTCTTGGAAAAGAGTGGGATGCCAAGCTGCAGAAGATTGTCACCGGACTGACCACCGACCACGAAAATGACATTGGCGAGGCGATCGCCGCGCGCGAAGAAGCGCGCGCGGAAGTGCGCTCGCTCAACCTCCGCATTTCAAAATTGGAAAATCAGAATACTGCGCTCAAGGCGAAGGCCGAGGAGCCGTTTCCGGGTGTGAACGAGAGAGCGCTTCGCGAAAAAATCGATGCCCAGTGGAGCGAAAAGCTGCAGACCATCGTCAGTCACATGGCCTCCGATCACGAGGGGGATGTCGGCAAAGCGATCGAGGAGCGCGAAGCCGCGCGCGCGGAAGTGCGCAATCTCAATATCAAAATGAATGCGCTGCAGCAGAAGCTGGATGCCGAGCGGCAGGCGCGCGAGTCGTTGCAGGCGAGTATCAACGCGCCCCCACCGCCCGCCCCGCCCGCGCAGACATCATTTCCGATCGAAACGCCCGAGCCGCAGGAGGAGCAGCGCGCACGCGCGGATGTCCTGGAATTTGCGGAGCAGGCGCAGGAGGCGCTGCGGCGGATCACATCGCCGGGAGATGTGCCTCTGCCGAGTATGGAGAAAAAGGCACGGGTGCTCTTCGTCCATCACGATCCGGCGCTCCGCACGTTATGGCGCGACAACCTCGACAAGAGCGGTTTCGACGTCCAGATCGCATCCGACGGTCTCGAAGGCCTTCGTATGGCGAAAGCGCGCAAGCCGGACGTGGTGATCGCCGACACGTCGATGCCGAAGATGGATGGCCGCGAGCTGTGTCAGTTGATCAAGTCGAACCCGGAGACCGCGGACGTCAAGGTGATCCTCATGACCGGCATGTACACGAATGAAACGCCGGTCGACGCAGCGGCGAATCAGTTCGAAGCCGACGAGCTCCTGCGCAAGCCGGTAAAGCTCGAGGCGATGAAGACGGCGCACGATCACGCGCTTCAGTTTCTCCGGACGCTTCCCGATCGCCACGTCGGAGCGCGAGCGACTCGCGAAGAGTTGCTGTCGATTTTTCGCCAGCCGCTCACTGAAAGCGGCGAAAAGGGAGCGCGCGTGCTCGACGTTCTTGCGAGCGCTGCTGATCGTGGAGTCGTCGGAAGCGCGGCGCCACGCTACTTTGGATTCGTGATCGGCGGGACGCTTCCCGTTGCCCTCGCGGCCGACTGGATCACCAGCGCGTGGGACCAGAACGCCGGCATCTTTGTGACTTCGCCGGTCGTGTCGGTCGTCGAGGAAGTCGCGCGCGAATGGCTGCTCGAGTTGTTGGATCTGCCGCGAACGGCAAGTGTCGGATTCGTCACCGGCTGCCAGATGGCGAATTTCACCGCACTCGCCGCGGCGCGCGACGCCGTCCTCCGCCGCGCCGGCTACAACGTGGAAGAGCAGGGGATGATCGGCGCGCCGGCAGTCAACGTCGTCATCAGCGCGGAGGCGCACATCACGATCTACTCCTCGCTGCGGCTCCTGGGCTTCGGCACCCGCACGTTGCACGTCGTCGAAACAGATGAGCAGGGGAGGACGCGCGCGGATGCGCTGCGCCGCACGCTGCGAGATTTGAGCGGGCCGACGATCGTCTGTGCTCAAGCGGGAAACGTCAATACCGGCTCCGTCGATCCTTTGCGCGAGATGGCGGAAATCACGCGCGAGCGCGGCGCCTGGCTGCACATTGACGGCGCCTTTGGTCTCTGGGGTCGCGCGAGCCGCGACCGCCGTTCGCTACTCGATGGCGCGGAGCTCGCCGACTCGTGGGCCACCGATGCACACAAATGGCTGAACGTGCCGTACGACAATGGAATCGTCGTCGTGCGCGACTCGGCAGCGCATCGTGCGTCGATGACCGTCAGCGCCGAATATCTGGAGCAGACCGTGGGCTCAGAGCGCGATCCGTTCGATTGGGTGCCGGAGTTCTCCCGACGAGGCCGCGGTATCACCGTATACGCGACGCTTCGACATCTCGGCCGCGCCGGTGTCCAGTCGCTCGTCGACCGGCTCTGCGCGCGCGCTCGTCAGATGGCTGATCTGCTAGGCGCAGAGCCGAAAGCGCGTGTTCTGAACGACGTCGTGCTGAATCAGGTGCTCGTTCGATTCGGTGAGAATGATGAATTCACGCGCCGCGTCATCGCCCGTGTGCAGCAGGACGGAACGTGCTGGGCGGCCGGGACCACGTGGCACGGAATGGCCGCAATGCGCATCTCGGTGTCGAACTGGGCGACAAACGAAGAGGACATCGTGCGCTCAGCGGATGCGATCGTGAGGAGTCTTGGGTGACGCCCCTCACCCGGCCTCCGGCCACCCTCTCCCCGCACGCGGGGAGAGGGACGTCGCGCGAAGTCCTTCGCCCCGCGAAGCGGGGAGAAGGTGCCGCGAAGCGGCGGATGAGGGGCCGCTGGTTTACTCCCATTCTCGTCGGCGCTGCGTTCGTCGCGATTGCGATCGCCGAACGGAAACGGCCACTCCGGCGCCGCGTTGAAC
>WNGB01010060.1_pt1 | contig 13179 bp, 12 predicted proteins | sample 5400681 | NCBI WGS metagenome assembly WNGB01 (sample SAMN13153367, study PRJNA577476) | soil metagenome | isolation source: 115 cm soil or saprolite under grassland replicate 2 | place: USA:California | collected 2016-06-15 | reverse complement strand
GCGGCGGCGGAGCGTAGGCTGGAGCGATCCCTTCCAGTTCAAACTGGATTCCCCCCACGATACCCGCGGCGAGGTTGTAGACGAGTGCTCCAATAATTCCGAAGATGAAACCGAGAATTCCATACAAGACCGGAAACACAACCATAATTATCAGCCCGCCCACTACGGATCCGACGCCTCCCATCGCCTGGCTTTCACTCTGAGGCATCATCGCCGACATCGCCGCGCCGAAGATCATGAATATGAGCCCGTAGATCACTCCAATCAGCAATCCAATCACGAACATGAGCAAGGCCTGCATCTTGGCCACCGAAAAAACACCAAAACGCCTGATAGTCATTTCAGCCATGAGTATTCTCCTTTTTGGGGGACATTTGTTAGAGTGCGCCAACAAGAAGAAGCGGCGACGGCGCTTTACTCGCGCGAACTAAAGCGGTGTCCGGCAACGCTTGCACTCCAAAGGTTAAAGATAAAACAAACTAAGACGCGGAACGCCAAACTGCTCGCGGAGGCGCTTCAGCATAAGGTTATCAAACGTCTGTCGGTAAACTGTCGCCTCCATGTGTTTGCGATAAGGCTTCAATTGTTCTTTCACTTCACCTTCGATTGCAGTAAAGATGTCAATACAAATGACTGAACGTATGGCATCACTTAACATTCGCTCCAGACCCGACAGCGATTGCTCGAGTTTTTGTGCGTCCAGTGATCCAGATGCCGCAAAGTCTTCTTGCAATTCTGAAAGCAGAGCTGTTGTTCTTTCAAGCGCATCCGTGAGATCGTCCTCGCCTGCCTTGCGGCGAGCGGCGCAAAGCTCCAACAAACTTGATCGATTTCTTTCCAGATGTTGGAGGATTGCCACGCGGGAAAACGGCAAGTCTTCACTCTTGTTAGCCTGTTTGGCGTCGCCTTCTTGCTCCTTACTCGGTTCCTCCGCCGCACCCACTCGGGACTCACACCATTCCGCAAATTGGGCTTCCACCTCTTCCTGGCAATAGAGCAAGCTCTTAACGGAACGCTTGCGCGGCTTGGACTCCCAGGAATCGAAAGTCCTTTCAATGCCGCGCAATGCGACATGAAGCGGGACGTCCATCTCTTTCCAACTCTCGATAAGCGCCCAATCAATCGGACTGAGCAGGAGATGCTTTGCACGCCGGCGAATGAACGCGTCTTCGATCTCGGTGAAGTAATTGAAATAGTTCAATGTCCAATGTCCAATGTCCAATGTCTAACGCCAAAAAAAACCAATGCCGTTCAATACTCGGACTTTGGACTTTCGACATTGGACTTTGGACTGCTGGTGCGTTCGTAAACTAACCGCAAGCCTTCGAGCGTTAAGGTGTCGTCCACCAGCTCAATGAATTCGGAGCCGGTAGTGATTAGCGAAGCGAGACCGCCAGTAGCGATTACCCGAGGGGCGCGCGGCGAACTGCCAATCTCTTCGATCATCTTTCGCAAGACTCCGTCAACCAGGCCAACAAAGCCATGATAGAGTCCCGATTGCATAGCGGCGACTGTTGACGAGCCGATCACTTTATGCGGCCGCCTGATATCCACGCGAGGCAACTTCGCCGTTCGCTCAAAGAGCGCGTCAGACGAAACCATAATGCCGGGCGTGATTACGCCGCCAACATATTGCCCGTCTCGATTAATCGCATTGAAGGTTGTGGCTGTGCCAAAGTCCACAACTATGCAAGGCGCGCCATACTTCTTAATTGCCGCAACCGCATCCACAATTCTATCCGCGCCAACGTCTGACGCCGGCTCGTAAAGGATGGTTAGCCCTGTGTCTGTCGCGTGGTCCACGAAGAGCGGGGTGAGATGAAAATAGGTCTCCGCCATTATCTTCAGGGTGTAATTTAGTGGCGGCACAACCGAAGCAATGGCAATCGCATTGATGGCCTTAAAATCGAGATTGGCTAACTCAAACAAGTTCCGAGCATGAACGCCATACTCGTCCACTGTTCGCGAGCGAGCGGTAGTCAATCGCCAGTGCGCAACGAGTTCGTCAGCATCAAAAACACCGAGCGAGGTGTTTGTGTTTCCAGAATCAATGACTAGCAACATAATCGAGTTCCGGTTTGGTTTGGGCGTTTAGAACTTCTTCAATAGCATCCACGGCCGAACTTGCGCCGTTTTCACTTTGCACGAGACGACCGACTTCCTCCGCCTTCGTAAAGTAATCCTGGTTTCTCAGTAGTGCTTCCAGCTCCCTTGTCGCGTTCTTCGCATTGTAACGCGGACGCGCGATCATGCGTCCGCAACCGAGGCGTACCACCCGCGCGGCATTATCGAATTGATCGTGCGCATGAGGCACAATCAAGACAGGCCGGCCCGAACGCAGCGCCTGTCCAGTGGTACCGACACCACCCTGGTGCACAATAGCTCGCGCACGCGGCAACAACTGACTAAACGGCGCGTACTCAAATGCGGCGACGCCTTCAGGCAAGGGTTCAGTGGGTAAATTACGAGCATGACCTAATAATAACAGAGCTCTTTGGCCCAAAGCCTGGGCGGCCTCAATCGAGTCGCGATAAAAATTCTTCGCCACCCAGAACGCAGAAGAGCCGAGCGTGAACACCAGTGGCGGCGGCCCTTCATCAAGAAATTTCGTTAGCGCCGACTGCATTTCAGTTTCCCCAAAAAAGTCGCGGCGGTCATAAAAGGCGAAGCCCGTAATACGCGTATTAGGTGGCCAGTCTGGCTGCGGCTTTGCCAGCACAGATGAAAATAACGCCAGCACCAGCGCCGGTGAATGCTGTCCAGCAAGCAAAGGTTGCTCGCCGCGCGGCAGTCCCAACTCCGCACGCAGACGGTAGACCGGCTCCATTAGCTTTTCCAGCCTGAACGAAGCAATGTGATAAAGGAGACGACTGAAACCAGTGCTCCGGCGTTGAAGATAGTAAAGCGCTGGCAGCTGCGCCATGACTGGTGGGTCATATGCGGAGAAGAACGAAATTGGTGACAGCACACTCGATACCCATGGCAAGCCTCGCTTCTGCGCGACAATTGGTCCGACGAGCGGCAATGGATGCGTCAATAACAAATCCGCCTCTGCCGCCGCGGCATCGATGTCTTCGTAAACATCGCGAAGATTTGGCGTAAGCATCTCGATGACCTTCTCTGTGCCTCCCTTCGCCTCCATCAACCCCGCAACGAGCCTGCTGAGCTCATCCGGCTCGTCATAGGAGGGAATGTCCGGACGCACCGGATGAAGCTCGATACCCAGAGCCCCCATCTTTTCTCGATACACTTCCGACGTGGCAATCAGAGGCGAATGGCCGCGCGCTTTCAGTTCGAGTGCGATAGCGATGTACGGATGGATGTCTCCAAATGAACCGAAAGTTGAGAGAACTATTTTCTTTCCGGACATGACTTCGTCTTACTATCCGTTCAACTGGCTATTGCTTTCCAGGTTTCTCTTCGCTTCAGCCTCGCCTACATACCTTTGCCTGCTTTCAGCAGTTTGAAGCGACTCGTCTTCGACCTTTCAATCTCGAGTCGGACTAGCCACCTCAAACGGTCGAACGACGGTCACATCCCCGGCTCTAAAAATTCGGATCTCTCCCTGGTCTGTCTGCACACGCAACGCGCCGTCACGTTCAAGCCCGCGAGTGGTTCCTACGAGGCTCCCATTGCTTTCGATAACGCGAACTCGCTTGCCTTGGCAATAGGATGAACGCGCGCACCATTCGCCGACAATCATTTCGGGGCCACCATCTTGTTGTAGCAATTCATACTGCGTTAGCAACGCATGAACCAAAGCTGCCAGAACAACTTCCGCATCCGGACTCTTGCCAGTCGCGTTTTCTACTGAAGATGCAACCCAATGAAGGTCTGAAGGAAAAGAACCGCAAGTCAGATTAACCCCGATGCCTAAAACTACGGCACGGCCAAGAGGTGTCTCGACAGTTTCCGCAAGAATGCCACACAGTTTTTTTTCATTGACGAGGATATCATTAGGCCACTTTATATCTGTCTCGAGAGAGCAGGCTTCAAGCAAAGCGTCGTGCACGGCAATAGCAGCCATCAACGTGAGTAGCGGCCACCCCCTCTGTTCGAACGCCGGACGAAAAATGATACTGAAATAAAGCCCGGCGCTCCTGGGCGAGATCCATTCCCGGTGCAGCCGGCCACGACCAGCTGTCTGTTCAGCGGCGACCACGCAGACACCTTCCACTGCGCCCTCGATGGCTCGGCGCGCTGCCTCGAAATTTGTCGAAGGCAGTGAATCGAAATGCAGAATTTGAGGGCTCAGTTTTTCCATGCTCAAGTAGTTTAGAGTTCATCAAGCTTCAGGTTGCTCGGTTAGAAAGCCACAACCTAAAGGTTGAACTCTGACTTCCGGCATCTAGCTTAGATTCCCGAACGTTCAGCCAAGTCGAGTGCCTTGTGTGCGAGTGCTCGCACCAGGCCGTCAAAATTACGAAAGCGCTGGTCACGAGTCTGACGCTGCACGTAGCGAAAATAGATTTGCTGAATCACCACCGCAACCTTGAAGCGTGCAAACGTTTCGTAGAACGCCATGCGAGATAGATTGCGGCCGGTCATTGCGGCATATCGTGCGATGATTTCTTCGCGCGTCATCCAACCCGACCCGCTCGTGACCGCACGCAATGAACTATTCTGATTTGCCGCGCCTTCCCTTCCTCCCTGCATAGTCCAATAGGCAAGCGCAAGACCAACATCAACCAGCGGATCGCCTACAGTACACATCTCCCAATCCAGCACGGCTACGACACGCGACGGATCGTCTTCAGCGAGCATCAGGTTGTCGAGTTTGAAATCATTGTGAACTATGGTGGCACTATCTTTGTCGGGCGGAATTCGATCCGCGAGCCACTGAATTACTTGATCCATCTCTGGAAGTTCACCAGTTTTCGAGCGCTGCCAGCGATCAGCCCAACCGCGCACCTGTCGGCTGACGAACCCCTCCGGTTTCCCTATGTTCACAATACCAGTCGCTTGAATATCAACCGCGTGTAGCCTGACCAAGGTGTCAACCATCGCCTCGCTAAGCCGCCGGCGCAAGGCGAAATTCTCGCCAATCCGGCTGGGCACTTTGAAACGCACGATGAAGCCGCGGCGACGTTCCATCAAATAAAACGGGACACCAATTATTAATGCATCTTCGCAGAGCAGGATCGGTTTGGGCGCCAGCGGAAAATGTGGGTTGATGACTGAAAGCAGCTTGTACTCGCGTGGCATGTCATGCGCTGTCGGCGCCACTGGACCTACAGGCGGACGACGCAGCACGAATTCCTGAACGCCATAGCGAATCAAGTAAGTCAGGTTTGAATGGCCGCCGGGGAATTGTTCGATCTTGATCGGTGAGGTTGGATCAAACTCCGAACATTCGTCGGCCAGACGTTGGCGTAAATAACGATCGAGGACTGCTGAATCTAACTCCTCGCCGATTCTTATTGCAATGCTGTCATTACTCACAGTCATAAACTCGATTACCGTAGTTTGAGGTTGGACTCTGAACGGGACTGCTAAGAGACGCCGGCGAAGGTTTTGAGTATGCGTTGCGCCACCACCTGACGATGAACTTCGTCAGGCCCATCGTAAATTCTCGCGGCGCGCGCATCGCGGTAGAACATTTCCAGGGGCATATCTTTGGAATAACCGAGCGCCCCATGGACTTGGATCGCGCGGTCGATCACGTCATGCAAAACGCGGGCGCCGAAAAACTTGATCAGCGAGATCTCGATGCGCGCATCATCGCCGCGATCTAACTTCCAGGCAGTGTTTAGCGTCATTAGCCGAGCCGCACTAATTTCCGCAGCCGAGTCGGCAATCCAGTTTTGCACGGTCTGTTTTTTCGCGAGTGGCTCGCCAAAGGACTGTCGCCTGAGCGCGTACGTACACATCATTTCGAAACTGCGCTGTGCGGCGCCAATCCAGCGCATACAGTGTTGAATGCGGCCGGGGCCCAGCCGCGCCTGCGCCAACTTGAAGCCTTGTCCCAACTCGCCGAGCGGATTCGCAACCGGCACGCGGCAGTCCTCGAAGCGAACCTCGCAATGACCGCCAATGCCACCGGAACCCATCACCGGCACGGCGCGAACGATCTTGAAACCGGGCGTATCTGTCGGGACGAGGATCATGCTGGCGCGGGCACGCGAGTCTGCTGTCGGGTCAGTAACGGCCATCACGATTGCGAATGTAGAGCCAATCGCGCCGCTCGTAAACCACTTGTGGCCGTTGATAATCCAATTGTCGCCATCGCGCACGGCCGTCGTGCGAAGGCTTGTGGGATCGGATCCGGCAACTTCGGGTTCCGTCATCGCGAAACATGAACGCACCTCTCCGGCTGCCAGCGGACGAAGATACTTATCCTTCTGGTCCGGCGTGGCGGCGACGAGCAATAGCTCCGCATTGCCGGCATCTGGTGCGGCATTTCCGAATAGGCGTGGCGCGACAACGGACCTGCCTACGATCTCATTGAGCAGCGCCTGACCGACGTAACCGATTCCCATCCCGCCCCATTCGCACGGCAGATTTGGCGCCCAGAGACCCAGTGCCTTAACTCGTTGTTGCAGATCACTTTCGAGCTCGGCCGGCAGGCCTTCCTCCTCCACCATCTTGCTTTCGATTGGATAGACAAACTCCTCCATGAACGCAGTGGTGCTCTGGCGCGTGCGCTCGAGTTCAGGGGAAATGCTGAAGTCAATCATCGGGTTAACCTTCCGAAGCGAGTTGTTCGACTAGCATGACGGCTGGGCAGCGGGATTGTAACTTTAAAGCCGACGCGTTAACCAGATTGCCGCCATCAGAACCAGGGACAGCCGCGATGTGATCATGCTCCGTTTGCGGTCCGCCGCTCTCAACAACCATAGCTGACACGCGCTCGCCACCTCTGCCGATAGGCACACGTTTCAGGAATTCAATGCATCCAGCCGTAATCCTGCGCTAACATGCCCGCTGCAATTTCATTAACTCGCGGTCAACCAGCTAAGAGGAGGATTCGAGATGAAACGGCTCAGCTTTCTGCTTTCACTCGCGTTAGTCGCTGGCTTTGCAGTCGCCGCCGCCAAAGCACAGCAGCGCACCGCCAGTTTTCCTTCGGGAACAATTGTAGATTTGTCGTACGCATTCGATTCCGCGACCGTTTACTGGCCCACCGCTGAAACGTTCCACCTTGAGAAGGACTTTGAGGGTAATACCGAACAGGGATACTACTATTCAGCCTACAGGTATTCTGCGGCCGAGCATGGGGGAACGCATATCGATGCGCCAGTCCACTTCGCCAAAGGACGAAATACCGTAGATAAAATCCCGCTCGTGCAACTCATGGGAGCGGGCATTGTTGTGGATGTGACAAGACAGTGCGAGAAGAATCCCGACTACCTGATTACGGAAAGCGACTTTCGGGATTGGGAGCAACGTAATGGCAGGATAGCGGCGGGAACGATAGTGCTGCTACGTACGGGATTCGGTAAGTTCTATCCTGATCGAAAAAAGTACCTCGGCACTGAGGAGCGTGGTGCCGGCGCAGTCGCAAATCTTCACTTCCCTGGTCTCGACCCTGCTGCGGCGCGCTGGCTAGGTCAAAACAGAAATATCAAGGCTATCGGCCTCGACACGGCGAGCATCGACTATGGACAATCCAAACTCTTTGAAAGTCATCGCACACTCTTCGCTAACGACATTCCGGCGTTTGAAAACGTCGCCAACCTGGAAAAGCTTCCCGCGAGAGGATTCTCGGTGATAGCCCTGCCGATGAAAATTAAGGGCGGTAGTGGTGGGCCACTCCGAATCATCGCGGTCATTGCGAAGCGAAAATAGTCAAATGGATTTCGGGAGCAACATCGACTGGTTCCCCATCAAGTTGTCCTTTGCCGTCGCCAGCGCTGCGACATTGATCGCGCTGGTGGCAGGTTCGGCGCTGGCATGGTTGTTGGCGCGAAAGCGTTTTCCGGGACGCAACCTAATTGATTCACTTATTACTCTGCCGTTGGTTTTGCCACCCACTGTGCTGGGTTATTACCTTTTAGTTTTACTGGGCACACGTTCGTCATTTGGTGGATTTCTTTACTACCGGCTGGGCATTCGTCTGACTTTCACGGTAGGCGCGGCGATAATCGCGGCCACTATCCACGCCTTGCCGCTGGTAACTAAAAGTCTTCGCGCTGCGTTTGAAAGCGTCGATACCGAACTCGAAGCTGCCGCACGCACGCTGGGTCTCGGCAGTCGCATGATCTTCTTTCGCGTCACGCTGCCACTTGCCTCTCGTGGTGTGCTCGCTGCCACAGCTCTCGCTTTCGCACGCGCGCTCGGCGACTTTGGTGTGACGATCATGATTGCCGGCAATATTCCCGGCCGAACGCAAACCGCTTCCGTAGCTATCTATGACGCAGTTCAGGCCGGACGCGATAACGAAGCCTTCACGCTCGCCGTCATCGTGTCTCTGATTGCAGTAGTGATGCTTTATTTCATTAACCGCTTTGGACGGTTGCGGTGGTAGAGCGAAAGAGTGAAAAGTTAAGAGTGATGGGTGATGAGTGATGGGCACCAGCCGCTCAATCCTCTTCACTCTTCACTCTTCACTCATCACTCATCACTTCTGGTCTATCCCAGAAATCCTTTGAACTTCGCTTCGCTCGCGGCGTACCCTGGAAATACTGTCTGCAGGTTTGATGTTCCCAGGTGTCTTCGAGCGATTTCGCCAAAAACGTCGCGGAAGTCCGTCGTCAATGCGAGATCGCGTCCTTCATAAAGCTGATCGCTTTTGAGTCCTGGCCATTGACCGTACACCTTGCCGCCACGAACGACGTTGCCAAAGACAAACATCGCATTCGCGTGGCCATGGTCCGTGCCGCGATTGCCATTCTCGCGCGCCGTGCGGCCAAACTCCGACATCGTCAAAATCACAACGTCATCCATTCGCTGGCCTAAGTCGATATAGAGTGCGGCAATGGCATTGCTGAACTGTTGCAACAAATTGCCAAGCTGCCCGCGTGCATTGCCCTCGTTCACGTGCGTATCCCAACCCCCGATATCCGTGAAAGCGATTTCAAGACCTACGCCTGCCTTGATCAACTGCGCGATCTGCAACAACGAATTGCCAAACGGCGTACGCGGATACTGCGCACCATTCGCTGGTTGATATTGAGCCGGATTAACTTTCTTGAGATAGTTCACTGCCTCGAAAGTTTCCTTCCCCGTTTCGCGCAAGACGTCATTCACCGTCTGATCGTAGATTGCTTCAAACCCACCCTGAACGCTGGCTGAACTCTGTCCGGCTCGGATCGTGAAGTCTGCCAGGTTTGAGATCGCCAAAGTGGGTGCCTTGCCTTGCAGGACTCGTGGCATTGTCTGAGTCATCGACACGGCGCGGAACAGACTCTGTTCCGGATCGGTCTTGCTTTGCAGGTAACGATTGAGCCAGCCATCGGCAGTCGCCTTCACGCCCGGCGTTGCCGATTCCATGTAATCCTGGGCGTCAAAGTGGGAACGGGTATTGTCCGGCGAACCTGCGGCATGAACTATGGCCAGACGCTTCGAATCCCACAAAGACTTAAATGGCGCCAGCGAGGGGTGTAGCCCGAAAAACCCGTCGAGATTTAGTGCGGAATCAGAATTCGCTGATTCGGGCTTCGCAATGGCGATCGATGGCCGCAAATCGTAGTAGGTTCGCTCGCCGTAAGGCACGACCATGTTTAGTCCGTCGACAGCGCCGCGCTGAAAAATCGCGATCAGCGTTTTACGACGGCCGCCGGTTATCCGCTCACGAGCTTGACCAAGCACGGCGCGCTCCAGGAATGACGGCGCCACATTCATTAAGCCAAAGCTGGCAAGCGTGACACCACCGGACTTGATAAAATATCGACGATTCATAACTCAAAAACCTCGTGCTTTGTACTTCGTGCTTTGTACTTCGTGCTTTGTACTTCGGTATTCTGCGTTCTTTCGTTGCTTGTCTGGATCAACGCACAAAGTTCAAAGTACCGGGTTTACATTCACAGTAACGGGCTTTACTGTCTCTGAAATTCCGGCGAACCCAATATCAAACCCACGATCTTGGTTACCGGATCCGTAATGTTGGCACCAGCCCGCGCGAGTTGTTGGGACTGTTGACCTCGAATCGCGAGCTGCTGACCATCCATCATCTCGTTCTCGGGACGATCATTAACTCTCGCTGTCTTCGGAGACATTGTGGGCACGACCAGCGCCGTCTGTTCATTGAATTGCTTCAGCAGCGTTTCTTTCGTTTTGGCAGCGATGTCTCCGGCGACGATTACGTTTAAGAACCGTTCCAAAATCAGCGTCTTGTTTAGAGATTCGCCGTCGGCCGCGTTTCCGACAAAGCGCTTCAGATCGACGCGTGTTCCGGGAATGCGATTGCTGGCTAGCATTAGCCCAAAATTCAGACGCTCCAGGAGGCCGCCAGTGTTAACCCAGCTTTCTGCTGCGTCCGAATAACCGTTAGGTGTCTGAAATCCGTAAAGTGGCTCGCCCATGCGTGCTATCCATTGGTGCAATTGCGGACCGCCATTAGTCTCAGCGCCGAGCGTTCGAATAGCACTGATCGCCAGTTCGAAAGGACGTTTCACCTTGGCACGATAAGCCTCGGGCGCATTGAACTCCGGCGAGAAAAAGACCGCTCGCAGTGTTTCACGAATGTCGCCGTCGTTCTTTGTGAAAGTAGCCGCAACGCGTTCGACCAGCGCCGGTGGAGGATTGTCCGAAACGAAGTGACGCACGAGCTTCGTTGCTATAAAGCTCGCCGTTGCGGAACTGTGTGCAAGAATGTCCAGCACCATCAGGCCATCTTTGAACCCACCGCCTGCGGGAATCTTATGGCCCAAAACAACTTTCTCGCCGTCATCGTGCGCACGCGGATTGAAGAAAAACTTTCCGGCGTTTTCACGCAACATGCCCGCACGTGGCCCGTTCATCATCGCCTGCGCAGCCGCGCCGCCGCGCGGCGCCAAGATAGTCCAGCCCGTAAAGCAACGCGCAACTTCCTGCACGTCTTTTTGCGTGTAGCCTCCTGCGACTCCGAGGGTATGCAGTTCCATCAACTCGCGCGCGTAGTTTTCATTGATGCCGCGCCGCGCCTGTTGCTGAGGTCGTTGTTGCTGCGGGTCGTTGCTCATTCTGACTTGCGGTCGATTGTTGCTGCGGTTACCCAGGAGTTGGGCCAGCGGACCTCGTTGCGTACGCAGACGATTGCGGTCACCTGGTTGAGCATTGGGACTGACGCTCTGAAAATTGTCGAGGTAGAAAAGCATCGCCGGGCTCTGCGCAGTGGCCAGCAGGAGATCTGAAAAATTGCCCATCGCGTTGGGACGGATCGTATCGCGATCATAAGAGACCAATAGCCAGCGATCGGCGCCCTTTCCGGCAAACACATTGAAGTGGTTGGTCCAGAAGTCAACCATCACTTCCTGCAACTGACGTTCGCTGTAGACCGCCCGCAAAATTCGCGAGGATTGCAGTTCGCCAATGATCCGCTGCGGCAGTTGCAAGCCATTTTGCAAATAGTATTCGCGAATAGCGCGCCGATACTCGACGTTGTCCGGCGAAGCAGTCGCGCGAGGATCTAACTTGGCGCTAGTTTCATTCTTCGTCGCGTTCTCGTCTTTCGCCCCGGCGTCGGCCGGCATCATTGCTCCATTATCGGGCTGTGAAGGGTTTTGCATTGCTCCCTGAGCGGCACCCGCGTCTTTGGTTCTTTTCTTCTGGGCCTCAGCCAAGTCAGCAGGCAGTTCGCCACGGCGTTCAAGCTGCCGTAGAAGCTGACCGGGCTGCGGATACTTTTCATACAATTCCGCTGTGGTCATCGAAAGTGTTGGAAGGTCTTTGAGCTTCGCTCCGGCTACTGCATCGTTAATCTTTTCCGGATTGAGCTGCTGATTAATGTAATTGTCCAGGCCCAACGCTTTGACGCGCTCAAGGTCACCGGGCCTGGCGCCAAAACCCAGCCGATTTAGAACGTGCAATATCCGCTGATCATCAGTGAGGCGCGCAATGGATTGACTAACCGGCGATTTTATTCGCTGTGTGCCGGCAACGACTCCAAAAGTGGTTGAAAAAATCGCCGCGATCGTGAGCATTGCTGAACAACGGCGAACCGTCGAATAACCTGCATGGCAACTTGTATATTTCATGACGTAGCTTCCTATTTGACGAATAGAAACAGCTGTGCCTTACCACAGTATTTTTGCTGATGGATTAGACGCACTCCGACGCCGGATGGTTGATCAAATCCCATCAACCTATTTCAACTGGGAGGTGACCGGGTTCCACTATGCCCGACCGATAGCTGGCGCCGATGGCTCGCAGGAAAGTTACGTCGGAGTTGTGATATCCAAGCGGGCCAACCAGCCGTTTAACTCTTAACGCGTGCCAGGTTCAGATCGTTCTCTATAAGCTGGGCTAAACGTGCGCGTGGTGTGTTCTGTTACGCTCGGCATAGGTTCAAGACGTGGCGGAAATTGTTGGCGTGGTGCCGGTATTTGCATCGGGGGCTGGAGCATGTTCTGCGCTTGATCTGATTCTCGATTCAAAGAGAGTACCTTCAACCAGAAACGCAGCATGAGAGCCGTACAACCAAACAACGTTGCCATACTGAAGATAACTATCCAGGCAATCGCAGCAGGATGAAGTTGCCTTTCCGCCAATTCGGTTGCGCCACTGATTATGATTCCGATCCCGCACGTTATTGTTAACCCCAGAACGATGGCCGGAATGGTTAATCTGATCGGCTTCGTCACCGGCTGGGAGTAGTTTTGAGTCCCCATCATCAGATGAGTTCCGCAGCGGTTGCAATACTTAAGTTCGACTGAGATCTCGTTACCACAAGATGGACAAAACATAGCTCCTCCGCGTGATCCTTTGCCGGATCCTAAAAGAATGCCCATAATGTACCATTGGACTCTGCTGATAGAAATGGTCCCGCTCTGGAGTACGTCGGAAACGCACAAGATGTTCGGGAAGTAATACCATGGCAAGCCCGGATTTTCTGTCGTTCATTCGTTCAGGCGTTCGCTGACTAATAAAGGTTGCCGGCTGCGGGACGGTTATTGGATCCGGTAGACTCGATTCTTCCAGACAACAATGATGACGCCATCTAACCGTTGGGCGATAGTGCCGAGTCCTGGTTCATCAGCTACCAGCGCGCGAAATTGTTCCGACCCTCGCACGACCTTAACCGTCGCCCGCGGTGATTCA
>WNGB01010057.1_pt1 | contig 13182 bp, 13 predicted proteins | sample 5400681 | NCBI WGS metagenome assembly WNGB01 (sample SAMN13153367, study PRJNA577476) | soil metagenome | isolation source: 115 cm soil or saprolite under grassland replicate 2 | place: USA:California | collected 2016-06-15 | reverse complement strand
ACCCGAGCCCTCCGCCTGCTCCTCAACGAGATCAACACCAGCCCGCCACGCATGCCCGGCGACCCCAGACCGATCACCTACACCCTCACGACATGATCAACTTAAACGGAGACACCGAAGCAACTTCCGGAGGTCTGAGGCTGGCGGGGACGCCTGTCCGAGTTCCCCGACCTGCTACGCACCGTCACCGCTCTGGAGATCTACCAAGCACGCGAATAAGGCTTTTGAATAACGCTCCGGGTGTGCTGCCGGCGCTTGAGCGGAAAGCATCGGCTGCTGCATGGCGTACTCGGCGTAGGTCACCAGATGGGCGTGGCGGGCCTGGTGAAACCCCTCATCGGTTACCTCGTTGGCCTTGAGCCTGGTGACGGCTGTGAGGCGTGCCTTCACCAGGTCGATCATCGACTCCGCCATCATCGGCGCGGCGGGGTGGCCGACGGCCCTACGGATCCGACGAGCATCGGGCTCGAAGACATCGCGCACCGCGCGCCCTAAGCGCTCGAAGTCCGCCCGGCCGGTGTAGGCGGTCTCGGCCAAGGTATCCAGCAGCTCGCGGCGCGCGGCGGCGGTCGCGGTGGGGTTGTCGAGCTGGCGAAGGATCTCCCGGGCAGTCTGCTGTGCCTGCTTCTTGCTGGCGCGGGGGTCTCCTATCCAGGTGTTCATCGCGCGCCGTACCTGGCCCATAGGCACGTAGTCGTCACCCCAGTACATCCAGATGCCCACCGGGATTCGGGCCAGGCTCTTGATCTTATTGTCCGGCCGGTGATGAAGGAGGGTGAGGAACAGGTTGCGCTGGTTGGCCGAGTACAGGGCCTGATTGGAGCCGTACCCTTTTCCGGCCGGGCGGCGTTGCGGGTAGTCGAGCAGGCCCAGCTCGGTCCAGTCCCGGATCAGGCGCGTGCTGACCTGGTTGCCCTTGTTGGAGGCGTCGGCGACGAGCTGGTCGATCGTGCCCGGCCCAGTGATCCTCTCCATCCTATGGAGATTACACCGAATCGGTTGGCGCAAGGTCGTGCTTTCGGAGATGGCCAGGGAGAAGATTCTTGGAGGAGGAGCAATAGCCTCCGCGGCCCGGTCAACTACCGGAGCCAGGACGTGTTCGCGGGAGAGGAGGTGAACCCAACGATGCCAAAGGCATCTGTTGCTGGTCTTCCCGCCGATCTGGGGAGGTGGCTGGCCCTGGCCAGCGCATTGGCCGGGCTCGGCATCTTGCCGAAGGGCTGGCAGAAGGCGCTCAGCGCCACCGGCGCGGTGATCGTGATCCTCAAGCTGTGTGAGTAGAGGACACGCTTCGGGAAGCCCGCGAACGGGGCAACGTTCCCGCAGGCGGGCTCCCTCCCGATCGGCGAGCGTGGGTGTGAGTTCCTCGGCTGGGTTCGCTCGGACACGCCGACCGCCATCGCCCATCGCAATCCTGTCGTACTTGTGCCGCAGGATTACCGGCATGGTTGCTCTGCGGTCACGACGGCTGGAGTCTCTGCTAGGGGCACCGATCGGTGAGTTGACCGCCGCGGACATCCGCAGCCTGGTGACCTCCACGACGCAGGAGGCCTTCGACCTGGACTTCAAGCTCACGCTGTACGGCCGGGGCGATTCAGACAAGCGGGCGCTGGCGGGAGACGTTGCGGCCTTGGCGAACACCGCGGGCGGTGTGATCGTCCTCGGCGTTGGCGAAGACGATCACGCGCGGGCGACGTCGACGCCGGGGGTGGAGCTGTCTGACACTGAGGTGGCACGCATCCGTCAGGTGGTTGCCTCGCTGGTGGCCCCGATGCCGGTCTTCGACGTCCTGACGCTGCCCGACGCGTCGCAGTCGCAGGCCACGTCCGGCATTGGCGACTCACCTGGCCCGGCGCACGGCTTTGTGCTTATCGCTGTGCCTCGAAGCCCGCAGGCGCCGCACGCCGTCCTCGTCAATGACGCGCTGCGCTATCCCCGGCGTAACGGTGCGACCACCCGATATTTGTCCGAGCCGGAAGTCGCGACTGCGTACCGCGACCGGGTGGCCCGCGCAGGGCAGCTGTCCGAGCGGGTCAAGGAGGTCGAACGCGACGCAGTCGCCAGGCTCGACACCACTGACGGGCCGTGGGTCGTCGTCTCCCTTGTCCCTGACCTGGCGGGCGACCTGGTCATCAATCGCGACGCCTACCTGGCTTTCCAACGTCAGGTCGTGAATAAGCGGCCGACCGTGGTGGACACCGGCTTGAGTACTACTCGGGCACGTGTCGCTTCCCGTCGGCTGCTCGCCGACGGGACGACGGACAACTCGCCGCACGCCAGATGGGTACTGCTGGAACTCCACGCGGACGGCTCAGGTGTCTGCGGGCTGCGGGTCGGTGACCTCGCCGAGCGGCACCGCAGTCAACAACCCCCTACCGATGGCGAACCACGCCAGCAGCTCATCGATGACGAGTCGATCGCGGTAGCGATCCTGTCCGGCTTGTTGAATCTCGCCCAGCATGCCCGTGACCGCGCCGCCGCAGGCGGCAATGCCCTCGTGCGTGCCCAGGTAGTGCCCGTCTCCGAGGACCGGCCTACGCATGTCGGCCATACCCGCGGATTCGGGCTCGCGGAGTCGCGAAGCACGTTCGTCCTGACGACCGCACCGCCTCCCGCCGAGGCTGCGGCGCCGTTGGATGACCTCGTGGAGTCTGGTCCCGCGTTGGTCGCGACAGCAGCGTTGCTGCTTGACCAGGTCGGCCATGCGTTCGGTGTCGCTGAGATGGGCCAGCTCTCGCACGGCGGCCAGCTGCGGCAGCCATACTGGGGGACCACCTGGCGAACCCAAATCAGCGCATGGGCCGAACAACATGGCATCGAAGTCACCGACGAAAAGCTGCCATAACAGTGTTATCCAACAGCGGCGTTCGTGACACCTACCTGACGGGCCGCCTCAGGCAGGACCACCGCTTTCGGGCCGCCGCGAAGGGGCAGTTCGATCCGACCCACATCGGGAACGGTACATTGGGCTATTCGGCGACGGAGCTGTGGGGTGGAAACGTGGCCCTGCAGTCGCGGCAAGCCACAACCACTTGTGGTCTGGTGTACGGCTGGCCGGATACTCCGCGAGCCCCGTCGATACGAAACGAGCCGCATTCGGGGCAGGGGTGCGGGGTGAATTCGTGATCGCATCGGAGGCAGCACCATGGCTCCTCGTGAACCGGTTGGCTGTTGGCGCGATCGTGTTCGTCCCAGTCGTCGACCCCGCGTAGCCGCTGCCGGATTGTGTCGGCGCTGCCACAACTAGGACAATGTACTTCTGGAAACGTCATCGGACGTCCGTTTCTTCATGCCGCTTGAGGACGTCCACTACGGCGGCCTCAGTGGCAAATGGTATCGGGCCTGCGACGAAGGCGGCCGGGGCCGGAAGGCGGGTGACGAACATCGGTTTGATCATGCGCGGTCGACCGGGATACGGTGCCGGGAGGTTGAGGGCTCCGGCGACAGCGTCGGCGTATGGCTGAAGATCTTGGTTCTTCGCCCCGAGAAGTTCGATGTAGGCCCGCTCACCGGTACGGCCGACGTAGAAGCGGTCGAGGGCACGCCGGATCTCGGAAACGACGAAGGCGTCAGCGGGGTCTTTGACCTCCAGGAGCCAGACTACCGGGCTGTCTGGGTGACCAGCGACGATGTCGATCTCGCCGGTGAGTGAGGGGACGCCGAGGCGTCGTTGGCTGTCTTCGGGGAGGATCCGCTCGATTACCGAATAGCCTGCGGCTTTGAGGGTTTCGGCGACCGATCGTTCGAGCGCCCGGCTGCGGCGATCGCGAAGATCCGCTAGCGCTCGGCGGAGTGGGTTCGGCGGTTCCGGTTTACTCCAGGGAAGCATTCCCTGCGACATGTAGTTCCAGTAGGTTCCCATGGTGGCGGTGCAGTAATGGGGGGCAATAACGAGGAAGTCCGGGCGTAGTGAAACCAGCGGCTGCACGAGAAGGCGGTGGCGGCGGGTGCGTGCCTGCCACGGACGCCAGTCGGCCGCACGCAACGTTGAGGGCGTGGAGGTTAGCAGGTCGATTGCGGCGCGAACCCGGTCGGCGCCGTCGGGCTCGTCGGAGATCACTGTGCTGTCGAGTACGAAGTTGACCGCGTCCTCAATGGAGGTAATGGCAACATCGGGATCGTCCGGTGCCATTGGCCACATCGCGAGTGCCGCCAGGACCACCGTCAGATCGGTAGCTCCGGCACCGAATGCCGCTTGCATCGCCTCGTCAACACCGGCCGGGATGAGCGAACCTGTAACATCCGAGTCCGTCGCCTGTGCCGTCGGATCTGCGCGGAGACGGTGGGCTGCCCGTGCCAAGCGCAGCGCCTCCAGGTCCAGGTTGTACACGCGTCTTGAACCGCTGGCCAACGTCTCGGCGGACGGCGTCGTGAGTTTGATCTCGAACATGTCGGTGATGTCGATGGCAGTGGGCCGGACCTGATTGTGGACAGCTTCGCTGCGCGACGTGGCTTCCAGGTATCCGCGGGCGGCGGCGATCAACTCCATCCAGGCCAGTTCATCGATCCGCTGATCGCCGGTCGGCGACTCCCGCAGGGCCGCCTCGACCACGATCTCTCCACACTGGCGCAGCAGCAGATGGTCAAGGTCGGTCTGCTGGAGCCGCTCGGCGGGGTCCCAGGTGAGGTTCATTTGCTTGGCCCGCTCGATGTCGCGGGCGGTGCGGTCGCGGGCAGCTAGGACACGGCCGAGCTGTTCCATCCCGGTAACGATCACATCCTCGACGTGGTGCCGAGCAAGCCGTTCGGTCAACAACGTGAACGCGGCCGGTGCCAACACGTCGTTGTCCAAACGCTTGGCTTCATCGCCGCGATACAGGGCGGGCGCTATTCCTCGATCGCGGACCCGCTTGGCAAGATCCAGGTTCACCTGGGAGCCGAGCGTGGCGTCCAGGCGCCAAGGGTACGGAAGATCGGTGCGCGACGTATGCGGGCGTCCGAGCTGAACAGCAAGGGTAGGAGGCTGAGCGCTCCACCGGCCCACGAAAGCCTGTGCCCGAGTTGGATCGATACCTGCCTCGACAGCGGCGGCGGCCAGCACCTGACCGAGCTGTCCATGCGCTACGCCGGCATCGTGGTGGGCGGTCCGGCTCAGTTGTTCCACGTCGACGGACAGCGTGACGTCAACGACGACGCCGCCGGGAACGTGCGTGTCCGAGTGGACCGAGGCCAGGCAGACGCCGGGCGCGGTGGGCAATCGCGGCGCAGTCTCGTCAGTCGTATCGGCGGGCGACGGCTCGTCCGACGTATGCCGCCCGCCGACAAGTCGGATGCGATACCCGGCAATGTTTGTGCCGGTGTGCAGGTCGTCCCAGTCGTCTACGACCTGCCGCACTCCCCAACCTATGGAGCCGGCCAGCCTGTGTAGAAGACGGCCGGCGTCGCCGTGCCACCTGGGATCGGCGCAGACGACCGCGACCGGTACCCGTGCGACCTGCACCGCCCAGCCGTCGAGATCAGGCCGCCACGGCCCGCGCACCAGGAGGCGCTGTTCCGTCGCCTCGTTACTTGGTGGTGGCGAATCGGCCCCCGCCGTCCCGTCGTCATCGAACCGCGCTTCGGCACTGGTCACGGCGCCGCCTCCATCGCGGTCGCGGGTGAGGCCACCTCTACGTCCTGTGGACCGGGTCGACCATCATCAGGATCCGGGTGCCAGCGAAAGACGTTACGGTGATCGCCGCTGCCTTCGACCATGTCTGTGTCTGCCAGACCGGGCAGGCCAAGTGTGGCGAGCGCACGTTCCAAATCGGACTGGTCGGCCGTCCTTAGCCATTCGGCCTCGCCCCAGTGAGGCTCGATGAGCATTGCTGACAGCGGGGCAGCGCCGGACAGGAACGTCTTTCCGTTTCCCCGCCACCACTCCCAGTAGTCGATTGCCTCCCACGCGATGACACGTGGGCCGGCGCCGCTCGCTGCAGCAGCGTTCAAACGGGCGAGGTCGCGACAAAACATGAACAGGTCGCTGTCGGCGTCAGCGGTCCGCGCGATCCACAGAAGGTCCTCCAATGCAAGCACCGCCACGCCCGGTTGCTGCGGGGCCGTGATGTGAGCTGCGGTGGCCAGAACCAGCACCGGGACCAGCTCGATGTCGCCCGGCAAGGTTACTGTTCCGACCGACATGGGCACCGAGACCCGCTCGGCCGGCTCGGCGAGCATGCGCTTCACGACATCCAGGGCGGCCAGCGGTGCGCCGTCGTACGGAGGCCGGTCGAGGGTAAGCCTGGCGTAGACCTGTACCAGCAGCGCCCGGCCTGCTCCGAACTGGAGGATGAACTGCACGCGATTGCGGGGCGTAACGGCCGGACCGTCGGACAGATCCGGGGCAGCGCCCACATCGCCGAAGCGCCACAGCGCTCGACGTGCCCGGGCGGCAACCGCCTGGGCGAACTTGAACGCGGGTTCCGCGCCGCCGAGGCTCCGCGCCAGCCGCGATACACCGTAGCCCCAGACCTCCGGTACGAAGGCCAACGGCAACCACCAGCGCACCGTACCCGCAAGGTCTGGATCAGCATGCGCGGCCAATATTTCGGAGGAAAGTGCAGTGGCTGGTAGCCGGACGGCGAGCGCTGTGCCGAATCCGCTGGATGGGTGGCCGGGGGTATAGGACAACTGGGCCGCGTCGACCGTCGCCCATCGCAGGGCCTCAGCGCGTCGGCTGTGGGCCATCAAGGCCGCAGGCGGGGCTAGGCGAAGTAGGCGGGCGGAGGCCGCCATCTCCTTCGCTGATAGACGTGCCTCGTCATCCAGACCGGGCCGGTCACCGGTCGGCCACGCCGGAGCCATGGCACGGACGGCATGGTCGACCCAATGCAGGGTCACAGCCGTATAGTCCCCGATTCCGAAGCCGTGCCGTTCGACCAGGCGGTCATCAAGGACGTCCGCCAGAAGCGCCGCCCGCTCCACATCAGCGACCGGCCGTTCGACACTCCCGGGGAACAACCGGAACACGTCGTCGCCCCACCGAACGGCCACATCCAGGCGCGGATCGGCAGAAACCCAGTCCTCTCCCATCCGGACTGACGCTTCGTCGCGGGCGGCGGCATCGAGAAGCGCCGACATAGCCGACGGCTGTAGCGGCTTCCTACCACGGGCTGGGTACCGTGCGGCGGTCGCCACCAGGTGCGCTAGCGATGGCCACCGATGACCGCACATAGGACTCGCGCCCGCCGCCCACAAGCCCGCCAGCAGGTCTTCTGTCGACCATGATCCCAACCGTCGTCGAAGCGGCAAAGGCTCCGTACGGCCTCCGCCTCGCCGATTACCACCCATAGCTAGACCATCCCCGCATCTGAAGTCCACACCCCTCGCGTCAACGCGGCAACCGGCTGCTCGCTCTTGATCTTTCTCCAACCTGGTCGGCGACTGGGTCGAGCAACGGGTTGTCTAGATCTGATGGGGCAGGAGCACGGAAGATACGAAGCGCCGGGCCGCACCGACGAACTCTGCGTAGCGAGTGCTGGGAACGAACGGCAGCATGCCGTCCATCATCGGAAAAAACATGATTGGTATCAAACGGGTTTGTCGCGCCGCGCGTCCGTATCCGACCGTAACGCCGACGGCCGACCCGTCGGCCGGCCGAGGAGGCCACCAACTCGACGCGTCCGGCGCTCTCCGCTCCGCAGTGGGACTGCTGACGCCATGGCATCTCGGCACCCGGTCGACGGCCTAGTGCGCGCTCACCGACCGGGGCCAGGCCACGGCCCGAAGAACAACCTCGTACTTACTACCGGGTTTCGCTGCAAACGCTATGAGGACTGGAAGCTCGACGAACCGCCGGCCTGGGCGTACAGGCGGTGCGGCCGATTCGCGACAAAATTGGCCGCCGCGTCCGCGAACTCATCGAGAAGCTGCTGTTGTACCGGGGCGATGGCGTGAGACCCCGGCGGGTTACCGTGGGTGCCAGCGACGGCAGGATCATGGCGGGCGGCGTTCCCGTCAGGTCGACCCAGAGCCCGAGCATTGCCGCGCTCCTTCGACATACCGGCGTTCTGGCAGGGCTACGTGTCCGGAGACCGATCCCGGCGGTAGATCAGCTTCAGGTAGCCTTCGCCGGTGCAAGGATAACGGTGATCATTTCGATCTTCGATTCCGGAACGACCAGCCGATCAAGATTCGGAAGCGGTTGGGGCGCGGCACCACCCTTCGCGGTCACTCGGATCGGCCGGGACAGCGCGATGTCACGTTTGCCGGTCTCTGCGCCGAAGGTAAAGGAGTGCAGTGGCCCCTCGACCAGGCGGCCATCGTTGAGCTGCAATCCTATGTACGGGTGCTTGCCCACCGGTCGCTCGCCGATGCTGTGGATCCACACGTCCCCCTGGCTGCTAAATTCCGCCGGCTTACGGCGGGCGCGAAGCCGGTACAGGCCGTACGCCAGGAGCACGGCGACCGCGAATACCAGGGCGACGGCCGACGCCGCCGGTCGTACGTGCATCCGCAGGTACCCGTCACCCTTCGCGACCCAGGCGGGCACGTCGAGCACGAACGGAAGCAGGCGGTGAGGTATCAGGACGACAGCCATCGCGCTCACGCCGGTTGTAGCCACACCAACCGCGAGAACCTCAAGGAGCTGATGTAGTCCACTGGTGCGTGACGGAGGTTGCAGCCGCTCGACGAGCCGGAGGTACAGCCAGCCCGGCACGAGTGCGAGAACGAGGAGCAGCGCGCCGAGGGTAGCGGGCGGCGCCAATCTACTCGGCCGAGCCCGCAGTCGAACCGGACGAGCTGTCAACGCTCGACGTGGCGGCTGCGGTCTGCGGTTCCGCCGAGGTAACGGGACTCAGTGAGGCTGAGGGCGGCGAGTAGTCATCCGCCATCTGCGTCGACATCACCTGCGCGCCCCTCTGGATCTCGCTCTCGCTGAGCTTGACGGCTTCCGCTTGGACGCGGACACCCTGCTCGTGGGCGTCAGTCATGGATCACAGTATGCACGTAAGCCCCGAGACACCCGTAACGGGCTTCCATGAGCGGGGCATCAAGGCGCCGTGCCAGGCGGGCCGGCCGGCCGGTAGAACCGCCGACCGTTCGTTTGGACGGCGCCTGGGTCTCCGACGGCAAGAAGCCGGGCTTGATGAGCGCCTACTGATGATCATCCATCTGACTGGCTTGGACAGGGCGCGCTGACTGCTAACGGAGTGGCGCCGCTGCCGCCCGCTGGAGGACAGTGAATGGGGCTGAGATCCACAGAAACGGTGAACCAACGCGTATGACGACAAACGACCACACAGTACCGCAGATGTACCTTAAGTGGTTTGCCGAGCGGCGAGGGCGCAAGTATCAGCTCATCGCGCGGCGCGTGAACGATCTAGGCAACCCGTTCCCGACGACGGTCAAGAACATCACGGCGGTGAAAGGGTTCTATTGGGGCACCACCCCTGACGGCGTCCCACACCACGAGGCGGAGAAGCTGCTGTCCCAGATCGAGGGCGACGCGTCGCTGGTCTTCGCCGAGATCCTCGATGACACCATGTACGCCCTGCCATACCGGTGGCCGTTGAGGAACGACGAACGGGTCTGGTTGTCGTGGTGGATCGCCGCCCAGCTTCTCCGTACCACCCGGCAGCGGAAGCGGTTGGCGTACTTTGCGGAGCAAGAGGGGTTGAGCGCGTCGGCCGGTGTCAAATCGGTCACCGAGAACAACATCCACCTCGACTTCATGGTCCGCCAGCTCGGCGCGGTCGCGTTCCTGGCGTACCGCCGGCCCTGGGGACTGGGGTTCAGCGACGCGTGCCTGATGACGAGCGACGTGCCGGTCGTGATCCTCAACGGACACGACGACAAGAACCAGGTGCTATCCGCCTCGTTCTGGGACATCCTGTTGCCCCTAGACTCCCACCGGCTCCTGCTGCTGCCAGGCGTGACTACGCAAGACGACCCGCGGAAGCGCCGAGACCACCGGTTCAAGCTCGACGGCGGAATGGGGATCTTCGTGAATCGGGTGCTGTACGACGCGGCCGACATACACGTCCTACACCACCCGCGCCACGACCCGATCAGTACCTCTGGAGACCGGACAAGTTGACGTGGTCACTACCTTCGAGCACCAAACGAACATGGCCACGACGTCCGCCAAGGCCATTTGGCGCGTAGATCGCTACGCCAGCGGGAACGTCGTTTCGACCAGAAGTCGCCGACCGATCACGCCGCGTTTTTGCAGATTGCGATGTGCTGCGGGGTGGTGACCTCTACCGCGACCTACGCGTGGGCAGCCCGTAGGCCGCGTCTGGAGAAATCCCGGACGCGTGCTGGTGTTCAAGCATGTTCAAGGGGCTAAACGGCGGTTAGTCATCACGGGGAGGGTCTGACGAGGGTGTTAACGCCAGTTGCAAGATCTGCGACGCCAGTCTGTCGAACTCGTCCGGGATATGGTCGGTTTCCCACTCGTCCGCTGGGACGAGATTCGGAAACTGATTCTTGATCTCGCGAACCACATCCACGGTAGGAAACCAGTCCGGCAGGTCGCCGTACTGTCGCACAATCCCGGTCACCGACCAGTCGTCGAAGTCCAGCCGTTCGATCCAGGATGCGCAAGCGGGCAGGATGGCTGTCAGCAGTTGCGGATCCGCCCGCAGAGCCGCCCCAAGGGTCTCTTGAACATGGTCGTTACTCGTCACCGATGCAGTGAGGCCGAGAATCTGTCGGCCGCAGTTCTCGTTCTCAGCCCACGTCTGTCGGTCATTCCATTCTTGTGAGGTCAACGCGGTCGTAGCCGCCTCGATCGCCAGCCGGTATAATTCGCCGCGGTCTGCTTTGTTGTAGATGTTCGCGAGGCTGCGGAGCAGCACGGCAGCAATCGCAACCGGGCGCCGCCGCGCGGCGTCGTCTATCAGCAGGCGAGATGTGGAGTCGTCCGCGTTTCGCGCCACTGCCGCAGCTAGGTTCGCGGTGGCGTTTATGTCCATCGGCAGGGAGGACAGCGTGGGTGGCAGTGTGATAGCAAGCTGCATGGCGTCGCAAAGCCGGCGATACAAGGGCTCGTCGTACGGCCGGTGATCAACTCGTGCCCACGGCCGCGCGGAGTCGAGCAGGTCTGAATGCTGAGTCAGTTGGCGGGCGCGCGGGTCATCCTCGGCCTCGACAGTGACAGTCGGTGGCTCTGGTGGTTCCTCGGCATCCTCGCCGCGCCACTTGGCCGTGAGGGCGTTGGTCGCCCGTTCGAGTTCAGCTAGCGCGTCTGGCCAGGCATGGTCGTCCTCGAACGGTGGTGGCGCTGGCCACTTGGACGCGGCGTCGGTCACGGCTCGGGTGGCATGGTCAACCCAGGCGCACCAGTCGTCGAGCTCTGGATTAACCGCGCGCACGGCTTGTAGCTCACCGTGCACGGTGTCTCCAAGCGGGGAGAGGGCGGCAGCAGCTTCATCCAGGGCCGCAATGACTCGTGCACGATTATCGTTGGTATCGCGTCGCGAAGGCTCAGCGTAAAGGGGTTCGCCATTGGCGTCCCAAATCACATGACTGGAGCGCGCTTGTTCGTATATCGCCTTCCATGCCAGCACTGCTCTGAATGGGCGGTATCGCTCTCGCCGGCCACTCTCAATAAGCATCCGCGCTGCCCGAGCCAAGCCCACCACACTGGCTGCGCCCGCGTTCGACATCGCCGATCCCGCGACTTGTTCGACAATCGCGGCCAGATCCGGAGCTGATAGAGTCTGGCCCTGTTGCGCAATCTGCGCTTCCTTCCACCGCTCAAGCTCGTCGACCGCGTAATCAGACTCGTTGTCATCCACCGGCTTGTGATGCGGCGGACAAAGAAGCAGCAGATTAGGAAACAGGTTGATCTCGGACTTGGGATAGGCCGGATCATGTCGAGGGCCGTTCGCCTTCTCGGACCTCATGTGGGCGATTTGCGCGAGAACGGTAAGTTTGCCACGCTCGCGCGTAATAAGGGGTTCCGAGCAGTCTGGATGAGCGCATGCAGAGGCGGTACCAAACAGGAACTTCAGCGTCGGCTCGCTGTACCTACCCACACGATCACACTACCGAGCTGACTCATCCCTACGTGACGCTTGGTCGCCCGCACCGGCCGGGCGCGTATTTGATGCGGAGATCGTTGAACTCCGCCGTCGGTTCCAGACCGCGTAGCCTCGGGCAGAACTATCCCAACGTCGGCACTGGCCCGGTGATCATCGCCGAGGCGCTCGCCAGCCAGAACTACGACGTGAAGATCCACGCTGCCCGCAGGCCAGACCAAGAACCAGCCCGACTGCCACGCGGAGAAGTCCGCCTGGTTCCGGCAACGCCGAGCTACGTATGGCTCGCCGGGGCCGGCCGTGTGGTCGCGCCGTCCCGCAACCGTGTGCCGAGACGACCTACGCTGCGACGAAGAAACAGACTCGGGTACCGGCCGAGGTCACAGTGTCTGGTTGCTCTTGCGGCGGCGGGGAGGCGACCCTGACACCGCCAGAGCATGGTCAGCGTACTCGCGCGGGAATACGGCCTCCATTTCCTGGCCCTGCCACCCGACGTACGCGACCAGGACCCCAGCGTCGCGTAGCCTTCGGGCCAGCTCCTCGGCGAGCCCAAGTGGCCGGCGGGCGGCAGCGGCGAACGCGGCTCGGTCGTCGTCGGAGAGTTCCTCCCACCATTGCTGCGGGGACGGCTGGCCCCGGCGCGCCTCGCGGGTTAGCTCGTACACCACCTGCGCCGAGGTGCCGATCTCGGCGGCCACCTCCGTAGCACTGCGGCCAACGTTGAGTTCGAGTTGGAGCCGCTGACCGCGTCGGCGGCGCAGCCGACCCATCCTTTCGCGGTGCCTGCTGATCTCTTCCTGGATGCGCCGGTCGGCCTCAGCCACCGGCATCCGGTCGTAGTCGGGCTCCATAGTCATGGCGTAAGGATACCCCTTAAACCCCTCTGTGGAAAGGGTGGGGTTTACGCACTCGTCTTTGATCTCGTCTTGATCATGATGAACGCCACGCGGCAGGACCCCTGATGTTCTCGGCCAAACGGACGCAGCCCCGGCGGATGCCGAGGCCGCGTCATTCGCAGCGCACTACGCGAGCTGGAAGGTCGCCTCGACCGATAGTCGTCGACCGATTACGCTGCGATTTTGTAGATCTGTGACGTGCCCCCGGTGGGATTCGAACCCACACTGTCGGAGGTTTGAGCTCCGCTCCTCTGCCGGTTGGGATACGGGGACGCAACCCGGTCCAGCCTACCGACTAGGCTGATCGCGGCGGTAACCGC
>WNGB01010552.1_pt1 | contig 13183 bp, 8 predicted proteins | sample 5400681 | NCBI WGS metagenome assembly WNGB01 (sample SAMN13153367, study PRJNA577476) | soil metagenome | isolation source: 115 cm soil or saprolite under grassland replicate 2 | place: USA:California | collected 2016-06-15 | reverse complement strand
ATGCTCTGCTCGAGCGTGTTGCGCCCCGTGTGAAGCCGGTCCGAGACGATCGGGATCGACCGGCACATGATCGCCTCGAAGAACCGCATGCTCCACGGGTGGTCGCCGGCAGGGCACAACGTGAACCGGCTGGCGCGCATGACGCGGAAGTAGTGATCGTGGAAGTACGTGCGCTCCCCCCACGGCGCCTCCTTCGGCACGAACACATCGCGGTCGATGGTGGTGTAGTCGAAGGACCCGACCCGCTCGTGCTCCACTGGCGGATCGGTGACGAGGAGGTAGGACCGGTCGGTGAACCGTGCCGCGGCGAAGCCGAGGATCCACGCGCGGTTCGGGTAGGTCTCGGGGCGGTACAGGCCGCCCACGAAGCAATAGTCGTACTGCTTCCCCTCCGGCATCGCCGCCACGGCATCGACGTACGACCTCGGATAGAGGAGCGCGATCGGTGACTCCCGCTCGTCGATGGGAGGGCACTCGAGCCCTTCCTCCGCATAGGCCTGCTGTATCAGGAGGGCAGAGCGCGGACCGCCGGGCTCGAGGAGCACGGGCAAGAGCCCTCCACCCGGGTTCGGGCTGAGGCCACGCCTCTCCGTCATCGGGCCGCGGCCGCGACGGCGAGGTCGTAGCCGAAGATCTCGGAGCAGACGGACCGGACGGCCGGGTGCTCCGCCAGCATCGCGACGAGCCGACGCGGGACGGGATGCCGGCGGTACCGCAGCAGCAGTTCATGTGCCGGGTCGGCGCGCCCGTCGCCCGAGAAGCTGCTTCCGCCCCCGTACGGCGACACATCGGAGACCGCGTCGAGGTTGACCACCCCCAGCTGGGCCGCGAGCTGGTCGCGATAGCCGCGTTCGGTGACGAACTGGTTGTAGGAGACCCGCGTCTTGTGTGGGAGCCGCGTCGACCACCCGAGGTACTCCTCACAATACGCGCCGAACAAGGCAATGTATTGATGATCCACGCGAAACACCTCTGGACGGACCTTTGCGCCTTCGAGGCGTGAGGCGATGTTGTTCAGCGGATCCCGCAGCACGAGGACATGGGACACCTCGGGGCCGACCGGGACGCGGGATGCATAGCACAGGTCGCAGTCCTCGAGTCCGAAGATCGTCACTCGTTGCCGCTCTGATGCGCGGTTGAAGTCAGCGGGCGTGAGCGTGCCGATCGAGAATCCCCGCGAGTGCAGCCAGCCACAATTGTTGTGGAACGCGACCCCTGCCGTCCGGTCACGGAACCCGTCCCGGAGCTGTGGATGGAGATCCGGGGCTTCCAGCGGAGACTTCTCGATTGCACCATAGTTGGCGTACATCCAATTCGTGACCAGATGGATGCCACTCCGCTTCAGCCCCCAGACGAACGTCGTGGTCACAGCATCGGAGGTATCGATGGCGGGATGTTAGCGACCTCTGTGCTTCCGCTCGCCGAAGGTCTATTGTTGCGGCGCTCGCAAGGGGGGAATCTCGGTATGAGCACGCGTGAGCGGGCGCCTGAAGCGGCCGGGAGTCCGATCGTCATCAAGGTGCGAGCCAGGTCGATGGGCGGGGAGAGCGGGCGCAAGTCGCGACGCGAGAAGCCACCCGCTGGGCCGACGACGACCGAGGAGTATCGCCCCTATCTCGACGGCCTACGTGCCGTCGCGGTCTACCTCGTCGTGATGTTCCATGCCGGCAGCACGCGTTTGGCGGGCGGATACGTGGGCGTGGACGTGTTCTTCGTCCTCTCTGGCTTCCTCGTGACGCAACTCCTGCTTCGTGACATGCTCGCGACCGGATCCATCTCGTTCCGGCGCTTCTACTCGCGCCGCGTTCGTCGACTGCTGCCCGCCGCGTTCGTCGCTCTTGTCGTCACCGCGCTCGTGTTCAAGGCCATCGCGTCACCGGTCGAGATCGCCGACGCCGCCGGGGGGTTCAAGGCGGCGTTCCTGTACGGGACGAACTGGTTCTTCATCCACCGCTCGGCGAACTACTTCGGCCGCGATCTCACCGGCAACCCGGTACTGCACTTCTGGTCCCTCGCCGTGGAGGAGCAGTTCTACCTGCTGTGGCCCCTCCTCCTCAGCGGCTTGTTCCTGTTGTTGCGCCGGCTCCGGAGTCCGTGGGCAGCAATCCGGATGGTCGTGACGATGGGCGCCGTCGCCTCGGTCGCCGGCGCGTGGCTGCTGCGCACGTCCGACCCCAACCGCGCCTACTACGGCACCGACACGCGTGCCTATCAGCTCATGGCGGGCGCCCTGATCGCGTTGACACCCATGGCCGTCGGCCGCCTCACCCGCCATGTGCGCGCAGCCCGGATCGGCGGCGTCGCTGCCCTCGCCGCGTTGCTCGTGACCGCATCGGCCTGGATCCATCTCGACGCGATCCAACGCGGCGTCGCCGTGACCGTGATCACGGTCGTGCTCATCATCGCGCTCGAGACGGCGGGTGGCGGTCTTGCCCGCGGAGCGCTCTCCCGCGACACGGTCGTCTACCTCGGCAAGATCTCGTACGGGACGTACCTGTGGCACTGGCCGGTGATCCTCGTCATCACGCGGTCCTTCCACCTGGGCACGCGCACAACCATCATCATGAGCGCCCTGGTTGCGACCGCGCTGGCGTCGCTGAGCTTCGAGCTCCTGGAGCGCCCCGTGCGATTGTCGCCACTGCTCGACCGCCATCGGACCGTCGTGATCGCCACCGGACTGGCGACCAGCATCCTGGCCGCACTCGTGATCATCCCCGCCGTGACGACACCGTCGACGTCGGCGGCGTCGGATGCCAGCCTCGCCCAGACCGGCTTCACCCCCGTGCCAGATCTCGACTGGCACGCCATCGCCACCGAGTACTCGCCATTTCCCAACTGCGTCGATCGGCCGGCCACCGCGTGTACCCTCGTGCAGGGCAGCGGCCCGCACGTCCTCCTCATCGGTGACAGCCATGCCGCCATGCTCGTGCCGACGTTCGTCGCTGTCGCTCGCACCGAGCACTTCACGTTCTCGGCGTCGGTGAAAGGCGGCTGCCCGTGGCAGCGAGAGCTGTACGTCCCCGAGCTGTCGTTCAACGGCCAAACGGTGCGCACCGAGGACTGCCGCCGGCAGAGGGAGGACACCTACGACCGGGTCATCCCCGCGCTCCACCCGGACATCATCGTCGTGATGAACCTGGGCTACGAGGTCCCCCGCCAGTACGTGCCGTACCTCGGCCCCGATCTCCGACCCATGAAGAACGGGTCGCCGGCCTGGCAGGCGTGGCTCCGGCAGGCCACCGCCGATTCGCTCACCGCGCTCCGGGCGAATGGGCGCACGGTCGTCCTCCTCGAACCGATCCCGTTGGCCCCGGGCAACTTCGACCCGCTGGCGTGCCTGTCCAAGGCGACCGTGGTCGAGCAATGCCGGTACACGGCGCCGACGGATCCAACGTTCCTCGAGAGCCTCTACCGCCAGCTCGACGCCCGAGACGACCAGGTCTGGGCAGCCGATCTCGACAAGCTCATCTGCCCGTACCTGCCGATCTGCGACCCCATCGTGGACCACCAGGTCGTCAAGCTCGACGGCTCGCACCTGACCCGAGCGTTCGCCCGGGCACTGGCGCCGGCGGTGGACGGCTACTTGAAGACCAACGGCATCGTGCCTCGGTGACCGGAGCGACGGTCACGGTCCGTCCCGGCGAACGGGGTGACCGCGAGGGCGTGCTCGCCCTGGCTCGAGACGCCCTGGGCTGGGTGGGCGACGACCGCGACCGGCGCTTCTTCGCGTGGAAGCACGACGAGAACCCCTACGGCGCATCGCCGGCATGGGTGGCCGAAAACGACGGTCGGGTCGTCGGGTTCCGGACGTTCCTGCGATGGGAGTTCGAGGCACCCGGGGGTCGGGTGGTGCGGGCAGCGCGCGCCGTCGACACCGCCACCCACCCCGACTTCCAGGGCCAGGGCCTCTTCACCCGCCTCACGCTCGAGGCCCTCGACGCGCTGGCGGCCGACGGTGTCGGCCTCGTGTTCAACACGCCCAACCCGAGGAGCCGGCCCGGCTACCTCAAGATGGGATGGGCCGTCGTCGGGCGACCGCCGCTGCTCGTGCGCCCCTGCTCGTTGGCAGCGCTCCCCCGCATCGCGCTCGCCCGGGCGCCCGCCGCCAAGTGGTCGCTCGCGGCGGACGGGCAGCCCGCGGCCGACGTTCTGGCCGACGCCGGCCCCCTCCTCGCCCACCTCGGCCCGCCCACTGGGCTGCGGACGCGACGCACACCCGCCTATCTCGCATGGCGTTACCGGTTCCCCGAGCTCGCCTACCGGGCGGTGGTGACCGACGACGGCGTCGCCGTGTACCGCGTCCGGGAACGGGGACACGCCCGCGAAGTCACCGTGGCCGACGTGCTCGCACCACCACACGCCCAGCCGGAGCTGCTGCGCCGCATCGCCAGCGAAGCGCGGGGCGACTTCCTCCTCCGGATCGGCCCTTCCCGCCGCCGGATCGGCTTCGACGTGCCCTTTCCCCGGCAGGGGCCAGTGCTCACGGCCCGTTCTCTCGCCGAGCCGATCCCGCCGCTCGCGAACTGGGAGCTCGCGCTGGGAGACCTGGAGCTCTTCTGATGTTCGTCAGCTCGTGTGGTCGGTCACATAGCACACCGGGATGGACGTGTCGCAGAAGACGGCCACGATGAGCCCCGGCCCGTAGGCCTGTGCCCCCGTGAGGTCGTCCACCTGGGGTCCGTAGCTGAAGTCGACCTGGAAGTTCTGACACCCGCTGTGCGCCGGGTTCCCCCGGCCGACACCGTGGTTGTCATCGCACTCGTATCCCGCGTCACGGCCGTTCGACACTTGGCCGAGCGGGTTCTTCTCGTCGGCGTTGCCGACGCACCCGGCACACGGTTCGCCGACCGCACGCCCGTCGCCGTTCCCGTTCTGCGACGGGCTTCCGTCACAGGTCGAGTCGTACGGGCCGCTCTGATTGGCACCGTGCCCGGCAGTCACCTTCGCCCTCACGGCCTCGCGCATCCGCTCGCGGAACTCGGGGGATGTCCGCATCAATCTGCGCAAGCCGGTCTTCATCTTCGGCGGGATGTTCGGCTCGGCCAGCGGGGCGAAGGTCGGCGTCGCGCTGCACTCGTCGGGCGAGCCGAACACGTCGACCTCGAGGGAGTGCTGCCCTTCGCGGAAGACGCCCGTGTCCTTGCTTGTCAGGACCTGCTGGCTGAGCCTCGAGCCGTCGAACGCGGGCGGAGGCGCGCGGAACGAGGCGAAGGTGAGGCGATCAACGCAGCCGGCGGGAACAACGAAGGTCACCCTCACGTGGTCGCCTCGCCGGAGCGAGCCAAGCGGCGTGGACTTGCCGTTCGCGCCGAACACCACTGACTGCACGCGACACTTCGGGTCGAAGCGAGGCGACGCCGCTGCTCCGGTGATCGTAACGGCCGCGAGCAGGGCGCCCGCCAACGCCGGCGGCATACGAATCCGGAGCCGAGCGCCCACCCTCGTCCTCTCTCGGACACCCCTCCGCCTCATGTGCGGCTTTCCCTATTCTCGCCCATTCGGCCGCACGATTGGGAGACGCGACCCGCGACTCACGCGACGAGCAATCGTTCTGCACCATTTGCCATCTATTACCGATCCATGCCGGCCCCATCGGCTGGCGATGGTGGGCGTCCCTTTGTCGGATCAATCCGGGGATCGAGGCGGCAGCAGTCTGACTGGCATGCTTTCGCCGGAAGCCAATAGGTTGTTTCTGGTAACGTCGGCGCCCGGGCGAATTGACCGGAACATGAGGGCTGGTGGTGTGAGGTCTTACGCGTTCGAGAACGTGGGCCGGATGACCACCGCGACGACGGACTGGAACACGTGACCCTTCAGTTTCCGTGCACGGACCGAATGCGCAGCGACTGGCTCCGATCTCGCCCCGGACGGCGCGATGCTGCGGGCTGAGAAGAAGCCCGGCCGGCGCCCCTGGCTGCGCCTCGAGTCCAGTCCCTTGGCGCCCTTCTGGCGCCAGCGCCGATCGTGGTTCGTCCTGATCGTCGTCGCGTCCGTCGGTGCCGGCCTCGCGGAGGCGGCCGTGCTGGCGGTCATCGCCCACGTGGCCGCCTCGCTGTCGTCACGCGGCTCGCACGCGGCGATCACGGTCGGACCGATCGCGATCTCGGCGAGCATCGGGACGCTGCTCGCGGCGGCCATGCTGCTATCCGTCGCGCGCCTGCTCCTGCAGTTGGCGATCGCCCACCTCCCCGCCCGTCTCAGCGCGGAGGTCCAACGGCAGCTCCGACTGGCGCTGTTCGACGCCTACCTCGATGCATCCTGGGCAGCGAAGGCTTCCGACCGCGAGGGCTACCTGCAGGAGCTCATGGGGGGCCATGTCGCCCAGGCGGGTGCCGCGGTGCTCAACGCGGCGAGCGCGCTGACGGCTGCCCTCGCGTTCGCCGCGCTCGTCTCGTCGGCTCTCGTGTTGAGCATTCCGGTCGCGCTCGCCGTCATGGCGACGGCTGGGATCCTGTTCTCCGCGCTCAGACCGCTCTCCGTCCGCGTGCGGCGGTTGTCCGCGGCGACGTCGGAGGCCCTCGTCGACCAAGCGGCGCAAGTCGCCGAGGCGGTCCGCCTGGCGCAGGAGGTCGAAGTGTTCGGCGTGGAGGACGCCGAACGCGGCCGGTTCGGGCGCATCGTGTCCGTCGTCGAGCAGCGATTCTTCCGGGCGCGGGCGCTCAGCCGCGTCACGCCCGTCATCTACCAGAGCCTGGTGCTATTCCTCCTCATCGGCGGCCTCGCGCTGCTCTACGCCCTCGACACAGCCGACATCGCCTCGCTCGGCGCGGTCGTTCTCATGCTCATCAGGGCCTCGTCGTACGGGCAACAGTTCCAGACCGCCTACCAGACGCTGGGCGAGTCCATGCCCTACCTCGAGCGCGTCAACGACGCCGTCGAACAGCTCGGTCGAAGTCGCGTTCGACGAGGAACGAAGCGGATCGCGGCCATCGAGGAGCTCCAGCTCGAGCAGGTCTCGTTTGCCTACAGCGACGCGAAGCCGGCGTTGCGCAACCTCACCTTCACGATTGCCGCCGGTGAATCCCTCGGTGTCGTAGGACCGTCGGGCGCGGGGAAGTCCACGCTCGTCCAGATCCTCTTGCGATTGCGGGAACCGACGGCCGGGAAGTACCGCATCAATGGCCTCGACGCGGCGACGATCGACGCGGCGGCGTTCTCCCGCCTCGCCGCGTACGTGCCCCAGGACCCCGGCGTGCTCGCCGGCACGGTGTCGGACAACATCCGGTTGTTCCGCGACTGGATCGACGACGACGCGATCAGGGAGGCGGCACGCCTCGCGCAGATCCACGAAGAGATCCTCACGTGGCCCGAGGGGTACTCGACGATCATCGGCCAGCGCGCCGACGCTGTATCCGGTGGCCAACGCCAGCGCCTGTGCATCGCGCGCGCGCTCGCCGGTCGTCCTCAGCTCCTCATGCTCGACGAGCCCGCCAGTGCCCTCGACCTGCACTCGGAGCAACTTCTCGGCAAGGCACTGCACGAGCTCAGCGGGCACATGACGCTTGTCGTCGTCGCCCATCGACTGTCGACGCTGAACTTCTGTGACCGCGTCCTGGTTCTGCGCGAGGGGCACGTCGACGGGCTGGCGCCGCCCTCAGAGCTGTACGCGGAGAACGCCTTCTATCGCCGCGCCGTCGAGGTCACGCGGTCGACCACCGGTGCGGGCGCGTTCATCCCGCTCGAGGGGTGATGTCGATCCACGGGGAGACGAATTGACGCGTCCACCAGGACAGGTCGGACCGCCAATGCGTCCGCGCGTTTGACGAGGTGCCGCCATCGAGCGAGAGATATGCGTCAGCCCGCTCGGGCGTCGTCACTTTGCGCCCTCCCACGTTTCGGAGGTTCGCGAGGTCCTGTACCGCGCTTCGAGCGAAAATGGGGCGCAGCCTCGGCTCGTTCGATCGCGTGAACGAGATGGGGCGCGGCGGCCGCCGGGGTGAACGTCGTGCGGGCGCGCCGCCATGCGGCGGCCCCGAGCGCCCTTGCTAGATCCGGATCGTCGGCGATCAACGCCAACGCGTCGCGCAACTCGGGCACACAGCCGTCGCGTACGACGAGCGCCGACCCGGCTGCGGCCCACACGAGCGGAGGCCGACTGGTGATGACCGCAGGAACTCCTACGGCCATCGCGTCGATCAGCTTGACGGGAAGTTGCAGGTCGCCCCACGAACCCGGCCGCGACGCGATCGCCACCGCGTCGCAGGCTTCCAGCAGCTTGCGGCCCTCCATCAACGACGTCTGGCCGACCCATTCCTCCCACGCTTGCGCGTCGGGGGGCGCCGGCGCGGTGATGCGCAGTCGCACGTCGCGTTCTCGCGCGAGGTCCGCGACCGCGGCGCGGATCTCTTCGATGCCCTTGTGTTCACGGGGAGTGCCGACGAAGCCGACCGTGAAGCGGTCATGTTGGTGGTCGTGACGTACCGGCGATGCTGCGGCCTCGCGGACGTGCGGCACCACCTCACCGCCGTAGATCGCCTGTAGCAACGGGTTCGACGTGATGACGTGCATGGACCTCACGACTCGCCGCGCCCAGCCGAACCGGAATTGCGCTGGACCGAAGCGCACGACGCGCTTTGCCCTCAGGACGAGCGTCGACCTGCCCCATGGATCCAGCAACTCGGGATCGTCGATGTCAACGATCACCGGGAGAGTGCCGGTGAACTCGCGACTGAGCCGCAGCAGCTCAGGGCGAGGTTTGCACACGACGAGGATCGCGCCCGGTCCCGTGGAAGCCTCGACCTGTCGCCGGAGATCCGCAAGGTCGCGTGCGGTACGAACATCCGCGCGGAACTCTTGATGCTCGCGCAGCGGTTCCCACAACGAGCCATCGTCGATGCCGATGTATTGGAAGTTCAGACCCGCCTCGCGCGCGGTCAACCAGAGTGAGAAGGCGCGACCGATCCGGTTCCGGCTGGTCGTGCTTCCGACGGCAATGATTCGCGACCGCAAGCTCATCCGCTCGCCGATACACGGGCCGAGCGCCGACGAACCGCGTGACGTCGCGCGGTCCGCGGGGTGACCAGGGCGGCGAGCCGCACCCAATGCCGCGGGTTCCACGGATCGGTCCGCACGGCCAGGAGCATGAGACGACGGGCCTCCGCGAACTCACCGAGCCGGAGCGCCCTGTACGCGGCGGTCGCGGCGGTATTCGCGAGCAACGGCGGATCGAGGGCGAGGCGATCGCGATGACGACGGAGGAGGCGGACGCTGCCGTCGAGCACCGCCCGGTCGTCCGAACGGATGTGGTCGTCACGGCCGATCCGTCGATCGACGAGCGGCCGCATCACCGCGCTGCACCGCAGGCCGCGTTCGACCAGGGCGGGCCCGAGCCGCAGCGCCAGCTCTTGGTGCTGCGCAGCCGCTTGCTTGGGGTCGAAACCGCCGACCTCGAGAAACAAATCGCGCAGCATCATGTAGGAGGCGCCCGTCGCGATCAACTCGACGATGGGGCCGATCGACGGGCTCGCTGGGCGCGGCAGCAACTGCCGGCGCACGACGCTGCTGCCCTCGACCCGCTCGGTGTACCCACAGCTGACGAGCGCAGTCCCGGGTGCCTGCGCCTGCGCAAAGAGGCTCGAGAGCCAGTCGGAGTGAACCGTATCGTCGCTGTCGAGGAACGTCAGCCAGCGCGCGCGTGCATGCCGTGCGCCGACATTGCGCGCTTCCGCCGCGCCGACGTGCGCGGTAGCCACGTACTCGACCCGCTCGTCACCAATGGCCCCGAGCACCGCTCGTGTGTTGTCCGTCGAACCGTCGTCGACGACTATCAGCTCGAGCTCGGCAAAGTCCTGTCGCAGCACCGATGTGACGGCGCGGCCCACAACGTCGCCCCGATTGTGGGTCGGGATCACGACGCTGACGCGAGGTGTGCCGGCGATCATGACTTCCGTCCCGCTGAGAGCGCTCGCTCGTAGAACCTCACCATTCCCCGTGCCGAACGCTCGATCGTGTACCGCTCGAAGAACCGGCGGCGCGCGGCGTCCGCTCTGCACCGGGCCGCGTTCCGGTCGTCGAGGCAATCGGCGATCGCGCCCGCGAGGGCGCTCGGATCCGACGGCGGGACGAGCCGGGCTTCGGCGGGTGTCAGCACTTCGCGCACGGCCGGGACATCACTGGCGACGATTGGCGCTTGGAGCGCCATCGCCTCGAGCAGCGTGCTGCCGAACCCCTCCCAGCGCGACGGGTATGCGAACACGTCGGCCGCGCAGAGCAGTTCGGGCGCGTCGTCGCGGAAGCCGAGGATCCGGACGCGCCGATCAAGGTTGTCCCGCGCAATGGTCTGCTGGAGTCGCTCGGTTTGCCGTCCGGCGCGGCCGGCGATGAGCACGACGGTGTCGGGCCGACGACGGATCAGTTCGGGAGTCGCGGCGACGAGGGTGTCGTGTCCCTTCTGCCACTCCTGACGCCCGATGGCGACGACCAGCGACTCGTGCTCGCCTACGTCCAGCTCAGCGCGGATTCGCGCCCGCCGATCCTCCGTCCGCCGGCCGAGGCGAGCCGGATCGCGACCGCGCGGCACGATGTCGATCCGCGTGCGCGGGATCCGTAACCGCGCCGCCATCACCCCGGCGACATACGACGTGATGGCGTGGAAGCGCACAGGCAATCGCGCGGTCAGTGCATCTGTGGTCTGGGCGGCCCTCAGCTTCCAGGCTGACAACTGCGGAGTCGTCGCCTGATCCCGGCCGTACGCGATGTTCACGAGGCTGCTGACCACGGGCCGCCCGGCGACACGTGCGCCGACGCGTCCGGCTTGATCGGCTTCGAACAGCGTCGTGTGGATGAGGTCCGGCCGCAGCGCATGCGCCAGCTGCGCGATTCTCATCGCGTTCGCGAACCGCCCACCCCGTCCGGCGAGTGAGTAGACCTTCGCCCCGGCGGCTCGAAGTTCGCCGGCGATCGTGTGCGGTCGCTCGCGCAGATACGCGACGTGAACCTCGACACCGAGTGACGAGAGCTCGGGCGCGAGCGAGGCAAGCGAACGCTCCGCACCTCCGCTCGCGTCCAAGGTGTCGATCACACTGAGGACGCGCATCCGCTTCCCTCCCGAACGCGGCGTAGTCTAAGGCTCACCGGCAGACCCTTGGCGACCCGACCGTCGGCCCGACGAGGATATCGAGCGGTCCCGCCACCACCGTGAGCCGCCGCCCGAGCACAGGCGTGTACGGGGCGCGCCCAACCCGGTTTCCGTCGACCCAGCGGAACACATCGATCCCCGGCCATCCGAACTCGATCTGATCGCCCCGGTGAACGGTGATCGGCTCGCCGACGGGGAGCGGCCTGCAACTCGTCGCCGACACGGTTCTCGTCTGCGCGAGGGACAGCAGGAGCTCGGCTCTCAGGGTCACGTTCGTGCCCACTGCCCTTGGTTTCGGGATGCGTCCCGAGGAGGCTCCGTCCAACAGCCATCCAACCGTCATCCCCCGCGCCAGGAACGGCACGGGCTGGTCAGCCCGGGGGACCTCTCTTGCCAACCGAAGGTGGGCCATCGTCAGGATCAGGTCCGGGTCGCCGAGCGTCAACCTCGCTCGTCCCGTGGCGCGCAGTGCTCGGACGTTGCCGGGAATGCCGATCACGAATGGCACGAGCATCACCAGGAGCAGGCTGCGCCATCGGCGCGCCAGCGCCGACGCGCCGGTAGCGATGGCGGGCAGAGTCATCGCGGCGACCAGATACACGTACCGTGACACGCTCCCCGGATCGGGCCCGGCCGCCAGCGCGGCACGCCCATAGCCGGTGGTGAACGCGAAGAACACGGCACCGCAGGCAAGACCAACCGGAGCGGGCCGCTGCCTTAGCGTCTGTGGTCCCCGGATCGACAGGACGACTCCGACAACGAGCATGACGGCGAGCGGGATTCCGACCAGCGGCACCTGACCGAGACCGGCGAAGGCGTGGACAGCGAGTCGGCCCACGAAGTGGGCCATGTCCGCCCATCCCGCCCTTGGCCCATTGAACGCGCCGCGGCCGAACGCGACCCACCACGCCAGGTACACCGCCGCGAGCGAGCCGGCATGTGTGGTCGCGACCCTCCACCCTCGGCGGATGGCGACGGCGACCGCGACCGCGACGACCATGGTCACGCCGGCGGTCGAGCACATGAGGCTGGCCAACCCTGCTCCCATGCCGGCGACGTCGCGGTGGTCGAGCGGGCCGTCATGGTCGACCACGACCAAGTACGCGAGCCCGAGTGCCAGAGCGCCGGTGAGGTTGATGGCGAACGCGTAGACGATGTCCTCTCGGCCCGCGCCGAGAACCGCGAACAGACCCGCTGCCGCGGTGGCGATCCACGGGTCGACTCCCGCGCGCCGCATCACCACTCGGAGCAGGACGGCGGCCGCGAGATGGACCATGACGAGGCACAGCTGATAGGGCCAGTAGTGCCGGATCCCGGCCAGCCGCCACAGGATCCGGTACAGGAGGATGGGCAGCGTCGACCAATGCTCGTTGTGGGGCCGGAGGAGATCGTGGAGGTTGCGTCCGTCACGAGCGGCGAGGAAGTCCCAGTCGTCGAGGAAGAACCACTGGTCGCGCCCGAGGTAGAGGATCACGGGAACGGAGGCCGCGATCCAGGCACCGAATGCCCAGGCGGCGTATCGGACGCGGCACCGGTCGCGCTCGACGTGTTCGCACCCGAGAGGAAAGATGGCTGCTTTGACCGTCAGCGCTCCGTCTTCACGGAGCAGAACGTCATCGTTGTAGACGATGTGCTGACCGTGGTACCGCGGCTCGAGCCGGAAGACGTCCTCGGCGCCCGAGGTGTCGACGCGCTCGACGGTGATCGCCCGGAACGGCTCCTGGACCGGGATGCTGAAGATGTGGCGCCCGCAGGGGCGGAGAACTCGATGAACCTCCGCGAACCCCGCGTACGGCTTTCGCACGTGCTCGAAGATGTCCGATGTGACGACGAGATCGAACGACTCGTCAGCGAACGTGAGCGCCATCAGGTCCTCGCAGCGCATGCCGTCCTGCTCGCCTCCCGGCGCGACATCCGGCCAGTACTGCGACACCACGTAGTGCGGGAGCCGGGCGAAGTACCCCCGGAACGGACCGAGCACACCGGGTTCCCATACGTGCAGCGTCGAGAATGCCTCCTCGCCGACGAGATCGGCGATTGTCGACGCTCCGCCGGTGGCGTAGCAGCGGAGGAGCGCATCCGCCTGGCCGCGGTACCGCAGCGACG
>WNGB01010053.1_pt1 | contig 13183 bp, 14 predicted proteins | sample 5400681 | NCBI WGS metagenome assembly WNGB01 (sample SAMN13153367, study PRJNA577476) | soil metagenome | isolation source: 115 cm soil or saprolite under grassland replicate 2 | place: USA:California | collected 2016-06-15 | reverse complement strand
ATTAAGGTCACACCGAACATGGATTACGCGCCGGACGTCGCCGAAAAATGGGAGACGCCGGACGACAAGACGATCGTCTTTCACCTCAATCCCAACGCCAAATTCCAGAACGGGCAGCCGGTGAAAGCCTCGGACGTGAAGTGGACGTACGACTCGATGATGGATCCCAACTTCGTCACCTCGAAGCGCTCCGGGTACGCGGCCGTCGATCACATCGAAGCGCCCGACGAGCACACCGTCATCTTCAAGCTGAAAGAGCCGAATCCCGGCATCTTCGACAATCTCACCGTCGGCATCCTTCCAACAGGCGCCGACACGAACGTCTACAAGACGAAGCCGATCGGCGCCGGGCCGTACAAAGTCGTCGATTTCCGACCTGACGATCGCGTGGTGCTGGAAGCCTTCGATCAGTGGCACGGCGGCGCCCCGAAGATCAAGCACGTCGTCGTGCGCATCATCCCCGACGCGACGACGCGCGTGCTGGAGATGCGTCGCGGCACGGTGAATTTCGAAGTCAACGCCATTCCATTCGAAAACGTCGCGGAGTTCGACGGCAAGCCCGACTTCAAGGTCGTCAAATCGCCCGGCTCCGTTTACCAGTACATCGCCATCAACATGCGCGATCCGAATCTGGCGAAAGCCGACGTGCGGCGTGCGATTGCCTATGCCATCGATCGCGAGCGGATCATTCGCGACATCCAGCGCGGCTATGCAAAACCGACCGACACGATGCTCGCCGAAGGGCATTGGGCTCGCGCCGAGAACCTGCCGGACTATCCATACGATCCGAACAAAGCGAAACAGCTCCTGGCGAAGGCGGGCTATCCAAACGGCTTCTCGTTCGTTTTCAAGACATCAACCGACGCCGAGGCAAATTCGCGGGCGCAGGTGATTCAGCAAATGCTGAAGCAGGTCGGCGTCAACATGCAGATTCAATCCAATGAGATGTCGACGTTCTTCGCCGATATCGGCAAGGGCAACTTTCAGATGTACTCGCTGAGCCGCAACGGCGTACAAGATCCTGATTTTTACTACGTGATCTTCTTCTCCAAGAACACGCCGCCCGACGGCCAGAACCGCGGCTATTACAACAATCCGAAAGTCGATCAGTTGCTGATGCAGGGCCGTTCGACCTTCGATCGCGCCAAACGCAAACCGGTGTACGGGGAGATCCAGAAGATCGCGCAGGGCGATCTCCCCTACATCTCGCTTTACTTGCAGACGAACGTCGCCGTGATGCGAAGCAACATCGACGGATATGTGCAGTATCCGGCGGGCTTCCTGCTGTCGGTTCCGCAGATGACGATTCGGTAGCCGATCGATCAATGTAGAGCGGCTAGGCGCCGCCAAAACCAGACTCGAAGGTCTCCTCAAACATGCGGTTGGGGTGAGCGGCGATGAACTCTCAGGTCCTTCGCAAAAGGCGGTTGCTCTTCTCTTAGGTAGGAGACCCAGCAGGACATCAACGTGTTGTCCGCACAGGCCTCTGTAGGGCCGCCGCCCTCGGCGGCCGTTTTGACCGCCGAGGGCGGCGGTCCTACAACGAGGCGGCCGTTCAGGCGAAAGACATCGGTGCCTGCGGTTGCATGCTCATTTCCAGACATTTCGATGATCTGAACGTCGATCGTCCAATCAGCACCCCAAGCCGACCAGGAACCGTCGGCGTTTCGGTCGTAGGACGCGGGCGCTGGTAACTTGATTGACCAGCCGGCCCAGAGTTTCACAAGGTCAGGATTCTCGAGAACGGTCGGCATTTTGATCGCGACCGTATTATCGGCGGCACCCTCGTAGCCCGGGAGTCAGCTGCAGCGCCAAAAGTTAGGCGTCGCTTTCGTAGGGGAGCTCCGGCAGCCGGTGAAGGTCGTGAATGTATTTCGCGGCGTTGAATTCGCGGCCTTCGTTCATCATGTCGTACATTTCAGCCGCAAGCACCGCGGTGATGAGCTCGACTGCATTCTGCCGGTCGTGACCTTCAGAGAGCAGACGCCGAAGCGTTGCCTCGACTTCGGGCGGATTTCTTGCCGCGATCTGATCACGTACGGTTTGCCGCAGAATGTTCCCAAGCAAACGGCCATCCTCGGCAGACAAACGTTCGACAGGATCGCCACCGTGCACGTCGGAGCGGCTCCGCTTGCGCTTCACGTTGCGCTTCACGTGGCGAGATTACTCCAGCGTGGAGACAGGCTCAATCCCGGACGGCACGCTGGCCGACGCAATGCCACCGATCCCGGCTTCCAGCTGGTTCCCATTGCGGCTTCGCTGCATCAAGGAGGAGCCCCTTCGGTCGCCACGCGCTTGGCAGCTCGGCCGGTACGACTAGAGCGCTCATACGGTGAAGTTCCGCCAGTGATTCGCGCGATGCGACAGATGCCGCGCGGTCAAAGAGCCTTTGCGGGTTCTGCTGGTCGCCGCAGTACCGTGCGATCACAATCGGCTGTGCGAATTCTGCGATGAGCTCGATTGCTATGTAGCTGAGATCTGGCTACAATCTAGCCAGACTGCGTTACGACATTATTTTCTCGCCTGAAGCGCTCGAGGATCTGAAGTGGCTTCCGAGGCCGAATCAAGCGACTGCGCGAACTCACCTTCTCCGCAGTATCGGCTACGTGTTGATGACTGGAGAATCTTCTACGACGTGGTTGGCGGTGAGGTGTTGATTCGTGGCGTGGTGAAAAAGTCGGATGCCGCCGAGTGGCTGGCACAGTTTGGAGAACCGTGATGAAGAGAGTTCCTTTGTCGGAAGTCAAAGATGATTTGTCGCGCTACGTTCACCTTGCGGCACACGAGGAAATCGTGGTGACGCGGCATGGCCGGCCAGCGGCAGTTTTGATCGGTTTTGAAGACGAGGATGATTGGTTTGACTATCAGCTAGAGCACGATCCTCGATTCGTCGCCCGCATGGAAGCAGCACGGCGGAGTCTCGAAGCCGGGCGAGGCATCTCGATAGAAGAAGTGCGCGAACAACTGGGCGTACCCGCCGAGGTCGATCGTCGACGCGGACTATCAGCGAAGAGAGCGAGAGCACCCAAACGCGGGAATGCGAAGAAGCGCGCTCGGTGATTCCCGAACTTCGCGTCCGGCTAACGGAGCGGCGGTTCAGCCGCGCCGCCGGTTCCTCTTGCCAGCAGTACGATACCTGACTTTACGAATCTCAAGGCGCGTAAGCGCCGGGCCACGCGCGGGCGGCGTCGGCTGCTACCGCGAGTTGGACGGCGCCGGATCAAAGTGGAGGGGAAACTTCTCCGGATGCTCGATCGACTCGATCGATAGATCAATGTCCAGATCGGGCCAATGCAGATGATCAGGGGTCGGCCACCGAACGTTGGTGAGTTGTTTGACGGGAGCGTCAGCGAACCACGGAAACTCACGGAAATCTACGAAGAGTTCTCTGCCACCGATATACAGCCAAAAGCCGTGGCGAGAGATGCTAGTCACTTCAACGTCTGCGGTGCTCGCGCCAGCGTTTTTCGATTTCGCCATGTCGTTTCTCCAGAATGCGGAGAATCTTGGTAACTTCGCGTTCTGGAATGCCGTGATTCTGCGCCACTTCGATGCGAGGCTCAAGCCAGACCTTGAGCTCGCCGTCCGGCGACTCGATGTGCGCGTGCAGACGCTCTTCCTCGCGGGAATTGAAGTAGAACCGGAAGGGTCCCTCACGGAACACCGTTGGACTCATTCGTCGATCGTAGCACCGACGAGAAATGACTCCACGCAGAGTGGAGTTTGCGTCCGTCTAACTCGAAATAGACAGCGATCGTATCATCGCTGTTCCTCGCCGAATCGCCCACCCTCCCTCGCCGTGTAATGGATTCTGCGACGACGGGGTGGCGGCGCGCAGCGGAGGTCGAGTGGCGGCACCCTCGCAGCCCGGGTGTTGGCCAGGGGATGCCAACACGCGAGAATGCCGCCGCTCGGCCCCCGCTGCATTGCCGTCAAGTTCTCGTCCACCTCCAGATCGTCCGCGCCAGGTCGTCGTAATTGCCGTTGAAGTGATGCGCGCCCGGTTCGGCGATTGCGATCGCCAATCCCGGTGAAAGTTCGCGGCACAACGAGTCCCGCTCGTTCAAGCCGTAAAAGCAGAGGACGCGTTTGCCGCGAAGCCGTTCGATTTCGCCGCGCACCGGGATCTCCCGCGTTGGCAGCGGCGTCATCTGAAAATCGATCGTCGGCTCCAGACCGAGGAGGGCAACAACGGCGATCCTGTTTCGCCATCGCGGCTCGAGACGGTTGATCATGAACGGCAGGACGCCTGCGCCGCGCGAATAGCCGACGACGATGACTTTCGGTGCGTGCCAGGCGGCGCTGTAGCGCTCCACGATTTCCTGCAGCGCGGCTGCTGCTTCTTGCAGTGTGCGCCGGCGAAGAAACGCGGCGAGATGGAGGCCTTGCGCGATGCGCCGGTCGATCGCGCGCCATCCGCCGTCGCCGCTGACGAAAACCGCGAGCGGTTCGCCAGGGCGCAGCGGTGGCGTTTCAACCAATGGAAGACTCTGAACCAGCGCGTCCCTACACGCGATGGCGGCAATCAAGAACACCAGCGACCAGCGAGCGGGTCGCATAAGACAACCTCCTCGAGAGTTCCGAGCGGAGTCCGAGAATGTGAGGGTCAGCCGAGCGGTGGTGAACGCGGATCTGTGGTGGGAACGAGGAGCAGCGCGGCGCGACGCCGGCTCGTGGTTTCCACGCGCGCGATCGTCACGAACATGACGGCCAGAATGACGGCTTTGACAACGATGGCCAGCGCTTCCTCGAACGAATCGTGATCGGCCAGATCGTCGGAGACTGAGACGATCGGAAAGAGCAAAGTCAGCGCGCAGGCGATCGCCATCGACACATGCATCGACCGTCTCGGAGCGGTGAGCAGCGCCGCGACGCCGATTGCAAGCCAAAGAAGGTTGAGGAAGAGTTCCATGTCGTCGCAGCCGTCAAGTGGCGGCATCCCGCAGCCCGGACGCCGGCTTCAGGGGGTAGCCAGCGCGCGAGAACGCCGCCGCTTCACGCCTGCGACAATGCCAATCGCAGACTGGCGTCAGCGGGCGGGCGGCGAGCGGGGATCGGAAGGACTGGAGAGATGGAAGGCGTAGACCGCCGCGGGAAAGGTCCGAAGCCGGGCGATTGCGACGAATGCCACCGACAGAACGGCAATGGCTACGAGCGCCGCCGCGGCAGGGTTGACCGTCCAATCGGCATTCAAGTCATCAGAGACCGAAATGACTGGAAAAAGCAACGCGAACGTTGCAAGCAGGGCAAACCACACCAGTCGCGAGCGCTTCGGCACGAGCACGAAGCTCGTTGCAGCAACCGCAAACCAGATGATGTTTAACGCCAGTTCCATCGCTTGCACAGTATACGACTACGTGCCGCAGACCGTTTCGATCAAAATTGCACAAACCTGATACGGATCCATGTTCGCTGCCGGACGACGATCTTCGAAATAGCCGCGGCCAGCGTTCACCGTGGAGATCGGAATGCGCACCGACGCGCCGCGATCGAATTGTCCGTAGCGGAAAGCGTGAATCGGCGAAGTCTCGTGGAGTCCGGTGAGCCGCTCCTCGTTGTGCGCGCCGTAGACCTTGATGTGCTCGTCGTGATGCTTCTCGAGCTTCTTCATCGCCTCTTCGATCACTTTGAGTCCGCCGGCCTCGCGCGTCGCCTTTGTGGAGAAATTCGTGTGCGCGCCCGCCCCGTTCCAATCGCCCTTGACAGGTTTCGGATAGAGGGTGGCGCTCACACCGAATTCCTCTCCGACGCGATAGAGCAGCCAGCGAGCCATCCACAGCTCATCCGCAATTTCGGGAGCGCCAATCGCACCAACCTGAAACTCCCACTGCGCCGGCATGACTTCGGCGTTCGTGCCGACGATGTGAATTCCGGCGCGCATGCACGCTGCGGTGTGCGCTTCGACGACATCGCGGCCGAACACTTCGTCGCTCCCGACGCCGCAGTAGTAGCCGCCCTGCGGCGCAGGAAACCCGTTGTCGGGCCAACCGAGGGGGCGCGCTCCCTGGAAAAAGGTGTATTCCTGCTCGATGCCGAACCACGCGTCTTGCGCTTTGTATTTTTCCGCGACTTCGCGCAGATGCGCGCGCGTGTTGCTCCAGTGCACACTGCCATCGGGATTGTGGATTTCGCAGAGAACCAAAATGTTGCCGCCGTCGTGCAGCGGGTCGGGAACATACTTGACCGGCGTCAACGCCAGATCGCTGAAATGGCCGCTCGCCTGCTCCGTGCTCGAGCCGTCGAACGCCCACTCCGGCACGTCTTTGAGCGATTTCACTTCATCAATGATTTTTGTTTTGGATCGCAGCTTCGCAGTCGGCTTCTGCCCGTCGATCCAGATGTACTCCGCGGTGATCTTTGCCAAAGCTCGGACCTCCTTCAGAACAGAATGCGGGAGGATAGCATGAGGTCTCGTAGTTGCGAGGTCTCGAAGTCTCGTGGTGAATCCGTTTTCACTGCGAGACCTCGGGCCCGCGAGACCTCGAGACCACCACTTGGTTCTTCCCTTTCGACTTCGCCTGGTACATCGCCGAATCGGCTCGACGCAACAGTTCACTTTTTTCCTGCTCGATGAGCATTGCGATGTCCGTGGTCGGAATGTGTTCGGCGATTCCGATCGATGCCGAGACGATTCCGTGAAGATTCAGCGGCGGATTGTTCAGCGCCCACTCTCGCGCGAGAAACGTCGTCTCAGCAATCGTCTGCCGGATCTCCTCGGCAATCTCCAAACCGCGTTCGACCGTCGTCTCCGGAAGAATGATCACGAACTCGTCGCCACCGTAGCGGGCCACCGTCGCGGTCTCCGACTGCACGATCCGTTTCAACAAGAATCCGACTTCGCGCAGGACCTGGCTTCCCGCGAGATGCCCGTGGCAGTCGTTGACCACCTTGAATTGATCGAGATCCATGAACATCAGCACCGCGGCCTTTCGCGTCTCCCGCGCCGCGGCGACCACCTCGGTCAGACAGATGTGAAACCAGCGGTCGTTGAACAGCCCCGTCAAATCGTCTTTGCGCGCGAGCTCGTGCGCGCGCTTGCCGTCGAGCGCGTTCTGGATCGTGAACGAGGTGTAGCCGGCGAAGATCTCCAGCAGCGTCTTGTCGCGCTCCGTGAACGGCCGCCCGTCGAGCCGATTGATCAGCTCCAGCACGCCGCAGACATGCTTCCCGATGTAGATCGGCACGCAGACGACGGAATGCGTTTGGTGGCCGAGGCGCTCGTCGAATTCGGGATAGAAGAAGTGGTCGCCCTTCACGTCGGCCGAAAGATGCGGCGCTCCGGTTTGATAGACCTGTCCGGCGATGCCGTTTTTCGCGGAGAGTCTCTGGCCGACGAGATCGCGGCCAGCGTCTCCGAACGTGGCAATGAACACCAGTTCGTTCTCGTGACGTGAGGCGACTTTGCGAAACGGATCATCGAGCAGAATCGAACCTGACTCCGACGGCACAAACTCATTTGCTTTCTGGAGGATTTGGCGCAGCACCAGATCGAGGTCAATGTCGCTCGCGAACGGCAGACCACTCTTGTGCCGCTCGAGAAATCGCTCGAGCTGCGTCGTTTCGAGCGAATGAAATTGAATCATCGGCCGACAGCCAAATTATAGGTTTTCCTCCCCCTCCGCCGCGAATGCTTCCTCTTCGAGCGAAATCCGACGATACGCCTCTGCCGATGGCAGCCCACGCCGGCGGTTGGCGGCGTACTCGCGAATGTAGCTCCAGTAGAAGCGGCAGATGCCGAGGCGCTGGATCTGGCGAAGGTGAGTGAGCTCGTGGCGAAGGATGGCCAGCGGATCATTTCCCTCGATGTAGATCCGTCGACCGAGCGTGATTCCGGCGACGCCGCGGAGCAGGAACGGCCGCAGCCACCACGGAAAACGGGTCCTGACGTTCGCGCCGTTCTCCGCAATTGCGTGCTGAATGTCTTTTGGCCACTCCATAGGTTGCGAGGTCTCGAGGTTCCGAGGTCTCGCGGTTCGTCTGAACCACGCGACCGCGCAACCGCGCGACCTCGAGACCCTTCCGTTAGAATCCCGAGTCATGCAAAAAGCAATCTGCGTTGCAATCGCCCTGACCGCACTGCCAGCGGTCGCTCAACAGCAGGACTTCAGCAAAGTGGAGATCAAGATCAGCAAAGTCTCAGGAACGGTTTACATGCTGCAGGGCTCCGGTGGCAACATCGGCGTTTCCATCGGCGATGACGGGATTGTCGTCGTCGACGACGAATTCGCACCGCTCGTGCCGAAAATTCGCGCCGCCCTGGCGACAATCTCCAGCAAACCCATCAAGTTCATTTTGAATACGCACTATCACGGCGATCACACCGGCGGCAACGCCGAGTTGAGCAAAGACGGTCCGATCATCGCACACGAAAATGTCCGCAAGCGTCTGCAAAGCGGAACGACGACGCTCGGCCGGTCGACTCCGCCCGCTCCGAAAGAGGCCCTGCCGGTGATCACGTTCAACGACCGGGCGACCGTGCACGTCAACGGAGAAGACATTCGCGCCATCCACATGCCGCACGGACACACCGACGGCGATGCGGTCATCTGGTTCACGCAGTCGAACGTGGTGCACATGGGTGACGACTTCTTCAACGGCACATTTCCGTTCGTCGACATCGACAACGGCGGCAGCGTTCGCGGGATGGCGGCGAACGTCGATACAGTCGTCACGCAGATTCGGGACGACACCAAAGTCATCGCCGGTCACGGCCCACTCGGTGACCGCGCCTCGTTGCGCGCCTTTGGAGAAATGCTGCGAGGCTCGCTGGCAGCCGTCGACGCAGCGATGAAGTCGGGCAAGACGATCGATCAAATCAAGCAGGAGAAGGTGCTCGGGCCATGGGAGAAGTGGGCGGCAGGCTTCAACAATCTCGACCGATGGACGGAGACGCTGTATCGCGAACTGGGCGGAACGATTCCCGCCCCTGCGGCGACGTCAACACAGCATCACTGACGCCGCTTCACCGATAGCGTCAGCTCGAATCTCGCCACCGGCTCGCTGCCGAGTTTCGCCGGCACGGTGGCTGTGACGTGAACCGTCGTTTCCTGACGCTCGCCGGTAGCCATTGCGCGGCCGACGAGATCGCGAATGGCGCTTCCCTCTTCACACACGAAGTGCACATCATCCTCGGCGCGCTTGAAGAATTCGCCTTTGACGTCTTTGAAGAGAAATGAGACGGAGCGTTTCGTACGCGTAATGAGATTGAATGCGATCAAACCGCCGGCGACGTCGGCCCCCATGACCAGGACGCCGAGGTACATGGCGTGAATGTCGCGACGGCGGGTGCGCCAGTTGAGCGGGATGACGATCTCGCAACGTTCGTCGTTCAACTCCAGGATCGACGGCCGCACGAACCAAAGCAGGTACACGTTGCGAAGTGCCCAGCCGCGGACCCAGAGCGTCTCACGCCATCGCCGCTTCATCGAACAGCCCGCCCCATGATCCGATCGGCCACCCACGCCGGGAGAACACGCGAGAATCGCGTCAACGCGGACATCGGCAACGGAAATTCGACGACGCGAGCGCCGCGCTCGATGCCGTCGATGATGATCTTCGCCGCGCGCTCCGCGGTCATCAGGAAGGGCATCTTGAACTCATTCTTCTCCGTCATCGCTGTGGCGATGAATCCGGGATTGACGGTGATGACGCGAACGCCGAACTTTGCGACCTCCACACGAGCTGATTCGAGAAACGTTTGCATCGCCGCTTTGCTGGCCGAGTAGCCGGCGGCGGTCGGAAGTCCGCGCAAGCCGGCGAGCGATGCCATGCCGGCAAAACGTCCGGATCGCCGCTCCATCATCTGCGGCACGACAGCGTCGAACAGATACAGCATGCCGAAGTAGTTGACGCGCATCATCAACTCGGCATCGGAGACGGATTTCGCCGCCCATCCGGTCGTGCCGACACCGGCGTTCGCGATCGCGATATCGACTTCCCCTGCGCGGGCAACTGCATTGCGAACGGCGGCGGCATCGGTGACATCGCAAGGAATCGGAATCGCATCCGGCAGCTCGCCAGCAAGCTGCTCGAGCCGATCGGCGCGTCGGGCCAGCAGCGCGAGCGCGTAACCGCGTCGCGAGAGCTCGCCCGCCATCGCCGCGCCGATGCCGCTGGATGCGCCGGTGATGATCGCCCGTTTCACTTCAGCTCCGGCAGTTTTGCGCGTTTCTTGAAAACGTCTTCGAAGAGATCGCCAATTTTCGCCAGGCGGTCGGGCATCGTTTGAAGGTTGAATCTCTTCGGATCGAGCTTCTTGTTGATCTCCTCCCAACGCAACGGGGCCGACACCGGCGCGCCGTCGATCGCGCGCAGCGAGTATGGTGCGACCATCGTTTTCCCGTAGCCGTTCTGCATGCAGTCGAGATAGAGGCGTCCGCGGCGGTTGGCGATCGACCGTTCGACCGTCATCGACGGGACTTTCGACGCCACCGCAGCGCTGATCGAGCACGCGAAGTCAACTGCCTGTTCATGCGTGTATCCGGGCGCGAGCGGGATGAAGACATGAATGCCGCGCTTGCCGGACGTCTTCGGCACGCCCGGCAGTTGCAGGTTCTCCAGCAGGCCTCGAATCACGGTCGCCGCTTCGATGGCCTGCTCGATCCCCTTCCCTTTGGCAGGATCGAGATCGAATACAAACCAATCCGGCTCGTTGAGGCTCGCGCCGCGCGAGGACCACATGTGAATCGTGAGCACCGACATCTGCGCAAGCCAGCGCAGCGTCTCGGGCTTGTCGACGACGAGGTGCCGCACGGTTTTGCGGCTGCTCGCGCGCGTCGGCGTGTCGATGGTCGTCAGCCACGCCGGTCCCTCCCGCCCGATGTTCTGATGAAACCACGATGGCTTGTCGATGCCAGCGTTCCAGTGCTCCAGCGCAAGCGGCCGATCGCGCAGCGCGCGGATCATCGGCGCCGCCACCGCGTCATAGTAATCAGCGACGTCCTGTTTCGTGATCTTGTCGCGTGGATAGAGGATGCGCTCGGGATGGGAGAGCTTGACCGAGCGGGTGGCGGGTGGCTTGTGGCGGGTGGCCCCGGCCCACCCGCTACCCGCCACCCGCTTCCCGCCCGTTTTCATTGGTTTTTCCCGCACGACTTCCTCCGGCGACTTATCTTCTCTCAGGCCGAGGAAAGAAGGGTGGCGAAGTTTGTTGTCCTCGGTCCACTCGGTGAAGGCAACCTGTCCGACGAATCGCGGCTTCACCCAGGTCGCGTCCCGCACGCGCGGCGCATCCTTGACCAGTGACTTCGGCACGACGTCCTTCGACAGCTCGTCCTTGAACCAGACACGCTGCTTCGCTGAGAAACCGGTGCCGACTTTTCCCGCGTAGTTCAGCTCGCCGTCGTCGCCTTTCACCGCGAGATGAAGAGATCCGATTTCCTTCGACGAGTGCGTGCTCGGATTCCACCCGACGATGATGAACTCCTGCTCGTTGAGCGCCTTGACCTTCAGCCACTCTTTCGAGCGCCGCCCTTCATAGCATGAGGTCTTCTTCTTGGCGATGATGCCCTCATAGCCCGCGTCCGCAGCTCGCTTCAACGCTTCGCTGCCGGGAGGGGCGAGCTGCTCGGAGACGCGCACGCGGGCAGGCGGGCGGCGGAGGAGCTTCTCCAGCGCGGCGCGGCGTTGCTCGTATCTTTGCTGTCGCAGATCGCGACTGTCGAGCCAGATGAGGTCGAACAGGAAAATCAGTTCGCGTTGCTCTCCTTGTTGCAGCAGTTGAAATCGCGGTGCACCTCTTTCGTCGAGGGCCACGATTTCGCCGTCGAGCACCGCCTCTTTCACCTTGATCTTCGCCACCGCATCGGCAATCACGGGAAATCGCGGAGCGAGATCGAGCTCGTTGCGGCTCCACATCGCGATGCGGCCGTTCACGATCGCGACGAGGGCGCGAAAGCCGTCGTACTTCATTTCGTAGGACCAGTTCGCGTCGTCCGACGGCGCAGCATCGGCGAGCGTGGCCAGCATCGGCGGGAAGACTTTACGCAGGAGTTGCTCGGGTGTCATAGTCAGGACTCAGGACTCAGGACTGAGTGAAGGGGATCTCAGTCCTAAGTCCTGAGTCCTAAGTCCTGAGTCCTGAGTCCTCAGTAGTCCTCAGTTCTCGTGTCACTCGCATTTGATCACGTGCACTTCGTCAAATCCTTCGTCGAGAGCCGGCGGCTGCAGCTTCTTCTGCGCTACGAAAATGGCCACGTCGGGAACATGCCCCCGCCCTTCCCGCTGCCGGTTGCGCATCAATGCGGTGCGCACACTGCACTCGAAATAGTAGGCGATGATGCGGGCGCCGTGCCGCTTGCCCAAGGCGATCAGCGGCGAGCGAATCGCGCACGAGGGGTTGGTATTGTCGACGACGACGGACTTCCCTGCGGAAAGCGCCTGCTCAACGGCGAGCGTCTGCCTATCGTCGCGCCGGCGCGCGTTCGGCATCAGATCTTTGCTGATGTGGACATGAGTCGCCGCCAGATTGGCGAAGTAATACGTCGACTTGCCCGCTGCGGGGAGACCGACGAAGATGATGAGTTCGGGCACTGCGATATCCTAGGCCGACAGTGACAACGGAAGAATTGAGAACTGCCGCCACCGATGTCGCGCGCGCGCTGCGCGAAAACGAAACGATGTCCACTGAGCTGCGCAATCGATTCATCGCCGTCCGATCGGAGCTCTTTGAGCGCGGCATCTTCGATCCCGTGCTCGCGCGCTTCGACACGATCACCGTGCCGCGAGCGTCGACGCAAGAGGTCGCCAGTCAGTTGGCCGCTGTCGCCGAGAGCCTGCGCTGACGCTGTATCCGCTGTGTAACCAGGCGCGCGGCCGTTATTTGCTAGGATGTAATGTTCCAACGAAGTAGCAATTCAGCTCATGTTCGAAAGCGTCGTGCCCGAGACGTTCGAAGCACGCAGCAAACGCGTTTTCTATGAGACGCTGCCGCTCTCGCTTGCCCTGCACGCGATGGCAATCGCTGCAGCAGCGGTGATCGCGGTGTGGAATGTCGTTTTCCCGGTGCAGTCGCCGCGTCTCGTGCGGGCTTACAGCCTGGCGACTATTCCAGAACCGCCCCCGCCGCCGCCCCTCCCGCCCGCCGGCGCGCCCGCGCCCAAGCAGGTGGCGATGCCGAAACCGATTCCGTTGCCGGACAAGATCGTAGCGCCAACGGTCATTCCCGACATCATTCCGGCGATCC
>WNGB01020938.1_pt1 | contig 13184 bp, 14 predicted proteins | sample 5400681 | NCBI WGS metagenome assembly WNGB01 (sample SAMN13153367, study PRJNA577476) | soil metagenome | isolation source: 115 cm soil or saprolite under grassland replicate 2 | place: USA:California | collected 2016-06-15 | reverse complement strand
ATGCACGCATCGATGCTGGCGATTTTTTGGAGCACGCGAAAGTGCACCAGGATCTTTACGGCACATTACGCGAACCGGTCCTGACGAATCTGAAAAATGGTGTGGATGTCCTGATCGACATCGACACGCAAGGAGCCGCTACGATCCGCAATTCTGACGATCCGATTGTTCGGCAGGCCTTGGCGGACATCTTCATCATGCCTCCTGACGTTGAAGAGTTGCGGAGACGATTGGCGAAACGCGGAACGGAAACGGCGCAACAGATCGAGTCGCGTCTCGCCACAGCCATGCGAGAAATGGAATTATGGCGCGATTACCGTTACACTATCGTCAGCGGTTCAGTCGAAGAAGATCTCGAAAACGTCCGCAACATCATGTCTGCTGAAACATTCTTGAGCAAGCGGCTGACGCCAAATTGATCGATATGGCTGCAATTGAGAAAATTTCCAGACGTAAGTTGGAGAAAACCAGTCCCCGAAAAGTGGTGGACATTCCCGCTGCCAGGAAATCGGTCGTGCTCGGTGTCACTGGATCGATCGCGGCATACAAATCCGCAGAGCTTGCCAGTCTGCTGATCAAACAAGGTCACGAAGTTTTCGTGGTGATGACACACGACGCGACCGAATTTATTTCGCCGCTCACGTTGCAGACGCTGTCGAAAAATCCGGTGATCACGAGCTTCTTCGACGAAAAAGAAAACTGGAGACCGGGCCACATTGAGCTTGCGGACCGCGCGAACCTGCTGCTGATCGCGCCCGCAACTGCGCATATAATCGCCGAGCTCGCGCACGGTCTGGCGGGTCATCCGCTCGCGGCCATCGCGCTCGCCACCCGCGCGCCAATTCTGATCGCACCGGCGATGAACGGAAAAATGTGGGCGCACCCCGGGACGCAGGAGAACGTGGAAAAACTCAAAGCGCGCGGCGTCGAATTCATCGGGCCGGAAGAAGGAATGCTGGCGTGCGGATACGAAGGACTCGGCCGTTTGTGGAAAGTGAACGAGATCGCGTTCCGCGCGGAATTTCTTCTTACCCGACACGACAAACTGATCGCGTGACATTTCTCATCACGGCCGGTCCGACGCGCGAAGCAATCGATCCAGTCCGTTACATCTCCAATCGTTCGTCCGGAAAAATGGGCTATGCCATCGCCGAAGCAGCATTGGATGCCGGGCACGACGTGATTCTAATCTCCGGTCCGGTGAATCTCACGCCGCCGCGCAACGCCAAAATCCTTTCTGTTTCTACTAGTGACGAAATGTTCGAAGCGGTATGCCGGCACGCGGACGAGTCGGACATTTGCGTCCTCTGCGCTGCGGTGGCGGATTACAAGCCGGCTGAAGTCTCGCCAGTTAAAATCAAAAAGTGCGCCGCTCAAGTTTCGCTCGAATTAGTTCCCACGCGCGACGTTCTCCAGTCGTTAGGCCGACGACAGGACCGGAAATTTCTTCTCGTCGGCTTTGCCGCGGAAACGGATCACCTCGAAGCAAACGCCACGAAAAAACTGCGCGAAAAGAATTGCGATTTCATCGTCGCGAACGATGCGCGCGTCGGAATGGAGACCGACGAAAATGAGTTGCTGATTCTGTTTCGTGATGGTGAAACGAAGAAAATTTCGCGCGCACCAAAAAAAATTCTCGCGCGTGAGCTGGTGAAAATTTTTTCAAATTCGCAACAAAAAAGTTTGACAAAAAAGATGTGATGATTACTGAACGCACATAAGTGAAGTCATTCCCAACTCTTCACAACGTTCCGCGTTGCGGATTGAAAGGGGGGAATTAGTCGATGGCAAAGAAAAAAGCAGCAAAGAAAAAAACAGCGAAGAAAAAGAGGCACTAAGCCCATCGCTGTATTAACGGCCCCGAATTTCTTCGGGGTCACAACCCTAACTTCAACCCGGGAGGAGAAATTTATTTCCCTCCCGGTTTTTTTTGTACCGGCTAGCGAAATGAATGTGTCATCCTGAGCGAAGCGTAGCGAAGTCGAAGGATCCCGTGGAGTCGCCTTGAGGTTTTGCTGCGGGATTCCTCGACTTCGCTCGGAATGACAATTAGTTGGTGTGTTTTCAATCGTGCACTTTGTATTCTTTGTGCGACGTAATGCTTCCCGATGAAGCATTACCTCGATGCAGCGGAGAACGCCGCCCGCGCTGCCGGTAAATTATTGCGCGAAAATTTTCAACGGCGGCAGCGCGTTAAGGCTGTCGCGGCGCATGACATCAAATTGGAGATCGATGTTCAGGCGCAGGAGTTAATTGGCAAATTGCTTCTCGAAGAATTTCCCGCGCACGCGCTTTACGGCGAAGAAGGGATCGTCGGAGATCAGTCCAGCGACCACCAATGGATTGTCGATCCGCTGGATGGAACGGTGAATTACTTCTACGGCATTCCTCATTTTTGCGTTTCCATTGCGCTGCGCTTGCACAAGGAGATCGTCGTTGGCGTAATTTATGATCCCATTCGCAACGAGATGTGGACCGGACAACGAGGCGAGGTTTCGAAATTGAACAGAACTCCGATCCATGTGAGCGATCGCGCGGAGCTCGCCGAAGCCGTTATCTCGATCGGTCTCGCCAAAACCGGAGAGACGATCAACACGAATTTCCCGCTGCTTCAGCAAATGATTCATCGCGTGCGCAAATGCCGCGTGCTCGGGAGCGCGGCGCTCGACATGACGTACGTAGCGTGCGGACGACTCGATGCATACATTGAAACGGGAATCAGCTTGTGGGACATCGCCGCGGGTTCGCTCCTGGTTGAAAACGCGGGTGGAACTGTCGATCTTCGCCCGCGAGAGAACATGAAAGACAAATACAGCATCGTCGCGTCAAACGGTCTGATCGATTTGAAACTGTAATGAATGACTTCAGCAGAGAACGGAATTCGTTAGACCGTTACATCGTTACATCGGATTTGCGGTTCAACGATTCAACGATTCAACGATTTAACGATTTAACGGGGCGAAGCCCATGATCCGCTCCGGCATCGGTTACGACATCCATCGTTTCGCCGATGGACTGAAACTGATTTTAGGCGGCGTCGAGATTGCCCACCCGCGCGGACTGGAGGGACACTCCGACGCAGACGTTCTCTCGCACGCGATTGCCGACGCGTTGCTCGGCGCGATCGGCGCCGGCGACATTGGCCAGCATTTTCCAAACACCGACGAATCGATTCGCGGGATTAGCAGCATGGAGATTTTGAAGCGCGTGGGCAATTTGCTAAACGAGAGAAACGCGCGGGTCATCAATGTTGACGCAACGGTGATCGCCGAGGCACCCAAACTCGCGGCGCACGGTCCGGCGATGCGAAAAAACATTGCGGCAGCAATCGGTGTGAGCGAATCCGACGTGAGCGTTAAAGCGACGACGAACGAAAAGCTCGGCCCAATCGGGCAAGGCGAAGGCATCGCCGCAATCGCCATCGCCACAGTCGAATTGGACTAATGGCCATTCGCTTCTTCGATACCTACTCGCGCGAAATTGGGGAATTCGAGCCACGCGATCCGACCGCGCGTCCAGTCAGAATGTACACATGCGGGCCGACCGTTTACAGCCGGGCGCACATTGGAAATTTCCGCGCGTATATCTTCGAAGATTTGCTTCAACGCCACCTTGAGCTGCGCGGCTACGACGTACATCGAGTGATGAACATCACCGATGTGGATGACAAGACGATCCGCGGCGCGCGCGAAGCCAAAGTGCCGCTGGCCAAATTCACCGAGCAGTTCAAACAGGCATTCTTCGAAGACGCCCACACGTTGCGTATCAAGCGCGCGGACGAATATCCGGCCGCGACCGACCAACGTTACATCGACAGAATGATCGAGATGATCAGTGAGCTGATTTCAAAAAGGCTCGCTTACCAGGCCGACGACAAATCAGTTTACTTTCGCATCAACAAATTTCCGGATTACGGAAGGCTCGCGCACTTCGATCTCACGCAATTGCAATCGACAGGCCGCGTGAAGCATGACGAATACGACAAGGAACACATTGGCGATTTTGCGTTGTGGAAAGCTTGGGACGAAGCAGACGGCGACGTGAAATGGGACTCGCCCTGGGGACCGGGTCGTCCAGGCTGGCACATCGAGTGCAGCGCGATGTCCATGGCATTGCTGGGCGATCAGATCGACATCCACAGCGGCGGCGTCGATAACATCTTCCCGCATCACGAAGCGGAGATCGCGCAGAGCGAAGGCGTGACTGGAAAGAAGTTCGTGAATTACTGGCTGCATTGCGCGCATCTGCTGGTGGACGGCCAGAAAATGGCAAAGTCGTTAGGCAATTTTTACACCGTGCCCGATATTGTGGCCAAGGATTACACCGGGCGCGAACTCCGTTACGCGCTTTTACGTGTGCACTATCGCGTGCCGTTGAATTTCACCTGGGAAGGAATGAATGAGGCCCGCGAGTCGTTAGCCCGAATCGACGAGTGGCTGGCGCGGCTAAGAGAAATCGCAAAAAGCGGAAACGTCCAACGCCCAACACCCAACGCTCAATGTCCAACCATTACTTTTGAAGACGCGCTGGATGACGATCTCAACATTTCTGCTGCGCTCGGTTTTCTATTCGAATCCATTCGCGAAACCAATCGCGCGATGGATCAAAACGAAATGGACGCGGCTTCGGCAAGTACATGGCTGGACTGGTGGAAACGGATCAACACCGTCCTTGATCTTGAAGCTGAGACTGACGTCACCATTCCGCATAAAGTGGAACAACTGGCAGAACAACGCGAGAACGCACGGCGCGAAAAGAATTGGAAACGCAGCGACGAACTGCGCGAGCGGATCTCTGCACTCGGCTGGGAAGTGCGCGACACGAAAGACGGACCAAGGCTCACGCGCGGCGCTGGAGCTGCGTAACACATTTTGCGTTCATTGCTCTTCGAACGTGTAATCAAATCGCTCGATCTCCGGAGCGAACCGGTTACGCACCAATTCGCGAAGTTCTTCATCATAATATTTTGAGTAATGCTCGCGATTTGAGCGGTTGTATTGCGGCAGGGTTGATGGCGAAATGCCAATCGCCGTGCACACAGCGCGAAAGTCGTCGGCAAGATTTTCGAACCGCATGATGTAATCGACGTTGGCTAACGGGTCTTCTTCGCCGTTGTCCAGTCGCAGATAGTCAGCCACCGACACAGCTTTGGAAATTATCCCGTAGAATTTTTTCCGGTTCCAGGTTTCGGGATTTTGCGTGGGCGTGAAATAGTACGAGACCATTCGATCCCACGGATTCCGCACACAGGTGAACTTATACAGATTCCGAAATTGCTCGCCCCCCAAGGCATCGCGATACTCGCTCAGCGTCGAGTGTTTCTTGAGTTTGTACTTTGGATTGCGCAGTCCGAAGCGCTCGATCCCGTCCTGCTCTTTTCGTAGAGCAATGAGTTGATCCTCCGAGTAATCGCGCAGGACGCTCTGTATCGAATTACCGGCTGTTTTTGGAATGTGAACGAATAGGAAACGTTTCTGCAGCGAGATCATCCTAGCCTCAGTCTACCTCATATTGCTTAGGTCTTGCCACTAAGCCACGCGTTACTTATTGTGATTCACACGTGAAAACAGCGCCGGTGCCCCCTCGCGGCGAGGCGGAAAGTCGGTATGAATCATTCGCCTCGACTCGTTGGTCAATAGTCCTCGAAGCGGGCAATTCGGCGACGGTCTCCGCTCACGCATTCAATGCGCTGTCGGAACTATGCCAAATTTATTGGCGTCCGCTCTATTCCTTCTTACGCAGACAAGGATGTGGCCCAGAGGATGCCCGGGATTTGATCCAAGGCTTTTTCGCTGATCTGATCGAGACTCGCGCGTACGCGCGCGCCGATCGCGAGAAGGGACGGTTCCGTTCTTTTCTCCTCGGCACACTGAAACATTTCGTCGCCGATGTGCATGATCGAGGACGGGCTTTGAAACGCGGCGGCGGTATGATCCTTACGAGCTTGGACGATCAAGCTACCGCAGAGGCGGAGATGCAAATCGCGCGAACAACGAAATGGCAACCGGAGGAAGTCTATGACCGTGAGTGGGCAGCCTTGCTTTTGCGGCAAGCGGTGGATCGGCTGACGAAAGAATGCGCGCTTGCGGGCAAAGCAGACCTTCTTAGCCACTTGATGCCATATCTTTCAGCCACCGAAGAATCAGCGATCCCGTACGAACAGATGGCCCAACGAACGCATCGGCCAGTCACTACGTTGCGCAGTGATGTTGCTCGATTGCGCAAGCGCTATCGCGCGATTCTGCGCGAAGTCGTGCGCGACACGGTCTTTGAAGTCGAAGACGTGGACGAAGAACTGCGATATTTGTGCCGCGTCCTGGCCGCGCGGTAGCGGAGCGTGCAATCAAGCGTTAATTCCGTGCCAAAGATTCGGTGCTTGGACGTGCCTTAGAATCTGCGTCCATAGGGACGTTCTAAGGCGAGAATACACGGCCTTCCTCTTAATGGTGGGGCACGACTTCGTTCCCTTCTGCGATCCGATAAATCTCTTTTCGCTAAATTTTCTGCAATATCGCGCCGGATCTCCCGAAGTACGTCAGTGGAGACGAAAATCACAAACCGCTGAAAAGGAGATTTTAGTTATGAAAACTTTTATTGTTTACGATTTAGATACGGGATTACCCATCGCAGTTGGCGAAGCGATTAAAGCAGATTGGGCGCGTGTTGAAACGGCAGAGGAAACAAACATTCGCGCCGAAAATTTAATCGCAGAGGAAATTAGCCTGGGAAAGGAGTGCGAACTTCAATGAAGATGAAGTGTGCAGTAGTGGCTATGCTCATTTCGCTTGCGTTTGTATCGCAAGCATTCGCGGTATTACGACCGCTGTTTCCAGTCAAACCCGCGGCGCCATTTAACGGTGAACTCATTATCATAGGAGACGAGTTGGTGCTGCGATCCGCAAAAAAGCCTCTAATGCATCACCGGCTTCAGGCACACTAGCCAGTGCCTGGACAGACAGCTTTCGCCCTTGCGACGATAGCTGTCCTTTCGTGGGCTAGGCAAAGAGCTTCACGCGCGCGAGACACGGCATGATCTAGACGCACGAGTAGAAGGGCGACTTCGTCGAGGCTTCAGGCCTTTCGGCGTCGCCAGCTTTATTCTCGACATAGGCTGGCAGCGGGCTTATGAGAGACCTTGTCGTCAGACAGCCCACATGGCCCCCGAAGCGCAAGAAGAGATTGAGCGCAAGATCGGGCAATCGTTGCCTCGGTCTGGCTTGACCTCTTAGCTCAAAGCAAATGCAACTTTCTTCGCAGCAGTTTCTGATCTGTCCGACCTGCGGCGCTGCGCTTGAGGAAACATTCGGTGGCGGAGGCGGCTGCATGTTTTGTCTGTTACAGGCGGGAATCGGCAGCGAAGAAGAAGGGGCGCAAGATTCAACCGTGGACGCTCTCGGGGGCAGCACGCGCTTTGGTGTGTATGAAATCGATTGTCACGCGGATGGAAGTCTCTGCGAGCTTGGCCGCGGAGCGATGGGCGTTACGTATCGCGCCACCGACACGTCGCTCCAGCGCAAGGTCGCCTTAAAGATTATCAAAACCGATATCGCCGAGCGAAGCGCCGACGCGCGCGAACGCTTTGTCCGCGAGGCGCGCGCGGCTGCAGCATTGCGGCACGAACACATCGCCACCGTTTACCAATTCGGAATGCGGCTTGAGACAGGACAATATTTTTATGCGATGGAATTAATCGAGGGCGAGACCCTTGATGAACGCGTTCACCGCGGCGGGCCGCTCGGTGCGCGTACCACCATCGGAATTGCAGACCAAGTCACCTCGGCCCTGGCCGCTGCAGAAAAACATGGGTTAGTCCACCGCGATTTAAAGCCAGCAAACCTGATGCTCGTTAATCCGGACGATCCCGAAGTGATGGGGAGCGATCAAGCCCTGTCCAAGCGAAGTAAAATACGCGCGCTCCGCAAGAGCGGGATTCCGGTGGTGAAAATCATCGATTTCGGTTTGGCCAAAGCTTTTCACACCGCAACCGATCCGAAGTCGCTGACCCACGACAGATTTGTCGGCACGCCGGCATTCGCCAGTCCGGAACAATTTGAACATTCTGCGCTCGACGTGCGCTCCGACATTTATTCGTTAGGCGAAACGCTCTGGTTCGCGCTTACAGGAAAAACGCCATTTGCCGGCCGTACTCTGTCGGAGATCCACCGCGCTCAAAAATCAAATGCGCTTCCCGACCCGGCACTGGCGAGTTAGCAGCGCGCCTGCGACGTTGTTCCCCGGAGGTACGCAGCGTGCGACGCACGCGCGCCGCTCTCGCAGTCGCAACCGCCATCGTTTTCGGCGTGTCTACACTTTTCCTCGCATATCGATCACGAGTCGAAAATGCGGCTTTGAGTGCCGCGCCAGACAAAAGCATTGCAGTGCTGCCGTTTGAAAACCTGAGTCGTGATCCGGATAGCGCCTATTTCGCCGATGGGGTGCAGGATGAAATTCTAACCCGGCTTGCCAGTCTCGCCGATCTGAAGGTGATCAACCGCACCTCGGTGATGCAATACAAAAGCGGGGCCGCGCGCGATCTACATAAGATCGGCCAGCAACTCGGTGTCGCGCGTGTAGTGGAAGGAAGCGTCCAGCGAGCGGGAAATCGGGTGCGCGTTAACGCGCAATTAATTGATGTGTCCACCAATTTGGCGCTCTGGGGGCAGACGTTTGACCGCGATCTTGCTGATGTATTCGCGATTCAAAGTGAGATCGCCACTTCCATTGCTCACAAATTGCAGGCCAGCCTTTCGCCACGTGAAAAGACTGCTATTCAGCGAGCTCCCACAAATGATATCACGGCCTTCGAGCTCTACGCTCGAGCCAAGGATCTTCTTGCGGGCAGGAACGCGAAAGCCAATTTGCTCGAGGCGACTGATCTGCTGAACCAGGCCGTTGCGCGTGATACATCATTTTTCAAAGCATATTGCCTACTCGCTTCTTCTCACAACCGCCTCTATTTCCTCGGTAGAGACCATACTCCCGCGCGCCTGGGATTAGCCGAAGCGGCAATCGAAGCGGCATTTCGCATTCATCCAGATGCCGGTGAGGCACACCTCGCACGCGCCCAAAATCTTTATCGAGGCTACCTCGATTATGGCGGCGCTCTGGCCGAATTGGAAATTGCCGCCCGGAGCTTGCCTAACGATGCCAGTGTTTTCGAGCTGAAGGGTTATATCGAGCGTCGTCAAGGCAAACTAGAAGAGGCGGTGCGCAGCCTGGAACGCGCCATGGATCTGGATCCACGCAACAGCTTTGCGCTCCAGCAGATTGCCCTCACCTATCGTGACCTGCGTCGTTTCGCCGAGCAAAAATCGGCTTTGGACCGCGCGTTGGCTATCGATCCAAATAATCTCGAGATCAAACTCGAGCGCGCGACCGCGGAATTCTATTGGAAAGCTGATACCCGCCCGCTTCACCAATTGGTCGATTCAATTCGAGCCACAAATCCCGGTACCACTCGAGACGTCGCCGAGTATTGGCTTTTTTACGCACTGGCCGAACGCGATGCCGCTGCCGCAAAAAATGCCGTGATCGCGGCAGGTGAAAACGCGGCTTTAACCGACGACGCCGTCGCTTTCAGTCGGTCCTTCATGGAAGGAGTTATTGCCCGTATGACGAACGACCAGGCAGGCGCACAGGCGGCTTTCACTGCGGCGCGCGCGGAGCAGCAGAAAATCCTTCAAGCTCCCGAAAGTTACGGCCCGGCCCTCTGCGTGCTGGGTCTGATCGACGCTGGACTGGGACGGAAAGAGGAAGCGCTGCGGGAAGGCCGACGTGCAGTTGAGCTAATTCCCGTAGAAAAAGATGCAATTTACGGAATCGGTATGGTCAAATACTTCGCGATGATCGCCGCATGGGCTGGTGATAAAGACCTCGCCTGCGAGCAGCTTACCATCGCCACCCGTCCTCCGACCCGACTTCTCTATGGCGAATTGAAGCTGCTGCCGTTTTGGGACCCACTGCGTGGCGATCCGCGCTTCGAAAAAATCATCGCCTCTCTCGCACCGAAGTGAGGCTTAACGTTTAGACATCTTCGTAAACCCCTAAGACGCCATGAAGCGCTTTATCGGGGTCGAGCCATTCGTTCAGGTTAGCCGATTGTTGAGCCGTAAGTGTGTTCAAACCAGTTTTGTGTTTGTCTTCTTCGGTCATCAAGTGCTCGATCCGTTTACCCCTCTCGATGCTTATCGTGACCACGAAAAGACCGTAATCTTTGGTAAGAGTTTTTTTTTGCTGATTTTTCATATCTATTTTTCTTCCTGTTCTTTTCGGGTACAGGTGGCATGGAAAAATCTTGCGTGCGCATGGTGGCGATCCGGCTTCGATCAGGGTCGAGCCATGCGTTGAGTTCAGCCTTTTGCTCATCCGTGAGGCTTCCGACACCAGTATCCTCTAGCTCACCCTCGGTCATCAACTGCTCGATCAATTTGTTCCTTTCAAATGTTAGCTGGATCAGTTTTTCATCCCTAATAAGACTTACCCTCATAATGAAAAGAGCGTCAGCTTCAGTACGAATTCTTTTGGGCTGATCTTTCTTGTTCATTTCTTCCGGTTCTTTATCGGGTAGAGGTGGCATGGAAAAATCTTGCGTGCGCATGGTGGCGATCCGCGCTTCGGAGGAATCGTCGCCTCTCTCGCCCCCCGAAGTGAAGTATCATGTTTAGGCATCTTCGTAAACCTGTAAGAAGGCTAGAATCGCTGAGCGCTACAGCATGGACTAAAGCTCACCCAGTCCCATGGGTTTCGTACAGCAAATCCGAGTCCCACCGACGAGCCTTGAACGTGGCAGTGCAGTCCGCTCATTCGTTTAGGACGGCGGAAGCAAAGCGGGCCTATTAACGGGCCGGAGGTAAGGCTTACTCGTGTCCTGGCCCTGGAGCAATCACTTTGTCAGGATCGAGCCATGCGTTGAGTTTAGCCCTTTGTGGATCCGTGAGGCTACCCACACCAGTATCCTCTAGGTCATTCGGGGTCATCAACTCCTCGATCAATTTCCCTCTTTCAAACGTTAGCTGGATCAGTTTTTCTTCCCTTAAAAACGCTACCCTGACAATGAAAAGAGCTTCATCTGGAGTAGGTGGAGGTGGCATGGATCAAATCTTGCGACCGCGTGCAAAACACGTCAAGAAAATTGTGTTGCAATGCGAGCCCTCGGTGCGGTTTACTGATCAACGAACCCCCTTCTGGCGCCGTTACTTAGAACCTGGAGCTATCTATGCCAACCAACGACAAAAGCATCAAACTGAGCGTGACCGTGAAATCCCGCCTCCAACGCAAATACGCCCCAGCCGACCTCCAGCAAATTAATGACAAGGTTAAATGGTGGATTGCGGCAGATGTCAAACGGGGTATCCAGACCGTGCACGTACATGTGGATGATACTAAGGAAATGGATGATCTTGGCGTGAAGCCGGTTTCAGGGGAAGCTACCGCTGAGAAAATCAAACAGGCCATCGAGGATCTATGGGTCTCCGACAAGCTTCCGGCTACGCCGCACTACCTCGTCCTCTTCGGAGCCGAGGATATCGTCCCCATGTTCCAGGTCCCCAACCCATCGTATGACCCGAATGGAATAGACACTGATCAAACCGTGCCCAGCGATAATCCTTACGCCACGCCTTTGGCCTTTGAGCCCTTGGACCCGACAAACTCATACCTAATTCCGCAGCGGGCAATCGGTCGCATCCCCGATATGGTGTCTGACCCTGGCAAGGGTGATGCGGCGTGGCTCCTCGCCTATCTTGAGACCGCTACCAAATGGGAATCGCAAGACAAGAGTGTTTACAAAGTTCCGTACGCCATTTGTACCGCCGAAGCCAGGTTCGCAGGCAATGAGTTCATGCAAAAAACGTTTGACGACCCTGGCTTACGTCCTTTTATCTGCCCGACGGATTCCGACGCCGTCGATTCACCCACTGCCCGCGACCACCTCTCGGCTGGACTGCACATCATTAAGTGCCATGGCAATAAGGAGGACCCGACGTTCTGGGGCTTCTCGGTATTGGACCAACGCACGAAAGAGCATCCGTGTGCCGCAATAACCAGCGCAACGCTGACAGCGCTCCTTAAACCTTCCGCAGTGGTCGCTTCAATGTGCTGTTACGGTGCACAAATCTTTTCACCTTCCGATCCAAATGCCAGGTCTCGCGGCGAGTGGCCGCTGGCGAGCACCTATCTGCGCAACGGCGCCCTCGGCTTCGTTGGTTCCACCATGATGGCGTGGGTTGGTCGTTCGCGGATGGGCGCTGCCGACTGGATTGTCCAAGGCTACTTGAAAAACGTTTTGGCGGGAGACTCGATTGGGAATGCTTTTCTCGCAAGCAAGCAGGATTACCGTAGCCACTACAGTATGAAGGACGACATATTAGCCGAAGAGGAGGAGAAGACCCTGATTGAGTATATTTTACTGGGCGATCCGTCAATTCATCCAGTGAGTAGCTCGCAAAGTTCCCCGGGTCTACTCGCCGTTCAAAAACGTTCGCGGCGGCGGGATGCCCGCGAAAAGCTGGCCAAGGGAATCCGCGAGTGCCTTCCGATCCGATCGGACGCCACGAAGGCAGACAAGGACAAGGCCAAGGACGTGTTTAAGGTTGCCAAAAAAGAGATCGCAAAAGCAAAACAGGGCGTCACGAACCTAAGGAAGTTCGGGATCAAAGCGACCGCGGTCCAGGTGAAAAGAGTAGATGCGCCCTTGCCCAAGTCGCGAGAAATGAGCCAATCGCTGGAATACTATTGGCGTGGAAAGCGCTATCGCGGTGGGCAAACGCAGTTCTGCGTGCTAAAAGCGGAAACTGACCGAGACGGCAACCTTGTGCCGGGCAAAACGGTGCTGACCTACAGCAGTTAACGGCAGTAAAGCGCTGCAACGCCAAGTGGTTAGGTGCATAGTTCCTTCACTGTTCTCTCTCTGGTTTCAGCCGATTCTTTGGCCGAATCCATCTTCTTGATTTTTCGTTGAACCGTTCCGCGTCTGATCCCATCAGCGCGATCGTGCCCCGTGCTCGGCGCTAAAGATTCGGAAATCTTTTTGCCACGCCGGCTCACATTTTCCGAAGGAACAGGTAAATGAACAATCCGATCCAAAACGAAGCTGAAACGCAAGAGCTCAGGCGTGAGATACCTTTTCGGTCCGCACCGAAGGACGAAACAAACGAGCGAACAGGTATCGCTATCAGAGATCCTGA
>WNGB01021790.1_pt1 | contig 13187 bp, 11 predicted proteins | sample 5400681 | NCBI WGS metagenome assembly WNGB01 (sample SAMN13153367, study PRJNA577476) | soil metagenome | isolation source: 115 cm soil or saprolite under grassland replicate 2 | place: USA:California | collected 2016-06-15 | reverse complement strand
CAAAGAAAAATAATCTGCGAAAATCTGCGAAGTCTGTGGACGATTCAAAATCTTTGCCCAACTCGCGCAAGGTTTACGTAAGCGGTAAACTTAATCCCGACATCCGCGTGCCGTTCCGCGAAATTTCGCTCGCGCCGACGAAAACGATGAACGGCGAGATTGAAGTCAACGAGCCGGTGCGCGTTTACGACACAGGCGGGCCGTGGGGTGATGGAGATTTTGCCGGCGATGTCGAACAAGGTTTGCCGGCGCTGCGGGCAAAATGGATCCACGATCGCGGCGACGTTAAAGAAATAGAAGGACGAAAAGTTCAGCCCATCGACGACGGATACTTATCGGAAAATCACGCCTCGCAGCGAAATGGCGAGGTAGGGCGCGACCGCCGGGCGCGCCGCGATTTTGCGCGCAGACCTTTGCGCGCAAAATCACATCCCGTGACGCAGCTTTGGTACGCGCGCCAGGGAATCATCACGCCGGAGATGGAGTTCATCGCCATCCGGGAGAATGGAAGTCGGGCTTCCAGCCTGACTTGGCCGGCGGGCTTCCAGCCTGCCGAATCAAACGATCTTCGTCACCAACACCCCGGCGAATCCTTCGGCGCGGCGATTCCAAAAGAGATCACGCCAGAGTTTGTTAGAAGCGAAGTCGCCCGCGGGCGGGCGATTATTCCGGCGAACATCAATCACCCGGAAAGCGAGCCGATGATCATCGGCCGCAATTTCCTGGTAAAGATCAATGCCAACATCGGCAACAGCGCCGTCGCGTCTTCGATCGAAGAAGAAGTCGAGAAAATGCGTTGGGCAACGAAGTGGGGCGCCGACACTGTGATGGATCTTTCCACCGGCAAAAACATTCACGCCACGCGGGAATGGATCATTCGCAACTCGCCGGTGCCGATCGGCACGGTGCCGATCTATCAGGCGCTCGAAAAGGTCGGCGGCCGGAGGAGCTTACGTGGGAAATTTATCGCGACACGCTCATCGAACAGGCCGAGCAGGGGGTCGATTACTTCACCGTCCACGCCGGCGTGCTCTTACGCTTCATCCCTTTAACGGTTAAACGCGCGACCGGGATTGTTTCTAGGGGAGGGAGCATCATGGCCAAATGGTGTCTCGCGCATCATCAGGAAAGTTTTCTCTACACCCATTGGGACGAAATCTGCCAGATCATGGCCGCGTACGACGTCAGCTTCTCCATCGGGGACGGTCTGCGACCCGGTTCAATCGCGGACGCGAACGACGAAGCGCAGTTCGCCGAGCTATACACGCAAGGCGAGCTCACCCAGCGCGCCTGGAAACAGCATGTGCAAGTGATGAACGAAGGCCCCGGCCACATTCCGATGCACATGATCAAAGAGAACATGGAGAAACAACTCGAGTGGTGCGATGAAGCGCCGTTCTACACTCTCGGCCCGCTCACCACCGACATCGCACCCGGCTACGATCACATCACCAGCGCGATCGGCGCAGCGATGATCGGCTGGTACGGTTGCGCCATGCTCTGTTATGTCACGCCGAAAGAACATCTCGGTTTGCCGAACAAGAAAGACGTCAAAGACGGCGTCATCGCCTACAAAATCGCTGCCCACGCCGCCGATTTAGCGAAAGGCCATCCCGGCGCCCAATACCGCGACAATGCCATCTCGAAGGCAAGGTTTGAGTTCAGATGGGAGGACCAGTTTAACTTGTCGTTGGATCCGGAAACGGCCCGTGAATTTCATGATGAAACGCTTCCGCAGGAGGGAGCGAAAACCGCTCACTTTTGCAGCATGTGTGGTCCTCACTTCTGTTCCATGAAAATAACTGAGGATGTTAGGAAGTACGCCGCAGAGCAAGGGATCACAGAAGAAACAGCGATTCAGAAGGGATTGGAAGAGAAGGCAACAGAGTTCACGAAGAGCGGTGCAGAAATCTACGTGAATGGGTAGCGCGCCCGTCTCGGGCTCCGGTTTCGGTGTCTCGTCGAAACGAACTTTTGAAATTCCTTAATGCCTGCGCCAACCATCTATCTCATCTCCGGTTGCAACGGCGCGGGGAAAACGACTTTAGCCTAAGAATTTCTTCCGCACGAGGTGAAGTGCCTCCGCTTTTATAATGCTGACGAGATTGCGCGAGGGCTTTCACCGCTCGATCCGTCTACCGGTGCGATCAAAGCTGGGCGACTTTTGTTGGGCGAAGTTCGGGAATCGATAGATCGACATGAAACCTTCGCATTGGAAAGCACTCTCAGCGGCAAGACTTACGTTCGCATTTTCAGGCGTGCGCTTTCTCTCGGGTATGACCGATATTTCGGACGAGACAGCTCTGCTCACGTCGCTCGACAAAGCCGCTGCCGAGCTTGATGCCGGTGAAGGCGTTTCCCTCGAAGGCGTCCGCGAGAAAATCCGTCGCCGGCGACCCGATGGACGCCAAGGCAGCAGTTCTTCGCCTCGTCGACGATCTTGGCTTCGACCCTGTCGACGGTGGGGATCTGGACAACTCCTGGCGGCAGCAGCCCGGAACGCCAGCCTACTGCCGGGATCTTGAAGCCGCTGCTCTCCGGCGCGCGCTTGCCGAAGCCGACCGGAGCCGGATCGCCGAATATCGTGCCGAACAGGAGGCTCGGATCAGGAGGTATATCGCAGCGCAGAAACCAGGAGGCTCAGCGCGTAAATGAGGTTCTTATCAGGCGCTGGTCAACGTCATCGGTGGCGCGGGCCACGCCAAGCTGTGATAAGGACAAGAAGGAGAGAAAACGATGACTAAGCATAAGACGGGAACACGTGAAGAGTGGCTTGCGGCCCGCCTCGATCTGCTCGAGACCGAGAAGGCTGACGCGGCTAAGCGACCAGCTAGCGCGGCGGCGGCAGGATTTGCCGTGGGTTCGAATCGCCAAGGAGTATCGCTTCGAGACCGACGAAGGAAAAGCTATGCGGATAAAAATGTCGTGGGCATCGTTTTGACCCAACTCACTCGTTTCGATTGTCCGAAATATCTTGCCTGCCAGATCACAACTTGAAATGCTCCTTTGGCTCCTCGCGACCATGGATACAACGCTGGCCTTGTTTATCTATAAGTTGGTCTGCATTGGTAGCGGCCTGCTGGTCTGCTATTTTGGTTTTAGACTTTTTGTCCTCGGAATTTTTACCGGCGCCGGTGATCTCACCAGCCAGTTTCAAAGTACGAGACTAGTCTTAAAGAAGGCGGCACCGGGGACTTTTTTCGCGCTCTTCGGTGCCGTTGTCATCGGCGTGAGCCTGTGGAAAGGCCTACAGTTCGACGCCCGATCGCAGCCGCTTGCTCAAAACGAAACAAAAACGTACTCAGAAACAAGGTCGCAGGGTTTTGATGACGCGACGACCGGTGCAGCGAGCGATAAACTGGAGGCAACGCGGGCTGAGGCACGAACAACTATTTTTGAGTTGAACACCTTGCGGGCTCAGCTCCCGGCAGATTTTCCCAGGAACAAACTGGTCGATCTGCAAACGGCGATCCGCGATAGCAAGCTCGCCTTGCTTTATTCGGTCTGGAGCAAGGAGTGGGGCGACTACTCCCAATTCAAGGAATGGATTATCAACGGCGAACAACAACCGGCGCCAGCCGGCTTTCGCCCGGAGAGTGTCGAACTTTTCCATCATGGAGAAAAGAAATAGCGCGATCAGCGCTTTTTATCTTTTGTTCTTCGGCGCCTTGATGTCATGCGGCGTGGCGCACGCCGGAAACTGGAGTGGATTCTACGATAAAAAGACGCTCACTTACTGGGGCGAACAAATGCCTCCCGGTATTAGTGAGAATCTTCACGAGGTCGTTTGGCCGAAGCTGACGCAGGAAGAGAAGGAGGCGCTCGTCGGCGTGGTCTTGTCGTTTCCGCCGGAAGATTCTCAGCACCCGATGAATTTTTATGCGCAAGCGAACGGACAGCGCAAAACAATCGTAATGCCTATCTCGTCGCTACGATTCTATGGCGACCTGGCCATGGCTTATGCCTGGTTGAACACAAACAAATACAGCCTCGATCCAGTTACCGATTACCTCGCGATGCTGAAATATCAGTGGCCCGCTAAGCTGACGACAAAGCCCTACCGGCCGCTGGAAGTTCTCGGGATCCCAGCGAGTGCGCGTGAGGATTCTCATGTGTACAATGTATTTCAACGAGCTTTTGGAACTTGCGTCGTGTTCGTCATGGCACACGAGCTCGGGCATCTTTACTACCGTCATCCGTCTTACGATACCGTCGGGGTGGAAGTCGCACGCGCCAATGAAGAACAAGCGGATCAATTCGCGCTGGAAATCATGCGTCGAATCGGCGAAGCGCCTTTGGGAATGCCGCTCTTTTTCACAATCCTGACTCATCTGGAACCGTACAGTGGCGACGCGGATTATCTCGAGAATCGCGCGCGCAGTACGCATCCAGTCACGGCCAGCAGAATCCGGGCAATCGCCCGCGCGCTGGAAAAAAGTAGCGAAGATTATTCCAGAACCGGCGCAAATCCCGTCAAGAAAAGCTTGGAGATAAGAAATGTGGCTACGCAGTTGGACGTCATCGCGGTCAATTTGGAAGACAAAGGCGTTCAGGAATTGCTCAGGCAAAAGGGGTTGACCGCTCAACCGGAGTTGCTCGGGCCACGCAGACCGGGAGAACCTTCTTCAATGGCAGCCGGAGAATCAACGGACTCTCACGTTTTGTTTAGCGGAGCGTACCAAGGCGATTGGATCAATGCGAAAGGCACTTCGTTGCCGGGGGAATTGATATTGAAGCGGAAAGGCGAGGATGTCACCGGCACTTATTCTTTTGGCGTTGGCAACCTCACGCTCAAAGGCGTGATCGACGGCGAGAAGCTCTACTACAATTGGAAATGGGGAACTGATTACTTCGGCAAAGGCGTGTTACAGGCTGCGACTCCGGCTGGCGAGGAACTTTCGGGCACGTGGGGATACACGAAAGCTGACAAGGGTGCCGGGATATGGAAACTTCGCCGCAAAAGTCCCTAAGCGAAGTGCCCGGGCGCGACAGCGACACCGAATTGGAGCTCGCAATTCTCGGCCACGAATATACCGAGCCAACCCGTTGGGAGAAGCCAAACGTGCTCATCCTCCAGAGACACGAATACTACGAAACGCTTAAACCGTCTGGAAGCTCCGCAAAGACCGACCATGAACAAAGTCTGACTGAAGAAGAGGCTGTTGAACACGGGCGTTAAAAGAAAAGGCCGCTGTAGCGGCGGCCATGGCAGTCGCAACTCCGGGGAGCGCACGCGGCTCGCGTGCTGGTGATGGCGCCCTCGCCATCACGAACCTTTTGTGCTACAAGATCGACATGGGGATGAAAGCGGCAAAGGCTGAACCGGAAATCATCACACGGAACGGAAAACCAGTTTCAGTTATTTTGCCAATCAAGCAATACGAAGAATTAATCGAGCGAGCAGAAGATGCCGAAGATGTTGCCTGGCTGAAAAAGGCACGAAAGAAACCGCTCCATTATCGGCCGCTAGAGGAATATCTCGCCGACCGCAAAGCGCGTGTTTGAAGTTTTTCTTGAACGCGGTGCTGAAAAAGATCTTCGCAGGCTGTCCCAGTCACTTCACGATCGAATTGTCCGCGCAATTAACGCGCTTTCGAGGAATCCCAGACCGCCAAGCTGCCGAAAGCTTACCGGTGGCGAAAACGATTGGCGGATACGCGTCGGCGACTATCGTGTGATCTACGAAATCGCTGATGCCGATCACATTGTCCGAGTCAATCGTGTTCGTCATCGCCGAGAAGTTTACCGCTGAGAACTGATCAACGATGAAATCTAAAATGCGTCACAAACTAGCGATTGGTGTTCGAAAAACACGAGACCAAGCGGGAGCGGCCGGGTAGATGACATCAAAAGTCACCGCAGGGCGAGTTTCGCGGGCTGACGAAGCTCGTCAGAAGATTCGCAAGGTCGGCGAATTGATTCGGACTTTTAAACAGCCTCAAAGAAATCGAAGCTCGGGCCCGACAAGAATAAAGACATGACCCGTTTTTCTTTCCGTTTTCCTGACCCCAATTTCCTACTCCCAAGATGACCTACCAGATTTCCGTTTGACTTTGCTTCGCCGTTTTGGCATAACGAGCGAAATCAGCTTCCCATGAATACCACTAACATAGGCAGGCGAAAATTAATCATCACCGCAGCCGGCGCCGGCCTGGGTACTCTGCTGGCCAAGCGCGCCGCCGCCCAAGACACACGGGATATTACGTTTCCTTCGGCAGTGGATGCTGGAAGACTCCATCGAGAGGGCGTCCAGGATATTTCCGATACATTGGGAATAATCCCAATCTCAACCAAGGAGGGTTTGAATAAGCTCGTAGATCATCTAGTTGCCCAAGGTGTGATCACTGCCAAACAAGCTGACATTGTTAAACAGATTATCGGGGCAGTGTTTGACAGTGTGAACGCGGATCACCTGCCCGATCTGAATAAGATGGCTGACGAGATTAAAAAAATCTATGATACAATAGAAAAAAAAGCGGATGATATTGCTCTGGCAATCGCTGGCATCGCCCAAGACAGTGTAAAATATGCACTGGAACACATTCGTGAGATCGATTCAAAAACCGCACAAGAATTCGTCGCGAGCGATGTCGAAGGAGGGATTTCCGGTGCTGGAATGGGCGCTAAATTCGGAAAGAGAGGTCAGATTATTGGCGCTATCATTGGCACAGTAGCCTCATCGGCTTGGGAGGCATTCCGACGCTCGAAAACACCTAAACCGCGATAAGCGATCTACCTGGGAACCGCGGCGGTCATCATAATCCATTGGCGACTCATCGGACTTTCCGCGCGTAGCTCACGCGCGATCTCTGTCTTAACGGGAAGACCTTTGCGATGTTGAGCCAGGTCGATTTCACGCCATCGCACTTTGGCTAGTTCGACGTCGGCGCGGAAATATGCGGGCACACATTCGTCGATGGGACGCTCTACGTGCTACCTGGGCGAGAGAACAAAGATGTTCCGAACAAGTCCGAAGAATGGCGCATCGCTCGCCTCAATGTTGGGAAAGAAACGCCGGAGGTAAAGGACCTCGCGAAGATTCCATTCGCATCGCGGTCGCTCGCGTTCGACGGCGAACTCTTCCGGTCGAATCATCGCGCCGCGAACGAGACGGTGGCGTTTGCCATTCCCGACTAACGAGCGGCAATATCCACAAGTTCACAAAGGGCTGAACTCGATGCGATGAAAAGGGAAAAGAAGAAATGAACCGGGAGCCGCTCCCTAGAACCGCTTTCGAATTTGCAAATGTCAAAAGTGAGGACCGACCCCAACCTGATCCGGTGGTGGGGCGGTGTCGGTTTCAACGCGCGAAAGCAAAATGACGAAATGCTGACATCACACCGGCGAAACACATTCTGTTCGTGACGCCGCCGATGTCTGCTGTAGCGGCGGCTGTGTCAGCCGCAGAATCCGCATGAAGTTCACCCCGTCCATCATCAGCTGCGCTGTCGCAGACGTCGCGTCGCAAGGCGGAACGCTTGGAAACGAATCAGTTCGTCTATTGCGTGATACATTTCTTCACTGGTCGTTGACTCTTTCCAGGCGAAGGCGCTCCCAATTGCGCGAAACACAGTAATCTCAACTGACTTTTCTTCGACGGCTTCCTCGTAAGCAGGATGTGAGACATTGATGTTGATGATTAGCTTCTCGTCGTCAATGCGACATTCGAAGTCATCAACGCCTAGCGGCTTCATTGTAATTTTGTACCGCTTCGATCCCAAATGTATGTGTCCAATCCCGGGCAAGGCGTCCAATTCTTTTCGCAACCGTTTATCGATAATTCCAACAGGATTTGTGCGGTGTTTTTCATCAGGTTGCCGTGTCTCGTGGAATTCCTGTTCCGTCTTTACGCTAATTTTTTTCGTTCCCGAATCAGAAGGCTGTGCTATCGGCGCATCGATGTTGTTAGTTTCCTGCTTTTTTGCCTTGTTAAAAGCGTTGAAATCGTCAGCAACTCTTTTGATTGCTTCTTGGACCTTAGCTTCGACCTCCTTCTGCCGCTTCGATTCGGCTTCCTTTTCCTCTTGTCGGCAGATTCTGACTAACAGATCAGTCATTAATTTGTGATAGGCCCGGTACTTTGGATGATTGCGATTGAAACCCTCCCGATCCGTTGCGATCACCGGAATCAGATCGACTTCGTCTTCTGGGTCGAAGCTCGGTACTTCAACTTGGCCAGTTAACAAAAACCCGTAGTGGTATTTGTGAGGGCCACTGTTCAGATCAAACAGACTTGGTTCGCCTACGACTCTTCCTCGAACTGTCGTCAAAATTCCCGGCGCGATATTGGTAAGAACTTTCTTTGCCACAATGATTTCGCCAACGACTCGTCCGCAGACTTCATCTGCTACGTTGACCGAAATTTTCCGCTTAGCGGGAATATCTTTCCTCAGACATTTTTCGCCGTTTACCGATATTTGGAAATTTCGATCTTGAGGTATCTCGCGAGCGAGATAACCACGCAATTGAGGCACATCAATTTTGACATGAGGCATGACCTTTGAGAGCAGGATTGTTGTGCCAGATCGTGTCCCATCCTTGTCATTATCAATCACTCGCAGATCATGGCGAGAATCTTCAATCGTTCGCGACTTCTCAAGTTCATCGCGGTCGATGTCATAACCCAGCGTCAATCCATCTTTGGTTGTTGTGACCGAGATTTTCCGAGCGATTCCAAGTCCAGCTAGCTTCCCTATGCCTTTGTTGCCAATTGGCAATCGATTAAACCGGGGTGTCCGTTTGATACTTCGTTTCTGGTCCGAGCCAAGCATCATGTAACTGTTGCGGATGTCGTCTTCGCTCATGCCCGCGCCATTATCTCGAATGACAATCTGATTGGCGGCGATTTCGACAGCGACTTGAGTCGCATCGGCGTCATATCCGTTTACGACCAGCTCTGCGATTGCTTTATTGAAATTGCTGTACATCGCCAACCCGATATGATCGAGGAGGCGCGGCACCGGCCGAAATTTTATGGGCGCGAGTGTAGATGCTGTACTCATTAGGGATTCAGCTTATGCGGATACCCATTCTTTCAAACCATAGATTCCCTTGTCGAGTCTAACGAAAAGCTCACCATGAGCCTCGAGGATTGCGGCGGGTGTATGTTCATTACAGTGGCAAGTTTCCAGGACTTTCTTGACGATCTGACTTAATGCCATCGGCTGGCGAGCCGATTTGAGAATCTGCACAAGCCGATCCTTTACAAAAGGCGCTTTCTTTAGGCCCCAAGCGCTCAGTCCGTAAACGCCACTTGATTGCCAAACAAAGGACTCTTGGCCATACAGCAGGCGCGCGTGAACATTTCTCGGACTAAGCGGTGCTTGCGGCGAGAATTTTTCATTTATGTGCATGGTGAGTTGCGTGAAATGTGCGGGCTTTCCGATCTCCACAAGGGCGCGCACGATCATGTCGCCAAGGGTCTTTGGTCGCATGTACCGCCACTGAGACAAACCACAGAGGCCTTTGTCATCAGTTTGTAGTGAAGGGGCGACCTGCAGAATTCGTGTAACCGTGCCATTTGCGACTTGCAAGCGTCCCTTCTGGATTATTGCTAAGAGGTCCGAAATCGGTACTGGCTTCTTGACGCGCGCAAGACGTTTCTCGACCATACTAACAGTGTCGAGATACTCCCGGCGCAGCTTTTCATTCGTGGTGAAGACTCCACTCTGGGCTTTTAGGCAGCACTTGTCGTAAAGGCTGTCGCCGTTCCAGAATGCTTTCGAGAGCAACGTTTCAGCGGATATTCCCTCCTGAGGTTGCGCAAATAGCGATAAGAAGATGCTTCGGAGCTCGTCTTCGGTCGCAATGCCATAGCCTTTCTGCAAAACGTGCAGAAAATGTTTCTTGTAAAGCCGGTCCAAGAAACGTCGAACTATTCTTTGATTGCCGGGCCAATTGAGAGCTGCCAATGCTTTTGATTCGAGCTGCCGGATTCTCTCTCGCGTACATCCGCGGCTGTCTCCGATATCTTGTAATATCTCAGGTTTGCGATTCCACAATCCAAATCGCCGTACTAAAACGTCTCTCAAATCTTGTCGTAATTCGGCGAGCAGCTTTTCAACGAATGCCTTGGGACTGTTCGGAAGCGGCTGCCGTTCTTTTGCATCCGCCGAGTCTCCACTGACAAAATACTTCAAGAGTTTCGTATGAATTTCGCATACAGATTTCTTCCCCATATTTGGTAGCTCGAGCAGCTGATGATTTCGTACTGCTGCGAGCTCACCGACGTTTGTTATTTTTAGTGCGTGAGCTCCGTGGGTTGTGCGAAGGGATAACCGCAGATATTCGAGTGGATTCTTATCGTTCAACAAAATCGCCGCCTCTTCGGCCGCCCTAAAGAACTCCCATAATCGATCACGTATCTCCGCAACATTCCATAAACCAGCTTTGAGCAGCTCTTCGTCGGAGGCACACGATAAGTCCGTAGTCGTTTCAATGCCCAGTTTTCTAAGTGTATCTGTATTTGAATCCGATAAACGCAGACAGCGAATTTCTGATTCGAAATGCGGTTTTGGTGGCGGAGGCTCGCATACGCGCTCTATCGGTAGCGTTTCTATGAGATCCATGATTTCCGCTAGCGTCTTTCTTCCGCAGTTTCGCTGCCGCAGAAGCACATCCGGTTTGACTTGCGCAAGCTGTTCGTCGGATTTGATGCCCAAACAGAACAGAATATTTCTTGCCCTCACGCTTAGGTTTAGCCGTGCGAGATAGTCGTCTGATGCCAAAGCATCGTTGATGAAAGTATCATTGACCGATGGGGAACCGACGTGCATCTCAACTCTAAATCTGCAATATTGATCGATATTATGTCGATTGTCGATCTTGCGCGTGCTTATTCGACGCGGTGAGTTTTCTTTCTTCGCCAAGCGTGCCACTCGGTTTGATTCAACGCAGCGTGGCGCGTTGCCTGTCTCCAACGCGTGAAAGACGCATTGCGGATTCGCGATTAACCTAAGAAATGGAGAGCAAGCCCCAGCTGGCTGCGCTTGTCTGACCATAGCGGTCCCAGCATAATTGTGCGCTGACGATGCACGCGTAGTATCTCGATCGCTCCCGCGATGCTCGACCGCAAAACACATCTCCCGGGTCGCGATCCCAGCCCACCGGTCATGAAATACGGGTGCGGTTCGCACCTCATCCCATTCGCTCCATTCGACTTCATCCTGGTGCTGTTCTCGTTCGTCTTCGTCTGCCGCGATCTGATCGCGTCCCGCCGACGATAGCAGATCGTCTTCGGCCGACGGAGACTGAAGCTGATTGTTCGCCGCGATGAACAGGATCGCGAAGCGCGTCGGGTTGGCGGCCGCACGTGCTTCTAGCGAAGCCTTGGCTTTTCGCTGACGGCCATCGCCAGGGTCACTTCTTGGGTTTCCCGTTCTTCACCGCGGACTTCCTGGTGCCCTTCTTTGCGCTGCTCCCCCGCTCGCGAACTTTTTCGGAGTTTCCCGCCCTCGCCGCCTGGTAATTGGCCATGTGCTCCTCCACGGACACGCGCGCAACAGTGCGACCGCGTGAGGCGAAGCCTTTTACGCTGGTGCGGCCGACCACGTCGAGAGCCAGGTCGTCCAACGATTTGAAGCGGACGCAACCTTTACCCATGTCGAGCTTCTTGCCGCTCTTCGATTGGAATGTTTTGCTGGCGCGTGATCGACGTCGAAAAACGCTTTGCCCGTAACGGCGATTTGCTTTCCGTTGCATCTTTCATGGCAATATGGAATATCGCCATCCGCTTCAACTCGCCGATCGACAACGCCTCGGTCGCGACGCTGCCGCCTGGCACACGCGGTAATCTAACAACTGAAGCTGCCTGTCGGCGATTCGGCAGTCTAACGGGATTCGATGATTGAAAGCGTAGCCTCCGTGTTCTGGCCCAGCTTATAGCCCCTGCCGCGGTGCAGCGTCATGATGGCAGTCTCGGTGCCTTCGGTGACCTGATCAAGCTGCGACGTCAGTGTAACGGTTGCGGAAAGGTGACGCGCCGGGATTCTCACCTGGTTTGGTCTACCGCTGAGTGTGTAATCGGTGCCGTTAGTAGCGGTGCCACTCATGGCATAGCCAACGGTGATCGACCGAGTAACTGTCGCCGAAGCAGTCACGGTGTAAGTGGCGGTTTCGCCTTCGCTGATCTCAGTCGGATTTACGGAAACCTCCACCCTTATCCGAGGGGGAGGTGTAGGTGTGGGTGTCGGCGTAGGTGTCCCGCTTGTGAGAGCGGCAAAGACATCAACTCGCCCCCAGCCGTAAACGTTGTTTGGTGTTCCGGTACCGCATTCGCTCGAGTTGATATCGACAGCGGCGTTGTTCAACGTCCCTTCGGTGGCATCGAGATCGGGCCGAAGCTCCGGGCGCGCGGACCAGAGCAAGGCCACACTGCCTGCAATGTGCGGAGTCGCCATCGAGGTGCCGCTCAAGAGCACATAGGCATTATCGGAGGTGTTATAGCTCGAGCGGTTATTTGTCCCAGGCGCGGTGATGTCCGGTTTAAGGCGATTGCTGCCATCAATCGTAACCGGGCCGCGGCTGCTGAAGGGCGCGATTACGTCGGTGCCGGTGTTCAGGGCCCCCACCGTGTAGGAGGCGTCGTAAATCGCAGGCGGGTATATTAACGTGCTGCAGTCCGACCCATTGTTACCGGCGCCTGCCACCATTTCAATGCCGGCAGCGCGTTGGCCTTCGACTGCCGATTGCAACGTGTCCGGCGAGCAACCTTCATCGGGCGGGCAGACCCATGAATTAGTCGTCAGGTCGGGAGCTTTGGTCGGGTCGCCTTGGCTCGGGTCGCCGCCAACCGGGTATGGTGCGAGAAAAAACTCCATGCACTCGATGTAGCGCGCCGGTGTGCCGGCGCCCTCGTCCATGTTGCGGCAACCGATGCACTGCGCACCGGGTGCCATGCCGATTTGATTGCCTGCGCCGTCATCGCCGACCGCGATCCCGATTGTGTGCGTGCCGTGACCTGCATCGTCGCAAGGAAAAGGCGAATCGTTGCCGCAAGGATTACCGGAGCTGTCATGGATGGAATCGTGCCAGTTGTAATCGTGGTCCGCGGTTACCCCGTCCCAGCCACGGTAATGCGGCTTGATTGCGTTATGGGTCCAGCGAAAGCCGGTGTCCGCTCCGGCGACGACAATTCCCTCGCCGGTGTGGCCGAGCGCCCACACTTGCGGCGCGTGCGTGTAGTCGAT
>WNGB01010047.1_pt1 | contig 13187 bp, 17 predicted proteins | sample 5400681 | NCBI WGS metagenome assembly WNGB01 (sample SAMN13153367, study PRJNA577476) | soil metagenome | isolation source: 115 cm soil or saprolite under grassland replicate 2 | place: USA:California | collected 2016-06-15 | reverse complement strand
CGGCGCGGCCATGGCCGCTCGACGCAGGTGGCCGACGGCCACGACATGGACCACTACGCCGACGATCTCGCGGCGGTGGTCGCGCATCTCGACCTCAAGGATGCGGTGCATGTCGGCCATTCGACCGGCGGCGGCGAGGTCGTGCACTACCTCGCGCGGCATGGCGAGGGCCGGGCAGCCAAGGCCGCGCTCCTCTCCGCGGTGCCGCCGCTGATGGTCAAGACGCCGGCCAACCCGGGCGGCCTGCCCAAGGAAGTGTTCGACGGGTTCCAGAGCCAGCTCGCGGCCAACCGCGCGCAGTTTTATCGCGACGTCCCGGCCGGCCCGTTCTACGGCTTCAACCGGCCGGGCGTGACGGCGCAGGAGGGCCTGATCCAGAACTGGTGGCGGCAGGGCATGATGGGCGGCGCCAAGGCGCACTATGACGGCATCGTCGCCTTCTCGCAGACCGACTTCACCGAGGACCTGAAGAAGATCACGGTGCCGGTGCTGGTGATGCACAGCGAGGACGACCAGATCGTGCCCTACGCCGACGCCGGACCGCTGTCGGCCAAGCTGCTCAAGAACGGTACGCTCAAGACCTACAAGGACTTCCCGCACGGCATGCCGACCACGCACGCCGACACGATCAACGCCGACCTGCTGGCGTTCATCAAGGGCTGACGGGAGCGCGGGCTTCCTCCGCCGCGAGGCGCTCGAAGTCGGCCAGTACGGCGGCGACCAGCGTGTGGCGCTGGGTGTCGCCGGCACCGAGGCTCGCGGCGTAGAGCCCGATGACATAGCGCGCCTTCTCCGCCGCCTCCGCCCAGTTGGCGGCGGGGGCGGCGATCAGGTGCGATTCGAGCTCCCCGCGCCGCTCGCGCAGCGTGCGCTCGTTGGCCTCGACCTGGGCCATCAGGCGGCGTGAGCCGGTGGCCTTCTGGGCCGCCATGCCGCGATGCTGGTCGAGTTCGATCGGTTCGTCGGTCATGGTGCACCCTCCGGGGCGTCAAACCTGTCCAGAAGCTCGTTGAGCCGGCGCGCCATCGCGTCGTCCCACGCATGGCCCTGCCATCCGTGCCGCGTGCCGAGCTCGGGATGCTGCTCACCACCGTCGAGCAGGCCGGCCTCGATGTCGGAATCTTCGTCGGACCAGTGCGAATGCCCGGCGCGGCCATCGACGTGGGCGCGCTTTCCGTCCTTCAGCCGCGCGACGAAGCCACCCGACCACGCCTCGCCCGCCGTGTCGATCCACGCGCCCTCGACGGCGAGCAGGTCGATTGCGCCGAAGCCGTGCCGGTCGGCGTCGAGGCGGCACAGCACCTGCACGAAATGGTCGAGATCGGCGCCGTCCCACTCCGTGCCGCGCAGCGCACGGCGGGCCGCCAGAAGCCGGCCGGCCACGGTCTCGTCGGAAGCGGCCTTGCTCACGGTACCTCTCAGTTCGCGCCCGGCGTCCGGAGCACGATGCCCAGTGCACGGAATTCAGTGTCGTCGCGAATGGCGCTGGCGACCGCGCCATCGCCGCGGCTCGAGGCGGTGATCAGCCGGTCGGTCTGCGCCGCGCAGGCGAGCGCCAGCGCCTGGGCGCGCGCATGGACCGAGGCGCCAGCCAGCGCGCGTTCGGTGGTGTTGCGCGCCAGGCAGGCGTCGCGCTCGGCGTAGGCTGTGTCGATGCCGCGCGCCGTGGCGGCCGGCGCGCCGCCGGCACTGAGGTAGCCGGCGCGGAAGCCGTCGCAGGCCGTCACCAGCAGCAGGGCGGCGGCCAGGCACGGGAGCGAAATGACCAGGGGCATGGCGACTTCCTCCTCTGCCGGGGGAAGGCGTTCGGCCCGGGGCAATGCCTGCCGGCCCAGGTCACTGCCCTGTCGCGGTCGATCAGGTCTTGGGCGTTGCCGGCGCCAGCAGGAGCTCGACGCAGGCGCGGGCGATGTCGGAATCGTTGGACTTGGTGCCCGGCAGGACGGCAAAGCCGCTCTTCTCGACGACGGTGGTGCGCTCCCAGGTGCTGGCCTTGGCGAGTTCGGCCATCTTGGCCGGGGCGTCGCCCTGGGCGCGGAAGCGTTCGGCGCAGAACGGCGCCAGCGCCACCACGGTGGCGTTGTGCGCGGCCACGCCGGCATCCTTGCGCGCGGTGCTGCCGGTCACCCAGCCGCCCCAGGTGAAGCCCAGGATGGCGCAGGCGGCGGCGCCGATCACGGCGCCCCAGATCATCGGTTTTGTGTCTTTGGGAACGTTCATGACAAAATTCCTTCCCGGCCGCAAACGGCCGTCAGCTCGGCAGCCGCAGGATCGCGGTGCCGGTAGCATCTCAGGGCCAGGAAGATCGGGAAGAGGACGGCAAGCGCCGGTCTCTCGGGCGTCTTCTCCGCTTGGGCGGGAGCGCACGCATCTCTCAGCCATCGCAAGCCGGAGCTTTGGGGGGCGATGGTGAAGACAGTCGTACACTCTTGGTGCAGGCGCGTCCAAGCAATACGACGGACCGGGCAGTCTGTTCAATTCGGCACACTAAGAGTTCGTCGAAGAATTGAACACCCCCCGGCCGTCGTCCCTAGCGGGTAGCGATCGCACATGGTTGCAAACACCCGTCATCCCGACCGGAGCCGAGCCCCTCGGCTTCGCTCGGGACAGGCTACGCGAGGCGGAGTGGAGGAACCTGTTCTGTTGCCGCTTCGGCAAGAACAGGTCCCTCGACTACGCCGCCTTTCAGGCGGCTCCGCTCGGGATGACGGAGAAAATTGGCCGCCGACGTCGCAGCGGCCGGTGACAGGCCGGTCGTGCCTCCCTTGCCTCAACATCATCACACTTGCAGACTGCAGTGCTACGGACCGCTTCGGCCCCTGGTAGCTACGGAGCTGCGCGCTTGGCCCAGGACCACGCATTGCCCCTCCCTGTTCCCACCTCGGTCCATCTGTCGCGCATGCTGGACCGGGCAGAGGGCACACGCGTCTCGATCGGCTGGCTCATCAGTGAGCTCGGCGAGCGCTCGTTCGGCCTCACCCTGCTGGTCATGGCCATCATCGCCCTGCTGCCGGGGGCGTCGACCATCGTCGGCCTGCTGATCGCCTGGCCGGCGATCCAGCTCATCCTCGGTCACGACACGGCCGCGCTGCCGCGCGCGATGGCGCGCCGCGAGGTCGGGGTCGATCGGCTGGCGCGCGTCATCGACGTCGTGGTGCCGCGGCTCGCCTGGGTCGAGCGGCTGATCCGGCCGCGCTGGCCCGCCGTCTTTCAGAGTACGCGGCGGGTCGTCGGCACGGCCATGCTGCTGGTCGGCCTGACGCTGATCTCGCCGGTGCCCTTCAGCCACGTCGTGCCGGCGCTGGTCATCATGTTGCTGGCGCTCGCCTACCTCGAGGAGGACGGCTTCGCGCTCATGCTCGCCCTGTTCGCCGCGCTGTGCTCGCTTGCGGTGACCGGCGCCACGGTGTGGGGCGCCGTGGAAACCATCGACTGGATCGATCCGGCGACGCATGCGCGCGCTGCTTTCTTTTGAGTCAGTCGCGACCGCTGCGGTTGCTGTAGTACATCAGCGCCATGAGGCCGACCCCCAGCGCCAGGGTGGCGATGATGCCCAACACCATCGCGACGTAACCCGCGCCCGTCATGGCGCCGCTTTGCTCGGGATCCCAGCTCACATAGAGCACGACGATCGCCAGGCACAGCAGGCCGATCAACACGCCGAGGACCAGCCAGCTTCCCCAGCCCGGCTTCGATTTGGAGTCCATGATCAGAGCTCCTCTGGTCGCGTCGCGATCGCCGTACTTGTATCGCGCGCGGCATTGCCGGTGATGTCCAGCCCATTCGCCGCGCGCGCCGAAGATAAAGCGTCCGCTGCCGCCCTTATCATCTGCGCGAAGTGGAGCAAGCTCTCCAAGCAGGAACTGTCCGCCCTCAAGACCAACGACGAGCTGGTCGCCCAGCTCGTTACCAAGCATGACATCGAGAAGATCGCCGCTCAGCGCGACGTCGATGCGCTGATGGCGGGTTGCAACCTCACGGCGTGACCTCGACATCGACCGACATGCCCAGATAGGCATCCGTCATGCCCAGGAAGGTGCCGGTCATCGGCATCACCTGGGCGATGACGCGGCCGACGGCGAGCGGAATGAGATTGTAGCCGCCGACCGCCCGGTTGGTCGGATCGAAGGTAATCCAGCCCGCGCCCGGCAGGAAGATCTCGGCCCACGCATGGGTCGAGCCGGCTCCCATCGCCGATCCTTGCGGCCCCGATCCTTCCGGCACCGGCGCGCGATCCGGATTGTAGAGATAGCCCGAGATGATCCGCGCGCCGAAGCCCAGGCAGCGCGCCGCCTCGGCAAACAGCACGGCGAAGTCTCGGCACGAGCCCCAGCCGCGATCGATGGTCTGCAGGGGCGTCTGCGTGCCCTCTTCCTCGCGGCTCTGGTAGCCGATCCCCGCCGCCACGCCCGCGACCATGTCCTTGAGCAGCGCCAGCGTATCGGTGTGGGTGCCGCGCACAAAACCTCGCGCCCAGTCGGCGAGCCGGCCCGACGCATCGAAGGTCTGCGGCACCGCCAGCGCCCCGAGATCGGTCCGCTCCTGGCTCGAATAGAAGAACGGGTAATGGATGGCCGAGGCGGCGATATCGAACACCGGCCAGGGCGAGGCGCCGAGCTCGACTGAGGCCCGGCTTTCGATGGTGAGTCCGTCGGCCAGGCCCGCGAAGCCCGCGGTGGCGACGGCATTGCCGAACACGTCGTTGGTCCACGAGACCGACGCGGCCGGCGTCATCTCGAGGGTACTCGACAGCAGGCGCACGTCGCGGCTCTCGCGCGGGCGCAGCATCAGCCGGTGCGGCCCCAACCGCACGGGCTCGCGATAGCGGTAGGTCGTGCGATGGCGGATATTGAGCACGGTCATCTGAAACTCCCGGGTCGGCCCTGGGGCTGGAGGCAGTCACGTCGATACGGACCACGGAGACCACGGTCACGTTCCGCCGCTCCTTCGCGCTGTTGGCCCTCGAGGGCGCGCAGCCTGCGGGCTCTTATAGGCTGGTCGCGGAGGAGGAACAGATCCCCAGCCTGTCCTTCACAGCCTTCCGCCGTACGGCGACCCTGCTGCACCTGCCGGCCGATCCCGTGCGCGGCGGCATGCGCCAGGTCGTGAGCACCTCGCCCGATGAGCTGGCCGAGGCCCTGGCGTTGGCTGCCGCGTGAGCGGCGCGGGCCGTCAAAGGCAGGCGCGCGCCAACCTGTAAGTGGCTTCAAAGGCCCCAATTATCAGGGGCCATGCCAATATATTCGCCCAAAGAGCAAGATCAGCCGAGCAGCGCGCGGCAGTCGAGATCCTCGATGGCGGCCGTGATGCGCTCGAGGTGACTCCACCATACCCAGGGCGGGATGCCGTTCGTCATCTGCAGCACCGGCAGGAGGAGGTGCATCAGCACCGAGCGGCGATAATCCTCGGCCAGGGCGGCGCGGTCGTAGCCCTGCACGCCGTGGCTGAGGAGCGCCGCGTGGAAATGGTCGAGCAACGGCCGTTCGAACCGCCGCTTCCGCTCGGGATACCAGTGCGTCGCCATCATGTAGGCGAGGTCGCCCGAGGCGAGCCCGATGCGCCAGGTGTCCCAGTCGAAGTAGCGCAGGTCGTCCGAGCCGTCCTTCGGCACGAAACAGTTCCAGACATGGGCGTCGCCATGCACCAGCGTGACGTTGCGGTAGGTCAGGACACGCGCCTGCAGGCCGGGCGCGGCGGCAAAGAAGCGCTCGTAGAGCTCACGCCGATCGCGCGACAGACGATCGCCCAGATGGTCGGCGAAGCGCTCGAACGCAGCGGCATGGCGCTGCATCGCCTGGCGCGCGGCCTCGGCATCGACCCGCGTGCCGATCTCCCCGCCGAGTCGCGGATCGTCCCACCACGCGGCATGGAAGCGCGCCAGTGTCTGCACCATGCGCCGGCACAGCTTCTCGTCGGGCGGCAGCGGCCATTGCGTGGCGATCTCGTGCGTATCGGTGAGGTCTTCCAGCAGCAGGTGCCATTGCCGGGTCTCGGCCTGCCAGGCCGAATCGAAACAGCGCGGCACCAGGCCCGCGGGCATCGCCGGCGCGACCTTGGCGTAGAAGGCGACCTCGTTGACGCCGCGCACGAACGGCCCGTCGTTGTCGTCGCCGGGCAGGCCGATCTTGAGGATCAGCGACCGCGGCGCCGCCTCGGCCGCGCCCTCGTAGCCGAGCCGCAGCCGCACGATGCGCGATAAGAGCTGGTCGCGCGGCGCCTCGGCCTCCACGGAGACGACACGTCCATCGTCGAGCACGCCGCAGCGCTGCAGCGCCGCGGCGAGGTAGGCGGCCTCGGCCGCCTTATGCAGCGGGGTCGGTTGGGTCAGCGATAGTATTTCCGCTCGTGTTCCTCGGCCTGCAGTCGGTCGATCTGGGCCTGCGCCTCGTCGGCGATCTTCACCAGCCCTTCGTAGCGGGCACGCAGGGCCGCGAGCTCGCCCTGGCGAGGGGCGTTGGTCGGTGAACCCGCCAGCTCGGCGTTGGATGTCGTGAGCAGCTTGGCGGCGAGCTGCATGGCTTCCAGTCGCGCCTTGCGCGCTGCGCCCTGCAACTCCTCGATGCGCCTGGTGAGCTTGTGCACGCCCTCACTCATGACGGCATGCTGCCCCGGAAGAGGGCTTTGGGCAACCTGCGCAGCCGCAGGCCTGAACGGCAAAAGCCCGGTCAGTCGCCAGATCAGTCGATCGTGAGCTTGCCGCAGTCGGCTGAATCGCAGCGCAGCGTCTGTTCGACGACGCCAAGCGCGCCGAAATTCGGATCCGGCCGCTCGTCGATCAGGACAAGCTTGCCCTTGCCGCAGAAGGCACAGGTCGGCCGGTTGTCGTGGAGCGACAGCTTGGCCGCAACCGCCTGCAGGTCACCTAGAATGCTCATCGTCGCTTCCTGACTGCTCTGCCTGTCCCCCACGCGAGGAAGGTAGTGCGAGATCAAGTCATCGGTGTGGCGAGCGCCATCCCGCACGGCCTATGCAGCTCCCGGCAATGGCGTGCTCTAACGCCCGAGCTTGTCGAGGGGCGGCCGTCTTTTCAGCGCTGGCGAAAGGCCAAAATTCTGGGCGTATTTCTTTTCGACTTCTTCGTCGGTGCAGCGCCGGTCGAGCGCCGGATCCTTGGCGTCCTTTGGATAAAAGCGGACATTGGCCAGCACGGCCTGCACGAACTCGGCCTTCTGTTTGGGCTCGGCGTCGGCCGCCTTGAGCACGGCCAGCGCCTCCTCGAGGTCGAGCAGCACGGCATAGTAGAGGAAGGGCCGTTGCTCGTCGTAGACGCGGAGGCAATAGTTGACGAGGCTGAGATCGGCGGCATAGCCCTCGGCGGCCGCCAGCACTGCCTTGAATCGAACGGGATCGAGCAGTTGTTGGGCGGCGGCAAGGACTGGTGCCAGCAGGCCGGCGGACAGGAGCAGGCGGAGTGCAATGCGCTTCATGGTTGCGCAGGATGCCATCGCTCCGGCACCGCTGTCATCTCGAGGCGAGCGCGCGGTCCAGAAGAGAAGGCCGCGCTTGGCCTCGTCTCCCACCCGGCGCAGGATGGCGTCATGACACGTCCGCGCATCGGGCTCGCGCTGGGCAGCGGCTCGGCCCGCGGCTGGGCGCATATCGGCGTCATCGATTCGCTGATCGAGGCCGGCATCCAGCCTGACATCGTCTGTGGCGCCTCGATGGGCGCCTTGGTCGGCGCCGCCCATATCGCGGGCCGCCTCGCCGAACTCAGGCAATGGGCCGGCACGGCGACTTGGCGCACCATCGCGCGGTTCACCGATCTGCGCTTGACCGGCGGCGGGCTCATCAGCGGCCGCCAAGTGATGTCGTTCCTGCAGGGCATGGGCATTGGCGAGCCGATCGAGAGCTACACCACGCACTACGCCGCCGTCGCCACCGACATGGCCACCGGCCGCGAGATCTGGCTGCAGTCAGGGCCGATCCACGAGGCGGTGCGCGCCTCGATCGCCATCCCCGGCATCTTCAGCCCGGCCCGCCTCGGCGACAGATGGCTGCTCGACGGCGGCCTCTCCAACCCGATCCCCGTCTCGGTCTGTCGCGCGCTGGGCGCCGACGTCATCATCGCCGTCAATCTCAACGGCGAGCTTGTGGGGCGACGCTTCACCGAGCCGGAGCCGCCCGTCGAGACCAGGCCGTCACGGCTCTCGGGCGAAGTTGTGCGCCGCATGCTGGGCCAGTGGCCCCTGCCGGCAGCGCTGCGACGCCAGCCAGCCGAGGCGGAGGCAGCCCCGCCGCCGCGCGGGGCGACGCCGAGCTATTTCGACGTGCTCGCCACCGCCATCAACATCATGCAGGACCATATCACCCGCGCGCGGCTCGCTGGTGAGCCGCCGCACGTGATGCTGGTGCCGCGCCTGCGCAGCATCGGCCTGATGGAGTTCAACCGTGCCGAGGAAGCGATCGCCGAAGGCCGAGCCTGCGTCGAGCAGGCATTGCCGACGCTGCGACGGTATCTTTGACGCCTGCACAGCGCTGCCGTCGGCGAAAACGAATGTGACAAAAACCACGGACGCGATCGGCGAAGCAGTGCACTACAGTGCCGGCCAGCTTGATCGACAAGCAGTCGGCCAGCGTCCAAAATGGAACGATCATGATCCGATCTGCCCGGAATTTGCTGGCCGGGGGCTTCCTGCTGCTGACGCTGCCGGCCGCCCATGCCGAGGCGGCGCTGGAGCGCGCACAGTTCGACGCCGTGCTGACGACGGCGCGCGACTACGCCGACGATCGCTCGCTGATCTTCTATTGCCTGCGCGGCTCGACCGAGACGGTGCCCTTTCTCTATGCCGGCCTGCAGGCCGATCTCGAGCAGGCGGTGCAGAAAATGAAGTCGGCTGGCGCGAGCGCGCGCCAGAGCGCCGAGATGGTGCAGATGGTGCTGAGTACCGTGCGCACCTATCCGCGCGACGCCAAGGACGATGCTCTCGACCGCCGCTGCATCTCCAAGGACGTCGAGCGCAGCCGCGCCGAGGTGAAGGGGGTGAGCGTGCCCCTGTTCCTGCGGCCGCCCTTCGACAAGCTGGGCAAGTAAGTGACGCGTCATGTCGGAGCGCGGACCTCGAGGTCCGCATCATGATCAAGCGCGCATGTGAATGCGCGTAAGCGGACCTGGAGGTCCGCGCTCCGGAAGACTATGACGCGCCGCTCGAGTGGCGCGCCTCCGGCAAATCAGCTTTGCAATGAAAGCGCGTCATGCCGGCTTGGATGCCGGCTGGAGCGCGTGCTAGGGAGGCGTCAGAGACACAAAAGGCCTTGCGGCCCGACCGCGTGTTCGCGCGGCCGGGCCTTTTTTTGTCCAAGACCTGCAGGCCTTACTGCTGCGGATTGGCAGCCGGACGGGCCGGCGCCGCCGGCGGCGTCGCAGGGGTGGCTGGCGTGGCCGGCGGGTTCATCGTGCGTTCCTGCGCCGGCAGCTGAGCCTGGTCGGTACGCTCGTTGGGCGAACCGGCGAAGAACATCAGGCCGGCGGCCAGAGCGATCGCTACCAGGATGCCAACCACCAGGGTCACGCCCTTGCCGCTGTTGTCTTCGTAGTAGCGGTCGTAGTTGCGGGGGTCGCGCTCGGGATTGGGGGGATTGGGGATGTAGTCACTCATCAGGGTCACTCCTTTCTCTCCGGGGGCGCATGCGGAATGAACGCCGGCCGGCGGGAGGTGTTCCACAATCAATTTATCGGTTTCTTTCAGGCACTTGCCGTCTTGAGGGTCCTGAGGCAGGCGACCCCTACAGGTCGTGCCATGCCCTTGAGCTGGCGTTCGCCCAACTCCTCGACCTCGGCCACCGCCTCGGCCGCGGCCGCCAGCCGGCCGCTCACCAGCACCTCACCGTCCGCCGCCTCGGCACAGAGCCGCGCTGCCAGGTTGATGACGGCGCCGATCGCCGTGTAGTCGAAGCGGTCCTCGAAGCCGATGCGGCCCAAGGTGGCGTAGCCCTGCGCCATGCCGATGCCGAAGCCCAGCCGATGGCCGCGCTTGCGCCAGGTCTCGCCGAGTTTGGCCACCGCATCGCGCATCTCGAGGGCGAGCCTGGCCGCACGCTCGGGCGCGTCGGGGCAGGGCAGCGGGTCGTTGAAGAACACCATCATGCCGTCGCCGGTGAAGCGGTCGAGCGTGCCCTCGTAGGTGCGGATCAGCGGGCCCAGCGCACCGTGGTACTCGGAGAGGAGCTGCATGATGTCCTCGGGCTCCGAGGTCTCGGAGAAGGCGGTGAAACCGCGCAGGTCGCAGAACAGCGCCACGATCTCGCGGCGATGGTTGCCGAGAATGCTCTCGTCGCCGGCCGAGACGATCGCCTGGGCAAGCTGCGGCGCGAGGAAGCGGCGCAGCCGGCCGACGCGCTCGAGCTCGCCGACCTGGGCGGCGACCTTGGCCTCGAGGCCCTTGTTCAGCGCCTGCACCTCGTCGTGCAATGCTTTGATGCGCAGCATGGCGCGCACCCGGGCCACCAGCGCACCATGGTCGATCGGCTTGGTGAGATAATCGTCGCCGCCGGCGTCAAGGCCGGCGATGACATCCTTCTGGCCAGCCTTGGCCGTCACCAGGATCACCGGGATGAAAGGCAAGGTCGTATCGGCCTTCATGCGGCGCACGACTTCCAGCCCGTCGATCTTGGGCATCATGATGTCGAGCAGCACCAGATCGGGCAGGTCGTCGCGCACGCGGGCCAGCGCCTCCTCGCCATCCACGGCCACGGTCACCTCGTAGCCCAGCGAGGAAAGCCGCATGCGCAGGATCTCGACATTGTCGGCGACGTCGTCGACGACCAGGATGCGCGCGGGGTTACGCATTTTTCATGGGGACCGCGGGCGTCTCGCCCGCATCATGATCATGAGCGGGCGAGACGCCCGCGGTCCGGAAGACATGGCTCACCCGATCACCTCGCGTACCTTGGCCAGCATTTGCCGCGGGCTGTACGGCTTGGCGATGTAGCCGTCGCACCCGGCCGCGCGCGCCTTGTCCTCGTCGCCGCTCAGCGCATAGGACGTCACGGCGATCACCGGGATCGCCATCAGCGCCGGATCGGCCTTGATGCGCCGCGTCGCCTCGTAGCCGTCCATCACCGGCATCTGGATGTCCATCAGGATCAGGTCGGGCTTGTGCTCGGTCGCCTTGGCGACGCCCTCCGCCCCGTCGTGCGCCTCGACCATGTCGTAGCCCGCCATGCCGAGGAGATCGCGCAGGATCTGGCGGTTGTCCTCGGTATCCTCGACGACCAGGATCTTCTTGCTCATTGCGCGGCTTCCTTGATGGGGGACGCGTTGATGGGAACCGTGACCTTGAAGGTCGAGCCCTTGCCCACGTCGGACTCGACCGTGATGCGGCCGCCATGCAGCTCGACGATGCGGCGCGAGATCGAGAGGCCCAAGCCCGTGCCGCCCTTCTTGCGCGTGCTGGTATTGTCGACCTGCTGGAACTCCTCGAAGATCTTGGCCTGGTCCTCGGGCGCGATGCCGAAGCCGGTATCGACCACGCTGAGCTCGAAGCGCCCGTCGGCCTGCGCCGCCCGCACCTCGATCGAGCCCTGGTCGGTGAACTTGATGGCATTGCCCACCAGGTTCAGCAGCACCTGGGTCAGCCGCCGCGCATCGCCGGTGCCGGTCGGCAGCCCGGCCGGCACGTCCGAGCCGAGCTTGAGGTTCTTGGCGCGGGCCAGTGATTCGGTGGCCGAGAGTACGGTCGCCACCATGTCGGTGACGGAATATTCCTCCATCGCCAGCACCAGCTGGCCGGCCTCGATCTTGGAGAGGTCGAGCACGTCGTTGATCAGGCCCAGCAGATGCCGGCCGTTGGCCTGCACGCGCTCCAGCACGCCCTGCGCCTTCTCGGGGACGTCGCCATAGAGCCCGTCGGCCATCATCTCGGTGTAGCCGATGATGGCGTTCAAGGGCGTGCGCAGCTCGTGGCTCATGTTGGCCAGGAACTGCGACTTGTGCTGGCTGGCGACCTCGAGCTGGCGGCTCTTCTCCTGGATCTCGGTGAAGAGCTGCACGTTCTGGATGGCGATGACGGCCTGAGCAGCGAAAGTCTCCAGCAGCTTGATCTGGCGCTGGGTGAAGGCGCCGGGATCGCGACGGCGCAGGCAGATACAGCCGATGGCGCGGCCCTCCTGCAGCATGGGCGCGTTGAGCTGGGCGCGAAAGCCGTGCTGCACCGCATAGGCCCTGGTCAGCGAATATTCCTGGGCGTCGAGCGCCTCGGTATCGACGATGTGGGTGACGCGCGCCTCAAGGATTGACTGCGCGCGGCTTAGACGGATATCGAGCGGATCGCGATGGCCCAGCGGATGGGCCGACAGCGGGCCCTCATGCGCGCTCGACACGATCTCGTCGCCGTCACGCAGGAAGACGTGCGCGTCCTCGGCGCCGCAGAAGCGCACCGCCGCCTTGGCTACCGCCGTCATGACGGGCGCCACGTCGGTCGGCGAGCCCGAGATCACTTGCAGGATCTCGGCGGTCGCCGTCTGTTGCTCGAGCGACTCGCGCAGTTCCGTGAACAGCCGCACGTTCTGGATAGCGATCACCGCCTGGTCGGCAAAGATCTTGAGGATCTCGATGTGCTTGTCGGTGAACCGCTCGACATGCCGGCGCGTCAGCACCATGACGCCGATCGTGTCGCCCTCGCGTTGCAGGGGAATGCCGATCAGCGTGCGCGCGCCACCCAGCTGCGCCAGGTCGCGGCGTTCGTACTCCGGATCGTTCGGGGTATCCTCGATCTGCACCACCGCGCCTTGCAGCGCCGTGCGGCCGACCAGGCTGTCGTTGCCGGGCGTGAAGGCCTCGCCCTTCACGACGTCGACGTAGGTGCTGGCGATATGCGCCGACGCGGCCCAGCGATAGGCGCCGTCCCTGAACAGGAAGACGGCGGCCTCGTCGGCGCGGCACAGGCCGGCGGCCGCGTCGGCCACGGCCCGCAGCACGGGCTCGACGTCGGTCGGCGATTGCGAGATGACACGCAGGATGTCGGACGTCGCGGTCTGCTGTTCAAGCGATTCGCGCAATTCGGTGAACAGGCGGACGTTGGCGATGGCGATCACGGCCTGAGCGGCGAAGGTCTCCAGAAGCTCGATCTGTCGTGGCGTGAAGGTGCCGGGCTCGCTCTTGCGCAGCATGATGATGCCGGCCGCGTCGCCCTCGCGCAGCAATGGCGCGGCAAGCGCGGCCCGCCAACCGCGTGTACGGGACAACTCCA
>WNGB01010046.1_pt1 | contig 13188 bp, 13 predicted proteins | sample 5400681 | NCBI WGS metagenome assembly WNGB01 (sample SAMN13153367, study PRJNA577476) | soil metagenome | isolation source: 115 cm soil or saprolite under grassland replicate 2 | place: USA:California | collected 2016-06-15 | reverse complement strand
AGCCATCACTGTCTGGGCCGGGCACTGGAACGCCGATCCCAAGCCCTTCGTCTGGAAAGCAACAGCCGAAGAAATCATCGCGAAAGTCCAACGAGGCCGCGCCTCCCTCCACCAGATCAAAACTCAGACGGACCACTAGCGGTGCATTAGCCTCGCCGGCCAGGCTCAGCGGTACGAACACCAGTGGCCGGTCATGCAGATGTACGTGCCGTACCGTGGCGATCGGCTGTGCCACCCCGCGCGCCACGGCCTGCGCTCGCGCCAGCGCCTGTAAAGTACTCACGCCGCATCGCCAAGGCATTCATGGCGCAGCCGCGCGGCCAGCCGGAGCAGCTCGGCGGGTTCGGCTTGATCCACGCCTGGCACCACAGTGCCGTCGGCCAGGCCCAGCGCGGTCGAGATGGTCTCGACTCCGCCGAGTTCCTCGCGTACGGCGCGGCCCAGCGCCGCGGTGTGCCCGTGCGCCTCGTCGCGGCAGAAGAAGGACAGCTCACAGGTGGCCAGGCATTCTGGGGCGTACCGGGCCTCGACGGTGCGCAGCGCGTCAACCAGCTCGGCGACCGGACGGCGGGGTACGCCGGCCGCGTCGTGGTGAAGATCGAGAGTCAGCGTCCGCGGCAGCATGCCGACCAAGGTGTCGATACGTTCCAGCCGGGACAGCTGTCGCCTCGTGACACTCAGCTGCTTGCGGACGTCCAGCCGGGTTGCGGTGGGTCGGTTAGCGAAGTTCTCCGGGCAGACCAGCACCACCTCGTACGCTACGGTCTGTGGCCCGAACCCGAGTTCGGCGAGCATGTCACGCAAGGCCAGCACGTAGACAGCGGACTGCGTTGCCGCTGCCGCAACCTTCGCGCCGTCGGCCTGGCCATCGATGACCGCGAACGATTTGATCTCCACCACGTGGAAGCGGCCGGCCAGCTGAAACGCGATCAGATCCGGCTCCAGGTACACCGACCGGCCTGCCACGTCAAGGCGGAGCAAGGGGTGGTCGAACAGGGTGCCCGCGTCTTCACCCGATGTGGCAGCGCGCGCCAGCAGGTTTCGGGTTCGGGCATAACGCACCTGGTTGGCCGCGTTGCCGCCCACCGTCTCCAGGTCGTCGTAGGAGACCTCGGGGATCGGCAACCCAAGCTGTTCTCGCAATAGCCGCAGCAGTTCGGCGCAACCGTTGGCCTTCACCTGTGCCTCAAAGGCGTTGCCGCGGGTGATGGCGAACTGCGATTCGCCGAACCGTGCCGGGAAACCCACGTGGGAGGCCAGGCGCTGCTTGTCGATGCCGGCGGCGTCCATGACGGCGCGCCGGGCGCAGCCGGGGTTGCTGGTCAATGCCGCGATGGTGCGGGCGTTGTGGTTGCGCGGCGGCGTTGCGCCCCGGATACGCTCCAGGCGGGCATCGGTGTCGTTCATTGCTCTTCCTTCGCGGGCAAGTGCGGTCCTCAGGAATCCGTACCGGTGCGGGAGATCACCCGCAACCGCGTGCCGAAGAGTTGCTCGGCGTCGTCGAGTTGGCTACGGGCGCGGCGGGCAGCTGCGTCACGGTGTAGCCGGTCCGCCTCGGTGTGGATCTCCAGTTCCGCCGAAGCGGCCCTGGCCACAGACGCGGGCTTCGTCGCGTCGAAACCATGTGACGCACCCGGGATGTTGGCGGCGAAGCGCCACAACAGGCGAAGGGCGGCCGGTTGGGGTTCAGGTAGCCGAGCGATCTGCTCGGCTACCTCGATGGCCGCGGTCAGGAAATCGACCCGCGGACTAAGCGGGCCGACAACGCGCCGGTCCATCGGCCAAGTGGACACAGCTAACAGGCCGCGCGCGGGTGCCAACAGATCAGCGGAGAGCGCAGCGCAGATGTAGTACGGACGCGCGAAGGGCATCGAGGTGAACGAGCGCTCCTCGTCGCGGCGCAGGCTGGTCAGTCGCGCCCCGAGGATCTGGCCAGCGAAGAACGCGGAGTGGACCTCCACGATTAGCTTTGGAGCCGCCGGCACGGACAACAAAGTCAGTGCCTGGTAGACCTGCTCGCGAATGGGCAGCAACGCTCCGGCCTGCTTGACGACCGCCGGCTCGGCGTCGACCGTGGGCGCTTGGTCCTCGACATCGGCCAATGCCTCTTCCCACGCGTGCTCGGCGTGGCGCAGGTCCCCGCGCAGCGCGCGTGCACGGGTCCGGTCGCCGTTCATCACCGCCTGGCGTATCGCCGCACGCAGCTCGTCGATACGCCGCTCCAGCACCTCCATGGACTCAGCCATATCGACCACCGTACAGCAGTCCAGTGTTTTCCAGCAATAGCCAGTTTCGTGGCATGAGGCGGTCATGGGCGCCACACGCCGCCGAGAGACGGGTGATAGCTATATGGAACGGACATGAATCATGTGACGATTTCTCAAGACGTTGACGGCTCTGGCCGGACGCTCCGGGGCGAAGCTGCCAGCTGTTCCGGCCCGCAAGCCCGGACCATTCCGGCAGGTTGCGTTGCGATCGATGTTTTTGGCGCCTCCGCTATCGGTGGCTGCTGGTGGCGCTGCCGCTAACTCCGGCTTGTCATTGTCGATCCCAGGGAGGCGAACTCGCGCTGGCCGTGAAACCCCGACCGCCAGCGTCCACGGGGCAGGAACATGGCCGCAAGCCGGACGACACCGGCCCCTGCGCCGTCGTCCACCAGGCGACCCGGCGCAAGCAGCCCGGGGGCGCCACCCCACCCCGGACAACCCGGACGCCAACAGGCTCCGGCGAGCCCGGACTCGCGGGGAACTACGCCGATGGCCCGGCACCTGCCCGACCCGGCCATAGAAGACGAGATCCAGGCACTCGCCGCCGAGGCACCCCCCGATGACCGTCGACCAAGCCACGCCTGGCGCCGCTGCTCCGCATCAACCGGCCGGGCCCGCGACCGGGCCGCCTATCTCCACCGCCGGGCGGGTCGAATCCTCACAATGGGTCCGGCCCGCCCGCCCGCTACCGGCGAGGGGCGGGTACTGGTCGGCGTAGCTTCACTGGCGGGGGTGAAGCTACGCCGCTTCGTCGTCGGACTCAGGGCCGAACTTCCAGTGCCATTCCAGCCGGTGCCGGCCGAACGGTACTCGGCTGCCCTTGCCGGCCCGCAACAGCTTGATCTCGGCCACCGTGCGGATGATGTCCCGCTTCACGGCCAACTCGTCGTCCAGGTCGGCCCACGCCCCGACGGCTTGCGGCCCGACGCGCCCGCGCAGCACCGGGGGGATACCGGCGTCGGCGGCCCGCTGCTCATGCTCGGCAATCTGGCTCAACAGCCCCTTCTCCGCGCGGGCAAACGAGATCGCCGTTACGTCGCCATCCTCGGCGAGCTTGCGCCAGTCCTCCAGCTCGGCGCGCAATCGCTGCGCCTCGGCGCGGGCACGGGCGATCTCTTCATCCCCGCCCGCGTGGGCCGAGAGCATGTCGTACGTCTCCGGGCGGGCCATCCAGGCCACCACCGCGCGCTGCACGTACTCGTCCAGGTACTCGGCCTTGACGGCGGCGCACCGCTTCTTCAGGCACGAGTACACATCGCCCGTCCAGCCGTGCCGGTTGACCTTGCCCAGCGACAGCGGGCCGCCGCACACCCCGCAATGCACGATGTAGGACAGCAGGTGCACAGCTCGGCCCGCCCGGGTGGTCGTCCGGGACGGGTCGTCCAGCAAGCGGACACACGCCCAATAGACCTCCTCGTCCACCAACCCGTCCCAGATCCCGTCCCCGACGATCTCCCCCCGGAACACCCGCTTACCGATGTAGGCCGGGTTCATCACCTGCTTACGGATGATCCCGCGTCGCCACTCCTTGCCCTCCGGGGACGGGATACCCGCCTCGTTCAGCCCTTTCTCAATGGTGATCAGCGGAACCCCACCCGACACCTTGTCGAAGTTGTCCCGCACGATCCCGGCGTGGCTGTACTCGGTCACCGTCCCGTCCGCTGCGGTCGCCGTGCGGATCTCGGTGTCCGGCTCCTGGCGCAGCAACGCCCGGGTGCGCTGGTTGTAGATGCGCCGGTACCCGTAGGTCACCTTGCCGTGCGGGCGGCCGGCTTCCGCCGCGCCAACGATGCCGCGCAACACGTTGTCCCGGATGGAGTCGGCCATCCATTCGGCCTGTACCGCCTGGAAGCCCAACATCATCCGGTCGTTCTTGTCGCGCAGGTCGAACAGCACCCCACCGACCAGCCAGAAGTACAACCCGACTTCCGTGCACATGTCGCGGATCTTGACGTACACTGCAAGGTCGCGTTCCTTGCGGCTGATCTCCCACATGACCAGCACATCGCCCTTGCCCGCGCGGATCGCCTCCACCAGCAACTCGAACTGCGGACGGTCCTTCTTCGCGTGCCGAGAGGCGGACAGGTCGTTGTCGGTGAACGAACCGGCATCGCGCCAGCCGTACCGGTTGACGTCGGCAAGGTTCAGCTTGCCCTGATCGCCAACGCTCTTGCCCTGTTCCTTCTTGTCCTGGCTGGCCCGCTGGTACCGCAGCGCGTTTGCGTCCGCGCCAGCCGCCAACAGCGCCGCTTTGCTGTCGAACCGAACCCGGTTCCTAACCCCTGCGCCCCGCCGTACCATCGGGTCGTTCCCTTCCGATCGATGCCCTGACCTGCTAGCATCAACCTTAGCAGCTTACGACCCTTGGGAGTCGCGAAGGGCCAGCTCAACCGCTGTGTCGGCCGGGTCACCCGGTCGTGTCCAGCCCCATCGGCTACCTCCTTCGTTCAGCGCCGCTAGGAGCTTCTGGTGAAGCGGTGCAGGTGTGGGTCGAAGGTGTCGGCTGGTTCGGCGAGCACCTGCGTTGGTGTCAGCCACCGGACCGCGGCGAGTTCGTTCTCGTCGTAGGAGGTGATGGTGGTTGCCTTGGCGCGGAGGAGGTACCACAGAGTTGTCGTTGCTTTCTGCCCGTGTCCGGATTCCAGGGCGGATGAGCACCGCGCCGCTGTCGTTCGGCTGGGGTGTACCCGAGGGCGACGGTGATCCGCCTTCCGACTACTCGTCGGACAACCCGAACGTAGCCAGATCGAAGACCGTAGCGCCTGTTGCCCGTCCCTTACCTCGAGGTCGTCGCGCTTGACCGCTACCTGCCGTGATACGTCGGCCGCCAAGACAGGTAGCGCGCGGGTCGCGGCTACGACCAGGCCAGCCGTCGGATCCTGGTGTACGGCCGAAGGATGGCCTGCCCAGCACCGAGCAGCGAGCACGAATTCCTAGCCCGCGTCACGCAGTTACGTGGAGTTCGTTCCGGCGGTGGGCTGGTCGGTTGCCGTCATGCGGTCGAGGGCCTCAAATAGTCGTTCGGCGTAGGTGTCGGCCGCCTGCCGCACCCATGACTCGCGCACGAAGCACAGCCAGCAGCCGAGAAGCACGGCGTGCGCCACGACGACCACCGCCCATCCGGCGGCAGCGCCCTTCTGGGTCCAGACGTAGTAGTCGATCACAGCCGCAAGGCCGATCACGCCGACGGCGTACGGGCGTAGGGCGAGCATGTTCCGGGCTCTTCCGTAGGTGATGTTCTCGTGTTGCACGAGCGGGAATTCGTCATTGCGCGCGCGCACTTGATCAATCAGGCGGCGCGTCGCGGCCACGTAGACCTCGTCAGCGTTGGCCGGGTTCGCCGCTTCCTGGCGTCGGGTTGGCAGCGGCTGCCCGTACAGTCGCTCGAGCGCCTTCCGGCGGCGGTCGAAGATCGCCGGGTTCCCGGCTTCGCGGTGGCGGAGCAGGTGCGTTGTCGGCATGCCGTCCCAGTCGCCGACGAGCTGTCGTTCGAGGTTCTTGCCAAGGTTCCGCACGATGCTCGCCAGCAGGACCGTGAAGCCGCAGCCCACAGCGATGGGGAGCAGCGCCGTCAGCGGTTGCTTCGGGACGAGGAGGGCGCCGGCGATGAACACCGGCGCCATGGCCCACAGCCCGGGCAGCACTCGCGCCCGGCGCGAATACGCGTCGAAGAGCTTGAGCGCTTCCTCAATCATCGTCGCCCTCGGCGAGCGTCGGGAACTGCGGCACCGGACCCCAGCCGGGCCGGGAGACGTTGGCGTGCAGCACGCCGTTGCCTTCGGTGGCCCAGACCCCGCACCCGCGTCGCTTGAGCGCGTTGACCACCTTCGGTGACGGATGCTTCGGCGCGGCCTTGGCCGAGCTGATGCATGCCACGCATCCGGGGTTGTACGGGGCTTCGGCCGGACCCAGGATGCGGTTGAGGATGGTCGGGCCGACGTTGCGCTTGCTGCCGTGGTGCGGCGGCTGGAAGAAGGACAGCGGCATTGTCTGGAACGGGCCGACGAAGCCCTCGTACCACGTCGCGGCCGCGTCCAGGGCGGGCATGCCCGCGTCTCCGGTGAACAGCATGCGCTCGGCGTCGACGGTGACCAGGGTGATGACCGACGAGTTGTTGCGGGCCGAGGTCTCGCCCTCGTCGGTCAAGGTCTCGACCGGCAGGTAGGTGAGTGCCTGGTCGAGCAGCCGGGACAGCTGCTGCAACCAATACGGCTGCGCGCCGCCGACGAACGTGCCGGCCCTCGCCTCGATCAGCTGTTCGCCGAGCAGCTGCTCGTAGTACTCCCGCGTCGGCCCCAGGATGCGCAGCTGGCCGCCGAAGCGGCTCTCCCCGGCGAACGGCTCGGTCAGCATGACGCCACGCCGCCCGGCGAGCGCGATCAGGTTGTCCAGCGCCTCCAGGTTGCTGAAGTCGGACACGTCACGAGTATGCAGGCGGGGCTGGTGGACCATCAGCTCCCGCACTTGCATCTGCTCGACGACGGCAGCCAAGCCGTTGAGGTGGTCGGCGTCAGGATGGGTGGAGATCATCAGATCGACGATGCTGGTGCCGTAGTGGCGCCTGATGTGCCCTGCCAAGTCGTCGCCAATGTCGGTGAATCCGCCGTCGATCACCACCACCACGGGCCGGCCGGTGGCCTCGCTGGTGAATCTCATGGCGATGGCGTCGCCGCTCTTCCCGCCATCCTGCTGGTCGTTCTCGACCGGCAGGAAGTCGACCTCGTACATCCGGGCTCCTTTGTAGGACGTTAGCTCAGGCGAACCAGGCGGTCGCGTGTCAAGCCGACGGATCTTGCTGTCGCCGTGCTTCGCCCAGGTATGACGGTGCACCGCGGCGAACTGTCCGGCGCCGGGCGACCAGGCCGTAGCGGCGGCCGACGCCATGATCCGAGTTCGGCTCTACGTGAGAATGTCTCGGAAAGGGCCAGGTCGGACGTGTCGCAGACATTTCTTGGCGGCTCGGAGTGTGAGTGGACCCGGTGACGTCGGGCCGTATGCTGTACGTCGCCGTTTGCTGGTTCGGAACGGCCGGCAGGTAGGAGAAGTCCACGATGACGTGGCCTGGTCTCATGATGAGGCGGCCGTATCGCGGCCTGGTGGTGTGGCTGCCGCGCGAGTACTACAACGCGGATGACAGGCACGCCGGCCGGCCGACTGTCGTCGTCAAGGTCATGTCCGCCGAGCGCGCCTGCATCGTGATGACCCGGACGAGTCAGACTGATGTCTCCCACCACGGGGACATTTATCACGATGCCGATCCGAAGCTGCCGTGCTGCGACAAGCCGGGATGGTGGCAGCCACGGCGGCTCTACCGTGTCACCTTCGCGGCCTACAACGTTGAGGAGATCGGAGAGTTCGCGACGATGGACGACGTCCTGCTCGACCGCATCACTGCCGCGTACGAGGGGCGATCATGACGGCCTGGGACGAGTTGCGCCGCGACGGCGTCTTCGGTACCGAAGCGACCATCGAGCTGTACCGAAGTGTTCGTGCGGTGGCGCGGGCTGGCAACTTCCCTCCGCCGGCCGGGCACAGGTCGTGGGACTTGGACGCGATCGAGGAGACTGCGCACGACATTTTCGCTGATGCCCGTGGGCCGCAGCGGCTGGTCGAGTTGGCCGTGAAGGCGCACGATGACGTGAGCTTCCGTCGCCTGCTAGATCAAGTGGTCCGGAACTTCCTGCGCGACCGGGCCCGAGCCACGACCAAAGGTCGACTGATCCGCCGACTGCGCGAGGTACTTGACGGTGATCCGCGCTTCGCGGTAGTTCCGGCCGGCCGACCCGGTGCGGCGAGGAACATCGAGCTCGCCGACGGGACGACCCCTGGGACCTGGAACGGCCGGCTGAGTGATCTCGTGTCAGCAGCGTACAAAGTGACGGATGTGGCCATCGTCCGATGGCGGATGGACGCTCGCCGGGAGTCGCCCGTCGCTGACGCCCCGAGTTTGACGGCCGTCTGCGAGGCGGTACTGCGGGCGGCCGGCGCGTCGTTGTCGTTGGCGGAGCTCGCTGATGTGGTCGCGGCACGGTTCGCTGTCAGCCCGGCGCCGGTGATCACTCCGGTTGATGATGTTGATCCCTGGCTACCCGGAACCAACGCTGTCGACCAGGCACAGACCGAGGCCGAGGTCCTAGCCGGAGCGCAACGGCTGGTCAGTCAGCTCACCCCCCGCGAGCGACTTGTGCTGGCGCACCTCGACGAGCCCGTCCGGCGTATGGCCGACCACACCGGACTGGGCAAGAGCGCCACGGCGGAGATCGCCGCACGGGTCCGCGAGATCGTCATTTGCGTTTTGGGGTCCGAGGAACATCGCGAGGACATGCTCAGCATGGCCCGGGTGCTGGCAGTTCCGGCCCGCCTCGACGACTAGCCTTCCGTTCGGGGCCGTGGTACTGCATCGCGAGTGACTCGCCGGCTGCCGGACGTTGCGGTGCGGTGCGCCGTTCTAACTACGTACAGAGGTCAGATGGAGAACGAATGAGTGGTTGCGGTATTCCCTGCGGGAGGGCAGACGCATGGTGAGGCATCCCAGCACGAGTTCACGCCACTTCCGGGCCGGGTTGCGTCCGGCCGGTATCCGGCGATGACCGCTCAACGACCCGAGTACGGCCGCCCGTACGCGGGGCACGACGCGACGTACACCGGTCACATCGACGTGAACCCGCCCGTGTCGATCGCCGATCCGCACCTACTGGACGGCGATCTGCTATCCCCGGCGGATCACGACTCGAAGCACCTCGTCGAATGTGGCTGGTGCCAGCAGCGGCAACAGGCAGCTGAACGGCACCACGATCACTTCTCCGACGACGAGTTTCTCCGTGCGGCACGGCAGCGCGCTGAATCAGGCGGTGCGGCCGCCTTGGCGGACATCACCAGGCTCACACCACAGCTGCACACTCTCGTCCAAGAGGTCTCCGTGCGTGAGGACGTCGCCGTCGGCCAGGTATGGCGGTTGCGCTGGGACAACACCACAGAACTCGCCGTCGTCCTGGACATCGACCAATGGTGGGTGACCGTCGCGCCGGTGAGCACAGAACTCGCCGCCGCGGACGAGTTCAGCGTGCTGTTACCGCCTACGGCAAGCCAGCTGAATGCCGACCTGGTGGTTGGCTTCAGCCTCGAATGCGTCGTTCCGTTGTTCGTCTTCGACCGGCTGATCGCCCCGGCCAGCCGGCCCACGCTGGACCAGGAACGAGCTAGGGCGCAGCTTCCACCGCCCGCCACCCTCCAGGACGTTTGGCGTGCGTGGCGACGGAGCAGCAGCGTTCCCGCGGGACTTGCCTACGGTGTTGCGCTGGATGATGGCGACTTCGATCGGCGCGAACTGCGATCGGTCATTGCCACATCGTTCGCGGCTTTGGTCGGTGCATCGTCCTGCGTCCCAGGTGATCCGCTCGGTGAGACAACCCCCCTCGCCGAGCGGATCACCGGAACCGGTCTCAAGCTCAGCGAGCTCGCTACTACGAGCGGGTTGGATCGGGAAGTGTTTCTACGCATCAAGCAAGGCGGCCGCGTCTCGCACCGGGAAGCCGAACGCCTCGCAGGGCTGCTCGACACGGACGTGCAGAGCCTGCTGGACGGGAATCCCCCGCTCGTGGACGACCTGATCGTTGCTGTGAGCCGGCCCCGGCATCGGTCAGCACTACGGCGCCTCGCCCAGAACGACACTGCCGACGAATACCGCACCGAAGACGGGCAACGTTGGCGCATGGCTGCGGTGATTGAACCGTCAGCGGCTCGCAGCGCCGCCGGTCAAACCGTCGCCGATGCACGCACGCACTGGGACATCAAGGTGGACAACTACCTGCAACAACGCCTCTCGGCGATAGACGCACCTCGTGGAGACGCATGACGGCGGGCACTACCGGCAGCCGTCGGGCGCAGATCGACGAACTCGTCACAGCGATGATGGCCGACCTGACCGCCGACGGCATCGACCTGGACGAGCTCGCGGCGGACCCACCAGCGGTTATCGCCACGGTCGACGATCTTGTCTTTCAATGGGTCAACATCGATACGATCGGCGGCGGCTGTTCAGTCGCAGCGCTCTACAGCGGCACCGAACACCCGCCACGCATTTCCGTCGCGAGAGACGCCTCAACAGGACGGCGCGCATTCTCGGCTCTCCACGAGTTCGGACACCATCTGTGCCGACGCGCAGCCACCGTGTCGGACGCCTTGTTCGAGTTGCCTGACGGAGGCCACTCGATCGAAGAAGACCTCGTTGACGCGTTCGCCGCCGCTGTGCTGCTACCGCAGCACACGGTTGCCACTGGATTCGCAGACGGTGTGGATGCGGCAGCAGTCATCCAGCTGTGGCGTTCAACGGCCGCGTCCCGCGAAGCATGCTGCGTCGCGGCCGCGCAGCGGCTACCTGCTCCCGGCTACGTCATGCTGCTGCAACGGGACGGACACTGCCAGTTCGCCGCCCGCAACGGCGATGTCTTTCCCATCGCACGCAACAGCCTCCAGACCGCCCGCAGGCTACAACCCGCGCTCCGCGGGGGCACGGCCCGAGGCGTCGGCCGCCCCAACCTCGGGAGCGGCATCGGCTCCGCCGAGATGCACTTCGACGCCCGCGCCGACGAACAGTACGTCTTCGCCGTCTGGCTCACCGACTCGCCCGCCTGGGACGCACTCCCCGTGCCTCTGGACGCCGCCCCCGCCGGACACGACGGCTACTGCGAAGCCTGCGCGCAAGAGTTCACGTCGTGGAAAGCCAAATGCTCGCAGTGCAGTGAACCTCGCTGCCCACGTTGCGGCGCGTGTAGCTGCGAGCCCGGCGCCCAGAACCGGACGACCACCCGATTCTGTCAACGCTGCTTCTGCCTACTGCCGCTGCAAGCCTTCGAGGGCGACTCAACTACATGTAACGAGCACTGAACAATAGCTCCAGTCGTCCGCCCAAGCCGGTGTGCGCCGGCCGGTGTCGCCGAGGCCGGCAGGGTCCCGGCGGGTAAGGTTCGGCGCGGTGGAGGTCACGGCATCACCGTATCGCCGTGTCGCTGGGACAACGTCTGCTCGCCCACCGAAGTGGTCGATCAAGGTCTTGATGATGACGCGGGCCTCTGGAGTGCCTCTGTTGGCCATTCGACACGGCGCCGCCACCTGCGAGAACGCAGATCAGCGGTCACCTGCGGGCGGCACCGGCGCACTCAAGTTTCTCGCAGCGACCCCAACCCGATCGCGTCGGTAAGGTCACGCCCGACAAGTTTGCGCTGGTCACGGTCGTTCTACCGAATGGCCAACAGAGTCTGGAGTGAGGCCAAAGCGCAGGTGCAGGTCGACCCATGCCCGCACGATGCCTGGATCATCGTGCTGAGACGGCTGAACCTGGTGAGGAATCGGCGCAGCTGCGGGTCGGTGCGTTCGGCGGGCCAGCTCATGGCCTCGGCGGGCGGGTACCAGTCCCAGCTGGTGACCTCGCCGGGATCGGGCGTGATCGGCTGGCCGGGGTCCAAGGTGATGGGGAACAACAGTGTTGTCGGTGTGCTGGCCTGGGCCACGGGTGCGGGTAACGGTGAGAAAGAAGGGGCGGTCCCCGGCAAGTGCGGCGGGCTCGGCGTGGATGTTCAGCTCTTCTCGGGCTTCCCGTACGACGGTGTGCCACGGGTCTTCGCCGACCTCGACGTGGCCGCCGGGTGGCAGCCATAGGCCGGCCCTGCGATGGTTGGCCAGAAGGATCAGCCCGTCGCCCTCGTCGATGACGACGAAGTAACTGACGAGGTGGGACGGCGGGACATCGGGTTCTGCCGGTGCGGTACAGCGGTGCGCCGCTCCCGATCCAGGCGGCCGTGGCTGCGAGATGATCTCGTTCCACATCGTCCCAGGGCACGATTGCGCCGATCAGGTGAGCCAGTGCAGCCGCCGTCGCTGCGTCGGGTCGCACGGGCACCGCATCTCGTGTCACGATCGCGATTCTGGCAGCGGGCTGTGACACTTCCGTGGGCAGCGCGGAGGCCCTCCAGCGCATCGTCGTTCGTCGGCTGGACGTATCCGCGATCGGAACCGAAGGATCCGGGCTGAGGAGGTCAAGGTGCTCCGCCACTACACGGTGTCGGCGATCGCGCTTCACAACGATCGGGTACTGCTGATCCAGCACCGTAAGTCGGGAACCGTTCTGCCGCCCGGCGGTCACATCGATCCAGGAGAAGATCCGGTCCATGCGCTGCGTCGCGAGGTTCGGGAAGGGTCGGCATCGACGTTGGGGTGCTGGCTGAGGATCGTTTCAGCCATCCTCGCGTCGATGTGGTCGCCTCGCCGTTGACCATCCTCGTCATCGAAGGCGTGCCGGACCCGGCAGTTGGGCGGCATGTCCACATCGATCTCGTTTACGTGTGCCGGCCGGTCACAGATGCCATCACCGTCGCGCCCGAAGAGATCAACGGCTTCCGGTGGGTTCCGCTCGGTGAAGTCGAGGCAACGGCCACCCCGCCGGAGATCCCCGACCCGGTCCGAGCTGCCGCCCAGTACGCGCGCCGATTCTGACGCGCACACCATCCGGCGCCGTGGTTGGGACCGGGGCTCTTCCTGCGATAGGGCGCGCGGGAGTCGGCTAGGCGGAAGCTGTTGCGGTGATTCGTACGCCAGCGGTCGCGGCGATGATCGCGATGCTGTCGTCCGCGGAGAAAGTCTCGGGCAACACCTTCTCGCCCGGCAGGCCGAGCAGGTCGCCTGGCGTGTACCAACCGCGCATGTTCTCAGCGCTGAACTCGGTGGCCTGCGGCCGCGTCGTGTGCCGGCGCAGCGTCTCTTCGAGGGAGACATCGAGGTAGAAGAAGGGCTCTCCCGGCATGAGTGTGGGTCATTCTCGGCGATTGTTGGAGCGCTCGTGTGGTAGCTGCAGGGTGACGGGTCCGCAGGAGAGCATGACGAGGGCGAGGGCGGCTTCGGCGCTGTGGAAGCCTCGGGCGCGACG
>WNGB01019716.1_pt1 | contig 13190 bp, 15 predicted proteins | sample 5400681 | NCBI WGS metagenome assembly WNGB01 (sample SAMN13153367, study PRJNA577476) | soil metagenome | isolation source: 115 cm soil or saprolite under grassland replicate 2 | place: USA:California | collected 2016-06-15 | reverse complement strand
CTGTCCCGACAGCTTCGCCGAGCTGCAACACACCACCCGAGGCAAGCTCAAGTCGGCCCAGCGGCGCAGCGTCATCATCGCGTCGTGCTGGCAGCAGGCTGAGCTGTTCTGATGTCACAGACTTACGTAAAGGCCAATAGCACTGCGTGCAGTTTGTTGTCCAGTGAAGCAGGAGTCGCCCCCCGGAAGTTACCTATCCTCACCCATGACTGCGCTCACAAACTCTACAACAGGAACGCAAGCGCTGGCGGATTGGGCAGAGCTCGGATGCGTGCGCTCGCATCAGTGCGATCACGGCGGCACAGCTTCGCGGGATAGCGTTCGCGCATTCGTCTGATCTCAGTCACGAGGAATCGACACCGCCGGGATCGAATGGTTACGTTTCTGACTTGGCGAGAGGTCGATTTTGGCAGCGTAGTGCTCGCGGGTCTCATCGCGGGCTATGCCATGGCCATCGCCGGCCTGTGGGCCGGCAAAGTTCCCGGCTTGGTGTCCTTCGACATTGCCGACTACGGCAGACGCTACATGGTGTCGGATCGCCCTAGCGCGTGGTTACTGGGCTTCGTGTCGCACTTGGTCAACAGCGTGGTGCTTGTGCTCGTATGGGCGACCGTGATTGAACCGAACCTCGGCTGGCCGCGGCCACTTGAGGGCCTGGCCTGGGGACTTTTTCTCGCGCTAACCCTTGCCGGCTCGATCATCATGCCGCTCTCCGGAGTCGGGTTCATGGGGCGCAAGGCGGGCAGCTATCGACTCGCGGTCACCGCGCTGCTGCTGCATGGTTTATGGGGTCTGTTGATCGGGCTCATCTACGTTCCACCGTAATGAGCGGCGTTCGAACTCACCACCCGACCGTCGTGCTGTTCGGCAGCAACACTGCGATGGTTTGCGACCTGTCAGGCCAGATCGCCGCCGAAGAATTACAGGGATTCTTCGCCGGCGATACGCGGATGATCTCGACTTACAAGATCGATGTGAACGGCTGCACGTGGCGCACGCTTGGCCGTTCGCGCTTCGGCCACGGCACTGCGCAGTGGGAATTCCAGAATCGGTTGATCCGTGATGTCAGCGGCGAGATTCCGGCCGGCGCCCTCTCGTTCGGCTTGCGGCGCCGGGTTGCGGGTGCGGTGCACGACGATCTGTCGTTGCGGTCGTTCGCGTCGAGGCTCGTGCGATTGCGCCTTGTCCTGCAACTGGATGCCGATTTTGCCGACCTCTTTGAGGTGAAGGCGCAATCCATGCCGCCGCGCATGAACCTGCGGCGCGTCATTGATATCGACTCGATCAGGCTCGTCCACGAGGTTGGTGACTTTCGCCGCGCGCTGCACGTTCGGCTGCGATGCCCGGGGCCTGCCCCCTCGTTTGCCGGGTCGCGCATCAGTTTCGACATCGCGCTCCGGCACCGCGAGCAGTGGGACTGCTGCATTGACGCAATACCTGAAATCGACGGTGAATGCATCGCCTTTGCCGGCGATCCGCACGACGACGAACCGGATCCGGTGCCCGCCTCCAATCGGGTGATGATTCAATGTCCGTCGCTGCTTGCCCGCCCCTTCGAGCGAGGGCGCGCCGACCTGCACGCGCTCGCGGTGGAGCGGCTAGGCGAAGCGCCGTTCGTCGCGGCCGGTGCGCCATGGTTTCTTGCCCTGTTTGGGCGCGACTCGCTGATCGCTTCGCTGATGGCAGGTATCGACGGGTGGTGGCTTGCCGAAGGTTCGCTGACAGCGTTGGGCGAGCTTCAGGGGAAGCGGCGCGATGATTTTCGTGACGAGGAGCCGGGGAAGATTCTGCACGAACGGCGTCGCGACGAGCTGACGCACTTGGGCGAGCTGCCGTATTCGCCCTACTTCGGAACACATGACGCGCCGGCTTTGTATTGCCTGGCGCTGTGGCATGCGTGGCGGTGGAGCGGACGCAAGCAATTGCTCGATGCGCATCTCGAAACGGCGCGCCGGACGATGCAGTGGTGCGACACGCTCGGCGACCGGGACGGCGACGGACTGCAGGAGTACGCGACCCGCAGCCGCAAAGGCTATCGCAATCAGGGTTGGAAGGATGCCGGCGATGCAGTCGTCGATGCGCAGGGGCGACAGGCACAGCCGCCGATCGCTACCGTCGAGCTGCAGGCCTATCTGTTCGCTGCGCGGCTCGCCATGGCGGAGCTTGCCGACGAAGTGGGTTGCAAGGCCGAGGCGCATCGATATCGCGCCCGCGCCGCGGAACTGCGCCGTGTGGTCGAGGACCGCTTCTGGCTCGAGCACGAGAACTTCTATGCTTTCGCGCTCGATGCCAGCAAACGCGCTGTCGATGCGATCGGCTCGAATCCCGGGCATCTGCTTTGGTGCGGCCTGGCCGATTTGGCACGCGCGAAGCAAGTCGCGACACGATTGCTTCAACCGGAGCTCTTTTCGGGATGGGGCCTGCGCACGCTATCTGCGCGCAATCCCGCTTACAACCCGCTGTCGTATCAACTCGGTTCGGTCTGGCCGCACGACACGCTACTGGCCGCCGCCGGTCTTTGGCGCTATGGATTGCGCGACGAAGCGTGTGTGCTCATACGTGCAATACTGGCTGCAGCGCAGTCGTTCGAAGACGATCGGCTGCCCGAGCTCTTCTGCGGCCTGGATGCCTCCTGCGGCTTTCCGGTTCCGTACGAAGAGGCGAACATCCCCCAGGCCTGGGCCGCGGCCGTACCACTGCTTACCGCACAGCTCTTTCTCGGTCTTTTGCCTGATGCACCTCGCGGACGCTGTTACGTCTCGCCTTGGCTGCCGCCGTGGCTGCCGCGGCTCGAGCTGTGTGGAATCCGCATTGGAGAGGATCGTCTTGATATCGGGGCGGCACGTAGCGGTGAGGACACCGTAATCGAGAAGGCCGACGGCGGGAAACTCGAAATCATTCGAGGAACCGTGGAGGCGCCCTTGTGGGGTAACCCGCCGGTACTGGACAGATCGACAAGCGGCGTATCGCCGCAGCAGCGCACGAAAGCTACCTAACCGTTGCGTGCAGTGACAAGCAAGGATGGCGCGTCCAAGCAGTTGTGCGACCGTGTTAGATGCGATGCGCGACGACGACTAACTCTGTATGTCAACCGCCGTATTTCACGCGCGACACGACTGACCTGCAATTACAGCTCAGCGAACAAGACAAATGCGTCGATCCACACGAGCCGGATCCCGGCTCGGATCCGCTGCGAGTTTCACCGGCTGTGGATAATGCTGAGCGCACCGGCGCTGCTCGTCACCGGTTTGATCCTTCACGTCGGAGGCTACCGAAACGCCGCGCCGATTGACTCCAATCACCATTTTGTCTCGCGAATGCCGAGCCGGAACGAAACCTGATTCACCATGATGTCGCCGACGAAGCTCATCAGCACGATTAGGGCAATGTCGATTGAGCGCACCGCGACAAAAAGAGATAGTGCGATCAGACCGCCGATCACGAAATCGAGTTGGTCTGCGGGAATCCCTCGTTGTCCCAAGCCATTGAATTCTGGCGCGCCCGGCAGGATTGAACCCACGACCCCCTAATAGGATGGACGCTCCCCTCCCGCTACGGCGTCAACTGCGCCAAAGTGGAAGTGTGGTCCTACCACTTAACCGAGAGGGGGCGTCCGTCATGAAGATTACGACCGTAGGAGTCGATCTGGCAAAGACCGTATTTCAGATTCACGGAGTCGATGACCGAGGCAGGGCAGTGCTGCGCAAGCAACTCAAGCGAACCGAGATGCTTAGCTTCTTCGCCAATCTGGCACCCTGCCTGATTGGCATGGAAGCCTGTGCCAGTGCGCACCACTGGGCGCGCAAGCTCATCGAGCTGGGCCACCAGGTCAAGCTCATGGCGCCGCAGTTCGTCAAGCCGTACGTGAAGAGCAACAAGAACGATCGCAACGATGCTGAGGCGATTTGTGAGGCGGTGGCGCGGCCGAACATGCGTTTCGTGCCGGTCAAGACCGTACAGCAGCAAGCGGTGTTGGCGCTGCATCGCGCACGTGCGGGAGTGATGAAAGCGCGTAACGCGCAGGCCAATCAAATTCGAGGGCTGCTGGGCGAGTTCGGGATCGTGCTGCCACAGGGGCATCGGTCACCTGCGCCGCCGCGGACCCGAGCTCCTGGAAGATGGCGACAATGGGTTGCCGGGGCTGATGCGTGCGCTGCTGAGCAGGCTGCTGACACAGCTCGAACAACTTCGATCAGCAGGTCGCAGCACTCGAGCGGGAGATCGTGCTCTGGCACCGGCAAAACGACGACAGCCGCAAAGTCGAGCGCATCGTCGGCATTGGCCCGCTCGGGCGCGCGCAGCACGATCTTTCGATCAGCGCCGACGGCCGCGAACTCTGGTTCACCGTCACGAACCGACCGTACAAGTCCGCCGATCCGCGGGTGGGAGTCGTGGACCTGACTACCGGCAAGGTCACGCTGATTGACACGGGAGCCAACGCCCACGACATCACGCTCTCGCCGGATGGCAAGACAGCCTGGGTCACCAACTCCGGGTTTACTCATATCCCCGACCCGCGCGTCGATTACCTCGACGTGACCACGCGGCGCGCACTGGGATCCATCACGGTCGGAAAGTACCCGTTCCACTCGCCCAAGCGCGGCCGCGACGGGAACGCGGTGCCGACCACGGCGGGCGAGATGTGGTTCAGCGATCACGGTCTGAAGAGCGTCGTTGCCGTGTCCCTCGTGGATTGCCGGGTTGTGGCCACCGTGCCCGTCGGGGTCGAGCCGTACCATATCGCTGCGACGCCGACCGGCACGCTGTTCGTCGCCAATCACACCTCCAACACGGTCACGATTGTCGATGGCCAGCGCCGCGTCGTGCTTGGAACGCTCAAGGTGCCGCCGCGGCCCCACGGGCTGGCCGCGCTTGTCGCTTCTGCGCAATAGGATGACCATGCTGCGAGTCGACGCGGCCCAGCCGGAACATTTCATGAGTTATCCGGCCGGTCGCCGTTTGGGCGGCGGTGGAACGTGCGGGTCGCTTCCAAGGGGTGAGCGGCCTCGGCTCGCGTGATGTGCGCGCGAAGGGCACGACCGACGAATACCGCGCGCGTCGACCCATCCGCGAACTGCAGCATCTGCTCGGGCACAAGAGTGTGCGCACGACGCAATCTACTTGAACGAGTTCATACCGAAAGACAGTGCGCGCGACCCCGCAGTCGCGCGCTCAATCACAGGACGGTCTGATGAACGCGCTAATCTCGCGCGGCTCCGCGAACACCACCGAGGCCCGATCGCCCTGCATCCCCGCACCGACGATCACGGGCTTTCCCGGGCGCGGTCCAAGTTCGCTCGAATCCGTCTTGAAACGCAGGTTGAATTCCCAGACCTTCTCGACCTTGCCGTCTGCCGTCTTTACCGTGTAAGTGTCGCCGCAGTGACTGATCGCCGTCACCTGGCCCGCCGGCGGAGCGTTCTTCATATCCTGCCTGGCAGGCTGCATGTTCATCATCATTCCCCCGCCGCGTTGCGCGGCTGCGGGTGCGCTTCCTTCCGATACCGCCTTGAGATAAGCGATGACGTCCTGGCGGTCCTTGCTTTCGGGCAGCCCTTGAAACGTCATGCTCGTGCCCGGGACGAGCTTGTCCGGGCCGGCGAGCCAGCGGTCGAGCGTCGCTTCGTTCCAGACGAGATCGACATGCTTCATCGCCTGCGAGTAGCGATGGAAGCCTTCCACCGTTCCCGCCTTCCGCTGCCATATTTTCGCGAGGCTCGGGCCCGTCATGTGTTCGCCCGGTTTGATCGAGTGGCATGCGACGCAGGCTTGGAACATCGCGGCGCCGCGCGCCGGGTCACCGGCCGCCGATGCAGACATCGTGACAGCGATTCCCGCCAGCCCTCCGACCAGCAAGACGGACCGTGAACCAACGGCTTTTGCGTTCATAAGCAGACTCCGCAAATCACTTCGATGCCTGCTCGCGCAACTGCGCGCGGAACTCGCTTATCTTCGGCGACCAGCGACTTTCAATGTACGCGAGCACCGCGCGGATCTCGTCGTCGGTCAGTTCGCTACCGAAGGCCGGCATGTCGCTTTGGTAGCCAGCTGGCGCGTATTTCCCGGGCACAAGGCCGTACTTGACGATGCCGAACAGAACGTCGTCGGGATGGTGCCATGTGTGGCCGCTGTCGTCGTGCGGCGGCGCGGGCATGCGTCCATTGGGCAGCCGCTCGCGCCAATTCGCCTGCCCCTCGAGGTTCGCGCCGTGACAACTGGCGCAATGGCGGCCATAGATCAGTTTGCCGCCAGCGATCGACGGAGCATCGCGGGCGGCCGGCGTCGCAAGCGACGTGCCTCGACGCGCGAAACCGGCGAACATGTCCCAGTAGAAGTAGCCCATGACCGTGATGACGGCCGCGACCCCAACGACGACCGACACCTCACGCAGCGAGACCTTCATCGGATCGTCAGCCTCAAACTGGGTTGCCGTGCTGCGCGATTCGCGTCCATGTCGCGCCGCGATCGCGCGTAACGAACACGTCGCGCCGCGCGGTGGCGATCGCATACTGAGCGGGCTGCGCGGGATTTTGCGCGATGTACGTCACCGCATCGTCACGGGCGACCGGGCTCGTCACCGCGGTCGACCGCTTGGCGGATACATCAAGGCGGGCAAGCAGTGGTTCGCTGCGAGTCTGCGCGCCGTACCAGAGCTGCTTGCTGTCGAGGTCGAAAGCAACACCGCTCACCATCACGCCCCCAACAACCGACTGGAATGTTGCGCCGCCGTCATGCGACAGGAACACGCCTCTAGTCGTGCCGACCGCGACCGTCTTTGCGTCGTCCGGATGAACGGCCAGCGCAGCGATCTCGCCTTCAAGACCCTTTGCTAGCGCCCGCTGCCAAGTGAAGCCCTGATTGAGCGACGCATAGATACCGGGCGATTTCATGCGCGAGTTCGGGTGCTCGCTCACCGCATAGATGGCGTCGGTTCGATAGCTTGCCGCAAGCAGATGAAAGTCCGCCTGTCCTTCGAGACCAAGTTTGGTCCAGCTTCGGCCAGCGTCGCCGCTACGGATCAAGCCGAACGGATTGACAAGACCTGAATCGGGCGCCGGGTGTCCACTCGCGTAGACGCCACTGCGCGACGCCGCGAATCCCATGTAGTCGTGAGGCGGACCGGCCGCCTTCGACCATTTGCCGTCAGCATATACGGCGAGACCGAGATGACTCGGCACGACGATCTCCCGGCCGTCGGCGCTGAACGCGAGGCCATGAACATGATGCAGCATGTCGTTTGTCTGCGCTTTGGCATCGGCTGCAAGCCCGACCATGACGATTGCAGCAAACACCGCAATAAGGTATCTGTTCTTCATCCATTACTCTCGGAGCCTGGCCAGCACGCCCGAGCGTTTCAGCGGTGCCCGGAGTTCGGTATCGTGTCGGAGCGGGTCCGCACGCTGAAGACCCGTTGCACGGGCAGGATCGCGACAATCCCGTCGCCGAGCGATACGGCGTGGGCCGCGTCGATGACCGCGGCCGCGATGCGCTCGGCCTGGTCGCCCGGGGCATAGATCTCGATCTTGGTCTGATCGCTCATCAAAGGGCGCCCGAGGATGTCGTGGGGAAGGGAGCGCTCGCCGAAACCTTTGGCCTTGATAACCGTGATGCCGCGCACACCGATCCCGTGCAGCCTCTTCTCGGCCGCCTCCAGTGCGCCGGTCCGGATGATTGCAACAATGAGTGCCAGTTCCATGATTTGTCCAATTGGGAAATTTCGGTTTGCACGCCAGGCGCCGATACGGGGCATCGGAACCAGCGCTGATAAACGACGCTCACTCGCGCTGTTTCAACACCGAAGCGCGATGGCGCAACTCAGCCGCCGTCGAGCCATCACGACTTCTCAGCGATGCGCGCGCTCCGGCGTGTGCCCAACCGCCCGATCGGCAAGGATCCGCTTGCGGTCGGGCTGCGGAGCGTTGCACCGCTGAGGGCGCACTTTGCAACGCCGACTACGGGAGAAGATCGCGTCTTCTCCCGTTTCCCGCGCACGCGTCTACGGATGACCGAACCGGTACCGGGATGGTTTTGTCTTCAGCACGCCCGCTTTGTCGCTCGTGCCGACAAATTCGCTGTCGGCCGACCTGTACGCATAACGCGTCGTGTTGTTCTTGTGGTCGTAGACGGCAATCCTCTCGCCGGCGGGAACCGTGGCACAGCCCCCAACGAAGATGACTACGAGGACCGCTACAAGTGTTCGCATGACTGCCTCCTTGTCGTTGGAGCCTTACGCCCATCAAACAGCACGGGTCTACGCACTAAGCGCGACAAAGAGCCTTCGACCTATTCGAGCATGCGACAAAACAGCAGACGTGGCGGCGGCGCGCGGGAGTGCACGGATGAGACCGTGCTTCGCAAGCCCGGCGCAGGCGGCGGGCATGGCCGCTTCATCGAAGGCCATGCCGACGCCTGCCATCGGCAACGGGCACGCCTGTGCCGATGCGGCCATATGCACGACAAGGAGCGCCGCCAGGAACGTCTTGGCGATGTTGCCGCGGCGCCAGCGTCTCGTGCTCGGCATGAGCCCCTCCTGACCCATTATAGGCCGCCGGTCGACATCAGCGAGCGATCCCAAGATCCAACGATACAGTTCGGCAGCGGAGTCGTAATCGCGCCCGACCGCGTCGCGACTGCATGCCACGTCACTCGGGGCGCGGTGACGATTGAAATCGAACGTGGCGGTAATCGCTGGAGCTCGCAACGCCAGTTCGGAAGCGCGCTGCACGATCTCTGCGTGCTCGACGTCCCAACGGGCGAGCTTCCAATCGCCCGCATCCGCGGCTCGCAAGAATTACGATCGGGCGAACGCGTTCTCGCGGCAGGATTTCAGGGCGGCGGCGAGCATCTCGTCATCGAGCGTGGCTCGATTGCCGCGCTCTATCCTTATGATGACGGTCTAGTCATTCGTACGACGGCCGTATTCGACTTCGGGTCGAGCGGCGGCGGCCTGTTTGACGAGGCAGGCAATCTCGTTGGCTTGCTCGCCTTTAAGGCGCGAAGCGGCAAGAACCTGCGGTTCGCCTTGCCATCGGAGTGGATGTCGCCCACAAGTGTCGTGTCCTCCGATTTCTCGCGCATCGAGCCGACATCGATGACCCGCACGTTCTGGGAGCGCGCGCAAGGTGACCGACCCTCATTCCTCGGTGTGGCTTTGCGCGAAGCGGAAAGCCAGCGCGATTAGCGAAGCACGGTGGCTCGCATGGCCGCTCTTTGTCCAGCAGCCGGCCTGAAGGCGGAGTGCGCTTGCGCGCTGCCGTGAGGCGATTCTCGCCTCATGACATGCGCTGCGGCAGATAGCGTTGGATGGCGTCGATCACTTCCGGGCGATCCCATTGCGCCGGGCCGGTGTAACGCGCAACCTCGCGCCCTTCCCGGTCGATTAGCAGCGTCGTCGGCACACCGACGACGCCGAGCGTTGCTTGCGCCGCGACGGTGGCATCGACGTAAATCGCGAGCGCTCGAACGTCGATCTCATCGTAGAAGCTCCTGACCGCCGCCTGGCCGCCGCGATCGATCGACAACGCAACCACTTCAAACTGCTCGCCGCCCAGACGTGACTGCAGGCGATCCAACGTCGGCATCTCCGCCCGGCACGGCGCGCACCAGGTCGCCCATATGTTGAGCAGCACGACCTTGCCGCGAAAATCCGTCAACGCGCGCTTCCTGCCTTGACCGTCTTCGAACGCGACATTCGGAACCGGAAGGCCGCGTGCCACGATGGCCGCTGCGGACCAGTCGACGCTCGGCGCGGTCGCTGACGGCCGCAGCGATGACCGGATGCCGACAATCGACGCCGCGAGTACGAGGATGCTGACGACAACGAGGCCTGCGCGGTACAGGCGCGATTTGTAGGTGCCGGGTTCGGGCGTCGTCATAGCGGTAACGCTTGCAGCGCGCGTGCGGGAGCGGCGCCTCAGCGAACTATTGCAGCTCGGTCTCGCACGCGCCACACGACGTCCGTCTGCGCATGGGCCAGGCGTTCCATAGCGAAGCTGCGACGAGCAGGCTGGCACCTCCGTAGAGTGCAAGGTCCGAATCGAGCAGGAACTTGCCGATCAAGATAACTCCGCCGGCGGCGGCACCGAGCGCGAACGGCGCGTATCCGCGGCGCGTCGAAGCCCGGTAGACAAGCAGGATCAGCGTTAGCGTCAGCCCAATCGCCATCAAGGGCAGCAGGTACGGCGTGTAGTCCAGGAAGCCTACGCCGAACGACGCAAGCAGTGCCGTGTACGCCGGCCAGCATGCGGCACACGTCAGCTTCGGAAGCAACGCGACGCCGATCACGGGCAACGAGGGCAACGTGCGCTTGATGGGCTGCGCCACGCCCGCGCTATGCAACTCCGCAGCAAGGAACGCCGCTTCGATGTCACGCACATCGGGCACGCCGCTGATTCGACCGGCTGCATCGGTGTAGAGCCGGCACGCGCCTGCGCCAGCGGTCTCGGTCCCCGGTGCGATGTCGCGACCGTCCACAAGAATCGTCGGCGAGCCGTGGCGGCGCGCATAATCGGGGCTACCGGGCTCGTCGCGCGCCCACTCGGTCCAGCGCGGAGGAAGGCCGCGCTTGTCGAATGCTTCCTTCAGCCGATCTCGGGCGCCGGCGGAATGCGGGCAATCGCGATCGAATATCAGCTCAACCTTCATTGTTCCAGCGCTCCTTCTCGAGGGCTTCGACGATCGGACAATCGCTCACCGGACCGGCGCCCGTGCACGATGCGCTTATCGTTTCCAGCGCCTGTCTTACACGGAGCAGTGCGGCGATTCGTCGATCGATCTCGTCGATTCTTTGCGTTGCGAGCTCGCGGACGTCGGCGCACGACTTGCCCGGCGCGACGCGCAGCGCGAGGAGCTCCTTGATTTCGCGGAGCGAGAATCCGAGCGCCTTCGCGTGCACGATGAAGCGCAGCCGTAGCACTGCGTCCGGCGAGTACCTGCGGTAGCCGGAGCGCGTGCGGCCCGGCTTGGGCAACAGCCCGCTGCGCTCGTAGAACCTGACCGTGTCCGCGCCCGTGCGAGCGGCGCGGGCAATTTCGCCGATTCTCATAGCGGCCATCGCCGTTGCTGTACCAGTGGGTGGCGAATTCGTAGTATGAGGGAATCCCCCTGTGCGGTGCAGTCTTGCGAACGCCGGTGGTCATGCTACGGTTTGCCCCATGCGCGAATTCCTCATCCTCGCCATCCACCTGCTGGTCACCCTGGTGAAACTCTTCCGGCCAGGTGGCGTACGTGCCGTCGCTGCGGAGTCGTTGTTGCTGAAGCATCAGCTGCTCATCAGCAATCGCTCCCGCCGTCGCGCTCCCAATCTCACCGCCCTCGATCGTGTGGTGCTCGGACTGACCACGTTGTTCGTGAACTCGCGCCGGATTCCGAAGCTCGGCGCGCTCATCAAGCCGGCAACGCTGTTCAAGTTCCACAAAGCGTTGGTCGATCGGAAATATCACCTCCTGTTTTCGTCCTTGTCGCATCGTCGCAAGCCCGGTCCGAAAGGACCATCCCCCGACCTCATCGCCGCCATCGTCGAAATGAAGCGGCGCAATCCGCGTTTCGGCTGCGTGCGAATCGCTCAGCAGATCACTCATGCCTTCGGAATCGAGATCGACAAGGATGTCGTGCGCCGCATTCTTGCCAGCCACTATCGGCCAGGCGACTCCGGAAGCAATGGCCCCTCTTGGCTGACATTCATCGGTCACGTCAAGGACAGCCTGTGGAGCGTCGACCTATTCCGCCGCGAATCCATCCTTCTACGCAGTCACTGGGTCCTGGTAGTCATGGACCTGTTCACCCGCCGTATTATTGGTTTTGGCTTCGAGCGTGCAGACATCGACGGCGTCTCCGTATGTCGAATGTTCAATCACGCCGTTGCTGGCCGGCTGGTACCGAAACACGTCAGCACCGACCACGACCCGCTCTTCCGCTTCCATCGTTGGCTCGCCAACCTGCGCGTCCTCGAGATCGACGAGATCAAGTCGGTTCCGTACGTTCCGGTCTCTCATCCTTTCGTCGAGCGTCTGATTGGGACGATCCGGCGCGAGTATCTGGACCGCGTCTTCTTCTGGAACGCGGTCGACCTGGCGCGCAAGCTGGGGGAGTTCAGAGATTATTACAACAGGCAACGCGTTCATCGCGCGCTCGCCGGCTCCACACCGGCGCGGCGCGCCGACGCACTCTGCCCCGCTCCCGCTGCACTGGATCACTACGGTTGGCAGCAGCGCTGCCGGGGTCTGTTTCAGATCCCGATCGCTGTCTGACTACGATTTCGCCACCGACAGGTCGACCAACCCACCGAGCGCCTCCACCGCGCTCCACTCGTCGATGGTGTCGTCGGCGACGACTTGCTGCACGAGTTCCAGGGAGCTGCTCCCAGCAAGTACACCGAGGCGGCGGAACACGACCTGCTCGACGGAGCTCGCGAAGCTGTGGCTCCATTCCAGCGCTGCGCGCAGCGTCTGTTGGCGCGCCGGCGCGCCGCGGCTGCCGGCGGTGAGGAGGCGAAGGCGCTCGCTCAGCGACGTCGCCAGCTTGTGCATGCCGAGCAGCGGGACGCGTGCCGCGGCGAACTCCACGGCAAGAGGCAGGCCATCGAGCCGGCGACAAATTTCGATCACCATCGCGACGTTGCCTGCATCGAGTTGGAAGCATCGGTCGGCCGCTTGCGCGCGATCGACGAACAGGGCGATTGCACCGAACGTCAGCGCCTCTTCGACGTCTAGCTCGTCGTCGGGCAGCGCCAAACCGCCGAGGCGATAGACCCGCTCGCCAGCGACCTTCAAAGGCGCCTGGCTCGTGACCAGCAATTGGAGTCCTGAGGCAGCAGCGAGCAGATGCGACGCGATGCGCGCCAACTCGTCGAGCAGATGCTCGGCGTTGTCGAGCAGGATCAGGATCTCGAGCGGTGCCACCATGTGGGTCAGCGCTTCGATCGCATCGCCGACTCCGGTGGGCACGCCGAGCGCCGTCGCGATAGTGTCCGCAATCCGTCGTGGATCGGTCACCGGGGCCAGGTCGACGAAGCAGACGCCGTGGGCAAAGGCGCCCGTCCGCGCCTGTAGCAGCGTCTGCGCCAGCCGCGTCTTGCCGATGCCGCGGCGCCGGTGATCGTGATAAGGCGGTGCGTGCCTCGATGCCGATCGATCAGCGCGCCAAGCGCGAGCAAGTCGTCGTCGCGGCCGATTAACGTTGGCAGCACCGCG
>WNGB01010039.1_pt1 | contig 13192 bp, 12 predicted proteins | sample 5400681 | NCBI WGS metagenome assembly WNGB01 (sample SAMN13153367, study PRJNA577476) | soil metagenome | isolation source: 115 cm soil or saprolite under grassland replicate 2 | place: USA:California | collected 2016-06-15 | reverse complement strand
CTCTCCTCCGCGATCGGGCGCGCGGCGGCGGGGTCGTCGCGCCGGACTGCCGAACTGAGACACAAGAGCGCCCAGGCGAGGCCCCACCGGTCGCCGAGCGCCCGCCAGAGCGCCACCCCTTCCTCAATCAGAGCGCGCGCGTCCGCGACGCGGCCTTCTCTGAGCGAGACCCATCCCAGACTATTCCAGACGGTCAGTGCGAGCGCGAGGCCGCGCTTGTCGCCGAGCTCCCGCCAGATCGCCACGCTCTCCTCAAGCCTGGCCCGCGCGGTCGCAAAGTCGCTCTGATTTGCAGCCATGTTCCAGCAGCGTAGAGCGCCGTCGCCCGCGCCGCCGTGCGGGCCGGCCTGGCGGTCTGCGCGAGCGCCCCCTCGAGCCAGCGCCGCCCCTCGCTAAAATGATCGCGCAGGTCCCAGAACTAGAACAACGCCCCGACCAGGCGCAACTCCGCTTCCGCGCCAGCAGTACTGGAACCGTCGCCTGCCCCGTGTTCGTGCGCCCAGGTCAGCGCGGCCCGCAGATTGTCGTGTTCCAATTCTAGCCGCTCCGCCCAGACAATCTGCTCCGCGCCGCGCATGTGCGGCGCGGCGGCCTCCGCCAGCGCCAGGTAGTGCCTGAGGTGCCGATCGCGCAGCGCCTCACCTTCCCCGCGCGCCGCTAGCCGCTCCAGCGCATACTCGCGGATCGTCTCCAGCATCAGAAAGCGCGGTTCGCCGCCCGCCCCTACTTTCAGGCGCAGCAGACTCTTGTCGATGAGCGACGCGACACCATCCGTCACGTCCAGCGGCAGGGCACCATCCGCGTTGCACACTGCGGTTGCCGCCTCGAGCGTGCAGCCGCCCACAAACACCCCCAGCCGCGCGAACAGCGCCTGCTCGGCCACATCCAGCAAATTGTAGCTCCAGTCAATCGTGCCCCGAATCGTTTGATGCCGCGCCGGCCGATCGCGCCCGCCGCCGGTCAGCAGCGCCAGCCGCTGATCGAGCCGTGCCAGCAGCGCCTGCGGTGGAAACAGCTTGATGCGCGCCGCCAGCTCGATCGCCAGCGGCAGCCCGTCCAGCCGATAGCAGATCTCGGCCACCGCTGGCGCGCTCTCGTTCGTGACGGCAAAATCGGCTTTGGCCGCCTGCGCCCGCTCGATGAACAGCCGCACCGCCTCGTACTGCCTCAGGCGGTCGAGCGGCGGGAGCTGGGCGCGGTCGGGCAGGGCGAGGGGCGGCACAGCGTACTCGTGCTCGCCGTAGAGATGCAGCACCTCGCGGCTCGTGACGAGCAGCTTGAGCTTCGGGCACCCCGCCAGCAGCTCGGCCAGCTGCGGCGCAGCCTCAAGCACCTGCTCGAAGTTGTCGAGCAGCAGCAGCAGGTGGTGATCGCGCAGCTCGTCTATGAGGCTTTCAAGCAGGGGGCGGCTTCCGCGCTCCGTAATGCCGAGGGTCTGGGCGATCGTCGCGACGACCAGGGTGGGGTCGCCGATCGGCGCCAGCGCGACGAAATAGGCGCCATGCGCGAAGTCGTGGAGCGCTGCGGCGGCGGCCTCGAGCGCCAGGCGAGTTTTGCCGATCCCGCCTGGGCCGATGAGGGTGAGCAGCCGCACACTGGCGCGACCGAGGATGTCGTGGATGGCGTCCAGCTCCTTCTCGCGCCCAATCAGCGCGTTGGGCTGGGTGGGCAGATTGGTGCGACGGCGTTCCATGGTCCGCAGCGGCGGGAAGTCGGCCATCAGGTCGGGGGCATCAAGCTGAAAGATGTGTTCCGGGCGGCTCAGGTCTTTGAGCCGATGTTCGCCGAGGTCGTGCAACGCCACCTCGGACGGCAGGTGGTCGCGCGCCAGCTCGCACGTCGCCGCCGAGAGCAGAATCTGCCCGCCATGGCCGGCGGCAAGCAGCCGCGCGGCGCGGTTGAGGGCTGGGCCGAAGTAGTCGCCATCGCGCTCCTCGCTGACGCCGGTATGCAGCGCCATGCGCACACGCAGCGTACCGAGCGTGCCCCAGTCGGCCGTGTGCAGCGTCCGCTGAGCCTCCAGGGCCGCCCGCACGGCGTCGGTGGCCCGCGCAAACGCGGCATGCACGCCATCACCCCTCGTCTTGACGATCACCCCGCCGTGGGCCGCGATCTGCTGCCGGAGAAGCGAGTCGTGGCGGGCGAGCGCGGCGGGCATGGCCTGCGGCTCCTGCTCCCATAGCCGGGTGCTCGCTGCGATGTCGCTGAACAGGAACGTGACGGTCCCGCTGGGTGGCCGCTCCGCAGGGGCAGCGGCCGATGCCATCGCAGGCGGATTGGCCATGGGTCGACCATCCGATATGGACACTGGCGGCTGATCGGCGGCAAGTTCGCCGCGCCCTCGCTGGAGAAACGTCGCGCGTTCAGCCAGCGGGATGCCCAGGTGCTCGGACAGCAGCTCAGCAATCTGGCTAGAGGGGCGGCGCTCGTCGGCCTCGATCTTTTGGATCGTCACCTCCGCGCAGCCGACCCGCCGCGCAAGCTCGGCTTGCGTGAGGTCGAGCGCCTTGCGTCGCCGCCGCACCCAGTAACCGAACGAGGTTGGCAAATCCATCGCGCCATCCTTACGAGGCATACCGCTGGTTGTATGGTTAGTGTATGAGTGATCGTATCACTTTCACCTACCTACTAAACGCGCACACCTGGTGTAATCGTACATATCCATCACAAGCCATGGGAAATCGCCCCAAAGGCGGAAGATGAGGGGCGCGTCCGCGCGGCCTACGGGGCGAATTACGCGCGCCTGGTCGCCCTGAAGAACAAATACGACAAATGGCAATGGATTAGGTATCAGGGGTGTATAATGGCGCTAAATAATCGCTAGGTGTGTTATGGAAGGGAGCGCCGGCCGATGCCTGTCATAAACCCGCTGCCAATCTTCGACGGCCATAACGATGTGCTGCTGACCCTGTACGAGCGCGATCGCGGGGAAGGGGTCACGTTCTTCGATCGTAGCGAGAAAGGCCACCTCGATCTGCCGCGCGCGCGCGCGGGCGGCTTCGGCGGCGGCTTCTTCGCGGTGTATATCCCGGCCGACCCATCTGAGTCAAAGCCCGCTCGCACCGAGCTACCATCAACTGGCATGTTCGAGATGCCGCTGCCGCCGCCGCTGGGCCTGGCCTACGCCCAGCGAACGGCATTCGCCATGGCCGCGCTGCTGTTCCGCGCCGAGGCGGCATCCGATGGGCAACTGAAAGTGGTGCGGACGGCCGACGAGCTGGCGGCGTGTTTGCGCGACGGCGTGCTGGCGACCATCCTACACTTCGAGGGCGCCGAGGCGATCGACCCGGAACTGAACGCGCTGGAGGTGTTCTACCAGGCCGGCCTGCGCTCGCTTGGCCTGGTCTGGAGCCGGCCGACCACCTTTGGGCATGGCGTGCCGGTCGCGTTCCCGCACTCGCCCGACACCGGCCCTGGCCTGACCGACGCCGGCAAGCAGCTGGTGCGCGCCTGCAACCGGCTGGGAATCATGATCGACCTCTCGCACCTGAACGAGCAGGGCTTCTGGGATGTCGCCAAGCTCAGCGATGCGCCACTGGTGGCGACTCACTCAAACGCCCACGCGCTGTGCGCATCCAGCCGCAACCTGATCGACAAGCAGCTGGATGCGATCAAAGAGTCGGATGGCATGGTCGGGCTGAACTTCGCGGTCTGCTTCCTGCGTGAAGATGGCGCCAACGATGCCGACACACCAATCGACGTGATGGTGCGTCAGATCGACTACCTGGCCGAGCGCGTCGGGATCGACCGGGTCGGCTTCGGCTCGGATTTCGACGGCGCCAAGATACCGCGCGAGCTAGGCGACGCGGCGGGGATGCCCAAGCTGATCGCGGCGCTGCGCGCGCACGGCTTCGACGATGCAGCGCTGCGCAAGATCGCCCACGAGAACTGGCTGCGCGTGCTGCGCAAGACCTGGCGGGCCTAAGCCCCCACCCGGCGGCTGCGCACGCGGCTGTGCTGATCGAGCAGCGCATCGATCTGCGCGAGAAACGCGTCGATCTCAAATGGCTTGGCGATCACCGTCGCGCAGCCGGCCGCGCGCGCGCGATCGAGGTCGCTGGGCTGAATGTGCGCGGTAAAGGCGATCACCGGAATATCGTGGGTGGCGGGATTGGCCTTGAGGCGGCGGGTAGCCTCCCAGCCATCCAGCTGCGGTAGCGAGAGATCCATCAGGATCGCATCCGGCCGAGTGATGACGGCGACGCAAACCGCGCTCGCGCCATCGCCAACACTGATGACGGTGTGCCCAGCGCTCTGGAGAATAAGCTCGGCGATCGTTCGGTTGTCGGGTGCATCTTCGACGATTAGGATATGCGCCATAGTCTCCTCGATTCCTAGAACGGCGTGGTTCAGATTGTTTGGCTGCGTCGCCGCCACATTCGATCATCGCGAGACTTGGCGCATGCATAATCGCTCTGTAATGAGTACAAACGCACATTATGCTGCATCAGATGCGGGTTCTAGATTTCAGTTTGTTCATCAAAACGTTTTTGTGGGTTATTTTCACCCCGGCGGGGTGAAAATAACCCACAAAAGCAAAAATCCGTGGAATGCGTACAAGTAAGATTTGTCGCAATCAGACGATCTCGATCGCCTTGCCGAACGCCTTCTGAAACAGGCCCGCGCGCCGGTTGGCATCCCAGATCTCCACCGTCGCATCGCCAATCGAGCGAGTCACCACGCGGATCGGGTCACCCATCTCGACATGGAGGCTCTGGACGACCTGGCTTTTGCTGCGCTCCAGGTATTCGGCCAGCCGCAGCAGCGCCGCCATTCGCGCCAGCCGCTCGCCATCGTTAGAATGCAGGATGTCGCGGTACGCATCTACCGCCACATCCCCCTTGCGGTGCGCGCGCACCAGCAGGGCCAGCATGATAACCTCACGATGGCTGAAACCTTGCAGCGCCGCGTTCATCACCAGGTAGGCGCCATGTTTGTGATGATCGTAGTAGCCGATCGCCACGCCAATATCGTGCAAAGTAGCAGCGTAGCCAAGCAGCTCGCGCTCCCATTCGCCATAGCCATGCAGCGGCCGCAGCTGGTCGTACAGCGAGAGCGAGAGATCGCGCACCTTGGCGGTGTGCAGCGCCTCGTAGTTATAGACTCGCGCCAGGTTCTGCACGCTGAAACCACGCATATCCGAAAACAGCGGCGGGCTCTCGCCCACCAGAAACTGCTCGTAGAACAACCCTTCGCGCAGGCCATGGCCGCTGACGATCAGATCGGCAAAGCGGCCGCGACGCATCAGCGCATGCAGGATGACCGCGCCGGCCAAGATCAGATCGGCCCGGTCGCGGCTAAGCCCCGGCACATCCTCGCGCTGGCGCAGTGTCATGCCGCGTAGCATCGCAATCATCTCCTCCAGACGCGCGCGGCTGAAGCTGTAGCCATGGACATGGTCGAGCCGGTAGCCACGCGATTTCTGATCGATCTCAGCCAGCGTGCGGATGGTGCCGCCGATCCCGGCCAGGGTGGTGCCGCTGGTTTCTTGCAGCCACTCGATGCCGGCGAAGCTCTCGACCGCAGCCTCCTCCAGCGTCTTGAAATCGCGCGTGCTGATTGGATCTGAACGCACATAGCGCTCAGAGAAACGCAGAACGCCGGCTGGGCAGCTGAACGATCGCACGAAGCCGCGCCCGCGAATGGCCGTCACCTCGGCGCTGCCACCGCCAATATCGATCAGGAACGCGTCGCTCAGGGTGAGCGCGTTGGCCGCGCCCAGGTAGCCATAGTAGGCCTCTTCCTCGGTCGAAAGCACACGCAGCTTCAAGCCCGACTCAACCGCCACGCGTGCCAGAAACTCGGCCTGGTTGGTCGCATCGCGCACTGCGCTGGTGGCCACCGGCACGATCTTGGTCACGCCAGTAGATTTGCAGAAGCTATTGAACAGCTTCATCGTCTTGATACCGCGCGCCATCGGCTCCGGCCGCAGGCATCCGTCATCGCCGATCCCCTCGGCCAGCCGCACCGTCTCGCGCACCTCCTCGAGCAGCTTGAACGAGTGGTGCGGCGTATAACCAATCACCACCAGGCGGGTAGTGTTCGACCCAAGGTCGATGATTCCGATCCGCTCTTGCATCGGCTACTGCCCCGGCTGAGTCAGCTCGACCACACGCCGATCCAGCCGCGTCGAAATGTCGTGATACATATCACCGCGCATTCGGGCGGCCTGCAAACGGCGCTGCAGCGTCACGTTCCATGCGGCGAGCGCAACAAATACAGCAAACCAAACGAGCTTACGCATACGGAATCTCTCCTGAACGCTGACGGCTATCTTCCTTTATTCAATTCTACTTGATCATGAGGGGAGATTCAACCAAAGCAAGAACAAAAGCAAGAACAGAGAACGAAGAACAAGCGCCGCATAGGTTGCTCTCTGATCTTTGTTCGCTAGTAGGGCTAGCGCCGCATCCATTCTTCCACCTGCGCCGCCGAGGGCGCCGCCGCCCCGCCCCGCGCGGTGGTCGAGAGACCGCCGCAGATATTGCCGCAGCACAGGCTAGCCTCCAGCGGCAGGCCGCGCAGGTGGCCATACAGGAAGCCAGCATTGAAACAATCGCCCGCGCCGGTGGTGTCGAACACGTCTACGCTAATCCCAGGTGCCTGCGCGACATACTCGCCCGCCTGGGCGATCGCGCCATCCGCGCCGCGCTTGACGATCACCAGCGGCGTCAGCGCCGACAGCTGCGCCAGCGCCACCTCCACCGTGGCCGCGCCGGTCAACTGTAACGCCTCGGAGGCGTTAGGCGCGAACATGTCGACGCAGCGCAGCGAATCGGCAAGGCCAGGCGTCGCCAATGTCGCCGCGCTGCACTGGCAATCCATGTACACCAGCGCGCTGGCTGCGTGCGCGGCGGCGCAGACCTCGGCCTGCTGGGAGCCGTACCACAGGCCGGAGAACAGCACGACGCGCGGCCGGTGCCGCACGATCAGCGGGATCGGCGAGGCCGACGGCAGCTCATCGGCAAAGCTGACGAATGCACGCTCGTGTGGGAACGACAGCGCGGCGGTGACGCGGCGCACCGGGCCGGCGTGCATGCGAAACAGGCTGCTGTCAAGCCCCGCGCGCCGCGCCGATTCAAGCACGAACTGGCTAAAGAAATCATCGCCGAAATCGCAGGCCCAGCCGGCGCGCAGCTCCAAGCGGCGCAGCGCCAGCGCGGTCGTGTACGCCGCGCCCGGCACCATATCGAACGCGCTGCTATACACCTCTGCACCCAGCTGCGGCATCTCCGGCAGGCCAGTAAAGATCAAGTCGCAGAAGTAGCCGCCCAGCAGAAGAACATCATAATCGTGGGACATAGCACTCTCGTCGTATTGCTTATGCCACATTCCGCTTTATTGTACATGGTTTTGTCTGTTCTTTTTCACCCGGTCGGGTGTCGATGATTTTCATCGTGTGTCGTAGTAGCGCAGCAGGTGCCACCATCGAGAATGTGGTCTTATGATGGTGGCACCTGCTGCGCCCCTACAGCATTGCCCTGCGCCGATATCACATGCCATCGCATGTCGATGTTTTTCAATCTACGGACGCGGTATATCGCGTCCGTAGATTGAATTCCGTGGATTCGCGCTGCCTTCAATGGATCATCGTCGCCGTACCACGTAGGAACCGTCGATGGATCATCCAGCCACGATTCGGATGAACCTGCTACAATATGTGGCGTTTTGAATGAACGGTGGATCATGGTACGACACCTTTTTATCGGCCGGCGGCTGTGGATGACACTGCTTGTGATCATCGGCGCGCTCATCCTGGGCCGGCTCGGCATCTGGCAGCTGGATCGGCTGGCGCAGCGCCGCGCGCTCAACAGCTCGCTTAACACGCGCATGGCCCAGCCGGCGCTCACACTCGCGGGCGCGGCGATCGACCCCGCGGCGCTGGAGTATCGGCGCGTCGAGGTGCGCGGCGTGTATGATCCAGCACAGGAGATCGTGCTGCGCAATCGCGAGCTCGACGGCACACCGGGCGTCCACATCTTAACCCCGCTGCGGCTCAGCAGCAGCGACACAGCGGTGCTTGTCGATCGCGGCTGGATCCCGCGCGATCAGGCCGGCCCTGCCGCGCGCGGCGCCTTCCCCGCGCCGCCGGGCCAGGTGCTGGTCACAGGCATCGCGCGGCTCTCGCAGGACGAGAGCGCGGGCGGCCCGCAGGATCCGCCGCTTGGGCCCGACCGCAGACGACTGGATGCCTGGTTCCATGTGGACACGACCCGCATCCAGCAGCAGGCCGGCTACCCGCTACTGCCGATCTTCATCGAGCAGCAGCCCGCGCCGGGCGACCCTGCGCTGCCGCGCCGTGTCGCCACCGCCGATCTGGGCGAAGGCCCACACATGGGCTACGCAGTCCAGTGGTTCGCGTTCGCGATCATTCTGATGGTAGGATATATCGCATTTATATATACGCAGACAAAGCGGGAATCCGGCCATCCCTAAAACGCTTTTTCAGGATTTAGTCGCATACCACGGATTTTTATTTGTCTGTCGGTCTTTTTTCGCCCGGCCGGGCGAAAAAAGACCGACAAAAGAAGAAAAGTACCATCCTCCCAGCTAAAAGCTGAGACTCGTAAGGATCGATTATGCCCACCACCTATCGCATCCTGATCGGCTGCGGCTTGATCACGGCAGTGGCACTGATCAGCGACCGCAGCCGCACCATGGCAGGCATCCTCGGCACCGCGCCGATCAACATCCCGATCATCCTCTGGATTATCTGGAGCAAAAGCACGAGCGACTATACCGACATCGAGCTGACCTCGCGCTCGATGCTGCTGGGGATCGCCTCGACAGCATGTTTTATCGCCGTCTGCTGGTACGGTTTTGGCCGCCGCTGGCCGTTCGCGCTGACGATGGGGGCGGGCTATCTGGCCTGGGCGATAGTAGCGTTTGGCCCGACGCTGGTGCGGCGGCTCGTCGAGCGCGGGTAGGTGCATATCTTATCAGCGCAGCTGCGCTAGATACTCCTGGATCGCCAGAAACGATGGCCGCGGGGTGCCGTCGGCGTTGAGAATGCCGAACGAGGCCTGCTCGTGGCGCGGCTGGCCACTGCGGGCGCGCAGGATCGCGAAGTTCAAATTCCATAGGAACATCGCCCCCACCCAGGGGTACTGCTCCTTGGTTCGGCGCATCGCGCCGACGATATAATCGGCCTGCTGCTCGAACGAGATCTGGTTGCCAAACTCAAAGCCAGGGCTGGTATTGCGGGTGGCCCAGCCAAACTCAGTGATCCAGATCTGGTGGTCGGCCATATCATAGCGCTCCATCAGCGCGCGCACATCCTCAACATGCCGGAAGTAGAAGGTCGGGTGCGTAGTCCAGCCCTTGGCTTTGCTGGGGTTGTCGGGCCACATGGTATCGGGCGGGTTGGCCGAGCCGCCGGGATGAACCGCCTGGGCGTCGAAGTAATCGCGGATCACACCGCCCTTGTAGCTGTACATGGCCTTGTAGTAGGTTATATCGTCGATCGCCACGCTGGCCTTGGTGATGCCGGTAGACGAAGGTGGGGCGGCGATCACATACACGCTCGGATCGACCGCCTTGATCCGCGTGTAGGCCTCCTTCAGCAGCTCGACGTAGTGGCCGGCATCCGCCACTGCAACCCGCCCGCCGTTCTCGACCGCCAGATTTTGCTCGTTCCAGATCTCAATCGCCTGAACTTTGCCCTGGTAATGCCTGGCCAGCGCGGCCACAAAGTTGCCCAGCTTCGCCGGGTCTTTCGGCATGCCGTGGCCGCCAGTGGTGGTGTAGAAGCGCGGCGAGCTGACGACCGAGAGCAGCAGGTTCAGCTTGGCCGCGTGGACGGCGTTGACAACCGCATCCAGCTCGCCCCACAGGTAACGTCCCGCCGGCCCCTCCTGATCACTCCAGTGGATCTGCTGGCGCACCCAGCCAAAGCCGGCCTCGTTGGCGCGCTTGAGCGGCAGCGCGCGGCTGGTGTAGAACAGGTGCGCCGCCACGCCGAACTGGAGCGCGGCAGTTTTCAGCGGGAACGGCAGGCCACCCGGCCCGACCGGCTGCGGCGTGGCGGTGGGTGCCGGCGTGGTGGTTGGGGTCGCAGTCGGCGTGGCGGTAGGTTCAGCTGTCGCGGTTGGGCGCGCTGTGGCCGTGGCAGGCGCCGTAGCCAATGGCGCGGCGCTGGGCTGCTGCGCCGCTACGGTAGCCGCAGGCGGCGCAGTTCGCGGTGCCGGCGCGGCCTGGCATCCGCCTGAGAGCACCAGGATAACCAACAGGGCGAAGCAGCTTACACGCTGGATGGGAAAGGGCATGAACCTCCATTGGTAAAAAGAACAAAGAACAATCGGTGACTGCTGCGTCGTTCTTTGTTCTCTGCTTCCGACTAATACTGAACCATCGAGTAGATCGGGTAGTTCCCCAGCCTCTCGCGGCCATTCAGGAAGGCCAGCTCGATCAGAAACGCGACCTCCTGAACGACACCGCCGGCCATCTCCACCAGCTGGCAGGCCGCCGCGACAGTTCCGCCGGTGGCCAGCAAGTCATCGACGATCACCACCCGCGCGCCGGGCTGGAATGCGTCACGATGGATCTCCAGCTTGTTCGATCCATACTCCAGGTCGTACTCAACCCGATAGGTCGCGGCGGGGAGCTTGCCATGCTTGCGCACCGGCACCAGCCCCACCCCCAGGCGATAGGCTAGCGGTGCGCTCAATATAAAGCCGCGCGACTCAATCCCTACCACCGCGTCGATCGGCTGGCCCTCGTAGCGCGTCGCGAGGATTTCCACAACCTGGTGGAAGGCCGGGCCATCGGCCAGGAGTGTGGTGATATCCTTGAACTGAATGCCAGCGATGGGAAAATCGGGGATGTTGCGAATAAGATCAGTCAGGTTGGTCTGTGTCACAGCTCGCTCCTCTACGATGGCCGAGTGACAGCCTTTGGAGAACCGCGAGATATTATACTCGGCGCAGGGCGCGTGGGCAACCGGCGGGGTGCTTCCTTGCGGCACGCATGCGGAGCGCGTCGCCTAAGTATGAGGCGCAGCAAAAAAGGCCGGATGGCGAACCACCGACCTTGTTGCACGTTTGGGAGAAGGAAAAGACTAGACTAGATTACTGAGCTCGTTGGCGGTGCGCTTCATTTCGAGAAACACTAGGCCAAGCTTGGCGCGACTAAGCGCCAGCGCGGTAAGTACAGCCTCCTCGCCAATCGACACCAGCACGACATAGCCATCCTCGCCACGGACGAACACCTGATCAAGCTGCCCCCGCTTGAGTTCGTTCGCGATTCGATCGCCGAGCGAAAGCATTGCGGCGCTCATCGCCGACACGCGATCTTCCTCGACATCGGCGGGCAACTGCGATGCCATGATCAAGCCGTCCACGCTTACGACGGCAGAAGCTTCGATATCAGGCGTGTTCATCTGCAAGGCCTTCAGATGCCGCACCATCTCATCGGTTCTGCTAGCCATTCAGATCCTCCTCAAGACCATCGGCGCAACCAGAGATCTATGTAATGTGTGCCGGACGTACGATCCAGGCGTTGCCGCACGGCGCGGCTCACAATCATTCTACTACACTTTTTGGCAGAGGGCAACTAGGCATGCGGTCACGATGCGCAATCTGCTCACATTCCGTCACGATTCCGCAAGCAGAATCGCGTTTTTGCTGGCAAGTCTTATTTAGAAGCTGTTACGGGCGAGCAGTCCCGAGCTGCTCACGCAAATGCTGATCGGCCTCCGACACTGCCTCGGCCGGGCTAGCCTCGCCGCGTAGCACCTGACGCTGCATTTGCGCCAGTTCGCGCCGCAGCAGCTCGCGCTCGGGGGTCGGCGCGTTTGGCATTGGCCGCCCAAGCGCGGCCTGGGCGCGAAACGCCTGCGCGGCCATGATCTGACCGCCATCAAGGTCGCTGACGGCCAGTGGTAGGTCGGCCAGCGCCGGCTGAAGATCGCTCAGGAGCAGCGCGTGCTGCGCATCCGCGCCGGCCATGAAGCGCAGAAACGCCAACGCGGCCTGACGCTCGGCCGCGCTGGCACGGCTATTGATGGCCAGGACGTCGCCGCGCACATACGGCAGCGGTGGCTGCCTGGTGGCGCTTAGGATCGGCAGCTGCGCCACGCCCAGGTTGTCGCCCCACAGGCTGCGATAGAACCCCAGCTGGTGCGCCCAGTCGAAGGTCATCAGCACATGCCCGTCCTTCAGCTCGCGGTCAACCTGAATACTGCTGTCGGCGCGCGCCAGCAGCTGCTTGTCGTCCTTCAGCTGCGCCAGCCACCCAAGCCAGCGCTCGGCGCCGGCGCGGCCGGCGCTGCCAAGCACAAGCTTACCGTCGGCATCGAAGATCTGCCCGCCGGCCGCGTACAGGTAGCCGATCGTGTTCTCAACCGAAAGGTTAAGCGCCAGCCCCCAGCGCGGCGGCGTGGCGTCGGGCGCGCCCAGGCCGTGCGCGTTCTGGAGCAGCGCGGCAGTATCGGCCGGCGGCGTCAGGAAATTACGCTTATCGTAGTACAGCGCCAGCGTATCGATGCTGATCGGCCAGGCGTAGAGCCGCTGCTTGCCATCCGCCCCACGCGCGCGCGCCCCACCCAGCGCCGACTGAATGATCGCCCGCTGCTCGGAGGCAGGCAGCAGATCGTCGAGTGGCAGCAGCGCATCCCTGGCGGCCAGGCTGCCGACCCACGTGCTGGGCAGCAGGACGATGTGCGGGCCACTGCCGGCCGCCAGCGCGCCACGCAGGTCGGCATCGAAGGTGGCCAGCGGTACTGGCTGAAGCACGATCTGCCCATCGGGGTGCTGGCGGTTGAACTGATCGACCAGCCGGCCGAGAGTCTGGCGGGAGGCACTCGACCAGCCGTGCCAAAGTACCAGCGTGACGCCGTTTCTGGTAGCGCCTGCAGGCTCGGTTGGGTTTTGAGGCGCCTGGGCCGCTGTGATAGCGCACGCCGTCAGCAACAGCAGCAGCAGGCAGGCGGCCGCACGTCGGGCGATGGCGGGCCGGGCGATCAAAGCGATTCGCTTTCCACCAGAAAAGGTCGGCTCAACACAAAAAAGCAGCCTACGACGAGCGTGGCACTGCTCGCTCGCGGAGACACCGCACTCCTGGCGACAAAGTTCTGGCGCGTGGATTATAGCACGGCGTGTAGGCGGGTTGCAAGGCAAGTTCAGCCGGCAGTATGAGGCGCTGTTGATTACTACCGGACAGGTGCGCCTTTCGCGGGTAGAGGGTTGTGATACAA
>WNGB01026564.1_pt1 | contig 13194 bp, 11 predicted proteins | sample 5400681 | NCBI WGS metagenome assembly WNGB01 (sample SAMN13153367, study PRJNA577476) | soil metagenome | isolation source: 115 cm soil or saprolite under grassland replicate 2 | place: USA:California | collected 2016-06-15 | reverse complement strand
CTATCACCCCAAGGAGTTCTTCAAAAACCTCTGGACCACCATCGCCCGCGGGCAGATTTGGAAAGGCGAAATTCGCAACCGCGCCAAGGACGAGACCATCTATTGGGTGGACACGACTATCTTCCCGTTTGTGGACGCAGACGGAAAACCTACCCAATACATCGCCATCCGCACCGACATCACCGAGCGCAAGCGCGACGAGGAACGGCTCGCGGAGCTGGCGAGGAGCCTCGCCGAAAAGAACAAGGAACTGGAAACCATTGTCTATGTCGCGTCGCACGACTTGCGTTCCCCCTTGGTCAACATCCAAGGCTTCAGCAGGGAACTGAAGCACGCCTGCGAGCGGGTCCGAGCCAAGCTCGCCGAAAGCGACGGTCAAACGATCAACAAGTCCGAATTGCAGGCGATACTGGCCGAGGACGTGCCGGAGGCGATCGAATACATCATGGCGGGGGTCACGAAAATCGACGCGCTCCTGTCGGGCTTTCTGCGGTTTTCTCGGCTGGGCCGCACGGCGCTGAGAATCGAGCGGCTTAACATGAACGCGCTGGTGACCAGCATCACGCAGGCAATGGAATTTCAAATCAAGGAGACCGGCGCCACGGTGCGCGTGGAGGATCTGCCGCCCTGTTTGGGCGATGCCACGCAGACCAACCAGGTCTTCTCCAACCTCCTCGATAACGCGCTCAAGTATCTCGACCCGAAACGCCGCGGGGTCATCCACATTTCCGGCCGCGTCGAAAATGACCAGGCGATTTACGAGGTGAAGGACAACGGCATCGGCATCGCCCCGGAGCATCAGGGAAAAGTTTTCGAGATTTTCCATCGGCTCGACCCGTCGCACGGCCAGGGCGAAGGCTTGGGCCTGACCATCGCGCAGCGTATTCTGGAACGGCAGAACGGGAAGATTTGGGTGGAATCTGAGCCGGGCAAAGGCAGCACGTTCATTGTTTCCTTGCCTGGAAAATAGAGGTGTGATGAATACAGCGGGCATGACGAAAGAAGTGGTGATTCTAATCGCCGACGATGACGCCGGACACACGCGGCTCATCGAGAAAAATCTTTCTCGCGCCGGGTTGCACAATCCGACGCAACGGTTCGAAAATGGCCAGCAGGTGCTCGACTTCTTTTTCGGCAAGGGCGAAGAGCCACGGCACAAACCGGACACGGCCTACCTGCTGTTGCTGGACATCCGCATGCCCAAAGTGGACGGCGTGGAAGTGCTCCGGCAAATCAAAAACGACGGCGTTTTGCGCAAGATGCCGGTCATCATGTTGACCACGACCGACGACCCGCGCGAAGTCGCGCGCTGCCACGAACTCGGCTGCAACAGCTACATCGTCAAGCCGGTGGACTACGACAAATTCGCTGAAGCCATTAAGAACCTTGGCTTGTACATTTCCCTCGTCGAAGTGCCGGAAATTCACGAAGAAGTTCGCTGATTGACGGGCATGAGAACGCGCGCTTTCCCCTCACCCCGCCCCTCTCCCCAGGGGCCCCAGGGGAGAGGGAGACAGGCCGGTTTGGAAATCTCCATCACCCATGTCCCCTAGCGTCTCACCGCCGACCGTTTTTGTGGTCGATGACAACGAGGGGTTGACCCGCCTCATTCAAAAGGCATTGGAACGCGAGGGATTTTCTGCCGTCGTCGCCAACTCCGGCAAGGATGCCATCACGTGGCTCATTCGGAACCGCGCCGACTTGATGTTGCTGGATTTGAAACTCCCGGACATCGAAGGCAAGGCGCTGGTGGATCACCTCGCCGAGATTCATCGTTCGGTTCCGTTTCTCGTGATCACCGGCCAGGGTGACGAGCGCGTGGCCGTCGAGATGATGAAACGCGGTGCGCTCGATTACCTCATCAAGGACGTGGACTTCCTCCAGTTCGTCCCCGAAGTTGTCCGGCGCGCGCTCAAGCAATTGGAGAGAGACCGCGAGCTGGCCGCCACTCAAGCGGCGCTGGAGGAGAGCCAGAAGCAGGTCCTGACCATCAGCGAACGGGAACAACGGCGCTTCGGCGCCGAGTTGCACGACAGCCTCGGGCAACAGCTCACAGCCATCGAACTCATGTGCCAGTCGTTGAAAGAGGATCTCCACTCCGCTCGACCCGACTTGGAGAAACAGGCCGCACAGATTTGTCAGTTCCTGCGCGACGCGATCGCTCAAACCCGCTCCCTGGCCCGCGGCCTGTCCCCGGTGAACCTTGAGGCCGACGGACTGGCCGAAGCTCTGGGCGGACTCGCGATGCGAATGAGCGAATTGGGCCGCCTCAAGTGTACTTTCAAATCGCCTTCCCCAGTCCGGGTAGAGGACAACCTCGTGGCCGGGCATCTCTTTCGCATCGCGCAAGAGGCCGTCAACAACGCCGTCAAGCACTCACGGGCCAGCGAGGCCGTGATCCGCTTGACCGACACCGGCGGCGCGCTGCAATTGGAAATCTCCGATGACGGCCAGGGCCTCCCCAAAACGCCGAAACCAAGTCAAGGCATCGGCCTCCAAGTCATGAAGCATCGCGCCAGCGTGATTGGCGCGGAACTGGAAGTGCGCTCCCAGCCAGGCAAGGGTGTGACCGTCATCTGCACGTTGCGGAGGAACGGATAATGCGCGCCAGAAAGGCTTCGCAGAACCTGAAGAAGTCTGCGGAAAGGGAGGTCGGCCGACCAGCGCCTTCATCCCGCAAGAGGATTCTGCTCGTGGATGACCACCCGATGATGCGCGCCGGCCTCGCCCAACTCATCAACAAACAACCGGACCTGGAGATTTGCTGTGAAGCCGGCAACCCGACCGAAGCTTTCAACGAACTCGCGAAAGCCAAAGTGGATTTAGTGCTCACGGACATCACGATGCCCGGCCGCAGCGGCATCGAGTTCATCAAAGACCTGATCGCCTCACATCCCGAACTGCCCATCCTCGTCATTTCGATGCACGACGAGATGATTTATGCGGAACGAGTGCTGCGCGCCGGAGCACGCGGCTACATCATGAAGGAGGCAGGCGGGGAAAATCTGCTAGCGGCCATCCGGCAGGTCTTGGGCGGACAAGTTTATGTCAGTCCGAAAATGTCCGCCAAAATCCTGGACAACCTCTCCAGTCGAAAACCGCGCGGGTCCAGTTCTCCCATTGAGAAACTCAGCGACCGGGAGTTCGAAGTCTTCCAGCTTATCGGTCAGGGCAAAAGCACGAAGGAAATCGCCCGGCAGCTCCACCTGAGCTCCAAGACGGTGGACGTGCATCGCGGCCACATCAAAGAGAAGCTGGAGTTGAAAGACGCGACCTCACTCGTGCGCCACGCTGTGCGCTGGGTGGAAACGCAGAGCACGGACAAGCCGTAGGCGCAGACGTCAGACTCCCGCCTTCCTTCTTGCTTCCTACGCCCGCTGCCGGGACTCAAGTTGTTCCACGTTCCAGCATTCAACGGACGGTTTAGCTGACATAGCTGACATAGGGAAATTGCCTAGCCAGTTTTGGCCTGAGCCCCAATTCCCCATCGCGCTAGCCTGTGCATACTCGCTACCATGGGTCCAGAAAAGGAATTCGAGTTGGGGTCGCGCGAGTTCGACGCGGAGAGCGCTGCAAACTTCGGCGTCGTCATCGCTTACGACACGCCCCGGGCCGCCCGCCGGGCGATGCGGCTGGTGAATGGCATCGTCGAGCCGTTCGGTCGCGAGTGGAACGTGCACCGCAATCTTTGGCGCTTTGACATTCTCGGTTTGCCCGTTGCACGCCGAAGTGCCACGGCAGATGCCGCGAAAGCCAACTTGTTGGTCATCGCGACCGGCGGTGATGCCGATTTGTCCGCGCCGGTCAAAGCCTGGCTGGCTGAGTGGAGCGCCAAGACCAATTCGGGCGCATCGGCTTTGGTGGCGTTGCTGCTGTTGCCGCGGACCGCCACCGAGGGTCAATCGTCCGTTCATCGCTTCCTCCAAACCACTGCGAGGAAAGCTGGCCAGGATTTCTTTGCTCACGAATTGCGCGCGTCCTTGCTAAGCACAGACACGACCGTCGAAGACATCCGTCGGCGCGCGGAAGCAACTTCTTCTGTCTTGCTCGGCATTCTTGAACAGAACCGTCCTTCATCACGGTGGGGCCTCAACGAATGACTACAACCACGGCAGGATTATGAACGCATTGCTCGACGCTCCCATCCGTAAATCCGCGACGACGCCATCAAATCACGCCGGCTTGGCGAGCATCCTTTACGCGGAAGACAACGAGGCGCTGCGTCGGCTCTCCACACTGATGCTGACCCGGTCCGGCTACGTTGTCACGCCAGTCGAGGACGGTCTTCAAGCCTGGCAAGCACTTCATGCCGACCACTACGACCTGCTCATCACGGACAACGAAATGCCGCGACTGACTGGCGTGGAGCTAATCAAGCGGGTGCGCTCGGCCCGGATGCGGCTGCCCGTCATCGTGGCGTCGGGGACGGTGAACACCGAAGAGGTCAACCAGCATCGCGCCCTGGATTTCGCGGCCACGTTGCTGAAGCCCTTTACAACCGACCACCTATTGGAGGTGATCAAAGAGGTATTGCGCTTTGCAGGCAGCGCAGACAGGCGAGGCAGTGTTTTTCTCCCTGCGCTCGCTGAAACGTTCGACGAGGTTCGATCCCCTCGTTACTGGGGCCTCAATGAGTGAGGGCCTCGCCGTCGCGCCCATCCTTAGCCTTCGGCACGCCGAAGCTTCAGATAGAGAGCGAGCATCACCAAGCCGATCAGCGCAATGCTCGCGGCGAGGCCGAGTTGTCGAAGCCGATACTCTGCTTTCGCTTGTCCAACCAACGCGGACATACTCTGAACCGCTTTCTCTCCCGGCGCGGCGACGCGCGCGAAGCTGTTGCTGCTGAAGGAATGGATATGGGAACGGGCTTGTTTCAAAGTATCGGCCAATTCATTCAACTTGTCGTGGATCGGATCAATGTCGAGGCCTTTCCTGGCCAGTTCTTCGGCAGTGACGCTGAAAGCAGTCCAGGCTTGGTCCATCCAGGCGTGAAAGTAGGCGGCCGTTGCGATGCAATCGGGGTTGTCCTTGGCATATTCCTGATGACACTTGGTGCACAACGCTTCTGGTCTGGTCGCAAGGAGCGAATCGTGGGTTTTGGCGACGTTATGGTGCCCGTGGCATTGTCCGCACTGGGGCCAGTTGTGCTTCTCGAAAGCCTGCTTGTGTTTGCTGCCGTCCAGCAAGCTGCTGTTGCCCGCGTGACACAACCCACAGCTCTGACTCACGCTCGACAAACCGACCGGCATGGCCGCGTGATTGCCGTGACAGTTGTGGCACGTCGGCGCTCCCATGTCGCCCCGCTCGAGCAGAGCGCGACCGTGAACGCTGGCGCGGTATTCGGCCAGTTGATTGGTGGGCATCGGTGAACGGTCGGGCAGCTTGAAGCCAGCCATCGTTTCAGAATTGGCGTGGCAAGCGCCGCACGTTTCGTGGACCCGTTTGGGGTAAACCTTCGAGAGCGGATTTTTAGCGCCGCGCATGCCGTGAACACCATGGCAACTGACGCAATCAGGAGCCCGTCGGTCCTTGGCTTCCAACAGCAACTTCCCGTGTGGGCTGTCTTTGAATTTCGCCAGTTGGTCGGTGGGCAAGGCCGGATTGAACCCATTCATAAAGGCCGGGTCGGAATGGCACCGGGCACAAAAAGAAAGAACCCAGCCCCGATCCTTGTCCCGGCCAGTGCCGGGCCATTCCTTTACGAACGTGTGTTCCAGTTTGTCATTGGCCGGATCGCCGCCATGACAACCGGCGCAGGAAAGCCCACGACGGAAATGCACATCGTCAACCAAATCGTGCAGGTTCAGGCGCGGGGGAGCCTTACTCGCTGTCCGGGGAAGCGAAAAGAGCGTCTCAGGCTTCTGGACTTCAGGATCGGTATGGCACAGAACACAATTGTCCTGTAAGAGGACTTCCATTTTTTGTGGCCGCAATCCGAGCGAAAGCAGCGCACCGAGGTGATCGGCCCGTGTGATGATCTCCGCCTGCGCTGCGTTGGTCAGGATCGACTTGAGATGATCGTTCAGGCCGTCGAAGTAAGCCCGTCGTTCCGGAGTAAGAATTGGATTGCCATCTTGTTGGGCGGCGAGCAATGCCGCCAGCTTTGAAGACGCAGGTGCGGGTTTGTCCTCTGCAGCGCTGGCGGCCGCGACAAGGCACAGCAGTTGGGCGAGTACCACCGAATACATTCTCACGCCAAACCTCCCGTCTTGAGCCTCGCCCTGTTACCGCGAAACACGCGGACTCCTACAACGCCGGCTGCCAGCAGCGCCGCGATAGCGCCCGCGCTCAAATAAGAAAGGCCCAGCAAGCCGTGTAAGAAGACGTGCAGCAGAGACGCGCCGGTGAAGTAGAACCAACGGTGCTGATGAACCACGAAGCGCACGCCGATGACCGCCACACCCACGCCCACAGTCCACCAGGCGCACGTCCCGGCGATGGCTTTCAACGAGGCAGCAGATGTGATGGGTTCGGCGCCGCCAATGTCCCAAGCCTTTAACGTCAAGAACGTCAAAAACAAAATTGCGCCCCAACCGAAGTCACTGAATCCGGGGGACGGTTCATTCCGTCGCGCTTGTCGATCCAGCCACGGGATGATGGCCCAGACGCCAAGGAGAACTGTCACCACGAGCAAACAGAGTTGCGGCCCTTCCAGACCGAACAAGTGCGGCGGAAATTCTTTGAGCAATTGATACTCCCACAAGAAATACCACTCGGGTTTGATCCCCGGAAAAGCCGGTGCCAGCGGATCAGCTTTTTGGCCCAATTCCCAGTCCAGGCCCGGAATGCCCGGCCCGTAAGGGACGAACACCGCCAGGATCAACAGAATCATAAAGCAGAACAGCCACAGCAGCAGGTCGCGCAAGGCGAAGCTGGGAAAAAACTTCATTCCCCGCGGCGCGACTTTGGCGCCCATGGGCGGAGCCATCCCCTGACGTTGGACGAACAGGAGATGAACGCCAATGAGCGCCACAAACAGCAACGGTAAGATCACCACGTGCAGACCGAAGAAACGATACAACGTGTTGGCGGTCACGTCCGGTCCACCGCGCAAAACTTGCAGCAGCCAATTCCCGATCAGTGGCACGGATTTCACGAGGTCCGTGCCAACCGAAGTCGCGAAGAAAGCCAGTTTGTTCCACGGCAGCAGATATCCCGAAAAGCCGAAGCCGAGCGTGAGCGCAAACAGAATGTAGCCTGTCACCCACGTAAGTTCGCGAGGCGGGCGATAGGCCTTCAGCATCATCGTGCTGAACATGTGTGCCACCAACGAAACCACCATCAAATGCGCGCTCCAACAATGGACCGAACGCATCAGCCAACCGAACGGCACTTTCGTCGTCAGATAGCGGATGCTTTCGTAAGCAGTGGCTTCGCCCGGTTGATAGTACATCAAGAGGAGCACGCCAGTGACGACCTGGATCAGAAAAAAGAACGTCGTCGTTCCACCCAGGTAATACCACACCATGGAGTGCGGACCCTTCGGCACTTCTTTGTGGCGAAGGAACTCGATCAGCGGCGTGATCTGGTATCGGCTGTCCAGCCAGCCACGCAAGCCTCTGCGAGCAGTTGTGTCCGGCCCGTCCGTCGTGTTTGAAGGGGTTTGCGACAACGCCGCAGAACTCCGGGGCTCCGACGAGTCACTCACTCTGCCTCCTTTCCGCGACGATCAAAATGCCTCCGTCTTCCTGGCGCTCGGCCGCGTACTTCGGAAGGGGCCGTGGCGGTGGGCCGGACAAGACCCGGCCATCTAGATCAAAACGAGCATTGTGGCAGGCGCACCAGATCACGGACTCACCCGCCAGGTACTGGACCGTGCAACCTTCATGGGTGCACTTGGCGTCAACGGCCAGGAGTTGCTGCGCGGAGTTCTGAATCACGAGAACACGCTTGCCACTTACCGGCACAATCACAAAGTGCTCCTTCTCCAGCCTGGCTGTTTCCTCTCGTGTTAGCCGAGTCGGGCCGACCGTGCCGGCGCGGGGGAGAGGTTTAAGGTAGCGAAGCACGGGGTAGAAAACACTCGCCAACCATGCGGCGCTGCTCCCGACGAAGAAGAAGTCCAAAAACCTTCGGCGTGTCGATTTCTGATTCGATGGGTTGCTACTCATTGAACGAGTTCTCGAGAGAGGGATTAACAGCGCATGTGTCCAAGCAAACGTGTCCAATCAAACGCACTAAAACCACGTCAATGCATCGGCTTGGCGCAGCCTGCCCGCGATGCGTGGGCCATCCGCTGGCCTGCGAGTGCGCGGACGGAATCATTTCTTCAACGTGCGAACGTGCGCCACGAGGGCTTTTATCTCGTCTTCGGAAAGGGTGCCACCGAACGGCTTCATTTTTTCTTTGCCGTTCTTGTCCTTCATCCCTTCTTTGATTTGTTTGAACATTTGCTCGTCGGTGAAGGACGCTTGGTATTTGGCGTCGGTGAGGTCTTTGGCATCGGCTTTTTTGCCCGCTTTGGTGTCGCCTTTTCCCTCTTTTCCATGACAGGAGGCGCAGTGCTTGGTCCAGTTTTCCTGGACGTCGGCCGCGCAAGCGAGGCCCGCGATGACACTAACCAAGCAAACCAAGGCTAAGGTTTTCATTTTCATCTTCATAATTTTGTTGGAGTTCTACTTGTTTTCTCGAGAGTTAGACAAGACATTCACATTCATGGCCGTTAAAGGATTCATCCATTTGATCAAAATCGATATTGGATGCTGGAGAAAACCATGTGGGCAGCGTAATTGTTGTGGCCGCCGTAAAGTTCGTCGCGATTACTGAAGAAACCGTATCGGAGGGTCCAGCGAACCTTTTTGGTGATTTGGCGGATGAGCGTCGCGGTGATGCCATGTTCCTCGGTGCCGGCGCCGTACGGCACCCCCGCGGCGGAATTATCCTCATAATTGTCCGCCCGGTAATAGAAATAGCTCAGATTCAGAGTGGTCTTGTCGTTCAGAACCAGCCCGGAAGAGAAGTTCAGTGTCCAGTAGTTGTTCTGGGCGTTGAGAATCGCCTGGGTGAATTCTGACACGGGAGTTCTTGTTTCGCTCAAAACATAATTGAGGCTGGCCTGGAGGTATAATCGGGACCACGGAGACCAACTGATACTCTGCGCAAGAATGTGACTCGTCATGTCCGAGGATTCCACTTCGCCAAGGCCCGAACGAGAATCCGGTTTCGTATGAACCGTTGACGACTGGAACTCGTAGCGGCTGATCAGAGTCACGTTCCGCCAGGGCCGCAGCGTGAGCCGCACGTTCCCGTCGTAGGTCTCGAAGTTCTGCATCACCAGATAGGCCGGGTAGCGATTGGGGCTGTCGTTTGGAGTGTCATCCACCACGTGATCATAATCGTAGTTGTTGATCTTGTAGTAACCGCCGGCATCCAGAGTGATTTGCCGGGCTGCATACCAGGTGGCACCGATGCTGTATTTCTGGAAGAAGCGGCTGTCTTCAGTTTTACGTCGGATCGGCGCAACACCCACTCCATTGACCGGACCAAAGCCGCCGTTCTCCTTTAAGTTCCCGTCCCCTTGCGTCCATTCCCCGCGGCCGTAGAACACCCAGTTCGTGACGCCCGTATAGCGCAGATCCAGTCGTTCGCGCACGTCGAGAAGAGCGCGCTCGCTGTTGCCACTGAAGGACGTTGCCGGATTGTCGCCAAGCGTCTCAAACCCGCGGACGTCCGCATCCACATCTTCCTTTTGCACACGCAACGACAACGCGCCGGAAAAATTCTGCGACAGAATAGCCAGGAGGTTCAGATTCATCACGTATTCCTGCAACCGTGATCCACCGTTCAAGCCGAAATAACCAGCGCCGTCTGCAGCGCTTGGCACGTAACCGACGTCGAAGTCCGAGCCATAAATGCGGCTGCCGGAGAAATTGTTGTCCAGGTCCGAGAACGAGAAACCAGAAGAGAAGAAAAGATTCGTCTTGATCCAGGTTTCCGTGAAAGCATGGGCGTTGAACAGGTCGTAACTGGTGCCGGTGCGGTCAGTGATCTTTCGTTCGACTGGTTCACCCGGCGATTGGTCTATTTTCAGCGCGTTGTCCAGTTTGCCGGACTCATAACGCAGCCCCAGGCCGAAATCGGTTTTCATGAAGCGGTGGGTCACATCGAGTTGAAAAATATCACTTCGCTCGTTGATGTCATAAAAAGACGGGCTCAGTCCCCGTGCCAGACCGCCTCCGGGATGGGTGGTGCCCCAAATAGTGGAACTCTTTTCTCCGTCGCGAAACGCGTGAGTGTATTTGAAAGTAACCGCCGGCACGTCCTCCAATCTCAATCCGCCCTCGAATGAGATTTCTCCGCGATCCAGCGCCAATGCATTTTCCGCCAGCGGATACCACATGTGCGAAGGCGGGTCGAAGCCGCCATTGCCGTTGTACCAGGTGCGAAATTCGTCGTAAGAGAAGCGCAGATAGCCGACTTTCTCCCGCGCAACCTCCAGCTTCAACTTGTAATCGTCATTGTCGAACAGGGCCCGTCCATCCAGGAAGAGAGTGGTGTTGGTGGCAACGGTCGTCTGGTAACGGAAATCCTCGATGCCGCCAAATGGCCCACTCCGATTCCGTTGCCGTTGCTGGAACTGTGCCTTGTCGCCGCTGGTAAAAAACGAGCCGATGGACAGCTCGATCCAATTGTTGTAAGTCTCTTTCCCTCCTTCGAACATCTCCTGCGGCGTCAGCGGAGGCGCGACTGTCGCGGGCGGCGCGTTCGTATCCGCAGCCGAAAGCACAGATACCGCAAACCACGCTGCGAGCAAAGAAGCACACGCCCACCGAATCCGCTTAATCTCGAATGGCGTTCTTGATTTCACGGGCCTCGAGTCGCTGGTTAGAAGCGCAATGACGAACTTACCCGGGAACCGTGAACCGCCTCGTGACACCCAGCGGTCCAGCAGGTGCCTTGTTGAACTCGCAACGTGTGGTCGGAGCCTCCGATCAGAATCTTGCCTCCGCTTACTTGCTGGAAATGGCATTTCATGCAGAGGTTCGCGTCCCGAACGGTCAGCATCTTCGCGTTGACCGATCCATGAGCGGTGTGACAGACGGTGCATCCCTCGCGCAGGGCTTCGTGTTCGAACACGTGAAGACCGCCTTGGGCGGCATGGCAGCGGAAGCAGCTTTCGTTTTCTGAAAACTTCGCGGTGCCGCCGCCGATGTGAATGGATCCCTTGTGCGGCGGATGGCACTCTCCGCAACTCATTTTTCCCTCGGGCACGGGATGGTGACTCGGGAGATTGAACTGACCGCGCACATCAGCGTGGCATTGGAAGCAAACGGTTTCGGTTGCGCGAGCGGTCGGGACCGCGAGACGCGCCCCATAACTGCTCGTTGGGGGGCGTCCTGATGAGAAGCTGTAAGGTGGCTTTACGTCGCCACCCGATTGAGCGTGAAGGCTGGCCGGCCCGTGGCAAGACTCACAACCGGCGTGAATTGCATTTGGCCCCTGCGCAATCAGGCGCGCGTGGTCAGCGGTGGCGAAACCACGGTAAATTTCCTCGTGGCACTGCGCGCATTCCTTGGAGCCGATGTATTCTGCCCCGGGAACATCTGGCAATACCACAACGGAACGGTTCACGGTGCGACAGGAAATCACTCCGAGGAGCAGCACCACGGAGCCAGTAATGAGCAACACTGTCGGCCCCCAGGCTCTGGACTCTCCAACTTTCTGGAAGTTGCAGTTTATCATGAGTTCCGCGTTGTCATCGAAACCATGCGTTTCCATTCGCGGCGATCATCCCGTCCAGGCACGTCGTATTCCGTCATTTGTTTAGCTCCTCCTGAACCCAGTTTTGGGCGGAATCCAACAGCGTGATGGCGTAAGGCCTGTTGTGAGTGCCAGAGCTGCCGTCGTAAAGCACCAGATACAAATCGAAGCGGGCCTTCTTGATATTGTCAGGGATGAGCGCCTGCTCGGCTGTGCTCGGACCCGAACCTCCCGGCGACAAGTCTCCCGGCGTTGTGTATTCCCAGGCTCTTGTGCCGTACGTTGCGAGACAATTCCGCTCACAAACGCAACCAACCCCTGGGCATTTGCACCACTTCCATGGCAACCGGCGCAGGCTTCGTATGAAGTCACATTAAACTTGTGGCCAGCGCCAGCCGCGACTTGAGGCGGACCGCTTTGGAAATCCTGCCTCTGCATATGACAAGTCACACATTGATTCGTGACGAGAAACCGCCGACCCGATTGATCGGCAAGGAATTTAGTCCCGGCATGCGCCGCGGGCCCGCCCTTGGCACCGTTCGGCAGCACGCCCACCGTGCCGAGCAGCATATTGTATTGCGGCGAGTGGTGCGGCGCCTCAGTGGAATTGGTCCACACAGCGCCACGATGGTTGTGGCATTGGGCGCAGATGTTGATGTGCGGATTGTACTTGTTCTGGAACGTGTCCGAAGTGGACAAAAAGAAATCATTGGTCGAGGACAACGCCTGACGAAGCTGGTTGGTGTAAACGATGCCGGTAATCACGTTCGTCCAGACGTGTTTCTTGTGCGCATCATGGCAAGTGGCACAGGCAATACCAACCGCACCTGCTTCGTGAGGAGAGGGCAAGGGCTGATTCTCGAGGAGCGCCTCCCGGACGGTCCCGGAGTGGCAACGACCGCAACTCGGGATGAAAACGGTTCGTCCAAGACTGCCCGCGAAGTCTGCTTTCAGCCCATCCCGCACCGCCCGATGTCCTGAGGTATTCCACTCTTCGTAATAGGGACGATGTGATGCCGCCGCTGCCGCAGGAACGAATTGGGCATTATGACATCCACCGCACATAGTGGCGGCCAGTTCGACCCGAGGTCGAGTGACCGGATCGTCTGGATTGGCCGCGTGATTTGCGGACGGATCGTGGCAGTTTTCGCATTGAACGCCGGCAAGGTGCGGGGTTGCCATCTCGCTGGTGAATCCAGTCGGCAACTTGTACCCCACTGTGTGACAGGGCAGGCAACTGGAATTCTTGTCCGCATGGACCTGCGTGAGCGTTTGGAAGGCGCGGGTGTGCGGCGTCTGCATCACCGTGTTGTGAATTGCCCCGTGGCACTCAATACAGGTCTCAGCGCCGGCGTAATGCGGCGCCGGGCCTATGACCCGAAACAAGGCGTTGCTGGAAGTGATGGAAACAACGGCTGTTCTGGTCAGGTTGGTGCGCCCACCGACCGGCTCCCACGTTGGATCGCTCAACTTCAGTTTCTGCAATAGTTGGTA
>WNGB01011139.1_pt1 | contig 13196 bp, 10 predicted proteins | sample 5400681 | NCBI WGS metagenome assembly WNGB01 (sample SAMN13153367, study PRJNA577476) | soil metagenome | isolation source: 115 cm soil or saprolite under grassland replicate 2 | place: USA:California | collected 2016-06-15 | reverse complement strand
GTCCAGCCGAGCGGCGGCACCGGCACGCTGGCCTGCAGGCGCCGCCGCGGCGGCGCCACCACGCGGAGCTGGAGGCGCTCGCCGGCGGCCACGGCGGCCAGCTCGACCTCGCGCCGCAGCCGGTCCATGTCGAGGTGGGGCGGGTCGGCGTGGTCGTCGACCTCGAAGGTGAGCCGCAGCATGCCGCCGGCCTCCTCCACCCGGACGCCGTTGACGACGCGGCCGTACAGCTCGCGGTCGTGGACCCGGCGGAACACCTCGGCCAGCCGGCCGGCCGGCAGCTCCTCGGTGTGGACCAGCGCCGGGCTGCGACCGGTCTCCTGGGTGGCCAGCAGCCGCCCGTCCGGCAGCTCCAGCGCCACCTCCCGCCAGGCGTCGGGGACGGGCAGGTCGAGCTCGACCAGGCCGGCGCGCGGGAACGGGGAGGGGTTCAGCACCGCCGCCGCCTCCCTCGGCACCCGGCGGGCGACCGCGGCGGCCGCCCGCTCGGCAAGCGCCGCCCCGAGCTGGGCGGCCTCGGCGAGCCGCACCGCGACCTGCGCGGCGGTCGCGTCGGCGCCGCAACCGGTGATCGAGTCGTGGCCGGAGCTCTCCACCAGCCGGCGCCAGGCGAGCTCCAGGAACGGCGCCGGCCAGCTCCCGCCGTGCAGGGCCTGCAACGGCTCGGCGTAGCGGGCGAGCAGGCGCTCAGCACGGGCGCAGGCCGCCTTGAGGCCGATCCGGGCCGAGATGACCCCAGGCAGCAGATTCGCCCGTGCCGCGGAGCGCAGCTCGCCACGCCAGACGGGCAGCTCGCCGCCGCCGGCCGCGGCCAGGTAGTCGGCCAGCGTGCCGACCCGCACCCGGACGCGGTCCTGGGCCCCGTTGATGGCGTCCACCAGCTCGAGCAGCTCCGGCAGGGGCGAGCCATGGTCGGTCCCGTACATGGCGAGGACCGGGTCGGCGCCGAAGACGGGACGCAGCCGCTCGTGCAGGCGCCCGACCGTCCCCTTGAGGTCGTCGGGGAAGCCGAACAGGCCGGCCGCGTTGCCGTACCCGCCGAGCAGGTACTCGGCCCGGACAGTGGAGCCGTCCGGCGAGCTCCAACGGAAGGCGTGCCGGTCGACGGCGGCCGGAACCCCCCGCCACACGACCGCGTGCTCCATGCCGGCCCGCCGCAGCAGCTGGGGAAGCTGGGCCGCGTGGCCGAACTGGTCGGGCAGGTAGCCGATCGGCATCGCGCCGCCCAGCCGCGCCGCCCGCTGCAGGCCCGCCTCCAGGTTGCGGACCAGCGTCTCGCCGGCGACCAGGAACTCGTCGGCCAGGATCCGCCAGGGGCCGACCGCCAGCTGCCCGGCGACCACCAGGGCCCGCAGGCGCGGCTCGGCCTCCGGCCGGATCTCCAGGTAGTCGTCGAGCATGGCGGTCTGCCCGTCGAAGGTAAAGCGGAAGCGGGGATCGGCCTCTGCCTGCTCGAGGACGGCGTCCACCAGGTCGACCAGGCGCAGGCGGAAGCGCTGGAACGGCTCGTACCACTCCCGGTCCCAGTGGGTGTGGGGGACCAGGTGCAGCTCGAACGGGGATCGCGCCGGCGGCTCGCCGGCGGTCATGCGCCGGCCGCCTCGCCGGCGACCTCGACCCCGCGCCGGCCGGCGAGGTGCCGGGTGATCCGTTGGCAGGTCAGGATGTCGGCCCGGCCCTCGGCGACGCCGGCCGCCGCCGGTGTCCCGTCGCTGACCATCCGGTGGAAGGCGACCAGCTCCTCCTCGAACGCCTCGACCGTGGAGCGGTCGGTGCTGCTGCGGGCGGCGTGGCCGGCGCGGCCGGTCACGGTCAGCCGGGTCGGGGCGTGCAGCAGGTACGGGGACGGGAACCGCAGCGCGATCGAGCCCTCCTCGTGGTGCAGGCGGATCTCCTCGCGGTAGGCGGGGTAGCGGTCCAGGTAGTGCCAGCGCATGCTGAGCCGCACGCCCGCTGGCAGCAGCGCGTCGACCGCGACCGAGGGCGGCCAGCTTCCCGCCGGCCAGGCGTCGGCGTGCTCGATCCGCTCGGGGTCGCCGGCCAGCAGCCGGACGACCGCCAGCTCGTGGACCAGGCTGCCGAGCAGCACGTCGGTGTAGAGCCGGCGCAGCTCCGCGGTTGCCGGGCCGATGGCGAGCTCCTGCAGCCTGGCCGTCTCCTGCTCCAGCATCGCCAGAGCGGCGGCTGGCACGTCGTCGGCGGGCGCTACCAGGCCGGCGTGGGCGAGCTGGGCGGCCGAAGGGTGCAGGACGGTCACGTCGACCGCTCGCAGGACGGGCCGGCCGGCGGCCAGCTCGTCCAGCGCCCCCCGCACCGCCGGGTCGTAGAGCTTCATGTAGCCGAGCTGCAGCCGCGCCCGCCCCCGGCCGGCCAGCGCCGCCAGCGCGTCGGCGTCGGCGAGGGTGTAGGCGAGCGGCTTCTCGCACAGGACGGGCAGGCCGCGCCCGAGCACCGTCGCCGCCGCAGCGGCGTGGGAGCCGGAGGTGAGCAGCAGCACCGCGTCGACCCTGCCGCCGTCGAGGAGATCCTCGAGCGAGCGGTGGCGGCTCGCCGCGCCGAGCCCGAAGCGGTCGGCCACCCGCTCGGCCAGCCCGGCCGACAGGTCGCAGAGCGCGGTGACCGCGAACAGGTCGCGACGCTTGGTGACCAGCGGCAGGTGGACGGCCTGGGCCACGGCCCCGAGCCCGACCACGCCCACGCGCACCCGATCTCCACCGCCCATGGGCGCTACCGTACCCGACGGGCCGGCGGCGCGGCCGGAGGGAGATCCTCGCCTCCAGCACCGTGCGGGACCAGGACGTGTAACGATTCGCCAGACCCGGCAGACCGAACAGCGCCGCACCATGCCGAGCTGGGAAGGAAGGTAGGCGACCATGAGCACCCTGCCGATCGCCGACTACGCGCTGCTGTCCGACTGCCGCTCGGCCGCCCTGGTCAGCCGCACCGGGTCGGTGGACTGGTGGTGCGTGCCCCGCTTCGACGGGCCGAGCGTGTTCGCCCGGCTGCTGGACGAGGAGGCCGGCCACTGGTCGGTCCGCGTGCCAGGAGCGACCACCGAGCGGCGCTACCTGGACCAGACGATGGCGCTGGAGACGACCTTCCGGTCGGCCACCGGGACCGCGGTGCTGGTCGACGCGATGGCGGTCGGCCGCAACGAGCGCGGCCACGAGCTCGGCGCCGGTTCCCCAGGGGTGCTGCTGCGCCGGGTCGCCTGCACCGAAGGGGAGGTCCAGGTGGAGGTCGCCTACGCCCCGCGGCCCGAGTACGGCCTCATCCACCCGCTGGTCGAGCCGGTCGAGGGTGGCGTGACCGCCCGCGGCGGCGCCGACATGCTGGCGCTGTCGGCCCCCATTGCCATGGCGGTGGACGGCGCCACGGCGACCGCCGGCTTCACGCTGCGGGCCGGTGAGGCGGCCGGCTTCGCGCTGCACCACACGCGCAGCTGGGAGGCGCCGCCGCGCATCTGGACCCAGCAGGAGATCGCGCAGCGGCTGGAGGACACCCTTGAGGGCTGGCGGTCCTGGTCGGGCATCCACCAGACCTATGAGGGACCCTGGCGGGAGCTGGTGCACCACTCCGGCCGGGTGCTGCAGGCGTTGACGTTCGAGCCGACCGGGGCGATCGTGGCCGCCCCCACGACCTCCCTGCCGGAGACGGTCGGCGGCGAGCGGAACTGGGACTACCGCTACACGTGGGTACGCGACGCCTGCCTCACCATGGAGGCCCTGTGGGTGGCCGCCTGCCCCGACGAGGCCAGTAAGTTCTTCGGCTTCCTCGCCGGCGCGGCCGCCTCCCAGCTGCACCGCGGGACCGACCTCCAGATCATGTTCGGGATCGGCGGCGAGCGCGACCTGACCGAGCGGGAGCTGCCCCACCTCGGCGGGTGGCGGGCAAGCCGCCCGGTGCGGGTCGGCAACGGCGCCTGGAGCCAGCGCCAGCTCGACGTCTACGGCGAGCTGCTCGGCGCCGCCCAGCGGCTGGTGGAGCAGCTCGGCACGCTCGACCCGTGGACGAAGCGGTTCCTGATCGCCGCGGCTGACAGCGCCGCGGCCCGCTGGAAGGAGAAGGACCAGGGCATCTGGGAGATCCGCGGCGCGCCGCGCGACTTCCTGTACTCCAAGCTGATGTGCTGGGTGGCGCTGGACCGGGCGATCGCGCTGGCCGACCACCTGGGCGCCAAGGACCGGGTCGCGGGCTGGACGGCCACCCGCGGAGAGATCCGGACGGCCATCCTGGAGCACGGCTGGAGCCAGGCCGCCGGCGCCTACACCCAGGCGTTCGGCAGCGACGAGCTGGACGCCAGCAACCTGATGCTGGCGGTCACCGGCTTCCTGCCAGGCGAGGACCCGCGGATGAAGGCGACCATCGACGCGACCGCCGAACGCCTCACCGACGAGCGCGGCCTGGTCTACCGCTACCGGGCGGCCGACGGGCTGGAGGGCGAGGAGGGCACCTTCCTGCTCTGCACCTTCTGGCTGGCGCAGGCGCAGGCGCTGGCCGGCGAGGTCGACCGGGCCAGGCAGACCTTCGAACGCGCCGTCGCCTACGCCAACGACGTCGGCCTGCTGGCCGAGGAGGTCGACGTGGGCGGCGCCGAGATGATCGGCAACTACCCGCAGGCGTTCAGCCACATCGGGCTGGTCAACGCGGCCTGGGCGATCACCGAGGCGGAGCGGCGCTAGCCAGCAGAGGAGGCATCCGTGCGAGGACTCAAGGGCAGGAACGTGCTGGTCACCGGTGGCGGCTCCGGCATCGGGCAGGCGATCGCCATCCGCTTCGCGGAGTATGGCGCCAACGTGGCCATCAACTACCGGCGCCGGCCCGAGGAGGCCGAGGGCACCGAGCAGCAGGTCCAGGCCTGCGTCGCCAGGGTCCACCAGCATGGCGTCCGCGACGTGCTGGTGCAGGCCGACGTCTCCCAGGAGGACGACGTCGTCCGCATGGTCGGGCAGGCCGCCGGCGAGCTCGGCGGGCTCGACGTGCTGGTCAACAACGCCGGCATCCAGATCTCCCGTCCCTCCCACGAGCTGTCGGGCGCCGACTTCGACAAGGTGCTGGCGGTCAACCTGCGGGGCGCGTTCCTCTGCGCCCGCGAGGCGATCCGCCGGTTCCTGGAGGCGGGCAGGCCGGGCGCGATCGTCAACGTCTCCAGCGTCCACCAGCGCATCCCCAAGCCCGGCTACCTCGGGTACTCGGTCAGCAAGGGCGGGATGCAGAACCTGACGACCACCCTGGCGCTGGAGTACGCCGGCCGCGGCATCCGCGTCAACGGCATCGGTCCAGGCGCCACCGTCACCCCGATCAACCGCGCCTGGATCGACGACCCCGACAAGAAGGCGCAGGTCGAGGCGCACATCCCGATCCCACGCGCCGGCACCGCCGACGAGATGGCCGGGGTCGCCTGCTTCCTGGCCAGCGACGACGCGGCCTACATCACCGGCCAGACCCTCTACGTCGACGGTGGCTTGACCCTCTACCCGAGCTTCCGCGAGCCCTGGTCGTCGGAGTGAGGGGGTGGCCACACCCATCGGAAGCTCCGGGTTTGGTGGGCTCGGTGGCGGGAACCCGGCCGACGCGACCGCCCGCGGGAGGAGACGAGGATGGCAGCGCAGGCGCATGACCTGATCGTGATCGGCATGGGGGTGGGCGGCGAGGAGGTGGCCGGCCGAGCCGCCGAGGCCGGCATGGACGTGGTCGCCGTCGAGCGGAAGCTGGTCGGCGGCGAGTGCCCCTACTGGGGCTGCATCCCCTCCAAGATCATGGTCCGGGCCGGTGACGCCCTGGCGGAGGCGGCCCGCGTCGCCGGGCTGGCCGGCCGGGCCACGGTCGCGCCGGACTGGGCGCCGGTGGCCGCCCGCGTCCGCGAGGCCACCGCCGGCTGGGACGACCGGGTCGCGGTCGAACGTTTCGAGAAGAAGGGCGGCACGTTCGTGCGCGGCGAGGCCCGGGTGGTCGCCCCCGGCGAGGCCGAGGTCGACGGGTGGCGCCTGCGCGCCCGCCGCGGCATCGTCCTGGCCACCGGCGGCGAACCGGCCGTCCCGCCGATCGACGGGCTCGACCGGGTCGGGTACTGGACCAACCGGGAGGCGATCGAGGCGGCGGAGCTGCCCCGCTCGCTGGTGGTGCTCGGCGCGGGAGCGGTGGGGCTGGAGCTGGCGCAGACCTTCCGGCGCTTCGGGGTGGAGACCACCGTCGTGGAGGCCGCCGGGCACCCCCTGCCGGGGGAGGAGCCGGAGAACGGCGAGGCCATGGCCGAGGTCCTCGAGGCCGAGGGGATCGCGCTGCACGTCGGCACCTCGGCCCGGGCGGTGCGGCCGGCGACCGGCGGAGCGGGGGTTGCGGTCGAGCTGGCCGACGGGACCGTCGTGGAGGCCGAGCGCCTGCTGGTGGCGACCGGCCGGCGCAGCGACCTGCGGCGGCTCGGCCTCGACGCGGTGGGGTTGGATCCCGCCGCCCGCGCGGTGCAGGTCGACGAGCACCTGCGCGCCGGCGGCGGGCTCTGGGCGGTCGGGGACGTCACCGGCAGGGGAGCCTTCACCCACCTCGCCGTCTACCAGGGCCGCATCGCCGCGGCCGACGTGCTCGGCCGGCAGCATGCTCCGGCCGACTACCGGGCGGTGCCCCGGGTGACCTTCACCGACCCGGAGGTGGCCGGCGTCGGCCTGACCGAGGCGGCGGCCCGCGACGCCGGCGTCGCGGTGCGGACGGGAGTGGCCCGGACCGCCAGCTCGGCCCGTGGCTGGATCCACGGCCCGGGAGCCGAGCACGGCGTGGTCAAGCTGGTGGCCGATGGCGACCGGGAGGTCCTGGTCGGTGCGTCGGTGATGGGCCCGGCCGCCGGCGAGGTCATCGGCCTGCTGCTGCTCGCCGTCAAGGAACGCATCCCGCTGCCCGCGCTGCGCCAGCTCATCTACCCCTACCCGACGTTCGTCCGCGGGCTCGAGGACGCGCTGCGCCAGCTCGGCTGATCGTGCTGCCCCCGGCTCCCGACCCGACCACGCCGGGCACGCTCCGGGGCGCTGCCGTCACCCCGGGCCGCGGTGTAACGTCAGCCCCCCGAGCCAGGACTGGATGACGATGACCACGCACGACCGCCGCGGCCGGGCGCTGCTGGAGGGCTGACGGTGCGCCAGCTGCTGCCGACGTTGGTCGACCCGGTCGACCCGCTCGCCGCCTACCGGGACCTGCCGCCGGCGGGCGCGCGGCCGGCGGTGCGGCTCAACATGATCGCCAGCCTCGACGGCGCGACCGCGGTGGCCGGCCGGGCCGGCGGGCTCGGCGGCCGCGCCGACCGCGAGCTGTTCCTGCTGCTGCGCACGCTGGCCGACGTCGTCCTGGTGGCCGCGGGGACGGTACGCGCGGAGGGCTACGGCCCGGCCGAGGGGTCGGTGCCGATCGCGGTGGTCTCGCGGTCCTGCCGGCTGGACTGGACCACGCCGTTCTTCACCAGCGCCAAGGCCAGGCCGATCGTGCTCACCGTCGCCGAGGCCCCGGCGCCGCTGCGCGCCAGGGCGGCCGAGGTCGCCGACGTGGTGGTCGCCGGCGAGCACGACGTCGACCTTGCCAGGGCGCTCGACGCGCTCGCCGGGCGCGGGCTCCGCCAGGTGCTGGCGGAGGGAGGACCCACCCTCAACGGGCAGCTCGCCGCCGCCGGGTTGCTGGACGAGCTGTGCCTGACGGTGTCGCCGCTGCTGGTCGGCGGCGACGCCAAGCGGGTCCTGGCGGGGCCGCTGCTGCCGGTCCCGCGGGAGCTGCCGCTGCGCTCCGCCTGCGAGCAGGACGGGTTCCTCTTCCTGCGCTACCGCGCTGCATAGCACCGCCACGTTCCCCACATCGAGCGGCCCGACGCCTTCGTGGACGCGCTCGCCGAGCGCAGCGCGCGCGGGTAGGCTCCCCCCGGGTGCACACCGGGAGGGCTATGGGCGCGGTCGCTGCGGGGCTGCTGGCCGGCGCGGTCGCCGACCGGGTCGCCGGCGACCCGCGCCGCGGGCATCCGGTGGCGGCCTTCGGCCGGCTGGCGGCGGCGCTGGAGCGGCGCGCCTGGCGGCCGACCCGGAGCGCCGGCGCCGTCCACGTTCTGGTGCTGGTCGGCGGCGCCGCCGCCGCGGGGGCGTGGGCCGACCGGCGGCTGCGGCGGCGGCCGGCGGCGCGGGCGCTGCTGGTCGCGCTGACCACCTGGGCCGCGCTCGGCGGGCGCTCGCTGGCGCTGGCCGGCCGTGAGCTGGGCGAGGCGGTGCGGGCCGGCGACCTGGAGCGGGCCCGCGGGCTGGCGCCCACCCTGGTCGGCCGCGACCCCAGCGGGCTCGGCGCCGCCGAGCTGTGCCGCGCCGCGGTCGAGTCGGTCGCGGAGAACACCGCCGACGCGGTGGTCGGCCCGCTGCTGTGGGGCGCCGTCGCCGGCCCGGCGGGCGTGGCCGCCTACCGGGCCGCCAACACCCTGGACGCCATGGTGGGGCACAGGAGCCCCCGCTACCTGCGCTTCGGCTGGGCCGCCGCACGCCTGGACGACCTGCTCACCTGGCCAGCGGCGCGGCTGGCGGCCGCGCTGGCCTGCCTGCTGGCGCCCGCCGCCGGCGGGGACGGGCGGCGCGCCTGGCGGACCCTGCGGCGCGACGGCGGCGCCCACCCCAGCCCCAACGCCGGCCGCATGGAGGCTGCCTTCGCCGGCGCGCTCGGGGTACGGCTCGGCGGCAGCAACCGCTACGGCGACCGGGTCCAGCAGCGCCCGCAGCTCGGCGACGGCCCGCCGCCAGGCCCCGACGACCTGGAGCGGGCCGTCCGCCTGTCCCTGCTGGTCGGGGCGGCGGCGACCGCGCTGGCGGTGGCGGCGCGCCGGTGAGGGGGCTGCTGGTCGCCGGCACCGCCTCCGACGCGGGCAAGAGCGTGGTGGTCGCCGGCATCTGCCGCTGGCTGGTGCGGCAAGGGATCAAGGTCGCCCCGTTCAAGGCCCAGAACATGGCCCTGAACTCCGCGGTCACCCCCGACGGCGCGGAGATCGGCCGCGCCCAGGTGGCGCAGGCCGCCGCCGCCGGGGTCGCGCCGGAGGCGGCGATGAACCCGATCCTGCTGAAGCCGACCGGCGAGCGCGCCAGCCAGGTGGTGATCATGGGCCAGCCGCTCGCCGAGGTCGACGCCCGCGCCTACCAGCGGCTCAAGCCGCGGCTGCGGACGGTGGTGCTGGAGGCGCTCGCCAGCCTGCGGGAACGCTTCGACGTGGTGATCTGCGAGGGCGCCGGCAGCCCCGCCGAGATCAACCTCCGCGCCGGCGACCTGGTCAACATGGGCCTGGCGCGGGCCGCCGGCCTGCCCGTGGTGGTGGTCGGCGACATCGACCGCGGCGGGGTCTTCGCCAGCCTGTACGGGACGCTGGCGCTGCTGGACGCCGCCGACCAGGCGCTGGTCGCCGGCTTCCTGGTGAACAAGTTCCGCGGCGAGCAGGCGATCCTGACGCCCGGCCTGGACCGGCTGCACCGGCTCACCGGGCGGCCGGTGCTCGGCGTGCTGCCGTGGCGGCCGGGGCTGTGGCTGGACGCCGAGGACTCGCTGGCGCTGCAGGCCCCACGCGCCCCGGCGTTGCCGCCGCGCGGCGCCGACCCGCTGCTGGTCGCGGTGGTGCGGCTGCGCTGGCTGTCGAACTTCACCGACTTCGACGCGCTGGCCGCCGAGCCGGGCGTGGCGGTCCGCTTCACCGAGTCGTCGGCCGAGCTGCTCGGCGCCGACCTGGCCGTGCTGCCGGGCACCAAGGCGACCGTCGAGGACCTCGCCTGGCTGCGCGCCCGCGGGCTGGACCGGGCGCTGCAGGCCAGGGCGCGCCGCGGCCAGCCGACCCTGGGGATCTGCGGCGGCTACCAGATGCTCGGCGCGCGCATCCTCGACCGGGTCGAGAGCGGCGCCGGCGAGGTGGCCGGGCTCGGCCTGCTGCCGGTCGAGACCGTCTTCCAGGCCGGCAAGGTCCTCGGCAACCCCACCGGGACCGGCTTCGGCGCGCCCGCCGCCGGCTACGAGATCCACCACGGGCGCACCAGCGCGCTCGGCGGTGAGCCGGTGCTGGCCAGCGACGGCGGCGACCCCGGCTGCCGCAGCGGCGCGGTGGTCGGCATCGCCTGGCACGGCATCTTCGAGGGTGACGAGTTCCGCCGCGCGTTCCTCGGCTGGGTCGCCGCCGAACGCGGCCTCGACTGGCTGCCCGGCGAGCGCCCCTTCGCCGCCGTGCGCGAGCAGCAACTGGACGCCCTCGGAGACCTGATCGTCGGGCACGCCGACACCTCCGAGCTCCAGCGCCTGATCGAGCGGGGTGTCCCGGCAGGGCTGCCGGCGGTGCCGCCGGGCGGCCTGCCGTGAGCGCCGCCCGCCCGGCCGTCCCGGCGGAGCTGCGCCTGCACGGCGACACCATCGCCGGCCCCGGGCAGCTCGACTTCGCGGTCAACGTCGTGCCAGGCGGCCCGCCGGCCTGGCTGCGGCGGGAGCTGCACGCGGCGCTGGAGCGGGCCGCCGCCTACCCGGACGAGGCTCCGGCCGCCGAGGCGCTGGCCGCACGCCACCGCCGCCCGCCCGCCGAGGTGGTCTGCGCCAACGGCAGCGCGGAGGTGTTCTGGCTGCTGGCCGCCGTCCTGCACCCGTCGATGGCGGTGGTGGTGCAGCCGTCGTTCACCGAGCCGGAGGCGGCGCTGCGCGCCGCCGGCCACCGGGTCGAGCGGGCCTGGCGCCACCCGGACGGCTTCACCCTCGACCCGGACGCCGTGCCGCAGGCCGCCGACCTGGTGGTGGTCGGCAACCCCAACAACCCGACCGGCACCCTCGACCGGGCCGCCGCCGTCGCCGGGCTCGCCCGCCCAGGCCGGGTACTGGTGGTCGACGAGGCCTTCATGGAGCTGTGCCCCGGCGAGGCCGAGAGCCTCGCCGGGCGCCGCGACCTGCCCGGCCTGGTGGTGGTCCGCAGCCTCACCAAGCTGTGGGGGCTGGCGGGGCTCCGCGCCGGCTACGTGCTCGCTCCCGCGGGGATCGCCGCGGCGCTGCGGGCCGCCCGCCAGCCGTGGAGCGTCAACCTGCTCGCCTGCGCCGCCCTTGCCGCCTGGGCCGTGGAGGGAGCCGCCCATGCCGGCCAACTCGCCGCCGAGGTCGCCGACGCCCGCGAGGAGTTGGCCGCCGCGCTCGCCGCCGTGCCCGGGGTGCACGTCTGGCCGTCGGCGGCGAACTTCCTGCTGCTGCGCGTCCCCGACGGGCCGGCGGTGTACGCCGCCCTGGCCGCGCGCGGCGTGGCCGTGCGACCCTGCGACAGCTTCCCCGGTCTGGGCCCCGACCACCTGCGCGTCGCCGTGCGCGACCCGGCCGACAACCGGCGGCTGGTCCAGGCCCTGCTGGAGGCGCTCGCGTCCCGCCCGACCTGAAGGCCCATGTGATCGGCCGGCGGCTCGGCGGTGCCCGCGGACGGTACCATTCGGGTCGGCCCCCCAACCCAGGAGATCCGCCATGAGCTACCTGCCGGACCCCGGCCGGTACGACGCCATGCCGTACCGTCGGGTCGGACGCAGCGGGCTGCAGCTGCCGGCGATGTCGCTCGGCCTCTGGCAGAACTTCGGCGAGAACCGGCCGCTGCAGGTCCAGCGGGCGATCATCCGGCGCGCCTTCGACCTCGGCATCACCCACTTCGACCTGGCCAACAACTACGGCCCGCCGTACGGGTCGGCGGAGGAGAACTTCGGCCGCATCCTCGCCAGCGACCTGCGCGGCCACCGCGACGAGCTGATCATCTCCAGCAAGGCCGGCTACGACATGTGGCCGGGCCCGTACGGCGACCACGGCTCGCGCAAGTACCTGCTCGCCAGCCTCGACCAGAGCCTCCACCGCCTGGGGCTGGAGTACGTGGACATCTTCTACTCCCACCGTCACGACCCCGACACCCCGCTGGAGGAGACCCTCGGCGCGCTCGACTCGGCGGTCCGCCAGGGCAAGGCGCTGTACGCCGGGATCTCCTCGTACTCGGCGGAGCGCACCAGCGAGGCCGCGGCGATCCTGCGCCGGCTCGGCACGCCGCTGCTGATCCACCAGCCGTCCTACTCGATGCTGAACCGCTGGATCGAAGGCGGGGCTCGATGAGCGCCGACATGCTCAGCGAGGAGAACCTCGCGAAGGTGCGGGCGCTGCACCAGGTGGCCGCCAGCCGGGGCCAGAGCCTGGCGCAGCTGGCGCTGTCGTGGACGCTGCGCGACCCGCGGGTGACCTCCACCCTGGTCGGCGCCAGCAGCGTCGCCCAGCTGGAGGACAACGTGCAGGCGTTGCGCAACCTCGCCTTCGACGACCAGGAGCTGGCCGAGATCGACCGTCACGCCAAGGAGGGCGGCATCAACATCTGGGCCACCTCCAGCAGGGAGTGACCGCCGTGCGGCAACGCAGGCTCGGCCGCCTCGGCCACATGAGCTCGATCCTGATCTACGGCGGGGCCGCGCTCGCCGCGGTCGACCAGCGGACCGCCGACCGCTCGGTGCGGATGGCGCTCGACGCCGGCATCAACCACTTCGACGTGGCCGCCGGGTACGGCGACGCCGAGCTGCGCCTGGGACCCTGGATGCCGCGCATCCGCGAGCGCATCTTCCTGGCCACCAAGACCGACCGGCGCGACCGCGACGGCGCCTGGGAGCAGCTGAACCGCAGCCTGGAGCGGCTGCAGACCGACCACGTCGACCTCATCCAGCTGCACGCGGTCGGCGACCTCGCCGACCTCGACCTGGCCACCGGCCCCGGCGGAGCGCTGGAGGCGGTGGTGCGCGCCAGGGACGAGGGCCTGGCGGGCGCGATCGGCATCACCGGCCACGGGGACCAGGCGCCCGCGACCCACCGGGAGGGGCTGCGGCGGTTCCCCTTCGACACCGTGCTCACCCCGCTCAACCACGTGCTCGGCCGCGATCCCGCCTACCTGTCCGACTTCCAGGCGCTGGTCGCCGAGGTGCAGGCGCAGGACGCCGGCCTGATGGTCATCAAGGCGGCGTCGCGCCGCAACTGGCCGGCGGCCGCGGAGCGGCGCTACGCGACCTGGTACGAGCCGTTCGACGACCAGCAGCGGATCACCGCCGCGGTGGTGTGGGCGCTGTCGCATCCGGAGGTCACCGGGATCGCGACGCCGGGCGACGTCCGGCTGCTGCCGATGGTCCTGGAGGCGGCCAGGCACGTCGGCGAGACGAGCTCCGCGGAGGCGGCGG
>WNGB01010036.1_pt1 | contig 13196 bp, 10 predicted proteins | sample 5400681 | NCBI WGS metagenome assembly WNGB01 (sample SAMN13153367, study PRJNA577476) | soil metagenome | isolation source: 115 cm soil or saprolite under grassland replicate 2 | place: USA:California | collected 2016-06-15 | reverse complement strand
CAGGGTGACGATCACGTTCACCAGGAAGACCAGCATCGCCAGGGCGATCACGAAGGCGCCCAGGGTGGCCAGCGAGTTGAGGAAGCTCCAGCCGCGGTCGGGGGGGTAATCGGCGATGCGCCGCGGCATGCCCCGCAGGCCAAGCAGGTGCATCGGGAAGAAGGTGAGGTTGAAGCCGATGAACTGTAGCCAGAAGTGCCAGTGGCCCAAGCGGCGCGAGAGCATCCGCCCGCAGATCTTGGGAAACCAGTAGTACATCCCGGCCATGATCCCGAACACCGTGCCGCCGAACAGCACGTAGTGGATGTGGGCGACCACCCAGTAGGTGTCGTGGATGGCGAAGTCCATCGCTGGCGACGCCATCCAGACGCCGTCCAGCCCGCCGATCAGGAACATCGCGACGAAACCGAGCGCGAAGAGCATGGGCGGCTCGAAGCGGAGCTTGCCCTTGCGCATGGTGGCCAGCCAGTTGAAGAACAGCACCCCGGTGGGGATGGAGATCAGCTCGGTGGTCACCGAGAAGAACGGCAGCTCGACCTGGCCGGTGACGAACATGTGGTGCGCCCACACGCTGAACGACAACGCGGTGATCAGCAGGAACGACAGCACCACGCCGGTGTAGCCGAACAGCGGCCTGCCGGAGAATACCGGGATGATCTCGCTGACCATCCCCCAGGCGGCGAGGATCAGCATGTACACCTCGGGATGGCCGAAGAACCAGAACACGTGCTGCCAGAGCAGCACGTCGCCGCCCCGGGCGGGATTGAAGAAGGTGGTGCCGAGGCGCCGGTCGGCGAACAGCATCACCAACCCGGCGGTGATCACCGGCGTGGCCAGCACCACCAGTAGCGAGGTGGCGAGCGTGGCCCAACTGAAGATGGGCAGCCGCAGCATGGTCATGCCCGGAGCGCGCAGCCGCAGGATCGTGACGATGAAGTTGATCGCGCCGAGGATCGAGGCGACCCCGGCGAGCAGCAGCCCGGCGATCCACAGGTCCTCACCGGCGCCCTGCTGCACCGAGATCGGCACGTAGTTCGTCCAGCCCGACGCGGCCGCCCCGCCCTTGGCGAAGAAGCCCAAAAGGATCGTCAGGGCCGAGACCGGCAGCAGCCAGAACGACAGCGCGTTGACCCGGGGGAACGCCATGTCCAGGGCGCCGATCTGCAGTGGCACGAAGTAGTTCCCGAAGCCGGCCAGCACCGGGAAGATGAACAGGAAGATCATCAGCGTGCCGTGCAGCGTGAAGACCTGGTTATAGGCGTGCACCGAGAGGAGCTGCGTGCCCGGCTGCGCAAGCTCGGCGCGCATCAGCAGGGCCATCACCCCAGCGATCGCGAAGACCGCGAACGAATTCCAGAAGTACAGGATCCCGATCTTCTTATGGTCCGTGGTGGTCAGCCACGCCAGCAGCCGAGTGGCGGGTGAGGGCTCCGGGGCGAGCGCGGGCCGTTGGACCTCAGTGATCGCCATGACGCCTCCCTAGCGGACGATCAGCGTGCCCGCCATCGACGGACCATGGATGGTGCATTCGAAGTAGTACCTGCCGGGCCGGAGCGGGGTGAGCTGGAAGGTCGCGGTCGCCGGCCCCGGCACGGGCGGGCTCTCAAAGAACTTGATCTTGAGCTTGGTCGAATCGAAGACCGCGAAGGTGTGGTCGATGCCGGCGTCCTTGTTGACCACCGTGACCGACCACGGCGTGCTGGGCGGCACCGCGACGCAGGCGGTGTTCCAGGTGGTGTTCTGCGCCACGAGCTGGACCGCTGGTGGCCCGGGCGGGCACGAGGCGTTGACGGCCTTCGCCTTCTCGCTCTGAATCCAGGCGGCGTAGTCGGTTGGCGACACAACCTTGAGGACAAAGGTCATCTTCGAGTGCCACAGCCCGCAGAACTCGGCGCACTGGCCTGGGTACGTGCCGAGCTGGGTCGGGGTGAAGTCGAAGTCGTTCGGGTGGCCTGGGATGGCGTTGCGCATGAACAGCAGCGCAGGCACGTAGAACTCGTGGATGACGTCGCGCGACTGCAGGTGGATATGGATGGTCTGGTTGACAGGGACCTCCATGACGGCCGGCTTGGTCAGCGTCTTGCCGCTCTCCACCACGCCCTCGTTGACGTAGATGAAGGTCCACTCCCACTGGAAGGCGTCGACGTTGATGGTCACGTCGGGATGCTTCTCTTGGTGTTGAACGTAGCTGAGGGTCTGCTCCCCGAAGGGGAACAGGATCGCGATGATCACGGTCGGGACCGCGAAAAAGACCGCGAGGATCCTGCCGCTGCCAGCGTCCTGGGGGGCTGGCCGCTCGTCGCGCTTGCGGTAGCGGAAGACGCACCACAGCAGGAATGCCTCTATCCCGACGAACACCGGCAGGGCCAGGATGAAGATGCGGACGTACAGGTCGTGGATATCCTGGCCCTGGGTGCTGACGCCCTGCTGCGCGCAACCGGCGAGCAGCAGAGCGCCAGCAAGGAACGCGGTGGCGGCGCCGGAACGACGGACCATACCGTCAGGTCACCGTGAACTGGTGGATCATCCCGACGGTGAGGTGCACCGGACCGCCCTCCGGCTTGCCCTCGGGCGTGCCTGTCTGCCAGCACGCCAGGGCGTAGGTGCCGGGCGGCAGCGAGAACACCCCGGCAATGGTCGCGCCGGTGTTCACCTCGCCGATCTCGCCGAAGTGCAGCCAGTCGTCCTCGGACTTGTCGCCCTTCTGCTTGGCCTCGGCGATCACGTCCTGTGCGCTCTTTCCGGAGGGGAGCCCGACAACCACCATCTCGTGAGTGATCTGGAAGGTCTCGTGGTTGCTGAAGGCGACCAGCACCGGGCCCGACTTGATCGAGTCGGGCATGCCGCTGTATTTGAACTTCTGCACCGAGACGTTGTAGGTCGTCAGCCCCGTGCCGGAGTTCGACGCCGCGGCGGCATTGGTCGTGTGACCTTTGGCGCATCCGGTCGCCGCCAGCCCCAGGACAAGCGTGCATCCCAGGATGACAACTGTCTGTCCCAGCCGGACCCTGCGGTTCATGACTACCTCCTCGCCTGACGACGGGAGTGCGAAAGCCAGTCCGTGCAGGATCACGCTATGGCGCCATATCGCCGCAAATCATTAAGGTAACAGCACTGTCACCCATCCGTGTGACAGAGTCCCCGATTGAGCAGGGCGATGAGCACCTGGCATAACAGTTCTGTAATGGGTAGGCCTTTACAGAGAGGTGGTCCTTCGCCGCGCGGCGGTCCGGACGGTCAGGGCGCCGAACCGGCGCGGCGGAGCAGCTCGGCCGCGCCGGCCAAGTCAGCGATGACCTCGGCGGCTGGGCGTGGTCGCTGGACCAACCCGACGCTCTGGCCGGCATAGATACAGGCGGTCTCGAAGTCGTGCCGCTCCAGGGCGGTCACCAGCTCGGCATGGGCGTCGTCGTCGGTGGCAAGCTCGGGCTCGCGGTCTGTCCAGCGCTCGAAGAAGCGGTTGCGGAGCGCGCGGCCGCCGTATTCAGGGGGCCAGGCTTGCCGGAGGCCGACGTCGAACACGCGGCCGTAGGCGGTATCGGTCTCGCGGGCGGCGACGATCCGGTCGCGGGCGGCGGGTGCGACGGTCGCCTCCGGGCACGCCAGGAACGGGGTGCCGACCCAGGCGCCGGCGGCACCGGCGGCCAGGACCGCCGCCTTCACCGCCGCGGGCGACGATGAGGTCGACTCCGGCCCGCTCGGCGGCGCGGGCCTCGGCGAGCGTGCCAGCCTGGGTGGCGACGGCGCTGCCGGCCTGCTTGAGGGTGGCGACGTGCCGCTGGTACGGCCCATAGCTGACGGAGACGAGCGGCGGGGCGAGGGCGACGACGGCGTCCAGTTGCGCGGGGTTTGCCTCCAGTGCCCAGGCCAGCAGGCCGACGCCCCAGGCACGCCCGCTGGCCGCGGCGATGCGGCCCTGCTCGGCGCGCCGACCACGGGGACGGCCAGGTCGAAACGGTCGCTGAGTGCGGTGCGCATGATTGCCTCCTTGTCGCGGTGCGCAGTCGAGTGTATGGGTCGCTGCCGTCTCAGCCCTTCCTGTCGTCTGCTGGAAGGTAGAGGACCGACAACAACACTCCTTGCGTGGACGACGGAGCCTGGGATCCGGCAGATGCAGTACCTCACAACCTCTCCAGGAGCCGATTGACGGCCTCCTACGCGCAAGGAATAAAGGGGATGAGCAGTGCGATCCGCGATAGCTGGCATACGGGGCGTGCTTGGCCTGTGGCGAGGGAGCATGGAGATGACGAGGGCGAAGCGGCGTATCGGCGTGTTATCGACTATCGCAGTGCTGTCGACAGTCCTCGCCGTCAGCTCGGTCGGCGTGTGGGCGTCGGGCGCGATGGCCACCGACACGGTATCGGGTGCCTCCATGTCGCGTCCGGCAGCCCTTGCCCCACTGACGGTGCGGTCGCTGACGGGGGACTCGGCGGGATCCACAAGGGCCTTGCGCGTCCGCAAGAACGTGAAGAACCTCACGCCACAGGAGCGCAGTGACTACGTCAACGCGATCCTGAAGCTCAAGTCGGTCCCATCGCCGTATGACCCGAGTCTGAGCTATTACGACCAGTTCGTTGCCTGGCACGTGAGCCTGTACTACTGCGACCAGCTGGATCCTCTGCTGCAGACCATCATGAGGGCCCACGGCGGCCCGATGTTCGGTCCCTGGCACCGGCTCTACCTGGTGCTGTTCGAGGCCGCGCTGCAAGAGGTGAGCGGGAAACAGATCACGGTTCCCTATTGGGACTGGACCGATCCCCAGAGCACCCGCGCCGTCTTCAGGGAGGGCTTCATGGGCGGCGATGGGGACCCGGCCGACGACTTCGCGGTAAAGAGCGGCCCGTTCCGCAAGGACCAGTGGAAACTGGTGGTCAATCCGCCCGGGATCCTGGCGAGCCCCTCGGCGACCACCTACCTCACTCGCCACTTCGGCAGCTTTCTCCCCTCCCTTCCGACGTCGGCTGAGCTCGAGGCGGCGCTGGTCGGACCGCAGTACGACACGGCCCCATACGACAGCACCAGCGATTCCAGCCTCAGCTTCCGCAATAACTGGGAGGGATTCCGTAGCCCTGGCGGCACGGGCCCGGCCGGCTATTTCTGCGGACCCGACGGCGTCGTCACACCCAACCTGAACGCGGACGGCGTGCATAATCACAATGCCGCCCACGCCTGGGTCGGCGGCATCCGTGGGCTGACGCCTGAGGGCATCCCCCTCTTCGGGACGATGGTGCTCCCCTCCTCGCCCAACGATCCGACGTTCTTCCTGCTGCACTCCAACATCGACCGTATCTGGGCAAGGTGGCAGGGCATTCATGGGATCGACACCTACCAGCCCACCGCGGACTCCTCGGGGAACAACGTCGATGACGTCATGCACCCGTTCGTCGACATCGGCATCACCGCCACCCCCGAAACGCTGGCCGACATCCGGCAGCTCGGTTACCGGTACTCGGACACCGACACGTCGGCAACGTTGGACGCGGCACTGCTTGCCGCGGATCAACGATCGTTGACGGCGACGATCAGGCTCGCATGCCACCTGCCCGGACGGGGTTGAAGGCTCAGATCCGATCGGGCCCGCGGGCCGTCAGCTGCGGGCGGTCACCCAATCTCGATGTCCCAGGTATGACTGATTCCTGAGACGCTAGCCCTGCATGGCCTGGCGGACGACGTCACGGACGCGGTCAGCCATGGCCGCGAACGGCCCGGCAAGCAGGCGCGTCGTCGTTGCCGGTGGGACCCTGGGGTGTGGATGGGTCGGGGCGATGGCCTCCGCGGCCGTGATCGCCCTGACCATGAGCTTGAGCTGGTCCTCGCTGCGGGCCTGCCGGACACCGGGGAATTCCTCGTGCTCCTCGTGCTCGGCATGCGTCATCACCGCCCGCTCGAGCTGACGTAGCTCCGCGTCGAACTCCGGCGCGTTGGGGTCCGAGCTTTTCGAGGCGTTCGAGCGCCTGCTCGGCCTGGTGCTCCTCTCGCATCCGAGCGTCCGCGACCTCCTCGCCATCGGGAAGGCTTCTGCGGGTCACTGGCCGCAGCACCAGTTGCTCGCCGGTCTCGTGCACGGCCAGCATCGCGCGGAGCGCGTTGAAGGCGTCCCGCCGATCCTCGCCCTGCTCCTCTCGGACGGCTGTGAACAGTCGTCGGATCTCCTGGTGCTGGTCGAGCAGGACCTCGATCACGTCCGCGCCACGCGTGGTCGCGGCCCGGATGGTCTGGCGTGCCTCCTCCGTCATGCCCACCTCCGTTGGAGCGGGATTGCCGCTGGCTGCCAGGGGTACCACTCGTTCCCGCCCGCAACCCCGCAGCCGCCCGCCGGGAGCACCGTCCGTTGCGGGCAGGTTGTTCCGCCTCCGAATGAGGTACTCAAGTGCCTTCTGAGATGGCAGGAGGCAGCTAATGCCAGATCGTCTGTTTCGCGACAGAAGGGATGCCGGGCGGGTCCTGGCGGGCCTGCTCGAGCACTACCGGGATCGGCCCGATGTCATCGTGCTCGGGCTGCCCCGGGGCGGCGTACCGGTGGCGTACGAGGTCGCGATGGCCCTCGGCGCCCCGCTCGACGTCTTCCTCGTCCGCAAGCTCGGCGTCCCCGGCCATGAGGAGATGGCCATGGGAGCGATCGCCAGCGGCGGGGTGGTGGTCCTCGACGAGGACGTCGTCCGAGGTCTGGACATCCGGCCAGAGGTCGTCCGGCAGGTGGCCGAGCGGGAGAGCCGCGAGCTGCTCCGGCGGGAGCAGGCGTACCGGGAGAGTCGGCCTGCGCCCGACGTCACGGGCAAGACCGTCATCGTCGTCGACGACGGCCTTGCCACGGGCGCGAGCATGCGTGCCAGCATCCAGGCGCTCCGCCAGCTCCGGCCCGTCCGGATCGTCGTGGCCGTGCCGGCCGCACCCGAGTCGACCTGCCGGGAGCTGGCCGTCCTGGCCGACGAGGTGGTCTGCGCCACCACACCGTCGCCCTTCCTCGCAGTCGGCCACTCCTACTGGGACTTCACCCAGACCACCGACGAGGAGGTCGGCGACCTGCTCCGTGCCGCAACGACGGCGCGGCCGGCCGAGGCCCGCGCGCAGGGGCCGATGGAGGTGGCCGTCATCCGCGCCCATGCCGTGCCGATCGAGGACGGCACGCCGCACGACGAGGCGCTGCTCGACCTGGTCGGCGACGCACACTTCGTGCTGATCGGCGAGGCCTCCCACGGCACCCACGAGTTCTACGCGGCGCGCGCGGCCATGACCCAGCGGCTCATCGAGGAGAAGGGCTTCTCCGCCGTGGCGGTCGAGGCGGACTGGCCCGACGCCTACAGGGTGAACCGCTACGTCCGCGGCCACGGCGACGACGCGACCGCCGAGGAGGCCCTGCGTGGCTTCGAGCGCTTCCCAACCTGGATGTGGCGCAACGCGGCGGTGCTCGATTTCGTGGGGTGGCTGCGCCAGCGCAATGAGCAGCGCAGTGGCGACGAGCGCGCCAGGACCGGCTTCTACGGTCTGAACCTGTACAGCCTGTACCGGTCGATCCACGAGGTCATCGCCTACCTGGAACGCGTCGACCCGGCGGCCGCTGCCCGCGCCCGCGAGCGCTACGTCTGCTTCGACCACTTCGCCGGCGACGACGGGCAGGCCTACGGCTTCGCCGCGGCCTTCGGCACCGGCGACTCCTGCGAGCGGGAGGCGGTCGAGCAGCTTGTCGACCTGCAGCGCCACGCGCTGGAGTACGCACGGCGGGACGGGCTGCTCGCCCAGGACGAGCTGTTCTACGCGGAACAGAACGCACAGACCGTGAAGGCCTCGGCCGAATACTACCGCTCGATGTTCAGCGGGCGGGTCTCCTCCTGGAACCTGCGCGACCGCCACATGACCGACACCCTGGACGCGCTCGCCGGCCACCTCGGCCGCCAGCGCGGCGGGCCGGCCAAGCTCGTGGTGTGGGCGCACAACGCTCACCTCGGCGACGCCCGGGCGACGGAGGTCGCCGCCGAAGGCGAGCTCAACGTTGGTCAGCTGGTACGGGAGCGACACCCAGGCGACTGCCGGCTGATCGGCTTCACCACCTACACGGGCACGGTCACGGCGGCGGACGACTGGGAAGGCCCGGCCGACCGCAAATGGGTGCGGCCGGCGCTTCCCGACAGCGTCGAGGAGCTGTTCCACGAGGTCGGCGAGAAGGCGTTCCTGATCAGGTTCGGCGCGGCGCCATCGGTCGTCGAGGCGATGCGCTCGGCGCGGCTGGAGCGGGCGATCGGGGTCATCTACCGCCCGGAGACCGAGCGGCAGAGCCACTACTTCCGGGCCCGCGTGGCGGACCAGTTCGACGCGGTGATCCACATCGACGAAACACGGGCCGTCGAGCCGCTCGAGCGCACGGCCCGCTGGGAGAGAGGCGAGCTGCCCGAGACCTATCCATTCACCGTATGAGCGAACCAAGGACCGCCTCGCCCAGGGAGTCGGCGGCTGCTCAGGCGCTTAGGGATCGGACTGGGAAGCCAAGGTCCGAACCCAGCCGACGGCTGATCCCCATGAGCGCCCGCTGGACCCTGCCCGTCGTCACGGCTTGAGGATCGCCGAGTATCAATCCGACAAAGGGTTCGTGGATCGCAAAGCCTCTCACATAGATCGTCGTCTCGATCGCCCTGACCTCGTCCACGGCCTCCCACGGCACCACGGTGAGGTCCTTCCCCTGGGCGAAGACGACTGCTGAGGGAGTGAGCACGATTCGCCAGCGCCGGCCGATCCCTTTGCGCGCCCCCGCAACGACCACCAGGACGAATATGGCGATCCCGATGACGCCGATGATCCGTGGCCACCACGGCGAGTCGCCGGGGTCGTCAGCGAACCCGTCGGTTCCCGGGATGGCCGCGGCCATGGCCAGCGCCATGGCGCCGCCGGCCAGGAAGGCTGAAGCGGTACGCAGGCGTGAGTACGGGAGCCCGACACCGCGCTCGCGCCGGTGCCCCACATCGACCGTCTCCGACCCCAGGCGAGCATTGCCCCGCCGGCGCACGGGACGGAGCAGCGGGGCCACGCCCGCGAGCGCCAGCCCGAACAGCGTCACGCTGACTCCAACCCACCGGTCGGCGCCACGGCCGCTCGCGACCATGGCCAGCCCGACGGGGGTGAGGACGACAGCGCCGGCGAGCATGAGGCCGAACGTCACCCAGCCTCGCGCCAGCGGCCTGGTCCACCCCTGTGGCCACGCGAGAGCGAGCGACCGGCCGCCCGCCGATGCCGGGTCCAGGTCCGCGGGCGGCTGCCGGCGCACGACCGGACGAGGCGAGCGACGCATCGCGGGCAGCAGCAGCACCGGCGGCGTCAGCCCGATCCCGATAGCGACCAAGCTGCCGACCCCCAGCCCCCGCCGGACAAGCGCAAGGACGAACAGTGCGCCCAGGACCGCCGCCATGGCAAGCCCGAACCAGTAGCCCACCCGGCCACCCCACACCAGCCCGACCGCGGCCAGAAGCAGCAGCCCGCAGAACACTCCTGGGCCGGCGCGCAGTCCGTGCCTGCTGACATCGAGGAGCAGGATGAACAGGCTCAGCAACGCCAGCGTGACTGCCGCCGGGACCACCAGGCCCGGCCGGCGGTCCCGCGGACCAGGCGCGGATCGCGCCGACATCGAAGCCATCTGCATCTCCACATCACTGCCCGACGAATCGCTCCGCGAACCACATCCGGCAGCTCCAGCGCCTTCCATGACCTTGCCCGACCGGCGCTCCCGCCGGCGCGACCGCGTCGGCTAGCCTTGGTGATCGAGGTCCTGAAGCGATCCACCTGGCGACGAACTTGGCACAGGTAGCGCATCGCACATGGGAGGCGGTCGGCATGGACGAGCAGCCGGATTTCGTGGTGGAGGGGGAACGGGTGGCCCTCGGGCCGCTTCGCTTGGATCTGGTCGCCGCGTACCAGCGCTGGTCGAACGACCTGGAGGTGGCCAACGGCAACGGCTGGGTCATCCCCTTCACGTTCGAGGCGCAGCGCGAACGCATCGCCGGCCGCGGCGCACGGCCCGACGTTGCCGACTTCACCGTCTACGACCGCTCCGACCAGACCCCGGTTGGCTTCAGCTCGCTGTTCCACATCGACCATCGCACCGACACGGCCGATTTTGGGATCTTCCTCGGCGAGCGGCGCGGCAAAGGGCTGGGCACCGAGGCGACCCGGCTCACGCTGGACTGGGGATTCACCGTGCTGGGCCTGCACAACATCATGCTGTCAGTCGCCGCATGGAACGAGCGGGCGATCCGGGTGTACGCCAAGGCCGGCTTCCGGGAGGTGGGCCGCCGCCGCGGCGCGGACGTGACCATGGGCCGCCGCTACGACGGGGTGTTCATGGAGCTGCTCGCTTCGGAGTTTCGGCAGAACGACCGGTCGGTGCTGGCCGGTCGCATTCCGCCGGGCGGCGGCGCCCGCGGGTAGCCGCCGTCCGGATACAGCAGCCCCTATGAGGCTCTGTCCAGGCCGGCGAGACCGGGGATAGATCCACCGCTGATCGGCGGTCAGCCGTCCCTGCCCTGCCACGTCGTGACGCACGCCTCGTTCCCCTCCGGGAAGGATTCTGAACGACCCTCCAACTCGGTACAATCAGACCAGCGCGCCGAACAGGAGGGTACCGCCGATGCCGGCACCACGCGCCGCGATCTTCACCCGAGTCGCCATCTACAACCGCATCTCCAACGACCCCCGAGGCATCGAAGCCGGCGTGGAACGCCAACGCCACGACTGCGAAGCCCTGGCCGAGCGGCTGGGCTGGCAGGTCGCCAAGACCTACGTGGACAACGATCTGTCGGCGTGGACGGGCAAGCGCCGCCCCGACTACCAGCAGATGCTCGCCGACATCCGCGCGGGCAAGGTCGACGCGGTCATCGTCTGGCACGAGGACCGCCTGACGCGGCTGCCCAGGGAGCTGGAGGAGTTCGCCGACGCCTGCCTGAAGGCCGGCGTGCATCGGCTGGTGTCCTGCTACGGCGACACCGACCTCAGCAACTCCGACGACATGCTGACGCTGCGGATCAAGGGCGCGGTCGCCAAGAACCAGTCCGACGCCGCCTCCCGCCGGCTGCGCCGCAAGCACCTGGCGCTCGCTCAGGACGGCAAGCCCAACGGTGGCCGTCGGCCCTACGGCTACGAGGGCACCGTCCACGACGCGCACGGCCACATTATCAACCGGGATCGTGCTTACAAGGCGGTCGTGCCCGCCGAGGCCACGCGGATCAGGCAGGCGGCCGAGCGGGTGTTGGCGGGCGAGTCGGTACGCTCGGTCGCCAAGGAGTGGAACGAGCAGGAGGTGCCGACCCCCAACGGCGGGGAGCTGTGGAGCCAGGGCAACCTCAAGCGCATTCTCGTCTCCCCCCGGATCGCGGGGCTGCGCGAGCACAAGGGCAAGACCTACCCGGCCGCGTGGGAGGCGATCATCAGCCCAGAGCAGCACGAGTTGCTGGTGACGCTGCTGACCGATCCCGCGCGGCGGACCAAGCCCAAGGCGGCTGGCAGGAAGTACCTGCTGTCGGGGCTGCTCACCTGCGGCAAGTGCGGGCGGCTGCTGTTCGCCAAGAACACGGCCAGAGAACGGGTGGTGTACGCCTGCCGGATCATGGGCGGCAAGCGCGGCGGCTGCGGCGGCGTGCAGCGTGACATCCGTCTGGTGGACGAGTTCGTTACCGAGGCGGTGCTGTGGGCGCTTGAGTCGCCGGAGCTGGCTGAGGGCCTGCGCGTGGACTCCTCCGACCATGGCCGCGTCAAGGAGCTGGTGGCCGACATCAAGACCTACGAGGCGCGCATCCAGCGCGCCGCCGACGCCTGCTACGTTCACGACCGCATCAGCGAAGAAACCTACCTGGACACCGCTGCACAGCTCGACGCCATGATCGCGCAGGCCCGAAGCGAGCTTCGCCGGCTGGCGTTGGCGCGGGCGGTGACGGTGCTGCCGGAGGAGGCGATCACCGCGGCCGATATTCGCCGCGAATGGAACCGCCGCGATCTCGCCTGGCAACGCGCGGTCATCCGTGGCGTCACCCGCAGGATCACCCTGTTCCCCCAGGGCCGGGGCCGGCATCCGTTCAACCCGGACAAGGCGCTGAAGGTCGAGTGGGCCGACCGGCCCGTCAACCCCGCCGACGATCCACGCGACCAGGACTCCGACATGCCCAAGCCACGGGAGGGCCAGGACGGTGAGGAGTGAGACCGTTGCAACGGCCGCCGGCATAGCTGGCTACTGGTCCATGCTCAGCATCTCATTTCTAGTTGCTTGAATAACTGCTTGAATCTAGAAATTAGAGATACAAGTCCTTCTTCATGGCACGCGCCACGAGCTTCCAATTCTCCCGCGTCTTGTCACGAATGAAGCGATCGAAGGCGGTCAGGACGGCATCCGAGGCAAAGAGCATCGCGTTGTGGTACTCAAGCTGCAGCTCGTCTTCTAGGTCTTCCTTGTTCTTGATCTCAGGTCTACGGAGCTGCAAGTTCCCCATCGCACTATCCGTAGGGTTCATCGCAGTCCACATCAGTATCAGGATGGCCTGATAGCGTCGCTCCTTGTAGTCGAAGACCTTGGAGAAGCGGTACTGGCGCTTATCGAGAACCGACTTGGCGACAAGGGTCAGCAGACTCCCGATTCCGAAACCTGATAGAACGAGTGTGAGGTTTGAAAGCATGATGGGCTCCATCTGCATGGATAAGTCGCACGATCCGGTATGACGTAGGAACAGTATCTCGGACACGCCACAACACCTCCATCTCTGGGAGGCGTTGGGCATGATCGTCATATCGGCGCTGTGGCTATCCACGCACGGCGGGCCGTGGTGCCCGTCCTGCCTGGTTCTCCTCTCGGAGTCGGGCTGCCAACAGTCGCCTGTTTGGCTGGCTGATCTGCGGAAACGCGCTGGCGGGGCTACCGGTCTATAGCTGGTAGCCGGGCCGGTAGCCCGGTTGGTAGGGGATCGGGAGCCCGACTGCGCAAACCCCTCCGCTGCGGTTGTCGAGGCGCCAGCCCCGACCCCGCCCGCCTACGGGTGCTCGTCTGGGTCGCCGTCGCTGGCGACGGGCCGGAACAGCACCACCAGCTTGGCGATCACCTCGGGGTCCTGGACGTGGGGCGGCAACCCTTGGGCGGCGCGGGAGCGCGACGCGAACGCCCGCGCCGCCGCCCGCAGCGCCTCCACGGCCGCGCGCTCACGGCACGCGTTCGCGTCGGCGGGCGCGGG
>WNGB01010034.1_pt1 | contig 13197 bp, 9 predicted proteins | sample 5400681 | NCBI WGS metagenome assembly WNGB01 (sample SAMN13153367, study PRJNA577476) | soil metagenome | isolation source: 115 cm soil or saprolite under grassland replicate 2 | place: USA:California | collected 2016-06-15 | reverse complement strand
GCCCTGGTCCCCCGCCAGCGCCCCGATCTCGTCGAGAAGGCGCGCGAGGCGGTCGTGCTCGGCGAATGGGAGGAGATCGAGAACCAGCTGATCAAGCCCGGGAAGCTCGCCGAGGCCCTGCCGCGGCTCGAAGCGATCCTCCCCCGGATGACCGCTCCCGAGCGGCACGAGGCTCTGCAGAAGCGCATCGACGAGATCCGCAACACCCTCGACTACAACGGCTTCGCCGACCGCTACAACCGCGCGATCGATTTTCTGAACGCCGGCCGGGACGCCGAAGCGATCGCCATCCTCGAAGAGCTCGCGGTCAAGACCCGAAACCCCGGCCAGGCGGCACAGGCCCGCGTGTTGCTCGAGAAGGTCAAGGCAGGGCCCAGGCGAAAGGGGCCATAGGCGCGATTACCGATCGAGCACCCCCCTTCCTGAATTTCGGTGTCTAAATTCCCAGGAGGAGAGAGGGCGACAACGCTGGTTCGAGGAGGCGATACGCTCAGCTGGGCCATGTGGCGCCCCTGGAAATTTGGGTGGCGAGGCAAGCCGAAACCCGCCCGGGTCTCTCGCAGGCCCGAGCCAGACTTCGTCCGGATCTCCAGCACGCCCGATCTCTCCGAGGTTCCTTTCGACGAGCCGGAACCTCACGCTCCGGATATCCCCAGCTCGCGAGACCCCCTCCTCCACCTTGACTTCGGGTTCGACGGCCGGGTGCCGGTCGGCATCGACCTCGCGTTCCCTTCCTGTTCCGACACCGATCCGGAGGAGATTCTCAGCCACAGCCAGACGCTGCTCGAAACGGGTCTGGCCTTTGCGGCCCGGCAGCTCCTGGATCAGCTCGGCGAGCCGGCCGCCTCTTCGGCCAGAGCCCGCTGGCTGCGCGCCCTACTGCTCTGGGGACGGTACCGCAATGCGGCGGAACGCTGTCGCCGTGGCTGGGGTGCCGATCTCCTGCGCGTCCCTTGGCCCCTGTGGCCGCAGGAAATAGAAAGGTCGCTGGAGGACGTGGTCGAGAAGGACCCGGGCTGCGGTCCCGCACGGCTCTTGTTGGCACAGGTCCAGCGCGGCGTGGAGCCGTCCCGGCCTGTCAACGAGGTGCAGCACGTCGGCCTGCCAGCCTTCGCTCCGGCGGAAGGCGGACGGTCGGGAACCCCGTACGGGATCGATATTTCGCAGCTCCCCGAAGCCCAAGACGAGCTCGATCCCGAGCGCCAGATCGAGATTCTCTCTCCACTCCTCTCAGCTCCGTCCACCGCCGAAGCCCCGGCGACGTTAAGGATCGAGCTGATGCGGCGACTGGCGAATGCTCATCAGGATCGCGGAGATCTGCAGGAGGCCCACTCCTATCGAGTGGACGCCGCGAAGCTCGCTGCGGATCCCGCCAGCAAGTGCCCGGCCAGAATCCGGTCCTGGATCGAGGGAGACCTGGGCCGGTCGTATGTGGAGATCCATGAGTGGCACCGAGCGCAGGAGCATTTCCGCGAGGCGCTGGCCCTGGCAGAGCAATCCGGAGACGAACAAGAACGGATTCTCTGCAAGCTGAACCTCGCTCTCACCGCGGGAAACACCGGCGAGCTCGCGGAGTGTCGGAAGCTCGAAGAGGAGGTATTGCGGTGGGGAAAGGCCCACGACGACCGCTACGTGCTCGGGCTTCAGCACTTCAACATCGCCGTCCGGATGAGAAACGATTTGCGGCTCGACGAGTGTCTCCAACACGCCGAGGAAGCCCTGGCACATGCGATCTATATTGGCAATGTGCCGTTGCAGTCTGCGGCGCAGAGGCTTCGAGGCGAATCGCTCCACCTGGGATATCTCGTTACCCGCCGGCAGAAGTACTCGAATGAAGCAGAGTGGTACCTGCAGCAGAGCCGCGACGAGGCTGCCGCGCTCGGCAGCCCTGCCCTGGAAGCCCAGGCGGCACTCGGCCTGGCGGAGCTCTATGAAGCCCGGCACCAGATGGATTCGGCTTTCCAGGCATATGAGAGCGCCTTCTCCGCTCTGGAGAAGGTCAGGGACAAGCTCGGCTTTGAAGAGTTTCAGCTCTCCTTCTTTCGCCCGCTGGAGCCGATCTATGGACGAACGGTCGAATTCCTGCTGCGCCAGAAGCGCACCGAGGAGGCCTTCCGCACCGCCGAGCTCCTGCGCAGCCGCCTGCTTCTGGAAGCCCTGGGGTTGCGGCGCTCCGATCTGTCGGCATGGACACGGGATCAGAAGCTCCGCCTGGAGAGGGTGCTCGACAAGTTCGGCCGCGCGGTCCTGAACCAGCGCAAGGCGGAAGCGAGCGCGGCGCGGCGGGATTTCCTCAGCATTCAGGAGGAACAGAGCCTGAGACAGGCACGCTGGAATCCCCGCCGCTCCCCTCCGGTGGCAAGCTTCGAGGCGGTGCAGCGCTGCCTGAGGGCCAGGGACGCCCTGCTCGCCTACTTTGTCACCGATCAGAGCCTTGTCGTCTTCGTCGCCACGAAAGAGGGATGTCGTTTCCAACACCTCCCGTACCCCCGCAGCCGGCTTCAGTCGGACATTGCCGAGATCCACGGCGAGATGGAATCTATCCGGCAGCGATTTCTTCGCCGGGACTTACTCGAGGCCTGGCGCGAACGGAATCTGTCCTGCGCAGACGTCAAGACGATCGGGGAGAGCGAGAAGCACCTGCAGGATCGCCTTGAGAGGCTCTATGCGATTCTCGTCGCACCTGTGCTCGCGGTGGTCGCCGATCGGCCGCATTGGGTGATCGTGCCGCATGGTCCCCTCCACCAGTTGCCCTGGGCAGCGCTGCGCAGCAGGGGACTTTACCTCGTTGAGCGGCATACCCTGAGCCTCCTCCCCTCTGCGAGCATCGGGGCAGTTCTCGGGGATCGCAGCCCGTCGCTGGGTGAAGCCGTCTTCTTTGCAAATCCCGATCCCAACGACCCGGACCTGGTCCTCTCGGGCGCCGCGCAAGAGGCACAGGCCGGTTGCGCTGCCCTCCGCGCGGGTCCTCCACCCTTTCTCGGTGCGGCGGCGACGAAAGACGAGTTCCTCAGGCGAGCCGCCTCCGCGAGCCTCGTCCATTTCGCCTGTCATCACCTGTTCGATCAAGAAATGCCGTCCCTGTCGTTCCTCAAGCTGGCGGGAGGCCGTGGCTCGGACCACCTCTTCGCCTTCGAAGTTTCCGAGCTCGAACTTTCTGCGCGGCTGGTCACACTCGCGGCCTGCGACTCCGGGCAGAGCCAGACCGCCGTCGGCGACGAGCAGATGGGCATGGTTCGCTCCTTTCTGAGCGCAGGAGCCAGGAGCGTCGTCTCGGCCCTCTGGCCGATCGAGGACGATTCGACCGCTCTCCTTTTTTCGCTCTTCTACCGCGCCGCGCGAACGGTGGGGCTTGCCAAGGCCCTGGCCTGGAGCCAACGCAAGCTGCTGCGGAACCCCCTCTATAACCTACCCTATTTCTGGGCGCCTTTCGTCCTTTCGGGAGAATGGAAAGAACGTCTTTACCAGCAGAAAGGAGAATCCTGATGCGCTTCCTGGATCGACTTTTCGGAAGGAAGACCCCGCAAAGAACAGTTGTCTCTGCAGTGACCTCCTTCCCGAATCCACTGACAGCGGAGAAATTGCTGACTTTGAGCGAAAATTCGGAGGCACGGTTCGAGTCCGTGATTGCCCAGGGAAAGACCAATTCACAACTGGTGGTCCCTGCGCTGGCCAAGGCGTTGTTGAGCGACGACGACAAGTACGTTCGCAGCGCTGCCGCCGGTTACTTGGGCGGTCTCAAAGGCGCTACGGCCGAGAAGGCGCTCTTGCAAGCCATGGCTGACCCGGATCCATACGTTCGCAAGAGGGTCGTCGAAGCGCTCTTCCGCCTGGGGACGAAGAAAGCTCAAAAGGCAGTTGATAGCGCCCTCGGCGACCCCGATCCGGAAGTCCGGGCGGAAGCAGAAAAGTACGCGACGAAAGCCACCCGGAAGATCGCGAAAAGAGTCTGTCCGTTCCTCTCTGAAACGGGAATGTGCGAGCCGCCCGGAGTGGCCGGCGCGCATGAATGCTCCTGGGAGATTCTGGGCCGTGGCCACCATAGAGACTGCTTCGTCTACAAGATGCACACCCATCCAGGCGGGCCCGCGGACTTCCTGCGAAGAAACCTTTGAAGTACTCCCGCCGGCCTGTGGTATCCTCCCCTCCGCAATCAAGGAGGCCGAGATCGGTGCTGCGAAACGCTCTGCTGTCCATCGTCTGCTTCGCCTGGCTCGCCGGATGCCAGGCGAAGCGCGATCCGAACGTGCTCATCCTGCTGGTCGATGCGATGCGCCCCGATCATCTCGGATGCTACGGCTATGCGCGGCCGACCTCGCCGACGATCGATGGGCTCGCGAAGCGCGGCGTGCTCTTCGCCGACGCGACCAGCCCGTCGAGCTATACCCGCGCCTCCGTGCCTTCGATCCTCGCCTCGGTCCATCCCGGCGCGCATGGTGTGTTCAGCCAGGGAGAGCAGGTCGAGACCCTCTCCGACGAGTTCACGACGCTCGCCGAGGCCTTGAAGGCGCGCGGCTATGCGACCGCGGCCTTCGTGCCGAATCCCTCCCTCCATCACGCGTTCAACTTCGATCAGGGATTCGATCTCTACGACGATGATTTCCAGATCGGCGCCGGAGCGGACTACGAGGCCTACGAGACCGCACGGAAGATCAACGACCGCACCCTGCGCTGGCTGCGCAGCACCCGCGGAAAACCCTACTTCGCCTATCTCCACTACCGCGACGTGCACGGCCCCTACGTCCCGCCGCCGCCCTATGACCGCATGTTCGCGCCGGCGGGCGGTGGCCGGCCGCTGACCCGGGCCGAATACCTGGCGCAGCCGATCGACCTGCGGCGCCCGCGCCGCTTTCAAGACCTCGATTCGTACGTGGCGCTCTACGACGGCGAGATCCGCTATACCGACGACCAGCTCGCCCGGTTTCTCGAAACTCTTTCCAAAGAGGGCTTTCTCGACAATACGGTCATCTTCGTCACCGCCGATCACGGCGAATCGTTCGTCGAGCATGGCATGTGGACTCACGGCACGGACCTCTACCAGGAGCTGACTCACGTCCCGCTCCTGCTGGTGCTGCCGGATGGGAAAGACGCGGGGCGGCGCGTCCAGCTGCCGGTGGAAACGATCGACATCTATCCCACGATCCTCTCGCTGCTGGGCTCCGACATCCCGGCCCAGCTTCAGGGTGAGAGCCTCTTCGACGCGATCGACGGACGCACGGACCCGCACCGCCCGGTGTTCAGCGAGGCGCGGGTGAAGAAGCGCCACCGGCCGTCCAACTACGGCCAGATCGTCGCCGTCCGGTCGGGTGAGTGGAAGCTCATCTACAACCGGAGGACCCGGGCGACCGAGCTCTACCATCTGACCGAGGACCCGGCCGAGGTGACCGACCTCACGGCCCGCGAGCCCGCGAAGGCGCGGGAGCTCCTCGGCCTCGTGGCCGCCTACGATCGGGACAACGCGCGCCGGGGCCACCGCGGCACAGGGAAGGAGCCGCTTCCCGCCGACGTCGTCAAAGGTCTCCGCTCGCTCGGCTATGCGCGCTGACCCTCACCCCCGGCCCCTCTCCCGCAAGCGGGCGAGGGGAGAGGGTTAGCTCGCGCAAGCTCCGGATTCCGTCGAATGGCTAACCTACACCCCTCTCCCGCTTGCGGGAGAGGGGCTGGGGGTGAGGGTCCTGAGCTATCATCAGTCCTTTCAGGAGGCTCCCATGACCGATCCTCAACCGGCGCCGCGCCTCGATGTGCCCGACGAGACGGACCGCCGCGCGGCTCCAACGACCGGGATCCGGCTGGACCGTCTTCAGGCCCTGGCGGACGGCACGCTCGCGATCGTCATCACCCTGCTGGTCCTGCTGATCCAGCCCCCTCCCGCCAACCTGTCCCAGGGCGACGTCGTCAAGGACGTCCTGGGGATGGGACACTACTTCGCCGCCTATGTCCTGAGCTTCATGCTGGCGGGGATCTACTGGCTGAGCCATCACGGATTGTTCCATTACATCCGGCGCGGCGATCTCACGCTGGTCTGGCTCAATCTCATCTTCCTGATGTGCGTGGCGTTCGTCCCCTTTCCGACCGCTCTGCTGGTCGAATATCCCCGGGACCGGATGGCGTCGGTCATCTACGGTCTGGCGCAGCTCCTGTGCTCCAGCAGCCTGGGGGCGATCTGGTTCTATGCGGCGCGCCACCGCCGTCTGGTGCCGAAGGACCTCGGGAGGGATCTGGTGCGCCGGACGAGCTTCAAGCTGGGGATCGGTCCGGTGGTCTATCTCCTGTCCATCGTGGCGGCGTTCCGGCATCGGAACCTGAGCCTCCTGCTCTACGTGCTCGTCCCCATCGGCTATCTCGCCCTCGACCGGACCAGGCTGTACCAGCGCGAGACCGACTGAGCTGAAAAAACGCCGGAGAGCTCATGCCCTCCGGCGGCGAAATCAAATCAATTCAAACCAAAACAGATCAATCGATCAATAGCGGCTCTCCGGGCGCTGCGGAGGGCTCGCGCCCCCGGCACTCCAGAACAGCGGTCTCTGAAGTATGCAGCCTGAATTCGTGACGGCTCTACTCATACAGGGTGCACGAAGCCCGGCGAGCGGGACAAACTTTTCCGCCGAGCTTTGGGAGGAGGCGGCGACTCCGCTAAGATGGGGCTGGAAGGAGGGCTCGGCACCCATGAGGTTTCGCTACTTCGAAGGCCCTGAATCCGAGATGCACGGTCTGCTCGAGACTCCCGGGACCTGCACGTTCTGTGGGCGCGAGGGCCGCTGCTTCGAGATCGAGGACAGCCCGCAGCTCGGCTGCATCCAGTGCCTCCAGGAAGGCCGCTTCGGCTTCTTCCATGTCACGGAGGTGGGCTACGTCGTCGAGGGCAAGCTGATCCACTCCTTCGACGACGAGCCTCCCGAGACGGAGGAACCGGACGCCGGCGTCTCCGCGGAGAGCGTCGCCGAGCTCTGGCGCACGCCGGACTTCCCGACCTGGAACGAGGTCGCCTGGCCGGTGTGCTGCGGCGATTTCATGGTCTTCCTCGGCGAGTGGAAGCCGGCCGACTTCAAACAGCAGGGCGCGCCGTCGCCGCGCGACCTGTTCCTCGCCATGACGGAGCCGGAGTGCCACGCGCTGTGGCCCCCCGGCCAGGACCCGGAAGACTGGTGGGTGACCTGCTTCGCCTTCCGCTGCCCGGTCTGCGGCGAGCTGTCCGGAAAAGTCGATTACAGCTGAGGGAGCGGGGTGGCCCGGCGGGTTGGCAGCGAGCGCCAAGCCGCCGGGCGGAGTCTCTCAACCGCTCACTGGCATTTCTTCCCGCCGGGTCCGTTCTTGCAGCTGTTCGAGCAGCACTGGCTGTTGCTGGAGCAGCTCGTGCCCGCGGGGCTGCAGCCGCCGCCGCCCGGATTCAGGAACGCCGCCAGGTTGGGATAGCTGACCGCGAAAGCGCCGTCGACCGTGGCATTGTGCGCGGCGTCGCAGACGTCGTTCAAGTTGGTGCCGCACGCTCCGTAGAGCTGGCCGACGATCTGCCCGGAGCCGTTCAGGACCGGCGAGCCGCTGCTGCCGCCCTCGGTGGCGCCCAGGGTGTCCCGGCTGTAGATGAAGTTGCCGCGCGCCAGCGTGCGGCAGGTGGGCTTGCCGGTGTCGACCACGCCCTCGGTATAGGCCTGGGGCGCGCCCGAGGGATGGCTGATGCGGTAGAGCGCGGTGTTGTTGGTGTTGGCGACCGCGGTGCTCAGCCAGCCCAGGTAGGTGGCGACGCCGTCAGGCGTCACCGGAGTCGAGGACAGCTGGACCAGCGAATAGTCGCTGGTCGAGCCGGTCGCCTTGATCGTGGCGCCGATCGTGTCGCCATTGTTGTTATAGGGCTGCGTGCAGTTCGGGCTGCTGCAGGTGGTGGCGTAGTCGAAGTAGGTCTCCAGGCTGGAGGCCTCACCGCTCTTGTTGATGCAGTGGTGCGCGGTGAGGAAGTAGGGGATCACGGAAGTGGTGACGGTATCCGCGACCAGGCCGCCCGTGCAGATGTAGAACGAGCCCCCGGACTGGAACAGGATGCTCGCCACCGCGTCCTTGGCGATGTTGACCGCGGTGCTCGACTGGCAGGCCGCATTGACGACGCAGTTGGCATTGTACGAGCAGAGGTTGCTGGCCTTGGAGAGGGCCTCGGTATCGTTGGAGTCGAATACACCCTTGGGGTTGTACCGGGGAGCCAGGAAGCGGGCACCCATGACGCCGACTTCCGCGAGCGTCAGCCGCGGGGCACGCGCGGTATTGGCCGGCGTGTGGAGCTGGAGCACCAGCTGATTGCCGAACACCGTGTTGGTGTGCACGACGCCGTCGCCGAGTTGGCCGCGGCCGGTGTAGGGGCCGAACGCCTGGCCCGCGAGGTTGTAGACGTAGAGCTTGGCCCCGGCCGGCAGGTCGACGCCGGTCAGGTGAAGGCGCAGCGCCGTGGCGCCGGGGACCTTCACCGCGGCGGTCCAGACGAAGCCGCCCTGGTCCGTTCCGCGGGCAGCGCCCACGCTCAGGTTGGCGACGCGGCCGCCGAGCGCGCGGGCGGGCGAGAAGTCGATGGTCGTCCCCACCGGCTTGGCCAATCCGACCAGGTACCTGCCCTGGGAGACGCTGGTGACGTCGTTGATCCGGAGGCGCTCGGCGTCCGAAAGCCGGACCATGAGCGGCCGGCTCAGCGCCTGCTTGACCGAGCCCGACGCCAGCTGCTCCTGCAGGAGCCGCAGCTCCGCAGTGCGCGTACCGGGGTCACGCTGGGTGCCGACCATCTCCGGGTAGGCCTGAGCACCGGTTCCTGCGAAGTCGAAGGACGGGGGGGTGGCGGCGGTGGCAGGAATCGCCGCCAGCGCCATTGCGATCACGCCTGTCCAAAGGGTGCGCTTCATGAATACCTCCTTGCTTCGGTCCGAGAGGATCTCGTCCGAGGAGCCGGACGAGGAAGTACAGCAGCAATGCATGCACTCTCGAGGTGCTTGTCGACGGTCTTCGCGAGACAAATGCGCGCTCAGGCGCCCGCCCGACCGGTTGCCATGCTGTCTCCTTTGTGATGGATTCTAGCAGCTTCGCGGCTCCTGTCTCCCGCCTCGAACGCGCGATCCGACCTCTCGAACGCGTCATCCGACCTCTCGGATGGCCCATCCGACGCCTCGAACGCGCCATCCGACCTCTCGGATGAGCCATCCGACCTCTCCTCTGCGACATCCGAGGCCTCGGATGCGCCATCCGACCTCTCCTCTGCGCCATCCGAGGCCCCGGATGCGCCATCCGACCTCTCGTCTGCGCCATCCGATCCCTCATCTGCGACATCCGACCGGTCTGACGCGACAATCGAGGCCTCTTCTGCGACGTTCGATCGGTCGGATGCGACATTCGAGGCCTCAGATGCGACATTCGACCGCTCGGATGCGCCATCCGACCTCTCGGATGGAGGCGAGGGTGCTACGGCGTTCCCGCCGCGCGGTCGCGGAGGCGTAGAAGGCGGCCAGGTCCTGCCAGACTACGGAGCCGGCTGCGCGAAGTTTTCGCCGCCTGTCCCCTTCCGGGGACGAGGATGCTCGCGGCAAGAGACACCGGCCCGCCGCGCGCTCCCGGAAGACCCAGGGGAGACCACTGGCACAGGCTCTGCGTATACTTGGAGCCATCAGATCTGGAAGGGACACTGGATTCCCCACCTGACGAGGAGGTGCCGCCCGATGAGCTCGGAGCCGAACGCCGCCCCAATCGATCCGACCGGACCGACCGAACCGATCGACGCGCCCCCTGCGCTCACCCTGGTGGATTCCGCGGGCACCGGAGAGCCGGAGGAGCAGGAGAGCCCAGTCCCGCGCTGGGGACAGGCGAAACGGATCCTCTTCCGCTTCGCCTTCGTCTATCTCCTCCTCTACAACCTGCCGTTCCCCCTGGACTACGTCTTCCTCTTCTGGAACGTCTCCGAACCGTACCAGGCCTTCTGGAGCTTCGTCGTGCCCGAGGTCGGGGACAAGGTGTTCGGGGTCGACACCAGCGTGCTCCCCAACGGCAGCGGAGACACGACCTACAACTACGTGCAGGTGTTCTGCTTCCTGGTCCTGGCGCTGGCGGCGACCGCGATCTGGACGTACCTCGACCGGCGCCGCGCCAACTACGCGCGCCTCCATGAATGGCTGCGGGTCTACGTCCGCTTTGCGCTGGCCCTGACGATGATCGGGTATGGCGCGGTCAAGGTCATCCCGTCCCAGTTCCCCAGCCCGTCGCTCGACCGCCTGATTCAGCCCTTTGGCGACGCGTCGCCGATGGGCCTGCTGTGGACCTTCATGGGGGCCTCCGTCGCCTATGAGGTCTTCGGCGGCCTGTGCGAGATGCTCGGCGGGCTGCTGCTGGTCTTCCGCCGCACCACGCTCCTGGGAGCGCTCGTCTCCATCGGGGTCCTCACCAACGTGGTGATGCTCAACTTCAGCTACGACGTGCCGGTGAAGCTGTTCTCGGCCCACCTGCTCGCCATGGCCGCCTTCCTCGCCCTGCCCGACCTCGCGCGGCTGGCGAACCTGCTCGTCTTCAACCGCAGGGCGGAGCCCGCCGCGATCCGGCCTCTCTTCCGGAGGAGGTGGCTGCATCGGGGAGCAATGGTCCTGCGCGTGCTCTTCGTCTTCGGCTTCTCCGGTTTCCTGCTGTACCAGGCCCACCAAGGGAGCAAGCAGTATGGGAACCTCGCGCCCAAGCCGCCGCTGTACGGTATTTGGAATGTCGACGAATTCGTGATCGACGGACAGGTGCGGCCACCGCTCGTCACCGACGAGACCCGCTGGCGCAGGGTCGTCTTCGACTTTCCCAAGACGATCGCGACGCAGCTGATGAACGACTCGCGGCAGCGTTTCCGGCTTGCGCTGAATAAAAATAGAAAGGTGCTGACACTGACGAAGCGAGATGATCCCCAGTGGAGGTCTGCGATCTCCTACCGGCAGCCCGATCCCAAGCACCTCGCCCTCGAAGGGACGTTCGACGGTCACAAGATCCGCGCCCGGTTGAGCCGGGTCGACGAGTCCGCGTTCCTGCTGGTCAGCCGCGGATTCCACTGGATCAACGAATATCCATATAATCGCTGAGAATAGTTCAGCTCCGGGATCGAAAGTGAGCCCGCCTTGACGGCGGGTTTGCTTTTTTCTCGCCGGTTGCGTATTCTCCCCGCTGCAATTCGGCAGACGCTCCTGCCGCGACCGCACAAGAAAATCCGGCAGTCGCAGCTTTGATTTTCCATGACCAATCGTCAGGGGTCATAGTGGCCCTGTCTGGACGATTGTTTTTAGCGAGGGAAACCATGAAAAAGAACGAAGCGAAGAAGCTCTCTCTGTCCAGGGAGACACTCGTCCGTCTGAACAGTCCGGAGCTCGGGAAGGTGGGAGGAGGAGGGTGGTCGGACGACAGCGTCTGCCCGACCACGACCCCTTCGGACTGCAGGCCGTGCTACTGACCCTGTGACCCCCCCGAGGGCGCCTCCCGGCGCCCTCGCTTTTCGTCTGGACGGCTCGTCCAGATTCCGGATGCAGAGCCCCGGCTTTTCACCTCTTGCGGAGATACCGGCGCACGGCACACCGCTTGCACCGTCCCTCGATCGAATCACACGAGGAGACCTCTCATGCGGTGCATCGTCGTCCTGCTCCTGTTCTGGAGCCTCGGCATCAGCTCGGTCCTCGCCGCCCAGGAAGAGTCCGCCGCAGAAGAGCCGGTCGGGCCGAAGATCACGATCCACGGCTATCTCACCCAGGCGTACGCCCGTACGAATGGCGGCGAGATCCTGGGCATTCCTGCGGAGGGCACCGCGGACTACCGTACGGCGGCCCTGCAGATCCGTGCCGACGTGACGGAGCAGGACACCTTCGCGATCCAGCTCAGCCACGAGCGTTTCGGCGAGAGCGAGCTCCGGGCCCTCGAGGACGACCTGGCCCTCGACTGGATCTTTTACGAGCACCGGATCGGCCAGAGCTCCATCAGGGTGGGCCGGGTCCAGATCCCGTTCGGCATCTACAACGAGGTGCGGGACGTGGGCACGCTGCTGCCCTTCTACCGTCCGTCCGCCAACTTCTACGGCGAGGGCGCCTACGCCAGCGAGACTGTCGACGGCATCGTCCTCTCACATGCCTTCGACCTGGGAAGAGGCTGGCACCTCGATGGAGATCTGCACTATGGCAACTGGGAGTTCATCAACCGCAGCGGCGGCTTCGAAAAGCGGCAGGTGCGGGACTCCGTGGGCGTGGAGCTCTGGCTCGAGACACCGCTTCCGGGGCTGCGGATCGGCACCGGAGGCATGCGCTACTACGTCGAGGAGCCCGACGGCAACCGCTGGCATACCTATCACGTTTCCCTGGAAGAGGAGATCGGCCGCGTGGCGGCGCACGTCGAATACAAGCTCATCGACTTCGGGCAGGGGACCTACGACGCGGCCTATGCTCATCTCGGAATCCGGGCGACCGGCAAGCTCACCATCAACGCCCAGTACGACTGTTCCAACCTGGGCATCGACTTCTTCCGCGCCGGGGACTTCGACGACGACACGGCGCTCGGCGTGAGCTACGCCTTCCATCAGGACCGCGTGCTCAAGCTCGAGCATCACTGGGACGCGGGGTACACCCCGGAGGAACCGGCGCAGGACTTCTTTGCCCCGAAGGTCGAGACCCGGTACTGGATCGTCAGCCTCTCGACGAGCTTTTGACATGTCTGCCCGAGCGCTCCCCCAAGACGTCCCTCCAGAGCTCCTGGACGAGTTCCTGCTGGAGGCGCGGGACCGCGTCGACCGGCTGGAGGAATGCCTTCTGGCCCTCGACTCCGCCTCCCCTCCCGAGGCCGAGGAGCTGCTCGACAAGATCCGCCGCGACCTGCACACGCTGAAAGGAAACGCCGGCCTGGTCGGCCTCACCGGGATGCAGGAGCTCGCGCATGCGATGGAGGACACGGTCAAGGACCTGGGATGGACGGATACCGCGGCCGTGCAGGCCCTCCTGCGCGACGTCGACCTCCTGCGGCACATGCTGGACTCTCTCCGCGATGGCACGCCGGAGGCCGCGGCCGGAGCCGCGGGCGGAGCGGTGGCCGGCGAGACCTCGCTCACCGGCGTGCGGCTCGGGTTCAACCAGCTCGACCGCCTGGTCGACCTGGTGAGCGAGATGGTGATCTTCCGCAATCGTCTGACCGAGGCGCTCGGCGGCGCCCTGCCGGCGCTGCCGCAGGAAA
>WNGB01022348.1_pt1 | contig 13198 bp, 15 predicted proteins | sample 5400681 | NCBI WGS metagenome assembly WNGB01 (sample SAMN13153367, study PRJNA577476) | soil metagenome | isolation source: 115 cm soil or saprolite under grassland replicate 2 | place: USA:California | collected 2016-06-15 | reverse complement strand
GACGACCACTGCCAGGTCTCCGAGCTGACCATCGAGCGCGCCAAGCGCCTGGTGGAGTACGGCAAGGACGTGATGATCCTGCTGGACGGCATCACCCGGCTGGCGCGCGCCTACAACCTCGCCACCCCGGCGAGCGGCAAGATCCTCTCCGGTGGCGTCGACTCCTCGGCGCTGTACCCGCCCAAGCGCTTCCTCGGCGCCGCGCGGAACATCGAGGACGGCGGCTCGCTGACGATTCTCGCCACCGCGCTGGTGGACACCGGGTCGCGCATGGACGAGGTGATCTTCGAGGAGTTCAAGGCGACCGGGAACATGGAGGTGCGCCTGGACCGCAAGCTGTCCGAGCGCCGTATCTTCCCGGCGCTGGACGTCGACTCGTCCTCGACCCGCAAGGAGGAGCTGCTCCTCAGCGAGGAGGAGCTGGTCGTGGCCTGGAAGCTGCGCCGCGTCCTGGGTGCTCTCGAGCCCGCCCAGGCGCTCGAGCTGGTGGTCGACAAGATGCGCGCGACCAAGACCAACGCAGAGTTCCTGCGCCAGATCCAGCGCGCCAACATCGGATGACTCCGGGGGGGCGACGCCCCCCCGGATGCTCCCCGACCCACGGGCCCGCCGCGTGGAATGCCGGAGGGTTCGGGAGCGTTGGCAGGGCAGGTGCCCGCGGGGTTCGCCTGGGAGGGTTGGTGTACTCTTGCTACCGCGCGGGCCGGCCAACACCTCGAGATTTCCCCTGGCGGGATCGAGGACACCCTGAGGTAGAAGGAGCGCTAGCAGCATGAAGCAGGGCATCCACCCTGACTACGTGGTCGCCACCGTGCGGTGCTCGTGCGGTGAGACCTTCCAGACGCGCTCGACCGTGCCAGAGCTGCGGGTCGACATCTGCTCCAAGTGCCACCCGTTCTATACGGGCAAGCAGAAGCTGGTCGACACCGGCGGACGCGTCGAGCGGTTCGAGCGCCGCTACGGCAAGCGGCGCCAGCCCGAGGCCCCGTCTGGGTCCTAGAGAGCACGGGCGCGCGCTGTGACGGACCAGGAAAGGGCGCCGGAGGACGGCCAGCCCTTCTATTACGGCGGACAGGCGGTCCTGGAGGGCGTGATGATGCGCGGCCAGGACGCCTGGGCCGTCGCCGTGCGCCGTCCCCAGGGCGAGATCTACGTCGAGCGGCGCGAGCACTCGCCGCTCGCCTGGCGCGTGAAGCTGTTCCGCGTGCCGTTCTTCCGCGGCATCGGCGTCCTCGCCGACTCGCTGGCGATCGGCATGCGCGCCCTGTCGATCTCGGGCAACCAGGCGCTCGGCGAGGACGAGCAGCTCAGTGACAGGCAGATGGGCTGGTCGCTGGCGTTGGGCGCGGTGTTCTTCTCGCTGATCTTCATCCTGCTGCCAGCCACCGGGACCAACTGGCTGTCGCGGCACGTCGACTCGAACCTCACCTTCAACCTGATCGAAGGGTTGGCCAGGCTCGTCTTCTTCCTTGGATACATCGCGCTGATCTCGCAGCTCAAGGACATCCGCAGGGTGTTCCAGTACCACGGTGCCGAGCACAAGGCCATCCACTGCTACGAGGCGAAGCTGCCGCTGAGCCCCGCCAACGTCAATCGCTTCCCGACGCTGCACGTACGCTGCGGCACGAACTTCCTGCTGATCCTGTTCGTGGTCACGCTGGTGCTGTTCACGGTCGGCTTCTCGTTGGCCGGTCGGCCGCCGTTGCTGGTCCGCGTGCCGCTGCAGCTGCTGGCTGTGCCGGTGATCGTCGGCATCGCCTACGAGGGCATCCGGCTCGGCGCCGGGCGCGAGCGCTCCGCCCTGGTGCGGGCCATCATGAAGCCGGGGCTGTGGCTGCAGATGCTGACCACGAAGCCGCCCAGCGAGGACCAGATCGAGGTCGCCATCCGCGCCCTCGAGCACGTGCTCCCCGTCACCGAGCGGAGCAGGGTGGAGCCCCTCCCCTCGGCCGTGGTGATTGCCGCCGCCGAGCGGCGTGCGGCCGCGCAACCGGAGGACCTGCCTGGAGGTGGGTAGCGCCGCGAACTGATCGTGCGACGCGACTCGGCTCACCCCAAGGCAGGCGGTTCCAGTGTTCGAACGTCTAGATGAACTAGAGCAGACCTATACCTCTATAGAAGACCAGCTCGTGGACCCGGCGGTGCAGGCCGACCATGAGCGCTTCGTCGGGCTCTCCAGGCGCTATGGCGAGCTGGGCGACGTGGTCCGCACCTACCGCGCCTGGAAGGCGGCCAAGGACGACGTGGCCGCGGGGCGCCAGCTGCTGCGCGAGGAGCACTCGGGCGAGGGACGCGACCAGCTCGAGGACGAGCTGCAGGCGGCGCAGGAGCGGATCGCCGAGCTCGAGGACGATCTCAAGCGGGCCCTTGCGCCGAAGGACCCCAACGACGCCAAGGACGTGATCGTGGAGGTTCGGGCCGGGACCGGCGGCGACGAGGCCGCGCTGTTCGCCGGCGACCTCTACCGCATGTACACCCGCTGGGCCGAGCAGCACGGCTACAGGGTCGAGGTCCTCTCGCAGAGCCTCTCCGACCTCGACGGCGGCTTCAAGGAGGTCATCTTCTCGGTCCAGGGCAAGGGCGCCTGGTCGCGGCTCAAGTACGAGGCGGGCGTGCACCGCGTGCAGCGGGTGCCGGTGACCGAGTCGCAGGGCCGCATCCACACCTCCGCCGCCGGCGTGAACGTGCTGCCGGAGGCCGAGGAGGTCGAGGTGCAGATCGAGCCCGCCGATCTCAAGGTCGACGTGTACCGGTCGACCGGCCCGGGTGGCCAGTCGGTGAACACCACCGACTCGGCCGTGCGCATCACCCACCTGCCGACCGGGATCGTGGTCTCGATGCAGGACGAGAAGTCACAGATCCAGAACCGGGAGAAGGCGCTGCGGGTCCTGCGCGCCCGCCTGCTCGACCGCGCCATGGCCGAGCAGCAGGCTCAGCTCGCGGCGGAGCGGCGCTCGCAGGTGCGCTCGCTCGACCGCTCCGAGCGCATCCGTACCTACAACTTCCCGCAGGACCGCGTCACCGACCACCGCATCGGCCTGTCCGTCGGTGACCTGTCCGGCGTGCTCGAGGGTAAGGGCCTGGACCGGATCATCGACGAGCTCGCCACCCGCGAGCGGCAGGACCAGCTCGAGGAGATCGGCGGCGGGTCCGGGACGGGGAAGCAACGATGACGGCGGGAGCGACCGGGACCAGTGTGGCCCTGGCGCTGGCCGAGACGGCGGCGCGGCTGGCCGCCGCCGGCTGCGTCTCGGCCGAGGCCGAGGCGCGCTGGCTGATGGAGGAGGCGCTCGGGACCAGCTCCGGCGCGCTCGCCGGCCGGTCGCGGCAGGAGCCGCTGCCGCCGGCGGCAGCGGGGCGACTCGAGCGGATGGTGGCGCGGCGGGTGGCCGGCGAGCCGCTGCAGTACGTGATCGGCTGGGCGCCGTTCGGCCCGCTGCGGCTCGAGGTCGGCCAGGGCGTGTTCGTGCCGCGGCCCGAGACCGAGCTGGTGGCCGAGCGCGCCGCCCGCCACCTGGCCGCCAGCGGGTCCGGGGCGGTGGCGGTGGACCTGTGCACCGGCTCCGGCGCGATCGCCTGCTTCCTGGCCCATGCGGTCCCTGGTGCGCGCGTGCTGGCAACCGAGGTCGACCCCGGAGCGCTCGTCTGGGCGCGGCGCAACGTCCGCGGGACAGGCGGGGTCGAGCTGCTCGAGGGCGACCTCGACGAGCCGCTGCCCGCCGGCCTGCGTGGCAAGGTGGACGTCCTGGTGGCCAACGTGCCCTACGTTCCGGCCGGCGCGTTCCCCCTGCTGCCGCGAGACGTGCGTGACCACGAGCCCCGCCTGGCGCTGGACGGCGGGGCCGACGGCCTGGACGTGCTGCGACGGGTGATGGCCGTGGCGCCAAGCTGGCTCGCTCCGGGCGGCTGGCTGGTCTGCGAGATCGGCGACGACCAGGACGAGGCGGCGGCGCTGCTGGCCGAGCAGCTGGGGCTGGTCGAGGTGGGAGTGTGGCCCGACCTCGCGGGCCGCAACCGCGCGCTGGAGGGACGGCGACGATGACGAGCGGGAACGGCCTGGTGGAGCCCAGGGTCATCAAGGTCCCGGAGGACCGGGAGCAGTGGCAGACCCTGGTCGAGGTTGGCGGCCGCGTCGTCGGCCGCGGCGGGCTGGTGGTGCTGCCCACCGACACGCTCTACGGCATCGCCTGCGACCCCTTCAACGCCAGCGCGGTGGACGCGCTGTTCAAGGCCAAAGGCCGCGGCCGCGGCCTGCCGCTGCCAGTGCTGGTGCACACCTGGCGGCAGGCGATCGGGCTGGTCGAGGACGTCACCGAGCAGGCCCAGTCCCTGATCGCCGAGTTCTGGCCCGGACCGCTCACGATCGTGCTCCGCGAGACTCCCGGGATCGGCTGGGACCTCGGCGATTCGCGCGGCACGGTGGCCCTGCGCATGCCAAAGCAGGACTTCGCGCTGGCGTTCATCGAGCGCACCGGCCCGCTCGCCGTCACCAGCGCCAACCGGTCCGGCCAGCCGGTGGCGAGCAGGGTCGACGTGATCGTCAGGGACCTTCCCGACGTCGACGTGTTCTTCGATGCCGGCGAGGCGAGCGGGGGACCGGCCTCGACCATCGTCGACCTGTCCGGACCTGGGCCACGGCAGCTTCGCGCGGGCGCCATCCCGCCCTACGAGCTCGAGCGCGTTCTCGAGGAGCCACTGGTCGATGACGCATGACAGCCCGCTGGACAGCCCGCTGTCCACCTTCAACGTCCTGTTCGTGTGCACAGGCAACCTCTGCCGCTCGCCAACGGCCGAGGCGTTCGCGATCCGCGAGCTGGAGCGCCGCCGCGGCGCCCCGCTGCGATTCACCTCAGCCGGCACCCACGCGGTGGAGGGCAACCCGGCCGCCAGCCGCTCGGTGGCGGCGGCCGAGGCACGTGGCGCCAGCCTGGAGCGCCACCACGCCCGCGAGCTGACCAGGCGGCGGGTGCGCGCCGCCGACCTGATCCTGTGCATGGCGGTCGACCACCGGCCCTACGTGCTCGCGTTCGACCGCTCGGCCGGCCGGCGCACCTTCCTGCTGGCCTCGTTCACGCGCGCCATCTCCCAGTGGGCCTGGCTGGCCAGCTCGCCGGCGGAGCTGATCGCGATGGCCACTGAGCACGTCCGTGAGCTGCCCGGCGACGACATCGAGGACCCCCTCGGCCACCCGCCGGCCGCCTACGCCGCCTGTGCCGAGCGCCTGGACGGCCTGGTGACCGCGCTTGTCAGCGGCCTCGTCAAGTCGTTGTCGACCGTACCGTAGGATGATCTACGCTGATGCGCTGTCGGCCTGATGCGCTGTCCTCGTATGGAGGAGCCAGGTGAGCAGTCTGCTCAGGTACGTCCTCGTCGCTGGGTTCGCGGCGGTGCTCGCGTATGTGCTCACGCCGGTGGTGCGCTGGGTCGCGATCCGCTTCAACGCGGTGGATCAGCCGGGCGACCGCAAGGTCCACGCCTACGCGACGCCGACCCTCGGCGGGCTGGCGATGTTCCTGGCGGTCGTCGGCGGGCTGGCCCTCGCCTCGCGCCTGTTCCATCCGCTGTTCGCCTCCTCGGCGGCGGCGGGCGTGGCCATCGGCGCATCCCTGATGACCGGGATCGGCGTCATCGACGACGTCAAGGGCCTGACGGCGCCGGCGAAGCTGGCGGCGCAGATCTTCGCGGCCAGCGTCATGACGCTGGCAGGCGTGCAGGTGCTGTACTTCTGGGTGCCGTCGATCGGCACGCCGGAGCCGGGCACGGTGATCAGCCTCTCGCCGGACCTCGGCGTGCCGATCACGGTCCTCCTGGTGGTCATCACGGTGAACGCGGTCAACCTGGTCGACGGCCTGGATGGCCTGGCGGCCGGCCTGGTCGGCATCGGCGCGCTGGCCTACTTCATCTACAGCTTCCGCACGGGGGCGAACGGCGTGATCGAGGAGCTCACGCCGGCGCCGCTCATCAGCGCTCTGGTGTTCGGGGCCTGTGCCGGCTTCCTGCCGCACAACTTCAACCCGGCACGGATCTTCATGGGCGACTCCGGCTCCATGCTGCTCGGCACGCTGCTGTCGGGAGCGACCATCACCGGCATCGGCCGGACAACGCAGCCGGCGGCGGCCGACCAGTTCGCGCTGCTGATCCCGATCGCGATCCCGATGCTGGTGCTCGCCCTGCCGTTCATCGACACGCTGTTCGCGGTGGGGCGGCGCATGCGTGCGGGCAAGGGGATCATGACGGCGGACAAGCGCCACCTCCACCACCGCCTGCTGGAGATGGGCCACTCGCACCGCAAGGCGGTGCTGATCCTGTACGCCTGGAGCGCGCTGCTGGCCGGCGGCGCGGTCGCGCTGTCGTTCACCGGCGCCACCAGGGTGCTGCCATACTTCCTTGTCGTCGTCGCTGCCGGCGTCGTCGGCCTGCTCGCCCCGCGCTGGCGCGACAGCCGCCAGACCCGGGTGTGAAGGCATATCATCGCCTCTCCTCCGACACGAGGTGATCGCCGGCCGTGGTGACTCGAGTGCTGCAGACGCCATGCTCTCCGGAGAGGAAATTCTCCGGTCGGAATGGTGGGAGGGAGCCGGATGCATCCGAGTGACGTGCGGATCGTGAGGGGGGCGGCGCTCGCCACGGCACTGGTCGCCGTGGTGGTGGTTGTGGTGGCGGGGATGCTGGCGGGTCGCGCCGGCGTGTACGGGGCGGTGCTCGGCAGCGCCCTGGCGATCGCCTTCTTCGCCGTCACGATCGTGGCGGTGAGCGTGGCCGGGCGCGTGGCCAACGAGCTGATGCTGCCGGCGGCCCTCGGCGCCTATCTCTTCAAGATGATCGCCATCGCCGTGCTGCTGATCCTGCTGCGCCACACCACCGCCTTCGACCGCAGCGCCTTTGCGCTGGCCACCGTGATCGGCGCCTGCGTCTTCATGGTCGCGGAGCTCCGCATCGCGCTGCGCGCCCGCACGCCCTATGTCGAGGCCGGAGGACCAGGGAACTCCTCGTACTGACTGATCCGCTCATAGACTGCTGTTTACCTCCCGGGTCATCCCCAAGCGCCACGCTGCTCTGGTATATTCGCCCGCCCATGGGTGGTGCGCCTGGCAATCGAGGAGATCGGGACGGCTCGAGAGGCTCAGAGGTCGCCTGGACCATCATCGGCCTCCTGTTGTCCGGCGTGATCGCATGGGGTGGCATCGGTTGGCTGGTGGACCGGTGGCTGGGGACCAATCTGTTCCTGCCCGTCGGCATCCTGGTCGGTGCCGCGGGGGCGTTCTACCTCGTCATCCGGCGCTACGGGCAGGGCTGACGGGCGACCAACGGGAGTGACGACCTGAAGTGACGACAGCACTGTCGACCTTGCCAACACTGCTCGCGGCGCAGCGGGAAGGGTTCAAGGCCCCTGGTATCGACGAGTTCCACTACGAGTGCTACAGCTGGTCGAAGTTCCTCGGACCGGCCTGCCTGAACCGCACGGCCGTGCTCACCCTGCTCATCACCGGCGTGGTCGCGGTGCTGTTCCTCGTGGCCTTCCGCTCGCCCCAGGTGGTGCCGCGCGGGCTGCAGAACGCCGCCGAGTACGGCATCGACTTCGTCCGCCGACAGATCATCCTCGAGGTCATCGGCAACGAGGGCCTGGCGTTCCTGCCGTACCTGGTCACGCTGTTCTTCTTCGTCTTCTTCGCCAGCGTCATCGAGATCATCCCGTTCATCAACTTCCCGGTGACCTCGCGCATGGCGCTGCCCGGGTTCCTCGCGATCTCGACCTGGGTGCTCTTCTGGCCTCCCGGCGTCCCCTGGGTCATGCTCCCGCTCATCGCGCCGATCGAGTTCATCTCGGTCATCCTCGTGCGGCCGCTGACGCTCTCGGTCCGGCTCCTGGCCAACATGATCGCCGGTCACCTCATCCTCGGGGTGTTCTTCGCCGGCACGGTCTACCTCCTCTCCGACCCCAAGACGGCGCTCTTCGGCGTCGGCGCCGGAATCATGTCGATCGCTCTGGTCGGCTTCGAGCTGCTGGTGTCCTTCCTGCAGGCCTACATCTTCACGATCCTCACCGCCGTCTACCTCGCTGGGGCGCTCGAGCCCGAGCACTAGCACAAGAAGGAGCGACGTACGTGATGCACTTCGCCACTCCCATCCTCGCTGCGCTCAACGGCAACCTGAATGTCCTCGGCTATGGTCTCGGCGCCGTCGGTCCGGGCATCGGCCTCGGTATCCTGATCGGCAAGGCGCTCGAAGGGATCGCCCGCCAGCCTGAGGCCGCGACGATGGTTCGGACGACGATGTTCATCGGTCTGGCCTTCGTCGAGGCGCTCGCGCTCTTCGGCTTCGTGCTGGCCTTCGCCAAGAGCTGACCGGGGAGTCTCCAGGTGCACGTCGTCACTGCCGCGCTCGTCCTGGCGCAGGAGGCCGGAGGAGAGAGCCAGAACCCGATCCTGCCGGCGACCAACGAGCTGATCGTCGGCATCATCGCGTTCGCCGTGCTCTTCGTCCTGCTGTGGCGGGTCGCTCTGCCGCGGGCCACCAAGGCGCTCGAGGAGCGGACCGAGAACATCGAGGGCAAGCTCGAGCACGCCGAGCGCGAGCGCCAGCAGGCCGAGGAGCTGCTGAGGCGGTACCGCGAGCAGCTGGCCAACGCGGAGCAGGACTCGCAGCGCATCATCGACGAGGCCAGGGTCAACGCCGAGCGCCTGCGCAAGGACCTCATGAGCAAGGCCGAGCAGGAGGCCGAGCGGGTGATCAACCAGGGTCGCCAGGCGATCCGGGCCGAGCGCGACCGGGCCGTGCGCGAGCTGCGCACCGAGGTCGGCACGCTCGCGGTGGAGCTGGCCACCAGGGTGATCGGCGACTCGCTCGACCGCGAGCGCCAGCTCCGCCTGATCGACGGCTACATCGAGCAGCTCGGTGAGCACAGCATCAGCGGCGCCCCGTCCAGCCTCCAGGACGGCAGCGGTGCTCCGCAGTAAGCCGACCCTGGCCGCCCACGCCGAGCGGCTGCTCGGCGAAGCGGCCAGCCGTCACGCGCTCGACCAGGTGGCCGGCGAGCTGGCCGCCTTCGCCCGCCTGGTCGCGTCAGAGCCGCGCCTGCGCGGGCCGCTTGTCGACCCTGGCCTGCCGGCCGAGGCCAGGCGCGGCCTGCTCACCGATCTCGGCCGCGGCCAGCTCGAGCCCGCCACGGTCGAGCTGCTCGCGACACTGGCCGAGCAGCAGCGGATCGCGCCGCGCCTGCTCGCCGACGTGCTCGCCGAGCAGGCCGCCCAGGCGAGCTTCGCCGCCGCCGACGCGGCCGGCGACCTCGACCACGTCGAGGACGATCTGTTCCGCTTCGGCACCGTGGTCTCGTCCCAGCCGCGCCTGCGCGCGGCGCTGACCGACCCGGCCCTGCCGCTGGAGCGCAAGCGCGCGCTGGTCGGCGACCTGCTGGCCGGCACGGCGCAGCCGCGCTCCGCCGCGCTGATCGAGCTGCTTCTCGACCTCGGTCAGGGCCGTGAGCTGGATCTCCGTTGCCGCGAGCTGGCCGGGCTGGCCGCGGCGCGCCGCAACCGGGCGGTGGCCGAGGTGCGGACCGCCGTGCCGATGGACGCCGAGCGCCAGGCGCGCCTGGCCTCCACCCTCGCCCAGGTTGTCGGCAAGCCGGTCGAGCTGCGCTGCACGGTCGACGAGTCGATCATGGGATCAGTGGTGGTCCGCATCGGCGACGAGGTCTTCGACGGCAGCATCCGCAGCCGTATCGAGCAGGCTCGCGAGCGCCTCGGCGTCGCGTAGGGTGAGATCCGAGAGGGGCGAAACACCTTGACCGAGCTTTCCATCCGGCCCGACGAGATCGCCGCGGCCCTGAAAAAGAATGTGGAGTCCTTCAAGCCGAGTGTGACCCGCGAGGAGGTCGGGCGGGTCGTCTACGCCGCCGACGGGATCGCCCGGGTCGAGGGCCTGCCCTCGGCCATGGCCAACGAGCTGCTCGAGTTTCCCGGCGGCCTCCTGGGGATGGCCCTCAACCTGGACGTCCGCGAGATCGGCTGCGTCGTCTTCGGCGAAGCCTCCGGCATCCAGGAGGGCGACGAGGTGCGCCGCAGCGGCCGCGTGCTGTCGGTGCCGGTCGGCAACGGCTTCCTCGGCCGCGTGGTGGACCCGCTCGGCCGCCCGCTGGACGGCGGGGGTGACATCGAGGCCGAGACCAGCCGGACGCTGGAGCTGCAGGCACCGTCGGTGGTCGAGCGCCAGAAGGTGAAGGAGCCGCTGGAGACCGGCATCAAGGCTGTCGACGCGATGACCAACATCGGCCGCGGCCAGCGCGAGCTGATCATCGGCGACCAGAAGACCGGCAAGACCGCGCTGTGCCTGGACACGATCATCAACCAGCGCCAGCACTGGGGCACCGAGCGCCAGGTCAAGTGCATCTACGTGGCGATCGGCCAGAAGGACTCGACCGTCCGCGAGGTCGTCGGCGCGCTCGAGGAGCAGGGCGCGCTCGAGTACACCGTGGTCGTCGACGCCCCGGCCTCGCTGCCCGCCTCGTTCAAGTACATCGCGCCCTACGCCGGCTCGTCCATGGGCCAGCACTGGATGTACAAGGGCGAGCACGTGCTGATCGTCTTCGACGACCTCTCCAAGCAGGCCGAGGCCTACCGCGAGATCTCGCTGCTGCTGCGCCGTCCCGCCGGGCGTGAGGCCTACCCGGGTGACGTGTTCTACCTGCACTCCCGGCTGCTGGAGCGCTGCGCGAAGCTGTCGGACCAGCTCGGCGGCGGCTCGCTGACCGGCCTGCCGATCATCGAGACCAAGGGCAACGACATCTCCGCCTACATCCCGACCAACGTGATCTCCATCACCGACGGCCAGATCTACCTGGAGCCCGACCTGTTCAACGCGGGCCAGCGACCGGCCGTGAACGTGGGGACATCGGTCTCCCGTGTCGGTGGCGACGCGCAGATCAGGGCGATGAAGCGGGTCGCGGGCACCCTGCGGATCGACCTGGCCCAGTTCCGGGCCCTGGAGGCGTTCGCACTGTTCGCCTCTGACCTGGACAGGACCTCACGGGCGCAGCTGGATCGCGGCAACCGCATGTTCGAGCTGCTCAAGCAGGGCCAGTACGAGCCGATGCCGATCGAGCAGCAGGTGATCGCCCTCTGGTCGGGCACCAACGGTTTCCTGGACCCGCTCCCGTTGCCGGACGTGCGCCGCTTCGAGCGGGAGCTGCTCGAGTTCATGGAGGCCAGCCACCCCGAGATCGGCCAGCACATCCGCGACGAAGGTGACCTCCCGGAGAACGTCGAGAGCCAGCTCCGCGACGCCGTCACCAGCTTCGCGCGCCGCTTCCGGACCTCGGCGGGCGAGCCGGCCGTGCGGGATGAGCCGGTCGAGCCCATGGACGAGGACGAGGAGGGGCAGGAGGCGGTCAAGACCTACCGCCGTCCGCCGCCCCCCTCGGGGTCGTAGCATGCCGGCGCAACTGCGGGTCGTGCGCCGGCGCATCCGCTCGGTGCAGTCGACCATGAAGATCACCAGGGCGCAGGAGCTCATCGCCGCCTCGCGCCTGCTGCGAGCGCAGCAGCGCGTGGCGCAGTCGCGACCCTACACGCGCGAGCTCACCACCGCGCTGTCCGAGATCGCCACCACGGAGGGCCGGCTCGACCACCCGCTGCTCGAGCGCCGCCCCGAGGTGCGGGCGGCGGCCGTGCTGGTGGTGACCTCGGACCGTGGCTTCGCGGGGCCGTACAACGCCAACGTGCTGCGCACCACCGAGGAGCTGACCGCTCGGCTGCGGGAGGACGGCATCGAGCCGCGCATGTACGTGGTCGGGCGCAAGGGCGTGAGCTACTACCACTTCCGCCAGCGTCCGCTGACCCGGTCATGGATCGGCTTCTCCGACCTGCCTCGCTACGAAAACGCCAGAGAGGTGGCCGACGCCCTGCTCGGAGCCTTCCTGGAGGGCGAGGTCGACGAGATCCACGCGGTCTTCACCGACTTCGTCTCGGCGGCTGTGCAGCGCCCGGAGGCGCTCCGCTTCATCCCGCTGGTGGTGGAGGAGGGAACCGAGCGGCCGCCGCAGCCGATCCCGATGTACGTGTTCGAGCCGGACCCCGAGGCGGTGCTCGACGCGCTGCTGCCGCGCTACATCGCCGCGCGGGTGTTCACCTCCATGCTCGAGTCCGCCGCCTCGGAGCAGGCTGCCCGGCGCCGGGCGATGAGCGCCGCCACCGACAACGCCGAGGAGCTCATCGAGGTGCTGACGCGGCAGTACAACCAGGCCAGACAGGCCGCAATCACGCAGGAGATCATGGAGATCGTCGGAGGCGCGGAAGCCCTCCAGAGCGGGAGCTAGCGCATGGCTGACACGTCCAACGGAAAGCGGGGCGCGGGACGCGTCGCCCGGGTGATCGGCCCGGTGATCGACGTCGAGTTCCCCCCCGATGAGCTGCCGGAGATCCAGACGGCGCTCACGGTCGAGCGCACGCTCGACGAAGAGACCACCGTCATCACCTGCGAGGTCGCCCAGCACCTCGGCGACAGCACGGTCCGGGCGATCGCCATGCAGCCGACCGACGGCCTGGTGCGCGGCGCGCCGGTGATCGCCACGGGCGCGCCGATCAGTGTCCCGGTCGGCTCGCAGACCCTCGGGCACGTCTTCAACGTGCTCGGCAACTCGCTGGACACCCCGGACTTCACGGCCGGGGAGCGCTGGCCCATCCATCGCCCCGCGCCCGCGTTCGACCAGCTCGAGGCCAGGACCGAGATGTTCGTCACCGGCATCAAGGTCATCGACCTGCTCGAGCCCTACGTGCGGGGCGGCAAGATCGGCATGTTCGGCGGCGCCGGCGTCGGCAAGACCGTCGTCATCCAGGAGATGATCCACCGGGTCGCCGAGGAGCACAGCGGCGTCTCGGTGTTCGCCGGCGTGGGCGAGCGCACCCGCGAGGGCAACGACCTGTTCCTGGAGATGACCGAGTCCGGCGTCATCTCCAAGACGGCGCTGGTCTTCGGCCAGATGGACGAGCCGCCCGGCGTGCGGCTGCGGGTCGGCCTGGCCGCCCTCACCATGGCGGAGTACTTCCGCGACGAGATGAACCAGGACGTCCTGCTGTTCGTGGACAACATCTTCCGCTTCGTGCAGGCGGGCTCGGAGGTCTCCACGCTGCTTGGCCGCATGCCCTCGGCCGTGGGCTACCAGCCGACCCTGGCCGACGAGATGGGCGAGTTGCAGGAGCGC
>WNGB01034066.1_pt1 | contig 13200 bp, 10 predicted proteins | sample 5400681 | NCBI WGS metagenome assembly WNGB01 (sample SAMN13153367, study PRJNA577476) | soil metagenome | isolation source: 115 cm soil or saprolite under grassland replicate 2 | place: USA:California | collected 2016-06-15 | reverse complement strand
ACACCGATGCTCAGGCGCTCCTCAACAACAAAGCCGATGTCAAAGTGCAGATCGGCAAGAAGCTGACGCGCGGGCTCGGCGCCGGCGCGCGGCCCGAGATCGGCCGGCAGGCGATCGAGGAAAACCGCGACGAAGTGCTCCATTCACTCCAGGGCGCGGACCTCGTGTTCGTGACCTGCGGCATGGGCGGCGGGACCGGCACCGGCGCGGCGCCGATCATCTCGCAGGTGGCCCGCGATCTCGGCGCGCTGACGATCGGGATCTGCACCAAGCCGTTCCTGTTCGAAGGCCGCAAGCGCATGCGTCAGGCGGAGATGGGGATCGCCGAAATGCGCAAGCACGTGGACACGATGATCGTGGTGCCCAACGAGCGGTTGCTGGCGGTCGTGGGGAAGGGCATCCCGTTCCAGGATGCGCTGAAGAAGGCGGATGAGGTGCTGCTGCATGCGACCCAGGGCATTTCGGCCCTCATCTGTGTCACCGGTCTCGTCAATGTAGATTTCGCGGACGTGCGCACCGTGATGCAGAATGGCGGTGCCGCATTGATGGGAACGGGGCAGGGGCGCGGCGAGAACCGCGCGATGGAGGCGGCGCAGCAGGCGATTTCGAGCCCGCTGCTCGACAACATCTCGATCGCCGGCGCGACGGGCGTGCTGATCAACATCACCGGCGGCGAAGACCTGACGCTCGGCGAAGTGACGCAGATCAGCGAGGCGATTCATGACGCCGCGGGCGACGAGGCCGAGATCATCTTCGGCGCGGTGAACGACCCCGCGATGCATGGCGAAGTGCGGATCACGGTCATCGCGACGGGATTCGACAAGACGGGGGCGATGGCCGACGCGCTGGCCGGCGTCCAGCGGCCGGCGGCGGGCGTGCTGCCGTTCCGTGATCGCGCCGCGCGGCCGACGCCCGTGCCACCGCCCGGATTTGCCAAGCCGACCGAAGTCTCGCCCAAGCGTCCGGGCGGACCGGCGCAGGCGCCGTTGAATCCTGAATTGAATGAAATGGAAATACCGACCTTCATTCGGAGACAGATGGACTAATGACGTGGCGAGCGGGTCATTACGTTGCTGCCGGCGCGCTCGCTGCTGGTATGCTGGGATGGGCTGCCCACACAGCGTGGCCATCGCGGAAACTTCCGGTCGCGCTGCCGATTGTCGTGACGAGCGCGTACGATGAGTGGGCCGATACGCTCGGCCGCCGCGAGATGTTGTCGGACGTGCTGGCGCGCGCAGGGATCACAGGCCGGGAATACGTCGCCTTCCTGAAGGCGACGCATGCGCTCAATCCCCGGCGCATGCAGCCGGGGCTGATCTTCGAGCTGCGCCGCTTGAAAGGCGCGAGCATCGCCAGTCGGTTGGGCGTCCGGCTCGATCCCGAGCGGCACCTGGTGATGAATCGGCTCGGCGGCGACTCCGGGTGGGCCGAGACGGTCGAAGAAATCCCCTGGGCGACCGAGCGGCTGCGGACCACGGCCGTCATCCAATCGAATCTGTACGACGCCCTCGACGCGGCGATCCCCGATTCGTTCCTGCCAAGGGGCCAGCGCGTCGCGCTCGCGTGGGCCATCGCCGACGTGTATGCGTGGGAGGTCGATTTTGCCCGCGACCTGCGCCCCGGCGACCGCGTCGAGGTTTTGATCGAGCGGCTGGAGTCGCCCGAAGGGGAACGACGTTTCGGTCGCATTTTGGCCGCGCGCGTTGCTGTAGCCGGATCGCCAAGCTTCGCATTTGCGTACCAGAGCGGTTTCTACGACGAGCGCGGCCGCTCGCTACACCGCGCGTTCCTGCGCGCGCCGCTGCGATTCCGCCACATCTCGAGCCGGTTCGGCGGCCGCTATCATCCGATCCTCAAGCGCTGGCGCTCGCACGAAGGGACGGACTACGCGGCGGCGTGGGGTACGCCGGTGGAGGCGACGGCAGATGGCATCGTCACCAGGGCTGGCCGGTACGGGGGGTACGGTAACTTCATCGAGATCCGGCACGCCAACGGGATCCGCACGCGCTATGGTCATCTCTCGAAATTTGCCAAGGGGCTGCACGCGGGTCAGCGCGTCAGCCAGCAGCAGACGATCGGCTACGTCGGCTCGACGGGCCTCTCGACGGGACCGCATCTGCATTACGAGTTTCTCGTGAACGGTCGCGCGACGAACCCACGGCGCAAGGATGTCGCGGCCGGCGAGCCCGTTCCGAGCAAGCTGAAGCCGGCGTTCGACGCCATGCGCGCACAGCTCCTCGCGGAGCTCGAGCCCACCGGTCTGCCCGCCTCGGCGCCGGCGCTCGGCGCCGTCGCCGGTCCCGCTCGCGACGACTAGCCCCCCCCTCTAACCTTCCGCGCACAGAATTCCGTGGAGCTCTATCCCGCCGTTGACATAGAAGGCGGGCGCGTGGCGCGCGCCCATGGCGCGATGGCGCAGCCGCTCGCGGCGCTCGACGCCTTCACGCGCGCGGGCGCGCGCTGGATTCACCTCGTCGATATGGATCGCGCATACGGACGCCAGGACAATCACGCGGATATCGGCGCCGTCCTGAAGGCCGCCGCGGTCAAAGTGCAGGTGGGCGGCGGCCTGTTTCGCGAAGCCGACATCGATCAGATGTTCGTCCTCGGCGCCACCCGTGTGGTGATCGGCCCGCGCGGCGCGGTCGACGGCGCGCTCGTCGAGCGACTGGTCGTCCGCCATGGGGCGGCGCGACTGGCCGTCGGCATCGATGCGAAGGAGGGCCGCGTTGCGCCGCGCGGCACGAAGGACGTGCTCGATCTCACGCCAGAGGAGCTCGCGCAGCACGTGACGCGGCTGGGCATCCACACGATCATCTACAACGAAGTGACGCGCGACGGCCAGCTCACCGGTCCCGACATTGCCGGCGCCCGGCAGATCGCGCTGCACGGCGCGGACGTGATCGTGTCGGGCGGCGTCGGCTCGCTCGACGATCTGCGCGCCGCGCGCGCGGCCGGGCTCGCTGGCGCCTGCGTCGGTCGCGCGCTGTACGACGGCAAGTTCACGATCGCCGAGGCGCTCGCGTGCCTCTCGTAACACTGCGCATCGTCGCGGTGCTGGCGCTGCTCCTGCTGTTCTGGAACCCCGCCAGCTCGCGGCTCCTGCCCGCCGGCGACCAGCCGCTCGTGCTGCTCGACGCGTCGCTCAGCATGAGCGGCGCACCCTGGCGCGCCGCGCTCGACAGCGCGCGCGGGTTTGCACGCCAACGCGCCGTGGTATGGCGGTTCGGCACCAAAGTCACTGCGTTCGACAGCACGCCGCCCGCCGCGGGCGCGAGCCACCTGGGCCCCGCGCTCGAAGCAGCCGCCGGCCGAGCGGGGGAAGTCGTGATCGTGACCGACGGCAACGTCGACGACGCGGCCACAATCCCGCCCGATCTGCTGCGCCGGCCCCGCGTGATCGTCCAACCCCGCACGCCGTTCTTCGACGCCTATGTCGCGAGCGTCGCGGGCGCTCGACATGTAACTCGCACCGACACCATCCGGCTCAGGGTGAGCTACGGAGTGGCGGGGACTCGGGGCTCGGGACCAGGGGCTCGGAATGCATCGATCGTGGTGAGTGTCGCCGAACGCCGGCTGACGTCGCAGCGAGTGACGCTGCCCGACAGCGGGACATTCTCCGCTGACGTCTCATTTCCCGTATCCCGAATCCCGAATCCCGGATGGGCGGTGCTCGATATCCGCCTGGATGGTGTCGGTGACGCCGAGCCGCGAGACGACAGCCGTCAGTTTGTAGTTGACGTCAGCCTCGACCCTGCTGCTGTGATCTTCGCGTCGCCGCCCGATTGGGAAGCACGGTTCCTCGCCCGCACGTTGGGCGACGTCGCGCGCCTTCCCGTCAAGGTGTTCGTCGAGACGGAACCGGGCCGCTGGCGCGACGGCGCGTCGCTCGCCCCGGTCGCGACCGCGGAGCTCACGCGCGCCGCGGCCGGCGCCCGGCTCGTCGTCGCCATGGGAGACCCCGAGCGGGCGCGCGCATTCACCGCCGGACCCCGCGGCGCCGTCCTGCTCTGGCCCACGAACGGCCAGACCGGCGACTGGTACGTCGAGCGGCCGCTCGCCTCGCCGTTCACGGCGGCGCTCGCCGGCGTGGTGTGGGATTCGCTCCCGCCCGCGACCGCCGTCGTCGTGCAAGCCCGGGACTCGAGTCAAGCGGCGAGCGTCGCGCTGACGGCCCGGCTGGCGCGGCGCGGCGTCGCGCGGCCGATTCTCACGCTCGAGCAGCGCGGCAGCCAGCGTGTCGCGACCGTCACGGCGGCGGGGCTGTGGCGGTGGGCGTTCCGCGGGGGCGCCGCCGAAGAAGCGTACCGCAGCGTCGTGGCCGCGATGGTGGACTGGCTCATCGGAGAGCGCGGAGCAGGGAGCAAGGAGCGGGCAACGCTGGAGTCCTTCGAAGTCCCGAACGGCCTCCCGACGGTCTGGCGCGCGACGTCCGACTCGACCCGTGCGCTCGGCGTCACGCTTCGCAGCAAAGACACGACGCGCACCGACACATTGCGCTTCGATCCCGCCGGTCGCGCCGAGCTGTTGCTTCCCCCGGGCGTGTACCGGTATGCGCTGAGCGGCGGCCCGGAGCAGGGCGTCGTGGCCGTCGAGACGTACTCGGATGAGTGGTTGCCGCGGACGCCGGCACTCACCGCGCAGCCTGGCGAGTCCACCGCGCGGCTGGCCGCCGTCGGTTTGCGCGACCGCTGGTGGCTGTTCGTCATCGCGATCGCCGCGCTCGCCACCGAATGGGCGCTGCGGCGCCGTCAGGGCCTGCCGTAGTGGGACTCTGGCAAAAGGTCGGCCGCTTCTTCGCCGGTGGAGCGGCAGATGCCGCGCAGCTGGAAGCGGTGCAGCGCCTGCTCGTCGAAGCCGACTTCGGCGTTGCGGCGACCAATGAGACCGTCGAACGCCTCAGTCGCGCTAATCCCGTCGATGCCGCGAGCCTCGAGCGCATCGTGGTCGAACAGCTGGGTCCGCCGGGCGCGCCGCTCGCCCGCGCGCCCGCGCCGCCGACCGTCATCCTGATTTTCGGGGTCAACGGCACCGGCAAGACCACGTCCGTCGCGAAGCTCGCGAAGCGGCTGCAGACCGAGGGGCGGACGGTGCTGCTGGCGGCCGCCGACACATTCCGCGCGGGCGCGAGCGAGCAGCTGAAGATCTGGGCGGATCGTCTCGCCGCGCCGTTCGTGGGGGCGTCGCAGCGCGGCGATCCCGCCGCCGTCGCGTTCGATGCCGTCGAGGCGGCGGCGACGCGCGGCCTCGATACGGTGCTCGTCGATACGGCGGGACGGCTACACACCGACGAGCGGCTGCGCGAAGAGCTGAAAAAGGTCGTCCGCGTGGTGGGCAAACGGCATCCCGGTGCGCCGCACGAGTCGCTGCTGGTGCTCGATGCCAGCGTGGGACAGAATGCGGTGCGCCAGGCCGAAGCGTTCGCGGCGGCCGTGCCGCTCACGGGGCTCATCATCACCAAACTCGACGGCACGGCGAAGGGCGGCAGCGTCGTGGCGTTGCGGCGCGCGGTGCCCGTTCCCATCCGGTTTCTGGGCACTGGCGAATCGGTCGAGGACCTGGAACTATTCGACCCGGTGAAATTCGCGCATCGCCTGGTGAGTGAATGAGTTATCTGTTATCAGTCGTCTGTCTTCAGAAACCTGACGACTGAGGACCGACAACTGATGACCCCTCTCAACCTGACCAGCCCAGTCAAATTCCTCAAAGGAGTTGGGCCCAAGCGAGCGGAAGCTCTCGAGCGCTTAGGCATCCGCACGGCCGGCGATCTCCTCTATCACGTTCCGCACCGCTACCTCGATGCGACGTGGGTCGAGTCGTCAGCACGGGCGTGCTGCCCACGCGGCGCGGCTTGCGGGTGTTCCGCGCGGTCCTCAAGGACGACAGCGGTCTGCTCGAGTGCGCCTGGCCCGGCCGGCCGTTCCTCGAGCGGCAGATCAAGAAGGGACAGCTGTTGCTGGTGACCGGACCCGTGCGCTACTACCACGGCAAGCAGATCGTTCCGCGTGAGTTCATCGTGTTGGCGGAACCGGACGACGTCAGCGAGAGCAATCCCGGGCTGGTGCTGCCCGTCTATCCAGCCACCGAAGGCCTGACACATCGGCAGATTCGTGCGCTGGTGCAGCAGCATCTGAATGAGCTGCTGGCGTTGGTCGTCGATCCGCATCCCCCCGCGTTCCGTGCGACGCACAACGTGATCGAGCTGCGGCCCGCACTGGAGCTGATGCATCGGCCCAAGAAGGTCGAGGATGCCGAGCTGGGGCGGCGGCGGCTCGCGTTCGACGAGCTGTTCGATCAGCAGCTGGTCCAGGCGCGGGCACGCCACCTCGCCAAGCGCGCGCGGGCGGGCATCACGTTCCAGCTGAAACGCGAGCTGACCACGCGACTCAAGGAGCATTTGCCCTTCGAGCTCACGGGGGATCAGCGCAACGCGATCCGGGAGATCAGCGCCGACATGACGGCGCCGCTCCGCATGCACCGCTTGCTCATGGGCGATGTGGGCACCGGCAAGACCGTGGTGGCGCTGTTTGCGATGCTGCTCGCCGCAGAGAACGACTATCAGGCAGCGATCATGGCGCCGACCGAGCTGCTCGCCGAACAGCACGGCGCCACACTGACTCGACTTCTCGAGCCGCTCGCGATCCGTCCCGAGCTGTTGCTGGGCCGGATGAGCGCGGCGGAGAAGGCGGCGGTGCGGGAGCGCATCGCGAGCGGGGCGCCGAGGATCGTCGTCGGCACGCACGCGCTGATTCAGGAGTCGGTCACGTTTCGCCGGCTGGGTCTCGCGGTGATCGACGAGCAGCATCGCTTCGGGGTCGAGCAGCGCGCCGCGCTGGTCGAGAAGGGCGACGCGCCCGACGTCTTGCTGCTGACCGCCACTCCGATTCCCCGATCACTCGCCCTCACCCTGTATGGCGACCTCGACGTCACGCAGATCCGCGAGCGGCCACCCGGCCGCGGCGCGGTCAAGACCGCGCTCCGTACCGACGCGGCCCGTGCGAAGATCTACGAATTCATTCGCAGTGAGTGTGCGGGGGGGCGCCAGGTCTACGTGATCTATCCGGTGATCGACGAGTCGGAGCGCGCCGACCTCAAGGCTGCATCGACGATGGCCGAGAAGCTGGCGAAGACGTTCGCCGAATTCCGCGTGGGTCTGGTGCATGGCCGGATGAAGGCCGACGAGCGCGATGCCACGATGCGCGCCTTTCGCGACAACGCGGTCAACATCCTCGTCGCGACCAGCGTGATCGAAGTCGGCATCGACGTCGCGAACGCGACCGTGATGCTCATCGAGCACGCGGAGCGATTCGGGTTGGCGCAGCTGCACCAGCTGCGGGGCCGGGTAGGGCGGGGCGCGGCGGCGAGTCACTGCATCCTGCTGTCGGATTCACCGGAGGCGGCGCCGCGGCTGCAGGCGTTCTGCGAAACGACCGACGGCTTCAAGATCGCGGAGCTGGACCTGCACGAGCGCGCGGGCGCTCGGCAATCAGGCGGGGTGCCGCTGCGCTACGCGAATCTCGAGACCGACTTGCCGTTGCTCGATGCCGCGCGTACCGCTGCCGGCGCCATGATCGCCACCGATCCTGCACTCGAGCGGCGCGAGCACGCGGTGTATCGGGAGCGGCTGATTACTAGATACGAGCGAGGGTTTGAGCTTTTTCGTGTTGGCTAATAGCCATCAGCCATCTGCCGTCAGCCATCTGCACAGACGCGGAGCAAAGGGGATGTTATCCGGCCCTTCCCCCGGATGCAGATCAATAATGAAGAGCGCCGTCGTCGCGAGCAGGCTCGCCTGCGCGCCGATCAGCCAGCGATTGGCGCGCCGGTCGTACGCGCGGGAACGCTGGTAGCGCTGCTCCGCGTCGCTGCGCACGTAGCGGCCGTCCGGACCCAGCGCACACGCGTCTTGCGCGGACCGGCAGATGTCGAGCAGCGCATTCCACTCATGGCGGGAGTTCGTGTGCTCCCGCTCTGCAAACATGATGAGGGCGGCGACGCTGGCGGCGGTGAGCCACTTGCCGTTGTGGACGACGGCTCGTTGGAACGATGTACGTTGGTCTTCGGTCGTCAGTCGTCGGTTATCGGAACAGACGACCGATGACTGACGACAGATAACCTGCGCTCCGAGCGCTGGGACCGCACCGCAACACAGCATCGCGACGAGCAGAGTCGAGCGCATCATCGATACGTATGAATATTGCCGCGCCCCGCGATGACCACCACTTGCCGGTCGCGGACCAGCGGCGGCTCCTCGATGGGGCCGGCGACCTGCGCGCGCCAGCGAATCGCGCCGCTCGCCGGATCGACGAGCAGGATCTCGCCGCCGACGCTTCCCACCAGGACGCCTGAGGCCAGCGGCGTCGGTCCGGCGGTCGCGACGATGTCGAGCGCGTGACTGGTGGCGGCGTCCGGTGCATCTACGGGAATCATCCAGAGCCGGCCGTCGCGCGTTAGGACGAGCAGGGTATCGCCGGCGAGTGCCGGCGCGCCGTACACCGCATCCCCTGCCGCGCGGTCCCACGTCACCGTCCACGACGCGAGGTCAAGTGCGACGATGCGGCCGCTCGTGGTGGCGAGGTAGACGCGCCGGCCGTCGGTGGCGGGCGTCGCGAGCACGGTGCCGGGGAGCTTCAGGCGCGAGCGCACGGCTCCGGTCTGCCGGTCGAGCAGATACAGCGTGTCACTCGTCGTGGCGACGACTAGGCCGGCCGGTGTGCTGAGCGGTCCGGCGCGGACCGCGCCGCTGAGCGACGCGCGCCACCGTACCTGGCCGCGCTCGGGTTCCAGGCGCAGCACGGAGCCGTCCTCGGTGCCCGCGTAGATCGCGTCGCCGTCAAAGGCGAGTGGCGCGGTGACGCTGCCTGCGTGCGCGCGCCACAGCCGCCGGCCGTCGCGCAAGCGGACCGCATACACTCGGGCCTGGGGCTGCGACTCGGTGGCCACGTACAGCCGGTCCTCATCGAGCAGCGGGCCGGCGCGGACCGTTCCATCGAGGTGCGCGCGCCACAGCACGTCGCCGCTCGCGCGATCGACGAGCACGAGGTTGCGGTCGGCGGTGCCGACGGCGACGACCGATTCGCCGAGGGCCGGACTGCCACGCACGCCGCGTCCCATCGTCACATGCCAGAGCGGGCGGGGATCGGGGTTCAAGGTCTCGCGCGCGCCGGCGTCGTGGCGCTGATTGCCGAGGTAGGCGGGCCAACCGGATTCCTGCCGCGCCGGGCCCGTTTTCATGGGTGGCGCGCACGCTCCAGCGATCGCGTTGACACTGAAAAGGCCCGCCACTAGTATGCCGCCCCTATGCCCGAACGTCATTGGATTGCGGAGCTGCCGCAGCACGCCGGGGAGAGCGTTGTCGTGCGCGGCTGGGTGGCGACGACCCGCTCGAGCGGGAAGATCGCGTTCGTGGTGGTGCGGGACGGCACCGGGATGCTGCAAGCGGTTCTCTCGAAAAGGGACGTGGGGTCCGGGGTTTGGGACTCGTTTGAGAAACTTACACAGGAGACGTCGGTCGAAGTCACAGGCGTCGTGCGGCTCGAGCCGCGCGCGCCCGGCGGCGTCGAGATGCAGACGACTGATCTCCACATCCTCGGCTCGAGCCCCGATTTCCCGATCACCCCGAAAGAACATGGCACCGCGTTCCTGTTCGAGCACCGCCACCTGTGGCTGCGCTCCAAGCAGCAGGTGGCGATCGCGCACGTCCGCCACGAAGTCATCCAGGCGATTCGCGATTTCTTCCACGAGCGGCAGTTCACGCTCGTCGACACGCCGATTCTCACCGGCTCGATCGGCGAGCATGCGGGCACGCTGTTCTCGGTGGACTACTTCGATCTGGGGAAGGCCTATCTCGCGCAGACCGGCCAGTTGTACGTCGAGGCCGCCGCCGCCGCGCTCGGCAAGGTGTATTGCTTCGGCCCGACGTTCCGCGCCGAGAAGTCGAAGACGCGCCGGCACCTGACCGAGTTCTGGATGGTCGAGCCCGAGGTCGCCTGGAACGATTCGGACGCGAACATGCGGCTGCAGGAGGATTTCGTTTCCTACATCGTGGGCCGCTGCCTGGAGGGGCGCAAACAGGATCTGGTGGAGCTAGGACGCGATCTCGCGCCGCTCGAGCGCGTCCAGCCGCCGTTTCACCGGATCTCGTATACCGATGCCGTCGCCAAGCTGAAGTCACTCGGCGGCGACATGGAGTGGGGTCGTGATTTGGGCGGCGATGACGAGACGACGCTCGCCAAGCAGTACGACCGGCCGCTGTTCGTCTTCAACTATCCCAAGGCCGTGAAGGCCTTCTATATGAAGGAAAACCCGGCCGATCCGCGCACCGTGCTGAACAACGATTGCCTCGCGCCCGAGGGGTACGGCGAGATCATCGGTGGCAGCCAGCGCGAGGACGATTACGACAAGCTGCTGGCGCGCATTCGCGCTGAGAAGCTGCCGGAAGAGGCGTACTCCTGGTATCTGGATCTGCGGAAGTACGGCACATTCGTGCACGCGGGGTTCGGGCTCGGCGTCGAGCGCACCGTCGCGTGGATCTGCGGCATCCCGCACATCCGGGAGGCGATCGCATTTCCAAGGACTTTGTACCGGTTGTGGCCGTAGCGCCCGCAGTCTTCGGTTCCCACGAGCCCAACACGCTGGAGCAGCTCCGCGACGTCGCGAGCCGCGCCGAGCGTGCCGCGCTCATGGCGGACGGCCACCTGGGCTATGTCATGCCCATCGGCGGTGTGGCGGCGTATCGCGACAAGGTCTCGGTCGTGGGCGTGGGCTTCGACATCGCCTGCGGCAACGCGGCGATCCGCACCGATCTGGGGCGGCCTCAGATCCAGGGACGGCTGCGCGAGCTGGCCGACGAGATTCAGGCGACGTTGTCGTTTGGGGTGGGCCTGAAGAATCGCGCGGACGATGCGCCGACCGACGATCCGCTGTTCGCGGAGGCCGCGTGGGACGCGGTGCCCGACAGGCACGAGCGTGACCGGCTGCGCGCCAAGGCGCGCGAGCAGCTCGGTACGGTGGGCTCGGGCAATCACTATGTGGACGTCTTCGCCGATGAGGACGACCGGATCTGGGTCGGCGTGCATTTCGGCTCGCGCGGGTTCGGCTACGGCGTGGCGCACGGGTTCCTCGCGCTGTCGCAGAACAAGCAGTGGGGCGAGCGCGCGCCCGAGCGCGAGACGCTGCTCGACGTGCATGCCCCGATCGGCGATGCGTACTGGCAGCTGATGAATCTCGCCGGCCGCTACGCCTATGCGGGCCGAGAGTGGGTGGCGCGCAAGGTCGTCTCGATTCTGGGGGGCCGAGAGGTGGAGCTGGTGCATAACCATCACAACTTTGCGTGGATCGAGGAGCACGGCGGGGAGCGGTTCTACGTCGTGCGCAAGGGCGCGACGCCGGCGTTTCCGGGCCAGAAGGGTTTTGTCGGCGGGTCGATGGGTGACAACGCCGTGATTCTGCAGGGCGCGTCGCCGGCCGACGTGGCGACGCAGCAGCTCCAGGTGCGCGCGCTCTACTCGACGGTCCACGGGGCAGGGCGCGTGATGAGCCGTACCGCCGCCGCGGGGAAGCGCACGCGCAAGGGCAAAGTCCTCAAGCCGGGCGCGATCTCGCGGGAGATGATGCACGAGTGGGTGCAGAAGAAGGGCGTGGTGTTGCGCGGCGGCGGCACGGACGAAAGCCCGCATGTCTATCGTCGACTGCCGGACGTGCTCGAGGCGCAGGGGGCGACGGTCGAGGTGCTGCACACGTTGCGGCCGCTGATTGTCGTGATGGCCGGTGCGGATGAGTTCGACCCGTATAAGGATTGAGCCCTGGAGGTCTTCTATGCTCGTGGTGATGTGGCTGGTGGCGATGCTCGCGGGCGTCGTGCACGTCCTGATCTTCTGCATGGAGAGCCTCTGGTGGACGACGCCGGAAGTTCGTGCGCGATTTCGCCAGAGCCCTGAGCAAGCGGACGCTACCAGACTGTTTGCGTTCAATCAGGGCTTCTACAATCTGTTCCTGGCGATCGGCACGTTCGCCGGGCTCGGGCTGGTGCTGATGGGTCACCCGGGTACCGGGCTGACGCTGGTGAGTTGGAATTGCCTGTCCATGCTGGGTGCGGCGATTGTGTTGGTGGCGTCGGCCCCGCGGATGCGGCGCGGGGCATTTATTCAAGGCGTGGCGCCGTTGGTCTTCCTATTGCTCGCGGTGGTTCACGGAGCGATTTGACTGGCGTTTTTTTGGTACCTCGGTTCCTACGCCACCGGGTATGGTGCAGCCATGGTCGTCACGGCGCCGCCCCTGCTCACGCAGCTGCGTGTTGCAATTCGCACGCGGCATTACAGCCCCCGAACTGAAGAGGCGTACGTCCAATGGGTGCGTCGCTTCATTCGATTCTGTGGCACGCGCCATCCGCGCGAGCTGGGTGCGGGAGACGTCACTCGTTTTCTCTCGAGCCTGGCTGTGGACGGTCACGTCAGCGCGTCGACCCAGAATCAGGCGCTCGCCGCGATCGTGTTTCTGTATCGCGACGTGTTGAACATGCCCGTCGGGTGGCTGAACGCCCTGGTGCGGGCGAAGCGTCCGGGCCGAGTTCCCGTCGTGTTCACGCGGGACGAAGTCCGCAAGCTGGTTGCGCAGCTGGAGGGCGGAGGCGCGGTGAGGCTGGTTGTCGAGTTGCTGTACGGGAGCGGGATGCGGCTGCTCGAGGCGCTGCAGTTGCGGGTCAAGGATGTCGACTTTGGAGCTAACGAGATCACGGTGCGTGGTGGCAAGGGCGATCGCGATCGCCGGACCATGCTGCCGGAGCGCGTGCAGGGCGCGTTGCTGCGGCATCTGGCCGAGGTGCGTAGTCAGCACGAGCGCGACGTTGCGGCGGGGGCAGGGTGGGTCGCGCTGCCCGGGGCGCTCGGGTTGAAGTATCCGAATGCGGGCCGAGAGTGGGGGTGGCAGTGGGTGTTTCCCGCCGGGCGGGCGTACGAGGATCCTGCGACTCACCAACGCCGGCGCCACCATCTGCACGAGACGGTCGTGCAGCGCGCGTTCAAGGAAGCGCTGCGGGCGAGCCGGATCGCCAAGGCTGCAAGCTGTCACACGTTGCGGCATTCCTTTGCAACTCACCTGCTCGAAGCAGGTTACGATATCCGGACGGTGCAGGAGTTGTTAGGCCACCGCAGCGTCGAGACGACGATGATCTACACGCACGTGCTGAACCGCGGGGGGCTG